>ERZ795053.3706-NODE-3706-length-17154-cov-17.729516_pt1 | contig 17154 bp, 9 predicted proteins | sample MGYA00375137_ERZ795053 | MGnify/ENA primary metagenome ERZ795053 (study PRJEB30182, sample SAMN05720284) | activated sludge metagenome | isolation source: Anaerobic digester | place: Hong Kong | collected 2014-12-17 ...
GGCCCACTGACGGTTAGGCATCCAGTATAAATAGGCATTATAGTAATTTTCCTGAGTCTGCTCAATTTCATAGAATTCAGGCAGCTCTAGCGTTCCAAAAGGCACTTCGAGATCGCGTCTGAGTGCAGTCAAGCCACCCCATAGTTGTTTAGTAAACCGGATATCGAGACCCACGCCGTAATTTTTGGACACCGCTCCTGCTGGGTTGTCAAAAAATTGATTGAAACCTGCAACTTGAGTTGGTTCAATAGTTTGTTCAATTGCGAATTCCCGCTTGACCACTTGGAATGCCGCTGCCCGCAACGTGGCATGGTCGTTGATCGCCCACTGTACACCCAGTTTTGGGTTAAGTTTGTTCAAGTCGTAAGACGAGCTTTCAGCGGATTGATAACTCAATCCTATGGTCCAGATTAAATTCTCTGGGATTTTAATATTGGCGTAGCTATAGCCGATTTTCTGATTAGCGTTAGATTCTTCGTTATCTGTCAGGCCTATCGATGTTATATCAGACGAGTTACCGCTGAGGCCTGTGATTAAATTAAAGTGGTCCGTTTTATAGAGTAACTGGGTTTCCGCTAGATAGCCTTTATATCTTGTTGCAAAAGTAGTATTTGAAAAACTGTTTTTGTAATCCTGATTCGCGTAAATAAACGAGGCGATCGCATTCATTTGTGGTGACAGTGAATAATTGGCGCCAACCCGGCTCATGTCCTGATCGATGCTTGTATGCTGTGAGGAAAAAAATAATTCATTAAACCTGAGTCCAAGGTCACCCGATAAGGTTTCCCGATAACGATATTCGGCTTGGAGATTAAAACTTGGGGTCACCGCTGTTTGTACGAAAAAATCATAGATACTATTCTCCAGATCACTGTTTTCCCGGTAACCATTGGTCTGATAGTGAAACTGACTGAGGCTGTAGGAAAACTGATCCGATAAACCAGAGACGATCAGGTTATTACCCCAGGTCTCTTGATTGCCGCCCAGCCCGGAGAAGAACAGTGACGGTTTATTTTGCACGAACAGCGGATTGAATTCGTACAGGGAGGGCGTGATCGGACCGCCGGGCGGGATCAGCAACCTGGTTTCCGCCATTTGCGGTTGCACCGGCGTGATATTGATCGGTTGCAACAACTGGGCTTGTAGCAATTCACTCACGCGGGCTTGTTCCACGTTGGGGAGTGCGGCATAGGAATCTGCCAGCAGGCGGTGGGCGGAGTAGTTGGCGGGGTCGCGGTTGACTGATTGCCAGCCTTCTTGCAGGCCGAGTTCGGTAAAACCGGCTTCGTTGTAAACGCGCCCCAAAGCCGCCGAACGGGCCGCCAAGTCCTCGTCCAGCAGCAACCGTGACCGGTATACGCCTCGATCATCGTTCAGCTCGATAGATTTTTGCAGGTTTTCTACCGCTGCAATGGGTTGATTGATGCTTTGCAGGCGAATGGCGTCGTAGTACCAGGGTGTCGGATCATGGGGATCGAGCTGTTTGGCTGCCTCCAGATATTTTTGCGCTGGCTGGTTCTGCATGTCCTCGTAAAACGCCTTGCCGAGATAGCTGTTGTAGAGTGAAACCTTCGGCTCCAGCAGCACTGCCTTGCGTATCGCCTTGATCGCCTCATCGGTTTGGTTGTTTCGGAATAGCACCAGTCCCAGGCCGAGTTGCGGTAAGCCCAGGGTCGAATCCTGTCCAATGGCGGTTTGGAACGCCTCGCGGGCTTTGTCCACCCGGTTATGCGCCAGTTGCAGGAATCCCCAGACGGTGTTGACCATGGCATCATCCGGTGCTCGTTGCCGCGCTTGTTCCGCCACTTTTACTGCTTCCTTCAGCCGGCCTATACCGAACAGCAAGCTGCTTTGCTGGATCAAGGCGCGGGCATTGTCGGGATCAAGTGTCACTGCCTTGCGGGCCGCCTCCAGCGCGGCATCCAGATTGAATTCGGCCTGCCGGGCCAAGCTCAGGCTGAGGTACGCCGGGGAGGAGGATGGACCGGCAGCGACCGCCCGTTCGGCATCGGCCAGCGCCTGCGCATTGCGGTTTTGCACCAATTCGATATTGGAACGCAGGCTGTAAGCCAGTACATTGTTAGGATCGAGCGTCAGTGCCTGGCCGATGGCCTGCCGGGCAGCAACAGCTTGGCCTTGCAACAAATGGTTCTGTGCGGTTTGGACCCAATATCCGGGGGATTGCGGGTCATCGCGGCGACGATCATGCTCCGCTGAGGCATCAATTGTATTCGGATAGTAGAGTGACCATTGCACTGCATCGAGCGGGTTGATCAACACCGTCTTGCGCGGCGCTTCGCCAATCTTCGCGCTGGCCTGTTCGTTTGCCGCTACCAACACGCTGCCTTGCGGGTTGCTGAGCTCAACCAGCCCGTCGAGCACGGCTAATTGGGTCGTGTCAGCGGGGCCGGCCGCTAAATTGAACTCAGTGCCGCGAATGGTGGCAGTGGCCGGCAGGGTTTGAATCTCCAGTAACTGGTTGTTGTCGCGGACCCAGATTTCACCACCTAGCAAGCGAAGGATGTTTTGCAAGATGCTGTTCGAGGCAGGGATGATTTCCCGGGGGGCGATCTGCTTGAGTTCCAGCTGGCTGTTGCCGTTGAGTTTGATTTGCGCGCCGTTCGCTAATAAAATTGCGGCGCGGCTGCCTCCATTGGTCCGCACCACCTCGCCAGCTGCCAGCAACTCCCCCGTACCGATCGGCTGCCAGCGCCCTTGGCGTAATACTTCGGCGGTTCCCGTCACGCTGACCATCTCACCCGCTTCCTGGGCCAGGGCATAAAGCGGCAGAAGCACGGCAACCAGCAGCCAATAACGCCGATTCCCTATACGCAGCCGGCCACACCAGATTGGCTCACTTTTTCGTTTTTGCCATCCTAGAAGGATGGTTACAGGGTGAAATGTGTTCATTGTTTTTACTGAGCGGTTTAGTTATGGCGGTACATTCAGTAATTCGCAACGGATTGTCAAAGAGCAGCTGGCTGGATCAAGGACCGATGTTGAGATTGGACGTGTTTCATAAGACGCTCTCCTGTTTGTAGTATTCACCGCAATTCCTTGGGTAAAGCAAACACGACATTCTCTTCCCGGCCCGCGCTTTCGGTCATCGCCTCTGCCCCCAGCTCCCGTAACCGGGCGATGACTTGTTGTACCAGCACTTCCGGCGCGGAAGCGCCAGCAGTGACGCCGATAGCGGTTTTACCGTTTAGCCATGCCGGGTCGATATCGTCTGGCCCGTCGATTAATTGCGCCGGGGTTCCTTCTTTCTCAGCCAGCTCTCGTAAACGGTTGGAATTGGAGCTATTACGCGAACCCACCACGAGCATCAACTCACAGTCCCGCGATAGATCCTTGACAGCGTCCTGGCGATTTTGCGTGGCGTAGCAAATGTCATCTTTACGCGGCCCCTGAATAGCGGGGAAGCGTTCGCGCAAGGCGGCCACGATTCGCGCCGTGTCGTCCACCGATAACGTGGTTTGGGTTACATAGGCCAATTCAGCAGAATTGTGGACGGCCAGGGACTGCGCATCTTCGACGGTTTCCACCAGATACATCCGCCCGCCCGCACTCTCGTCATACTGGCCCATGCTGCCCTCAACTTCGGGATGACCCGCATGGCCGATCAGGATCACTTCGCGGCCAGCGCGCGCATGACGGCTGACCTCCAGATGCACCTTGGTCACCAGGGGACAGGTGGCGTCGAAGACTTTCAATGCACGCTGAGCCGCCTGCTCCTGCACGGTCCGCGACACGCCGTGGGCGCTGAAAATTACCGTTGCCCCGTCTGGCACTTCATCCAGCTCCTCGACGAACACCGCCCCTCGTTGCCGCAGGTTGTCCACAACGAAGCGGTTATGCACCACTTCATGGCGCACGTAGATCGGCGCTCCGAACAAGTCCAGCGCCCGCTCGACAATGCCAATGGCTCGGTCGACCCCGGCGCAGAAGCCGCGAGGATTGGCAAGATGAATATGTGCGCTCATGCAGATCTCCGAGGAAAACGTAAGGGATCGTCAGCCGGATTGTTCAGAGTGGACCGATTTAGCCCATAGACTCTCTACGACGAGCAGCGCTGCGCCGGCGAAGATTGCTGAATCGGCGATGTTGAAAGCCGGCCAATACCAGCGATCATAATAGAGCTGGATAAAGTCAATCACCTGGCCCAGCCAAGCCCGGTCGATCAGATTACCAACCGCACCCCCCAAAATCAGCGCCAATGCGGCGGCCAGCCATTTTTCCTGTGATTTCAGCCGCGTTAGCCAAATTACCAGGCCGATACTGACTAATGATCCCAGTCCCAGAAAAAACCAGCGCTGCCAGCCACCGGCTTGTGCTAGAAAGCTGAAGGCTGCACCGGTGTTGTAGGTCAGCATCAGGTTGAACGAGGGCATCACCGCTACTGGCTGGTGCATCACGAGCAGCGTCTCGGCGAGGTATTTGGTGACTTGGTCGAGAACGATGACCAAGCCGCTCAGCCAAATCCAGGATTTGAGCATTGGTTTATTCCAGGCCAGGGTCTGTGCTCAGGCGAATTTTCTTTCTTCTCCCGCGCCAAATGCATTTTCCACGCAGCGCCCGCACAGTGCAGGATGCCCGGAATTTTGACCTACGTCTTCTCGATGATGCCAGCAACGAATGCATTTGCCGTGTGTACTGGCTGTGACCTGCACCACCAGCGGCTGACCGTTGATTGGCAGCACTGCCGCTGCGTTTGACGCTTCGGCTAGTGGATGCACCCGGGCATAGGAAGTAATGAAGAAGAACCGCAACTCATCGCCCAGCCGTTTCAGATCAGCCGCCAGTTCGCCATCGCAGTACACATCTACCTCGGCATCCAGTGACGAACCGATGCCGCCTTCGACCCGTACCTGCTCCAGTTTCTTACTGACAGCTTCACGGACGTTGAGCAACCGTTCCCAGCAGGCGGCGTTCAGCGATTCCTTATTTTCCACCGCGAACAGTCCTTCATACCAGGTCGTTAAGAACACCGACGGGCCACGCTCACCTGGCAGATTCCGCCAGATTTCTTCAGCGGTGAAGCTGAGAATCGGCGCCAGCCAGCGGGTCATCGCTTCCAGAACATGGTGCATAGCGGTTTGCGCCGAGCGCCGGGCAATGCTGTCACGGCCGGTGGTGTACTGGCGATCTTTGATGATATCCAAGTACAAACTACCCATGTCCACCGAACAGAAGTTATGGATCTTCTGATAAATCAAGTGGAAAAGGTACTGGTCGTAAGCCTCAAGAATCTCTTTCTGCACGCGCTGGGTACGATCGACCGCCCAACGGTCCAATGCCAGCATTTGCTCCGGAGGGAGACGGTGCTGCGCCGGATCGAAGCCATTGAGGTTGGCCAGCAGGAATCGGGCAGTATTACGCATCCGCCGGTAGGAATCGGCCATGCGCTTGAGAATCTCGTCAGAAACACCCATTTCCGCCCGATAATCGGTCGCCGCCACCCACAGGCGTAACACATCCGCACCCAACGAGTTGAACACTTTCTGCGGCGCGACCACATTGCCCAGTGACTTGGACATCTTGCGGCCCTGGGCATCGACGGTGAAGCCGTGCGTCAGTAATCCCTTGTAGGGTGCAATCCCGCGCATCGCAGTCGAGGCCAGTAGCGAGGACTGGAACCAGCCGCGATGCTGATCAGAACCTTCCAGGTACAGATCCGCCGGGAAATGCAGCTCGGGACGGCGCTCCAAGACTGAAAGGTGGGTGGTGCCGGAATCGAACCACACATCCAGGGTATCCGGCGCCTTGTCGTACTCCGCCGCCTCCGCGCCCAATAACTCCACCGGGTCTAGCCCGAACCAGGCGTCAATACCGCTCTGCTCAATGCGCTGCGCCACCTGTTCGATCAATTCCTGCGTGCGGGGATGCATCTCTCCAGTTTTTTTGTGGGTGAATAGGGTGATCGGCACACCCCAATAGCGCTGGCGGGAGACACACCAGTCCGGGCGATTGCTCACCATGCCTTGAAGCCGTGCTTCGCCCCAATCCGGGGTAAAACGGACCTTGCTGATCTCCGCCAGGGCGCGGGCACGTAGCCCGTGCTGGTCCATGCCGATGAACCATTGGGGCGTGGCGCGAAAGATGATGGGGGTTTTATGCCGCCAGCAGTGGGGATAGCTGTGCCTGATCTGGGCCACGCGCAGCAGCATTCCATGCGTCTTAAGGGCATCCAGCACCCGCTCGTTGGCAGCGAAAACATGCAGCTCGGCAAACAGCGGGGTATCCGCCAGAAATTTGCCATCCGGACCGACCGGGTTATCCACGGGCAGTCCATAGCGAGAACCCGCGACATAGTCCTCCTGGCCGTGAGCCGGGGCAGTATGCACCGCGCCTGTGCCGGCCTCGGTGGTGACGTGATCGCCGAGAATGATAGGAACTTCTCGATCATAGAACGGATGGCGCAAGGCCAATCCTTCCAGGCCGCTGCCCAGGCCGTGAGCCAATACCAGATAGTTTTCCACCTGCCAGCGAACCAGCGAGTCTTTCAGTAACGCTTCAGCGACGACCAGCCGTTCCCGGCCCCGGTCAGTCTCAACCTGGATGACAAGATATTCCAGTCCTGGATTGAGCGCCACTGCCTGGTTGGCTGGCAAGGTCCACGGTGTGGTCGTCCAGATGACGACTGACAGCGGCCCTTGGCCTTCATGACCTTCAACATGGCGTAATCGCGCCAGCAATGCTTCGGGGTTCGCCACGGGAAAGCGCACGTCAATCGCTGGCGAATCCCGGTCTTCGTACTCCACTTCAGCTTCGGCCAGCGCCGAGCCGCAGTCGATGCACCAATACACCGGCTTGGAGCCGCGATACAGATAGCCGTTGGCGATGATGCGCGCCAGCGAACGCACGATGTCGGCTTCGGCGTGGAAATCCATGGTCAGATAGGGATTTGCCCAGTCGCCCAGCACGCCCAGCCGCTGAAAATCAGCGCTCTGGCTGGCCACCTGTTCAGTGGCAAATGCCCGGCAGGCGTCGCGGAATTGATGCGCGTCAACCTTGACGCCGACCTTGCCCAGTTTCTTTTCCACTACCTGTTCAATGGGCAGTCCGTGGCAATCCCAGCCCGGCACGTAGGGCGCATCGAAGCCGCTAAGCGTCCTGGATTTCACAATGATGTCTTTGAGTACTTTGTTGACGGCGTGGCCGATGTGGATCACCCCGTTGGCATAGGGTGGGCCGTCGTGCAACACGAACTTAGGCCGGCCAGCAAATTCGGTGCGCTGGCGATGGTACAGATCCAGCTCCCGCCAATAGCGCAGCAAATCCGGCTCACGCTTGGCAAGATCGGCCTTCATCGGGAAGGCGGTCTGGGGCAGGTTAAGAGTGTCTTTATAATCGGCCACGATAAACCTCTGAAAACCAGTACTCAAACGCCCCTCTGGCCTTGAAGGAGAGGGGTGGAAGGCGGGGGGTTTGCTTCCTTGTTCTTTTGAGAAAAAGGAGCAGGGGGTGAAGGATTGACGCCCTTTCCCGCTTGCAGGAGAGGGGTTGGGGGTGAGGGGGGAGCTTGCAAAATCCCTCGCGCCACAAACCAGTTCCGGGCATCTTGCTCGTCCCGCTGAATTTGCTGACGCAACGCATCCAGGGACCCAAAACGCTGTTCCGGACGCAGATAGTGCAAAAAATCGACTCTGACATGCTTACCGTAGAGGTCACCCTGAAAATCCAGCAGGTGGACCTCCAGTTGCTCGCGAACGCCTTGCACGGTAGGCCGGCGGCCCACGTTGGCCACGCCAGGCCAAAGTTTCAGGCCAGGGCCGCTTATAAGCACCACATAGACACCATAGACGGGGGTAGCGCGCCGGTGCAGGTGGATGTTGGCAGTCGGGAAACCGAGCGTGCGTCCCCGCTGGTCGCCGTGCGCTACCCGCCCGCACATGTCGTAGGGCCGGCCCAGCAGTTGCATCGTCAATTCCAGATCCCCCCAACCCAGCGCCTGCCGGATCCGGGTACTGCTGACGCGCTCACCATCGACCATGTAACTGTGACTGTCAGCGACTGCAAAACCATGCTGCTGGCCTGCCGCAACCAACATGGCGAAATCGCCGGTGCGGCGGTGACCAAAGCGGAAATCATCGCCAATCACCAGAGAGCGGATACCCAGCTGGCGAACCAGTAAGTCTTCGATAAAGGTCTCTGCCGGCATCGCTGCCAGCCGCTGATCGAATTTCAGGCACAGCACTCTTTCGATACCCAATCCGTTCAGCGCCAATAATTTCTCCCGCAGGCGCATCAGCCGGGCAGGCGGTGCTGCCGGACCGGCGAAAAACTCTTGGGGTTGTGGTTCGAAAGTAATGACCAGCCGGGGCAGGCGCAACTGCCCCGCCGGCTCAGCCAGCTGGGTCAGAATCGCCTGATGGCCGAGATGCACTCCATCGAAATTGCCAATAGTGGCCACGCAACCGTGATGTCGCGGGCGAAGATTGTGTTGACCGCGGATGAATTCCATGCCGTTCGTGCTGACTCCGGATTCGGGAAATTCGTGATTATACGGAGTTGACAGCAATTTTCATGTAAAAATAGATTATTACGCAGTGTTGATCACGATAAGGGCGGCGAATCCGTCCTTCTACCGATGCAACAAGTGCTTAGGGCGTATCCCTACCACCAGCACCGCCAGCAAATAACTTCCCCCGCCGCCCGCAATCAATCCGCCTAGATGCCACAAGCGTTCATGAGCGCTGGCGTGCACCCAGTGTTCGAGATCACCGGTGCCGGACCACAACACCAGCCCCAGCGCCAGATTAGCAATAGCCAGTTGCAGCAGGTATTTCACCCAGCCTGGCTGCGGCTGGTAAATGCCCCGCCGGCGCAGGTTGATAAACAGCAGCCCTGCATTGAGAAACGCCGCCAGCGACGTTGCCAGCGCCAGTCCAGCATGCGCCAGCGGCCAGATCAGGATCAGCACCATCGCCGTATTAGCGCCCATGGCGATTACCCCGTATTTGACCGGGCTACGGGTATCCTGACGGGCATAGAAGCCCGGCGCCAGCACTTTGATCAGCATGAAAGCCACGAGGCCGAGCGCAAAAGCCATCAGACTGCGCGCCGACATCGCGACATCACGGGCATCGAATTCGCCATACTGGAACAGCGCCGACAGCATCGGTCCGGCAAGCAGAACCAGCGCCACCGTGGCCGGTACGCCAATCAACAGCGCCCAGCGCAGCGCCCAGTCCAGGGTGCGGGAGAAATCCCCTTGGGCGGCGTTGGCGTGTTGCCGGGAAAGTCGAGGCAGGATCACGGTACCCAACGCGACGCCGAAAATGCCCAGCGGAAATTCCACCAGCCGGTCCGAGTAGTACAGCCAACTGACGCTGCCGGACACCAGAAACGAGGCCAACAGGGTATCGATCAGCAGATTGACCTGCGCGACCGACGAGCCGAACACGGCGGGCAACATCAGTTTCAGTACTTTTTGCACGCCTTGCGCGGCCCAACCCCAGCGGGGACGCGGTAACAGCTTGACCTGGCGCAGAAAAGGAATCTGGAAGCCTAATTGGATAATTCCGGCAATAAATACCCCCCAAGCCAATCCCATGACCGGCTGATCCATGAGTGGCGCTAGCCACAGAGCAGCGGCAATCATGGTCAGGTTCAGAAACACCGGCGTTACGGCTGGAATGGCGAATCGGCCACAACTGTTCAGCACTCCGCCGGCCAAGGCCGTCAGTGAGATGAACAGGAGATAAGGGAAGGTGATGCGCAACATTTCCACCGTCAGCGCGTATTTGCCCGCATCCGCAGTGAAACCTGGCGCGAAAATTAGGATCAGCAGCGGCGCGGCCAGGACGCCAATGGCGGTGATCAACAACAAAATCGCGCCCAGAGTGCCGGTCACTTGATCAACCAGTTCCCGCAATTCCTCGGGAGAGTGTTGCGTCTGATATTCCGAGAATACGGGTACGAAGGCTTGCGAGAATGCTCCCTCAGCGAATAGTCGGCGTAGAAAATTCGGGATGCGGAAAGCGACGAAGAACGCGTCAGTACCGGCTCCGGCGCCAAACAGTTGCGCGTAAATCATGTCGCGGATGAAGCCGGTTACACGCGACAGCGAGGTCATGGCGCTGACAATGCCGGTGGATTTGAGAAGAGCCTTGCTCATGGCGGTTCTGCCAAGGGATGGAAAGGCGCGGATGATAGCTGGATCGGCCTTGGCTGTCAGCGGTAGCGCAGGGATTGACAGGGCAATTGGAAACATCAATAGTATTTAACTTTTTTAATATCCTAATGCCGCCATGACCCCTGGTTTCTCTCCCTGAAGGAGAGAAGGGAGCGGATAATGACTGTATGAATTTTAAGGAGTCTTGATTTTGGCCAATACTGCTCAAGCGAAGAAGCGCGCCCGCCAGGCGGAGAAGCATCGTCAGCACAACGCCAGCATGAAATCCATGTTGCGCACTTATATCAAGCGGGTGATCAAAGCCATCCATTCCGGCGACCAGGCGAAGGCCGAAGCCGAGTACCGGATCGCGGTGCCCGTGGTCGACCGCATGGCCCGCAAGGGGCTGATTCACGCTAATAAGGCCGCCCGCCACAAGAGCCGCTTGACCCATCATATCCGCGGCATGGCGACCTGAGCGGCACGCTGCGCGCTCCTCATTCGCTCGAAAGAACAGCCGGGGGTACGCAATGCGTACCCTGCCTCGTGCGGCTTGTTTTTTTAATAAAGCTTTTTCTCAGTTGCTGAGACTGTCCGGGCAAAGCGTCCCAGATAAGCCAGCCCCTCAATGGCCCGGTTGCCATACCACGATGTCATTTCCCCGTCGATCAGCCGCAATTTCTCCAATGGGCAACGATAATCACGGGCGAAACTTTCCAAATCATCCATCTGAAAACGGTAGGGTTCGCTGCTGAACAGGATCAGATCGGCAGCGTCCAGCAGGGCCTGATCCACTTCCAGCGCGGGGTAACGTGCTTCCGGCTCGACGGGTAGCGTCTCCCACCCTACCAGGTTCAGCATCCGGGCAATATAGGTCTTGCGGCTAATGCCCATCCACGGCTGACGCCAGATCAGGTATAGCACCTTTCTCCGGGGCCAATTTACCTGACGCAGTTCAGCCAGCGCTTGTTCGAAGTTCGCTGCCAGCCGTTCCGCGTCCGCTTCACGGTGAAAGATCCCTCCGAGCAACCGGTAGAGCGGCAGGTTATCCTCTGGGGCCAATGGGTGTGTGACAATCACCTCCAATCCATCCGCCATTAGCCTTTCTGCCAGTCCACGAGGATTCTCGTCGATGTTAAGGATGACATGCGTCGGCTGAAGCATATTCAACCGGTTGTATTTAATCTTTTTGGTTCCGCCAACACTGGGAATGGCTGCGACTTCCGGTTGGGGATGGATGCAGTAATGTGTGCGGCCCGCAATCTGGTCAGCGAGTCCTAATGCAAATAACAATTCGGTAATGCTCGGGACTAGCGAGACAATCCGGGCGGGCGTGCTGGCAGGTTCATGCCGCAGACCAAGGGCATCGGTCAGGGTTTCCAAGAAAATCCTCTTCTTGCAGTTTGCCGCCCTGTTATCCGGGCACGAATGCGGCAAGAGAGGGGCTGGTCCGGCTGAGTGCCCATTTCAGCAGCAAGATCGCTCAGAATTTGAAAATCACGAAACAAAATGCCGGCCCTTTTCCCGGACGGATTCCGGTGTCACACCCGTCCATTGCTTAAACGCACGAGAAAAACTTTTTTCATTAAGAAAGCCGACAGCCGGTGCAATTTGCTTGATGGGTCTGGATGTCCTGTTTAGAAGGTCAACGGCCCGGTCCCGCCGGATTTCATTCTTTAGCGCCTGCAACGATGTGCCTTCTTCTTGCAACTGCCGGTGTAGCGTCCTGGATGATACATGGAGTTCCATGGCGAGCGATTCCCCGGTATGCGGACTATCAGGCTGCATTCTCAAAAGTTCGCGAACGCGTTGAACCAGTAGCCGGTCCCGCCGGTAGGGAAACATCGTTAAAGGAAGCGCTTGCTGGAGCATTTTGTTGAGTGCCCGGTCGTCCCGGCGAATGGATAACGTTGCGTATTGCGGATCAAAACTGATCTTGGCTATGGGCGCGCAGAAATGCAGCGGGCCCGGAAAGAGCGCTTGGTAAACTTCGATATGCTTTGGTGTGCCGAAAGGAAAGCAGGCGTCCAATAAAGGTATCCGCGAATTAATCGCCCAACAGGCATATCCAAGAATATATCGAAAGAGCGTGGCGAAGCAGAATTCCTCCATGTCGCCTAAATTCCTATTGACCTCAATGGCGATGGATGCGGCTGCTTTGGTAACACCGAATTTCAGCGTAATGTCATCCGCTAACAATCGATGGTGACGGCACCAGCGTTTCAAGGCGACTTCTAATGTGGGCGAGCTTAGAGAGGCCCTGCATAGCATTCCATAGGTACCCCAGGGAAGTTTACGTGAAAACCACCCAAGCGCTTCATCGTCAAGCTCTTTTATGGCAGTACCGAACAGGGTCTCCATTTGAGACACGGTGACTCTATTCGTGGAGTCCAATAGAAATTCTGGCGTCACTCTTGCGCACCGAAGGGCATGGCTTGGGTTTTTGCCATAGCGTTGATATGCGGCAACGATTGCGCGGACGAACGCTACAGGTGTTATTGCAACCTCGGGCATCACACGTCTATTCGTTTGAATTGTCAGCTCATGTTCAAAGTCCAATACTATGCAGAGTGACAAAAATTGCAACTATACCGGCGTTATGCCTGGCAAAAATTGCAACTATGTTGGCAAACCTCGCTTTCTCGTTCCCTTTACCATTGTGGCCATCATGACAAGCAGGTTTGCTGAAATTATGGCCGCGACGGCCCAGCGTTGCCAGCAAACACGCTGCGCTCCGGTTGGCGTGGCAAGCATTGCTGGCGAACGCAATCCGTCGATCATCCCGCCGGTAACGGGTTTGTCCGATCTCCTTGGCAGCAAGATTCGTAACCGGTGGGATGGGCGGCGGTGACGCCAGCCAGTTCCAGAGTCAAGGCGGAGAGCGTGCTGGAAATCCGATAGAGCGGGATCGTCCGGCTTGCATGGAGCTGGTGAGACCGGCCAAGGTTCGATACTGCATGGACACCGGCTTCTCACCGCACGAATTGCTGTAAAGGCGTATTATTTAGCGCATAAGGCGCATAACCTTTTTTAAGGAGAATCCCTTTTATGTCCGCGGTCATCAGCTCGTTCAGATCCCCCATGCCCGGCGTCGATCAGGCCCGGCCCCGCCACAAGGTGCGCTTCGTGACTGCCGCCAGTTTGTTTGACGGCCATGATGCTTCAATCAATATCATGCGCCGTATCTTGCAAGCCAGCGGCGCGGAAGTCATCCACCTTGGTCACAACCGCTCGGTCGATGACATTGTCACGGCTGCTCTTCAGGAAGACGCTCAAGGCATTGCGATCAGTTCCTATCAAGGTGGTCATGTCGAGTTTTTCAAATACATGATCGACCTGCTGCGCGAGCGCGGCGGCGCCAACATTAAAGTGTTCGGCGGTGGCGGCGGCGTGATTGTGCCTGAGGAAATCCATGCGTTGCATGAGTATGGCGTGACCCGCATTTTTTCGCCGGAAGACGGTCAAGCGATGGGTTTGCAGGGCATGATCGACCATATGATCACCGTCTGTGATACCGATCCTGCTCAACATGCACCCCAGACCTTGGATGGGGTTAAGGCCGGTGACTGGCGGGATTTGTCCCGCATGATCACGGCGCTGGAGAATCACGTTATCTCTCCAGAACTACGCCAGCAGCTTCTCAACGAAGCCAAGGCCAGCACGGTGCCGGTTCTCGGCATCACCGGCACCGGTGGTTCCGGTAAGTCTTCGCTGACTGACGAGCTTGTGCGGCGCTTCCGGCTGGATCAGGACGACCGGCTGAAAATCGCGGTAATCGCCGCCGATCCCTCGCGGCGCAAGACCGGCGGGGCATTGCTCGGCGACCGTATTCGCATGAACGCTATCAATGGGTCCAATTTGTACATGCGTTCGCTGGCCACGCGCGCCGCCGGTAGCGAGGTGCCGGAAACCCTGAGTGACATTCTCGCCGCCTGCAAGCTGGCCGGTTTTGATCTGCTGATTGTGGAAACATCGGGCATCGGCCAGGGCGATGCCGCCATTGTGCCATTGGTGGATCGCTCGCTGTATGTGATGACCCCGGAATTCGGCGCAGCTTCGCAGTTGGAAAAGATCGACATGCTCGATTTCGCCGATGCGGTGGCGATCAACAAGTTTGACCGCAAGGGCGCCGAGGATGCGCTGCGCGACGTGCGCAAGCAGGTGCAGCGCAATCATAAGGCGTTCGACCGCACGCCGGACGACATGCCGGTGTACGGTACTATTGCCGCCCGGTTTAATGACGACGGTGTAACAGCGCTCTATCACGGTGTGACCTGCCTGCTGCGCGACAAAGGGTTAAAACTGGAGCCGGGCCGGCTGGCCACGGTGGAAGGCAAGGCGTCCAGCGGTAAAACGGTGATCGTGCCGGCGGCACGCGCTCGTTATCTGGCGGAAATTGCCGACACGGTGCGCGGCTACCACAAACAGGTAGAAGAACAGGTCAAGCTGATTCGTCAGCGCCAGCAGTTGCAAGCGGTCAAGGCGCTTTTGGAAGCCGAGAATAAATCTGTTACCGACCTGGAGCCCCTGGTGGAGCGCGTGGAATCGCAAATTAACCCCCACGCGCGCAAGCTGGTGGATATGTGGCCGCAGGTGCGGGAAAGCTATCGAGGCGACGAGTATGTGGTGAAGATTCGCGACAAGGAAATCCGCACCCCGTTGACCCGCCATTCCCTGTCGGGCACCCGCATTCCCAAGGTGGCTATTCCGCGCTTCGAGGAACATGGTGAATTATTGCGCTGGATGATGCGTGAGAATATGCCCGGCAGCTTCCCCTATACGGCTGGGGTATTCGCCTTCAAACGCGAGAATGAAGACCCGACCCGCATGTTCGCCGGCGAGGGCGACCCGTTCCGCACCAACCGCCGCTTTAAAAAATTGTCGGAACATGCCGAAGCAACCCGCTTGTCCACCGCCTTCGACTCGGTGACCCTGTACGGCTGTGACCCGGACGAGCGGCCGGATATTTACGGCAAGGTCGGCAATTCCGGTGTCTCCATCGCCACGCTGGACGATTTGAAGGTGCTGTATTCCGGCTTCGACGTGTGCTGCCCGGCTACTTCGATTTCCATGACCATCAATGGCCCGGCGCCAATCATCCTGGCGATGTTTTTCAACACGGCGTTCGATCAGCAAATTGAGAAGTTTGAGCGCGACAATCATCGCCCGCCCACCGATAACGAAATTGAGAAGATCAGGGAATGGGTATTGGCGAACGTGCGCGGCACGGTGCAGGCCGATATTCTGAAAGAGGACCAGGGACAGAATACTTGCATTTTCTCCACTGAATTCGCGCTGAAGATGATGGGCGATATTCAGGAGTATTTTGTCCATCATGGGGTCCGCAATTTCTACTCGGTGTCGATCTCTGGTTATCACATCGCCGAAGCCGGCGCCAATCCAATTTCGCAACTGGCGTTTACCCTGGCCAATGGCTTCACGTACGTTGAGGCATATCTGGCGCGGGGGATGCACATCGACGATTTCGCGCCGAATCTATCGTTTTTCTTCAGCAATGGCATGGACCCGGAATACTCGGTGATGGGCCGGGTAGCGCGGCGCATTTGGGCCACAGCCATGCGCGATAAATACGGTGCGAACGAGCGCAGCCAGAAGCTGAAATACCACATTCAGACCTCAGGCCGTTCCTTGCATGCCCAGGAAATGGATTTCAACGACATCCGCACCACTTTGCAGGCGTTGATCGCCATCTACGACAACTGCAATTCGCTGCACACCAACGCATACGATGAGGCGATTACTACACCGACGGAGGAATCGGTGCGGCGGGCCATGGCCGTGCAGTTGATTATCAACAAGGAGTGGGGCTTGACCAAGAACGAAAATCCCAATCAGGGCGCGTTCATCATCGAGGAATTGACCGACTTGGTGGAAGAAGCGGTCTTGCAGGAATTCGAACGGATCAGCGAGCGCGGCGGCGTGCTGGGTGCGATGGAAACCGGCTATCAGCGCGGCAAGATTCAGGAAGAATCGCTGCACTACGAAACGTTGAAGCACGATGGCTCGTTGCCTATCGTTGGCGTCAACACCTTCCGCAATCCTAACGCCAAATCCGGTCAGGTCAAGATTGAGCTGGCTCGCTCCACTGAGGAGGAGAAACAAAGCCAATTGCGGCGGCTGCGGGAATTCCAGGCGCGGAATTGCCCAGATAGCGACCGGATGCTCAATCGATTGAAAGAGGCGGCGATCAACAACGAGAACCTATTCGCGGTGCTGGTCGATGCGGTGCAGTGCTGTTCTCTGGGGCAAATCACGCATGCCTTGTTTGAGGTCGGCGGGCAGTATCGAAGGAATATGTAATTTCTGGCCTCCCTTCCTCTTAGGGGGAGGGGGGCCGTGCTTATCCTGTATATGCGTTTACCAATTCGACTCACGTTCTGGCGTTGCCGTAATCTTGTGAATCGTCAGGTCAGCGCCATTGAACTCCTCTTCAGGGCTAAGGCGCAGTCCCAGTCCCTTCTTTAGCACCCCATAGACGATAACGCTCCCAGCCAGCGCCACGGCAATCGCCATAGCGGTCATCAGCAATTGCGGCAGGAATGCGATGCCGCCCGCGCCGCCCAACGCAGGAAGACCAAAGATGCCGGCAGCAATGCCTCCCCAAGCCCCGCAAAGACCATGCAGCGGCCATACCCCCAGCACGTCATCGATTTTCCAGCGGTTTTGGGTTAGCGTGAACATGACCACGAACAGTCCGCCCGCAATACCGCCAACGATTAACGCACCAATTGGGTGCATAACATCGGAGCCAGCGCAGACCGCGACCAGTCCAGCCAGCGGGCCGTTATGCACGAAACCTGGATCATTGCGGCCTGCCCACAGGGCAACTAAGGTGCCGCCCACCATGGCCATCAGTGAATTGAGTGCAACCAAGCCACTGATTTTCTCCAGTGTTTGCGCGCTCATTACGTTAAAACCGAACCAGCCGACAGTCAAAATCCATGCGCCAAGCGCGAGAAATGGAATCGAAGACGGCGGATGGGCAGAAATCTGTCCATCGTTACCATAGCGGCCCC
>ERZ795053.3708-NODE-3708-length-17148-cov-5.703914_pt1 | contig 17148 bp, 16 predicted proteins | sample MGYA00375137_ERZ795053 | MGnify/ENA primary metagenome ERZ795053 (study PRJEB30182, sample SAMN05720284) | activated sludge metagenome | isolation source: Anaerobic digester | place: Hong Kong | collected 2014-12-17 ...
CAAATACAGGAAAACATGCAGCCGGGAGCATTCACTGCCCATGGTTTTCTCGGTGATGATGATCGTGCACTCAAGGATATTCTGAGACAGGATGATGCCGAAGTCGAAAAACTTGATCTCAGTCATGCCCAGATAGCCGGGAGAATGCAATATTTCACGGAAAGAGGCAAGGAGCTTCTTGATATACCCGTCACAGTTGATGAGGACTATGAGGTTCTTGTTGATGACCACAGGGGAGAGATTCCATGCCCGTTTGCTGACAATCAGAAGGCAATCAAGACGAATACCAGATTCACAAACAAGAAACTTGGAATAACGGTTTACTGGTCTGATTTGAATATTCATATGATCAGATACCACGGTTTCTATGAAGGGAAGGGTTCATTCTTCAGAAATGATCCAAAGACCCTGGCCAGGGCCCTTGGATTGATTTAAGCCAGAAGGAGGTAGTATGTATCTGTTGTTTAGAAATCTCGGATGGGTGAACATCGGGCTTTTGGTACTGATCATAATGCACTTCATACTTAGGAGAATCAATAAGTATGCGCTTGGAAATAAAAACAAATTTCTGAAGAAGGCCTCAAAGATCATGTCTGCGCTTCATCCATATCTGACCGGATTGCTGCTGGTATCAGCATTCCTGCATGGATACAATCTTGTCGGCGGAATAAGACTTCACAGCGGTTTCCTGGCCTTTGCTTTCATCCTCCTTCAGGCTATCCTTGGGATAATTGTAAAGAAATATTTTAAAAAGCCTATTCTGGTTGTACATAGATTGACCGGACTGGCACTGGTCGTTACTGTTGCCGTCCATGTAATTCTCATGAATACATAGGAGGATATGTTATGGTTAGTGTAAAAAAGATTTATAAGGCCATGGAGACTACGGATGGAGCCGGCGTAAGATTGAACCGCGTTTTCGGATACAATGAAACGCCCCAGTTTGATCCTTTCCTGTTGCTTGACTACTTCTCAACCGATAATCCCGATGATGTAATGAAAGGCTTCCCATGGCATCCCCACAGGGGGATTGAAACAATAACATATATGCTGAAAGGCGAAGTTGAACACCAGGACAGTCTTGGAAACCGGGGGCTGATCAAAAGTTCTGAAGTTCAATGGATGACTGCGGGAAGCGGTATAGTTCACCAGGAAATGCCCCAGCCACCGGATGATGGACTTGAAGGTTTTCAGTTCTGGTTGAATCTTCCTTCGAATGACAAGATGATGGATCCTGCATACGGCGACATTACAGCAGAAATGCTTGAGACTTATGAAGAGGAAGGGCTTTTGGTAAAAGTCATAGGCGGCACTTACAAGAATGCAAAAGGTCCTGTACAAAGGGAAAACCTCTCAGTCAATCTTCTGGATATTGAACTTGCGGGTGGGAAAACCTTTGAATATGAATTGTTACTGCCACTGAACACATTTGTCTTTGTATTCCATGGAAGTGGAAAATTCGGAGTAGAAAAAGAAACTGTCTCAGAAAAAACAGCAGTCCGTTTCAATGGAAAAGGAATTCTCAACATATCAACAGCCGACGGAGTAAGATTCATACTGGCAGAAGGAAAACCCATCTCAGAGCCCATAGCCTGGGGTGGCCCCATTGTCATGAACACCCGGGAAGAACTTAGAAAGGCCTTCCACGAATACGAAACAGGCACCTTCCTGAAGCACCGTTAATCTATTTTTCTAATTTCACCTCCGGGGTAAAATTTAAATCTTTTTAATTTCACCTCCGGGGTAAAATTTAAATTTTTTTACTTTTACCCCAGGGGTGAAAGTAAAAAAAGTGATAAGTGTTATAATGTGGTCAGGGGGTAAAGATGGACAGACCAAATGTTATTTTGATATTTACGGACCAGTGGAGGGGTGATTTTCTCGGAAGCCTCGGACACAAGGTGATGACTCCGTTTCTTGACCAGCTTGCCGGTGAAGGCATAATGTATACTTCTGCATATTGCGCAACACCAAGCTGCATCCCTGCAAGGGCAAGTCTTCTTACGGGCATGAGCGGGTACTCCTGCAATCGAATCGGGTATATGGACGGTGTTCCATGGAGGTACCCGGTCACAATGCAGGGTGTTTTCAAGGATGCCGGATACCAGACAATCAATGTTGGAAAGACACATTACTATCCCCGCCGGGAAGGACAGGGTTTTGAAATAAACAGACTCTATGACCCGCAGAACTGGATTGATGGTGAAAAAAGCGATTATCATATATGGCTTAATGAGCAGACTGGCGGAAAGGTAAAAGATCCTGCGGATTCAATGGACAACAATGGGTTTTGTTATATCCCATGGACTTATGACAATTATCTTCATCCGACTGAGTGGACGGCTGATACAGCCCTTGAAGAGATGAAAAACTCAGATAAAAGCAGACCATTCTTCATGCAGATTGGTTTTCACAGACCCCATCCCCCGCTTGACCCGCCCGAAGCTTATTACAACATGTACAGGGATACGGACTTTGGTGAAGCTCCCGTCGGGGACTGGGAGCCCGAAGAGTGGAGAAGAAAAACCGCAAGCAATGCTCCTCTGTTCGGAACGAAATCATATGAAGACAGGCAGGTTGCACTGAGGGCATATTGTGCACATCTTACACATATAGACCATCAGATTGGGAAACTGGTCTATTATCTTAGACGCCATGACCATACTAAAAACACTATAATACTTTTTACCAGTGACCACGGGGACTTGCTTGGTGACCACTGCACATGGAGGAAGATATTCCCATATGAAGGTTCTGCAAAGATACCAATGATCCTCAATACTCCCGATAAAATGATACAGACGGTTAATTCGACCAGAGGATATCGCACCGATGCGACTCCTGTTACCCATATGGACATAATGCCTACATTGCTGTCACTGGCGGGTATCCTTGTGCCGGAAAATGTTGAAGGAATTGATTTTTCCGGACCATTGTACGAAAAAACCATTGAAGGCCGGGAATACATACACGGGGAGCATACAATGGGTGAAACCGCCGGTATACAGTTTGTGACAGATGGTAAAATAAAGTACTGTTATGATACCTTGAGCGGCAGGGAAGAACTTTTCAATCTGGTTGATGATCCATCTGAGCTTCGGAATCTGGTCAATCATGATGAGTACATGGAATTGCACAGGTTATGGAAACAGAGACTCATCAGTGCATTGGAAGCAAGATCGGAAGACAGACTGGTCAGGGATGGAAAACTACAGTCAGGCATTGTTCTCCCTTCGGTCAGAAGAGAACTGATTGAGGGTCTATGTCCGGAGGATGTACATCCGAATGCCAGGAAGGCAATTGAAGCTTACTATGGTGAGGACATCTGGAAAAGCAATTCCTGAACCAAAGAAAACGCATCGAAAATGACATTGCATGACATCAATAAATAAAGTTTGTCAGAAAGTGCCAAACAGGTTTGTTAAAAATGTGAAAAATTTAACAAAATGTTGCAATTACTGCTTGTTGTGTCGCAATCTATCATGTAAAATACTTGTGAAATATTTAACGATATGGGTTAAGAGTAATTTTTGAAAGGTTTTTGAATATGTGTGAGAACAAATTCGCAGAGGAAAAGTTCAGTGAGCTTGATGAATTCATCGAGAAGGTCGGAGCCAGCGAAGGCAACTTGATTGAAATTCTTCACAAGGCCCAGGAACTCTTCGGTTATCTTCCAAAGGAAGTACAGCTGTATGTTTCCAGAAAGCTTAGAATTTCTGCAGCAAAGGTTAATGGAGTGGTTACATTCTATTCATATTTCACGGAAATCCCAAAGGGAAAGCATGTTATTTCCGTGTGCATGGGGACTGCGTGCTTCGTTAGAGGGGCAAGTGATATCCTTACTGCCCTTGAGAAAAAGCTTGGAATCAAAAGCGGTCAGACAACCAAGGACGGCAAATTTACAATAGACTCCCTGAGGTGCGTCGGTGCCTGTGGACTGGCTCCTGTGGTGATAGCAGACGGCAGGGTCCACGGAAGAGTTGAAGTAGATGATCTGGATAATATTCTCGTTGAACTGGAAAGCGGGGTCAGATAAATGAAGAAGCTTAAGAATGTCGATGAATTGAAGGCCTTGAGGGACGATTGTCTTGAAAAGTTCAAAGGTTCTGAAAAAACAAGGATAATAGTCGGGATGGCAACCTGCGGAATTGCAGCAGGCGCGGGAGAGGTCTTTGACTCAATAGCCGGAGAAATCATGAAACTCGGTCTGGGAGACAAGGTTACCGTTGTCAGGTCTGGGTGCATGGGAGCATGTCATTCAGAACCAACTGTTGAAATCGCTGTCCCCGGGGAAGAATCGGTGCTTTATGGAAACATAGACAGCCAGCGTGCAAAGGTGTTGGTAAGGAACCACATCATGCGCAATGAGGTTGTCAGTGAGCTGGTTCTTGAAAAAACATATAAAACAATCAGCTGAACGGAGGAATTGATATGAGCACCAAAAAACAGCTTCGAATTGCACTCAAGAATTGCGGCGTAATCGATCCTGAAAACATAGAGGAGTACATTGCCAGGGATGGTTACATGGCAATGGCAAACATTCTGACTGATATGACACCTGAAGATGTCATTGATGAATTGAAAAAAAGCGGTCTCCGCGGCAGAGGTGGCGGGGGCTTTCCGACAGGTCTGAAGCTTGAACTTGCCAGGAAGAACCAAGGAAAAAAGAAATACATCGTATGTAATGCCGACGAGGGAGACCCGGGCGCATTCATGGACAGAAGTATACTGGAAGGCGATCCCCATGCTGTCCTTGAAGCAATGGCCATATGTGGATATGCAGTAGGCGCATCCAATGGTTATATCTATATCAGAGCGGAATATCCTCTTGCCATAGAGAGACTTAAGATTGCCCTGAAACAGGCATATAAACTTGGTCTTATAGGTAAAAACATATTGGGAAGCAGTTTTTCATTTGACATTGAAATGAAATACGGTGCCGGTGCCTTTGTATGCGGAGAGGAAACAGCTCTCATAAATTCAATAGAAGGCAACCGCGGTGAACCGCATTTCAAACCACCGTATCCGGCTGAAAAAGGTCTATGGAACATGCCGACGACAGTTAACAACGTTGAAACCCTGGCGAATATACCGACTATTTTCAACATGGGTGCCGCTAAATTTGCAAAGATCGGAACAAAGACCAGCAAGGGAACCAAGGTGTTTGCACTGGCAGGCAACGTCAACAAGGTGGGTCTTGTTGAAGTTCCCATGGGAACGACCCTCAGGGAGATAGTTTTTGACATTGGCGGTGGTATAACTGACGGCAAGGGCTTCAAGGCCGTTCAGACCGGCGGCCCCTCCGGAGGATGCATCCCCGCACAGTTCCTGGATGTTCCCATTGATTATGAAAGCCTTAAGGAAATAGGCTCAATGATGGGTTCCGGCGGAATGATTATAATGGATGAAAACACCTGTATGGTTGACATAGCCAAGTACTATCTGGAATTTACAACAGATGAATCATGCGGAAAATGTACCGCCTGCAGAATAGGAAACAAAAGGCTCTATGAAATACTGCAGAAAATTACAGACGGTACCGGAACAGAAGAAGACCTTGTAAAACTGAAGGAACTCGGAGAAATAATAAAGGACACATCCCTCTGCGGTCTTGGTCAGTCTGCGCCGAACCCGGTACTTTCCACAATGAAGTATTTCTATGATGAATATGAGGCACATGTGAAGGATAAAACATGTCCGGCAGGTATCTGCAGCAGTCTTACAAAGTACGAGATTGTAAAGGATAAATGTATCGGATGTACCCTCTGCGCCAAGGCATGCCCGGCTGCATGCATCATAGGCAAGGTAAGGGAACCACATGTTATCGACCAGGACAAGTGCATCAAGTGCGGAGCCTGCTACAAGGCATGTAAATTCGATGCAATCACAAAGAGCTGAGGAGACGAAGGATGAAAGAAGTAAACATTACCATAAATGATATAAAGGTTTCAGTTCCTGAGAATTACACCGTTCTTGAAGCGGCCAGGGAAGTGGACATTGAAATACCAACCCTTTGCCACCTGAATCTGCATGATCTGAAGGCTGTCAACAGGAGTGCATCATGCAGGGTCTGTGTAGTTGAAGTGGAAGGAAGGGGACCCCTTAGTCCCTCATGTTCAACATATGTGAGTGAGGGAATGGTCATAAGGACAAATACCCCAAGGGCAGTCAAGGCAAGAAGGACAATGGTTGAACTTCTGCTCTCCGACCATCCCAAGGATTGTCTTACATGCGAAAAAAACCAGCACTGCGACCTTCAGAGACTGGCTGCAGATCTTGGTGTCAGGGAAATAGAGTATGTGGGGGAACAGTCCACATATGAGCAGGACAATTCAAGTTATTCCATTTTCAGGAATCTGGACAAATGCGTCCTTTGCAGAAGATGCGAGACAATGTGCAATGAAATACAGACATGCGGTATTCTCTCGGGAATGGACAGGGGATTTGAGACAGTTGTAGGACCGGCATTCGGACTTCCAATGATTGATACAATGTGTACATTCTGCGGACAGTGTGTTGCTGTTTGTCCTACTGCCGCTCTTACGGAAATAAGCAATGTACGCCAGGTCTGGGATGCAATAAACGACCCTGAAAAGTTTGTAGTGGTCCAGACTGCGCCTGCAGTCAGGGTTGCTCTTGGCGAGGAATTTGGCATGGAACCCGGTACCATTGTTACCGGAAAGATGGCAGCCGCTCTACGGAGAATGGGGTTTGACAGGATATTTGATACAGACTTTGCGGCGGACTTAACTATAATAGAAGAAGCCTCTGAGTTGATACACAGGGTAAAACATGGTGGAAGACTTCCGATCCTTACAAGCTGCTGTCCGGCATGGGTCAAGTTCTTCGAGCATCAGTTCCCTGACCTTCTTGATATTCCATCAACATGCAAATCACCTCATGAAATGTTTGGTGCGATAGTAAAGACCTACTATGCAGAAAAATTCAATATAGATCCAAAGAAAATGGTGGTTGTTTCTGTAATGCCGTGTCTTGCAAAGAAATATGAAGCAGCAAGACCGGAGCTTGGATCAGACGGCATGCAGAATGTTGACTATGTAATATCTACCAGGGAAGCTGCCAAAATGATAAAGGAAGCCGGAATCAACTTTGTAAATCTTCCTGACGAAGACTTTGACAATCCTCTGGGAGAGTCAACAGGAGCAAGTATAATATTCGGAGCAACCGGCGGTGTAATTGAAGCAGCTCTTAGAACAGCATGTGATTGGCTTACCGGAGAATCACTTGAAGAAATTGACTATCACCAGCTGAGAGGACTTGAAGGAATCAGGGAAGGCAGTGTAAAGATAGGAGACAAGGAATTCAAGATTGGAATAGCCCATGGACTGGGTAATGCCAGAAAGCTCCTTGAAGACATCAGAGCGGGAAAAACCGAATATCATGCAATTGAAATCATGGCATGTCCCGGCGGCTGCATCGGTGGTGGTGGACAACCATATCATCAGGGGGATTCCGAAATCATCAAGAAAAGGGCGGCGGCAATATACAGGGAGGATATGGGTAAGACAAAACGTAAATCTCATGAAAATGTCAACGTCATGAAGCTCTATGATGAATATCTCGGTGAACACTATGGAGAAAAAGCACACAAGCTTCTTCACACAAAATACCAAAAGCGAGAACTCATATAAAAAACAAACCGGCCTAAAGCGGCCGGTTTTTTTATGCGAATAATTACCTGTCAGGAAAATATTTTCCTGACAGGTAATTATTTCACCCGGAGGTATCGATGTTACGGGGGGTATACCATTTGTTTTGGAACGTTATATAATATTGTCATTGAAGTCAGGAGGTAGCATATGAGAATAGGTTTGATCATTCATTCGGTAACAGGCAATACATTGCATGTTGCAAAGGAATTACAGAAGAAGCTGGTTGAAAAGGGACATGATGTCGTCCTTGATGAAATCAAGACAGATGGCAAGGTGGAGTTTGGAGCTACAGAAGCAACATTTACTTCAATGCCTGAGCTCAATGGGTATGATCTGCTGGTATTCGGTTCCCATACGGAGGCTTTCCAGCTTGAAGTAACCATGAAGATTTATTTCAAGGAGATGGAATCCATTGCAGGCAGGGCAATTTGCTTTGCGACTCATCAATTTCCTTTTAAATGGATGGGTGGAACCGGTACAGTAAAAACAATGAAAGCCCTGTGCGAAGCCAAGGGTCTGGAAGTAACCGGGACATCAATAATAAACTGGAGTCCTGAAAGCAAGAGGCAGTCAAACATTGATGCTGCAATTCAGGAAATGATTGCGTTAGTCTGAGTCCTTGTAAAAATCGAAGGCAAGGGTAAGAATCTGATGCCCCTTCAGTTTGGTATGTACGGAAAATTCTGAACATATCAATGAATCAGAGATGTCCATAGGTGTGCCTGTAAGTCCAACGGGAAAACACCCTTTGATTTTTACAGTTGTATGAATAACAAGTGTATCTTCAGTGCCGGCTGTATTGAACATCCTTAACAATACCTTGCCGGCTTCCATATACATTGCAGATATCATGCAGTAATCCGAATCAATGTCAAATACCGGTTCATATTCATTGATGCCATATTCCCCACCGGAATGCATTACATGTTCAGGCATATTCCTGAGGTTCCGGTAGCATTTGCAGATGTCCGGGAAACTGAACCGGTCATTTACCAGGACTGAGAATTTGAAGTGACTCTCACCCATACACTCATTGTAGGTATGCGTATCCTTCATCCAGTCAGTACAGGATGAAAGATTGAAGGTGCGGGTAAGGATTGCAGATATACTTTGGCTTTTGCTGTCGTGATGGAAATAGGACGGCAGCCGCTCCCCCAATATGGAGAATTCTGTATCTTCGTACCTGAAACATATCCAGCCATTGCCATAAAAAAGTCCCGGCCACAGTCTTTCCAGATTATCTATGTCGATGTCCGTTTGTTTTCCAAAGGGTTCGTCAGCCATGTTGCGTGTTTCATAGCCGAAAGGGATGCCTGCCCGTATGGACGGTTTATCATTTGCCGGGAATGAAACTGAAAAGAAGCCATTGGATTTTTTCGTGCACTCAAGCACAATATCAAATCCTATCAGTTGGCTGCCTTTGCATATTGTTATGTAGATTTCTGCCTTTGCAGGACCAACAAAGCCTGTTGTCCTGTATACCCATCTCAGGGGACCGTTTTCGATTAGCTTCCATTCGCAGGGGATGAATCCGTAATGGTCACCGTGTTCATTGTTGTGAAGCCAGGAATCGATTGAAGATGATTCGATCTCAGTAAAACATAATTTTCCAAAAATTGAAGACCCATCAAATTGCATACCGTTCACACTCCTGATGAATCCTTCTCTGAAGGAAACTTCGAGAAGTGAGGATGAAACAGCATGGTCGTCTTTTTGGATGGTTTCTGTGGTATCAGGTAAATTGTCTCCGTTGTTATCCGTATCAAGGATGCTTATACCAAAGCCAGGGATGGAAACATCCACAAGAACTTCGGAATCACCGACAATCTGAAAATCAACAGGATTTCCACCGATATCCACTACTCGCAGACCATCGTTTATCTTATCATTGATGAATATTGAAAAGACTCCGCATCTCTCGTATTCAAGCGTGTTTATAAGCAGGTGTCTGCCGGACATAAATCCATGGGATTCCCTGATGACAGCAAGGGCATCATTGGTGATTTCCATGATATTCTCCTTAGTTCTCACTGCGGTCCTGTATATCGCATCATAATCTTCATAAAGCGTATATTCCATGGCATGCCCGCTGATGAACAGCTGGTTTTCCCAGGCCTCCCTGAACCTGGCAATGGGATAATCAGCACCATGCAGACCTGCCATGACCCACAGGGTTTCCGCCTTTGTTATAAGTGACTCGAGCAATGAACGATAGAGCCATAACCCCTTGTCGCCCTTGGTTGGGATATTATAAGCCACGTCGCAGGGGTCAAGGATTCCTTCGTGCATATCAAGTCGGTCAACAGGGATGGATTTGAAATATCTGTCTGCAGTTGAGTAACCTATATCTGCATCCGCAGTTTCCCTGAGGTATTTCATAAAAACATCCAGGTTCACAGGAACATCGTTAAAATCCCTCATTGGAAGAGTGTCATCCATTCCAAATGGAAGCCAGACAGTATTTGTGTCTGAGTTGGCCAATATATCATCGAGTTCTTTTTCAAAGAATTCACTGAGAGTTCCGTCATCATCACTGAAGGATTCCCGGTCCAGGTAATCGGTCCTCCATATGCCTGCATAAGTTCCCCTTGAGCATACTATTTCAGAACCATCAAGGCCCTTCCAAATGAACTGTCTGGGAATTGTTTTTGCATCAAGGGCTCCCTGTGGCCTCCATCCCCTGTAATAGCTGAATCCTGAGAGTCTGAGCAGCTGGGGAAGCTGCGAATGACCGATGGAGACATCAACATTATGAAAAACCCCGCTATTGCAGGTAATGCCGTTCTTCCTCATCCATTCATGCCCGAGAATAAAATTCCTTATGAATGTTTCCTGTCCTGCGGTGGTTGGTCTCAGGAGGGACATCATTGAGTTTGTTATTTCAATCCTGCCTTCATTTATCCTTGATACAAGTTCAGTGATACGGCTTGAAGGATCCTCAAAATATGGTTTAAGAATGTGCATGATGTTATCTGTCATCCAGATATATGAGGGGTTTTCTGACATAATGTCCAGAACCTCTTCGATTATCTGTCTGTATCTCTTAATATGCCAGCTGCGGGGATGGGTCCAGGCATAGTCAGCATGGCAATACGGAATGACATGAATTGATACATTCCGAAGCCTGTTCTTTATTTCGTTTAAACCGGAATCCGCCATAAAATCAACCCAGCATTTCCCTGACCAGTCTTACACGTGAAATGAGCCCGTCCGGAGGAACCTGGTCAGCCACTCCCAGAATAAACAGAGGATCATCACTGAACTCCTGTAAAATCTCTTCCATGTGTTGGATAAAATCAGCTTCTGAATACAAGGGAGAGAACATTGCCCCGGGCAAGCCTCCCCAGATAATCAGGTCTTTGCCGGCTTCCTTTCTCAGGTCACTTATTCTTATGTCTCCGACAGGATATGGAGTAACTGCTTCGGCGGCATCAAAGCCACACTCCGAAAGCATTGAAAGGCATGGTTTCAAAGTGCCGTCGATATGAATACCTGTGAATTTTCCTGCACTGTGAAGAAGGTCATTTCGTTTTCTGTAGTGTGGTAAATTGAATTCTCTGAAAAAATTTGTTCCTGTGATTTCACTTGAAAGATTTTCAGCAAATTCAACATATTGACAAGGGGAATTTGCAATTATATCAAAGACAGGCAGCTCTGCCTCCTCAATTTCACATAATATATCCTTGAACTCATCTTCATAATCCATATGAAGAAATATTGTATTCTCTACACCCGCCCATCTCGTCAGAAGTTTTTGTAATGGAGAAGAAGGTATGACGGGTATGGCTGCTGCTAGCCCATGGTCGCCCCAAAGAGTTGAAATCCTTGAAAATTCAGAGTAATTCTCTTTGTATTTTGCATGCCGGCATATATATTTCATTACACGAAGGTCTTCAATTGTGTTTACATAATGCTTTGTTATTGACCAGGAAAATGTATCCGGAAGATATTGTTCAGTACAGGATATTTCTCCGACAGGAGTTGAATACCGGGTTGTCCTAAGATTATTTCCGTTTGTAACCCACATGCTGATTTCATCAGGATACTTAAGTTCCCAGGGGTAAGGTGCGTAAAAGCATATTCCGGCTCCTAGTTCCTTGTGGAATTCAAGATAACCGCACTCGCCCTTGAAGTTGTCCGGCAGAGTGTTTTTTGTTTCCATGCTCCCATATAAATATGACAAATCGGCAAACCAGGGGATTCTGTCATGAAAAGTCTTATTGAATACCGCAAGTATAAGCTCTTTTTCCGTCATGGTAATTCTCCCTGGAATCATTTTACATTTTATTTCACCATATAAAAAGACATTATTCAACGAACTTGCATTGGTTGACTTACTGCCTGGAAAGTGGATATAATGACTAGAGAAAAAAGCCCTGGGAGGTAACAAAATGGCTTATAGAATTACAAGTGCCTGCATTAACTGCGGCTCATGCGAAGCAGAATGTCCCGTATCATGCATTACACCCGGCGACGACAAGTACGAAATCGACGCTGAAGCCTGCATAGACTGCGGAGCCTGTGCCGGTGTATGCCCGGTGGATGCCTGTGTAGAGGCATAGGAAAAGGTTGGGTTTTCAACCGAAGAATAAGACTGTTTAAGAAATTCATCTTGTACCAACGAAGGCAATGCCGAGGTTTCAGTAAAGTGAAGGTTCTTGAACAGTCTTTTTCATTGGGACGTGCATTTTATAGCCACCCGGGTGTTTATGCAAACTCCGTTCAGATGTTTGCAATGAAATATCGGAGGAATCCAAATGGAGCATTATTATTCAAACAAACCTACATCCGAGATGACGGAAGAAACGGCAACAGCTGTCTTCAGGGACAGGAAATTTGTTTTCAGAACATCTTCCGGAGTGTTCTCAAAGAAGTTCGTGGACTTTGGCAGTACATTGCTGGTCAATACCTTTCTTGAGAGCAATGCACAGGGGAAAATGGACATACTTGACATGGGATGCGGTTATGGCCCCATAGGCATAGTAGTCGCATCATTCTTCAAAGATTCAAGGGTGGACATGGCAGATGTAAATGAAAGAGCTGTTGATTTAGCAAGAAACAATGCTTCCTTAAACAAGGTTGAGAATACAGAAATCTTTGTGTCAGATGCATTTGAATCCATAACAGGGGAGTATGATGTCATCCTGACAAATCCACCGATCAGAGCCGGGAAGAAAGTGGTTTTCAGTATCTTCGAAGGAGCTTTCGACAGGCTAAGAACCGGTGGTGTCTTCTATTGTGTAATTCAGAAGAAGCAGGGTGCAGAAAGCGCATTCAGGAAACTTGAGGAGCTTTTCGGCAATTGCGAGCTGGCAGCCAGAAAATCAGGCTACCACATCCTGAAATCAAAAAGAATCTGATAATTATCAAACCTGTGATTGTATACAGACGAAACCAAGCCTTATGATATACTTTGGATAGGAGTTTATGAAAGTTTATGCACTGGTCGGTCCCAGCGGTACCGGCAAAAGTCACAAATCAAGTCTGGTTGCAAGAGATATGGGAATCACCCATATCATTGACGATGGGCTTTTGATCGGTGCAAACAGGGTTGTGGCGGGAACCAGTGCCAAAAGGGAACAGACCAAACTCGCTTCGGTAAGGCACGCCCTTTTCACTGATGAAGAACATCGCAGGGATGTCATCAGGGCCATAAAAAGCAAAAAAGTGGACAGCATCCTTATCCTTGGAACCAGTGACAAGATGGTGAGAAGCATTGCGGAGAAACTCAATCTTCCTGAAATAGAACGCACCATATATATACAGGACATATCAAACGAAGATGAAATAAAGACTGCGCTTTCACACCGCAAAGACAAAGGAAAGCATGTAATTCCTGTACCGACCTTTGAAATAAAAAATGACTTCAGCGGATACCTCCTTGACCCACTTTATGTCTTCAGGAAGAAGGGTCAGAACAAATATGTATCCGAAGGCTCAAAGACAATTGTGCGGCCTACATTCAGTTATCTGGGCAGTTATACCATATCCAACAACACTTTGTTCCAGATTGCCAGGCATGTTGCATCGAAGGTCGAGGGATTTGAATCGATTTCAAGATTCAGGGTCATAACAAGGGAAGGCGGAATAAGCATTGAGATGTCCGTTGTTGTGAACTACAACTACACTATCATCAATACTATGAGGCAGATACAAAAGAGTGTTGTCGATACCCTTGAACGACTCACGGCGCTGCATCTTGCCTCACTTGACATAACTGTACGAAGCATTGTCATAGACGGTGCCGAATATCCCTGATCATTCAACATTCGGATACAATTTATTGAAAACAAATATTGTAACTATTTGAAGCTGCCGTATTTAGTAAGTTTCTCAATTGAACGAGGAACTGCATCCTTTGAGTTCTTCCATGAAGCGTCCTTGTTCCTATAATCGAATTTTTGGGCAAACCACTGCACTTCATCCAGAATTCTATCCATGTTGGTCTTCATGATTTCATTCAGGTCATTTGTGAAAACTGCACACTGTTTGGGTGAAAGCTGCGCCCTGGCTGTTCTCAAAAGAAGTTTATAATGCGGAAGGCAGAAACCTTTGCCGGATTTGACCTTCTGCTGAAATTCAGGTTCCTTGAAGTACATCCATACAATGACATCGGCATAACGATCCATTATTCTGTCGATTCTTTCGCAAATTTCGCATTTTCCGTCCAGGTCATCAAGGAACTCCACTGCTGAATCAATGAACTTATTCGTTGCAGTGGAAGGTTTTGTCATGCTGCCGGTAAGATTTTTCAGGGCGTTCATTGAGGCATCTGCTTCAATTCCCCTGCGGCTGCCATCAATCATTTTTTTCAGTTTCTCCATTTGGATCTGAAGGTGTGTATCAATGATAAGAGAAACTCCGAGCACGTTTTCCCTGGCATTGTATATCATCCCGAAATGTCTTCTGCAGAATCCCTTTTCATTTGTATCCACCCGTTTGTCAGGTTCCATGAGAGCCGGACTAAGAATGAAACTGATTGAATCATTTTCCTGCTGTCTTTCAAGGGTGCACAATGGGCACTCGCAATCCTCTGAAAAGGCATCATTTACCGGTATTGTGTATATTTTTTCTTTCATGGGGTATCTCCCTAATGTAGTAGAATAAGTATATCACACCGGGAGGATTTGAATGGAGCATCATATATTCAAAAAAGGCGAAGATACCATCGTTGAGGGGATAGCCCATTTTGACCTTGGCAGCACCCTTGACTGCGGCCAGTGCTTCAGATGGGACAGGAATGATGACAATGATTATACTGGCATAGCCTACGGGAAGGTGGTCAGGGTGGTCCAGAAGAATGACACCCTCACCTTTATGAAATCAACCATTGAAGACGTTCAATCCACATGGTACGAATATTTTGACCTTGGAACGGATTATGGAGCCATAAAGAATACTCTTTCTGAAAACGACCCAGTAATGGCACAGGCAGTACAGTTTGCGCCTGGAATCAGACTTCTCAGACAGCCGGTATTTGAAACACTTGTTTCATTTATAATATCTGCCAATAATAGCATTCCAAACATAAAGCGGGTAATTTCTGCAATGAGCCGGATGTGGGGAGAAAGGGTTATATATGATGACAGGGAGTACTTCTCTTTTCCTGATGCCCGGACCCTTGCGAAAAGCGAGGTGTGTGATCTGAAGCTCACAAAGGCAGGGTATCGTTGTGATTACATCAAAAAAACTTCAGAAGCATTCAGCCTGAATCCTGTTTCCAAAGATAGCCTGGCTTCCATGGAGTACTCCATGGCAAAGAAAAAACTCATGGAATTCACGGGAGTGGGTGCCAAGGTAGCCGACTGCACTATTTTGTTCACAGGCTCTAATTACAGGGCATTCCCTGTTGATGTGTGGATAAAGATAATAATGGAAAAGCTGTACATTGGGAAGGAAACTGCAGTTTCCCACATCGGTGATGCTGCATATCAGCTGTTCGGAGACCTGGCCGGATATGCACAGCAGTACCTGTTCCACTACGCCAGGATGAACAGGATTGGTAAGGATTAAAGTTGAAATAGGAATATCCGGGTAATATAATGATAATGAACTTAATAGAGAAAATATTCCTGGAATGTGCGCATAACCCTGCGTTTTGAACCTACATTTAAGACACGGGAGCCCACAGGTCCGGAATCGTAGTTCAGGCCTTTCACAAAATCCGACACCCGCCCTCAGGCTGGTGCAACGGCTGAGGAAGAATGAACTTTTCGGCAGGGCACCCACCTGGCCAAGGCTAGGAGTCAAAATTGGGGGAGCGGCATTTCGGGAATTACCTTTTTAGCAGCTTCGGCTGCTTTTCTTTTGTGCATTTCCAGTGTCATCCGGTTGTAACGATGGATATATTACAATATAATTGTTATGGATGCAGTGACATGAACTGCACGAAATTATTTTCTGAAGGAAGTTTATATGAAGATACTGGTTACCGATGGAATAGATAAGGCTGCAGCGGAAAAGCTGAGGGCTGCAGGACATGAGGTTGTTGAGCAGTTCTACGAAACTGAAGCTCTCAACGAAGCAGTCAAAGGAGCAGATGCAATTATCGTAAGAAGTGCAACGAAAATCCGCAAAGGTACGATTGATGCAGCCGCTGAAACAGGACAACTCAAACTGATCATACGGGCAGGTGTAGGAATAGATAACATTGATGCTGATTATGCAGAGTCAAAGGGAATAAGTGTAAGGAATACACCCATGGCCAGCAGTAATGCGGTGGCGGAACTTGCCCTTGCACACATGCTGGCTGTATCCCGCTTCATAGGTGTTTCAAATGCGACCATGAGAAACGGTGAATGGAACAAGAACAAATACAAGGGTGTTGAAATTTCAGGTAAGAAACTGGGGCTGATAGGTTTCGGCAGAATTGCAAGAAGTCTCGCTGAAAAGGCAAAGGCACTTGGAATGACCGTGGTTTACACTGATATTCTCGGTGATCTTTCATATGATGGTTATGAATACATGGAACTTCCGGACCTGCTGGGGGCTGCTGATTTTATATCCTTGCATGTCCCATATGACAAGGAAAAAGGTGCATTGCTCGGCAGGGAGGAATTCGCAACCATGAAGGACGGCGTTTACGTAATAAACTGTGCAAGAGGCGGTGTCGTTGATGAAAAGGCTTTGCTTGAAGCCCTGAACAGCGGAAAGGTTGCCGGTGCAGGTATTGACGTCTTTGAAGACGAACCTTCAGCCAACATGGAACTTATAAACCACGAAAATGTAAGTGTAACACCTCATATAGGGGCATCTACAAAGGAAGCCCAGAAGAAGATAGGCATGGAAATAGTAAGTATCATTGAAAATGGAGGCAGATGATGAGCAGGGTATATAATTTTTCAGCAGGTCCGTCGGTACTTCCCCTGGAGGTACTGGAAAAGGCGCAGAAGGAGATGCTTGATTACAATGGCAGCGGAATGTCCGTAATGGAGATGAGCCACAGGTCTTCCGTGTATCAGGATATCATCGACAG
>ERZ795053.3709-NODE-3709-length-17146-cov-8.841554_pt1 | contig 17146 bp, 13 predicted proteins | sample MGYA00375137_ERZ795053 | MGnify/ENA primary metagenome ERZ795053 (study PRJEB30182, sample SAMN05720284) | activated sludge metagenome | isolation source: Anaerobic digester | place: Hong Kong | collected 2014-12-17 ...
CCTCGGTCGTGGTGATGGGCGCAACGCGGGTTCGGGCAGAAGGTCGGGATCATGGCGGCACCTCCGCCATGCTAATGCCTCTCCGAGCTCCAACGCTTGCGCCATCCTTCACAAGGTTCCAGGAACTAAGAAAGCGATTTATAGTTCCTCGAACCTTGTGAAGGATCGCCGCCTACTACCGGCGATAGCGGCTAAGCCTTTCGGACGACGCTCCATCGAGTAGCCAATCCCGACGCCTCACAAGCTTCGAGGAACTAATGTTTCAGAGCCTCGAGATCAGCTCCCGTACGAAGCGGTAGGAGCGCTCGACCGACGCTATCTCGACGCGCTCGTCAGGCGAGTGGGGATAGCGTATGGTCGGGCCGACGGACAGCATGTCCCAGGCCGGGAAGCGCGGCCTGAATAGGCCCGTCTCGAGGCCGCCGTGCGTCGATGTGACGCGCGGATCCTTGCCGAATAGTTCGCGGTAGACGGCGACCGCCTTGCCGAGGAGGGGGCTGGCCGGGTCGGGGCTCCACGCCGGCGAGACCGCCGGCCGCCTCTGGCCGACGGTCCAGCCGTACTCGGCGACGCCGGCCAGGCGCTTCTCAACGGTGGCGGCGAGCGCCTCCTTCTCGTCGTCGGAGGAGCTGCGAACCATCACGAGCGTGTCGAGCCTGAAGCGGCCGGAGTCCGGAGCGACGGCCCCCTCTACCTTGCCGAGGTTGAGTGACGTCCTGATCAGGCCGGGCATGTCCGGCTCCATCGCGACGAGGCCGTTCGGGAGGGCGCCGAGCATGGTCAGCATCGAGTCGGCGTCCCTGGGGGCCAGGCATGCTGAATGCCCGGAGCCGCCGGCCGCGGCGGGCGAGATCGCGGCTACCAGCCCGGGATCCTTGTCGCCGAGCGCTATGCGGACGGCCGACGCCTCGGACTGGAACGCGGCGCGGAATTCGGCGGCTCGCGCCGACTCGACGCCGACGACGGCGCGCGCCTCCCTCGGGATGGCGTTGGCTGCCGTGCCGCCCGCGATGGAGGCTAGGTGGAGCGCGACGCGCGTCCTGGCCAGGATGCCGACCAGGAGCAGGGTCGCGTTGGCCCGGCCCTTGTCGATGTCGACGCCGGAGTGGCCGCCGAGCAGACCCTCTACCGAGGCTTCGTACCACTCGAGGCCGTCAGGGGCGTCGGTCGCCAGTATGGACAGCTCGGCGATGGTCCTGACCGCGCCGGCGCAGCCAATCGTCAGCTCGGCCTCGTCCTCGCCGTCCAGGTTCATGAGCAGCGAGCCCGAGACGAAGCCGGGCTCGATCGCTCGGGCGCCGCTCATGCCGTCTTCCTCGTTGACGGTGAACAGGCACTCGAGCCCGCCGCTGCGGAGCTCCCGGTCCTCGAGCAGGGACAGTGCCATGGCCACGCCGATGCCGTCGTCGGCGCCGAGGGTCATGCCGTCGGCGACGAGCCAGGCGGGGTTCTTGGGATCCAGCCGCGGCCGTATAGGGTCTCGGTCGAAGTCGTGGCCTGACTCGGCGGATTTCTGCGGCACCATGTCCAGGTGGGCCTGCAGGATGACGCCCGGATGGTCTTCCATGCCGAAGACCGCGGGGCGGCCCATCGCCACGTTGCCGGACTCGTCGCGCCTGGCCTCTATGCCGCGCTCCGCTGCCCAGCGCATCAGCGCGTCCCCGAGGGCCGCCTCGCGGTGGGACGGATGCGGTATCGCGCATATATCGAAAAAGTATTTCCAGACTGACCTAGGCTGCAGTTCGTCGATGTGCATTCGCTGTGCTCCTCCGCCTCGATAGTACCACGGATACGCCGGAGTAGGCGAGCGCGGCGAGATTATCCGGGCCGGCTAGAGCCGTATTTCGTAGAGCCTGCGCGGCCTGCCGGTCTTTGAGCGGCTCTCCATCGCCACGACGACGGCCTTGCCGGCCGCGGCGATACCGCCCAGGATTCGGCGGGCGCTCCGCTCGCTGATGTCGAGGCCGGCCGCGAACTCCTCTACGTCGAAGCGGTCCTTGCCCGTCATCCGCAGGAGGGAGCGTATCTTGGTGACGTAGGCCGCGCTCAGTCCCGTAGCGGCCGATACGGCGCGGACCTCAGCGTCGGTCTCCGCCAGGCTGTAGCGGAAGCTCCGGGCCTCGGCGGACACCGGGCCGATGATCTCGCCGTCGACGTCGACGGAGTACAGGTTGCAGCCCTCGGTCGCCTTCGCGCGGTCGAGCGCCTTCCTGGCGTTCGACTCGGCGTTGAAGGCCGTCGTGCCGTAGCCGAGGCCTGCGCAGAAGTCGATGCCGGCCCGCTCGGCCGATTCTAGGAGCGTCTCGAGGCCGGCCTCGTCCTCCATGCTGCCGCGCGTGGCGAATAGTAGGTACTTGTCGTGGCCCGAAGGGAAGACCGAGCCGAGCACGCGCTTCGCGTAGTCGATCATCAAGCGCTCGAATTCGTTCCTGAGGCGCAGGAAGCCGTACTCGGAGACCGGGTTCCTGCCGGTCTCCCGTAGCTTCAGGATGGTCACGGCGATCTGGTACGCGCGGAATTTGTTCTTCTCGCTGATGTACACGGCCTTCTGGATCGTGTCGCGGATTATGTACTTGGTCGGGTAGACCTTGTGGCAGCGTAGCCCTCGGGCCCTGAGGATGTCGTGCGTCTTCGTCAGCCCGGTTAGCGCCGCGTCGACCCTGCCCTCGGCGACGAGGCGGGCGTGCATCTCGGCCAGTTCCTCGTACGACGTGCCCTCCTCGTACTCGACGATCTCGAGGTTACCGAACCTGAAGCCGAGCTCCTCGGCGGTCTCCTCGAGGGTCTCGCGGTCTATCGAGTCGACCGATATCCTGTCGAAGCTCTCGCCGGCGTCGCGCATGTCCCACAGGGCCTTGACGATGCAGGTTCCGACGCGCGGAAGGTACAGGCAGGGCTTGTCCGTGACGTTCGCGTAGCTGACGAGCTTGTACGGGATGATGCCGGAGAACAGGATCGCGTCGACTTCGCGATCCAGGGCGATCGCGAGGCCGACGCTCTCTTCCTTACGCTCGTATACGCTCGTGACGAATTCGACCGTGCTTTCGTACCTGGATCCGGCGTCGAGTATCCGCCGTACGGAGTCGCGGGGGCCGATCAGGCCTATGCGCGTTTTCATGATGCGGTCCGCCTTGGAAAAAGCCTGCTCCGGGAGACGCGGACGTCCCTCGGGCAGGCTTACTGTACGTAAAAACCGCGGCCGTGGCAACGATGCGCCGCGGCATCGTCGATTCCCTAATCCTTCGCGAGCAGCCTGAGCGCCGTCCGGTACAGGGTCTCGACGGCAGGCGGCATCGCCGCCTCGTCGAAGTCGAAGCGCGGCGAGTGGTGCGCGTCGGCTATACGAGCGCCGAACACCGAGTAGATCGCCTTGCCGCCGCGCGCCGCGACGCGGTTCATCATGAAGCTGTAGTCCTCGCTGCCGCCGAGCGGGAAGGGCTCTTCGGATACCCTGACGTACCCGGACTCGGCGGCGCACGCGGCCGCCAGCGCCTGGAGCCCGGGGTCGCTTCCGGCCCCGGTCGCCTCGCCCATGCGGGCTATCCTGACGGAGACGCCGTAGGCCGCCGCGACGCCCGCGACTATGCGCTCGACCTCGGAGACCATGTACTCGTTCAGCTCGGAGCTCTCGCCCCTGGTCTCTAGTACGAGCGTCGCGTCGCCGGGGATGACGTTCCTGCCGGAGCCTCCCGATATGCGGCCGACGTTGACGCGGGTCGCCCCGGCCGAGTGCCGGGGGATGCCGGCTATCTGCAGCGCGGACGCGGCGGCCGCGAGCAGCGCGTTCCGCCCGAGCTCGGGGTTCATGCCGGCGTGCGCGGAGCGGCCCTCGAAGCGGACGTCCAGCTTGGTCGTCGCCAGGAAGCCGCCGAGCTCCGGGTAGAAGGTCCGATCGCCGTCCGGCGCGATGCCGAGGTGGCCGGCGAGGATGTAGTCGATGTCGTCGAGCACGCCGCTCCCCGCGACGCTCTTGGCGCCGCGGACGCCCTCCTCCGCGGGCTGGAAGATCAGCTTGACGGTACCGGACCATGCCGCGCGGTCGGCCGCGAGCAGGCGGGAGAGCGCCAGGCCTATGGCCGCGTGGCCGTCGTGGCCGCAGGCGTGCATCGATCCGGGGTGAGTCGACGCGTAGCCGTCCCGGGCCGGGAGGTGCCCGGGTTCCCGCGACTCGTCGACGTCGACCGCGTCGATATCGAAGCGGAACGCGACGACGGGGCCCGGCCCGTTCTCCATGACGCCGGCGACCGCGGTGAAGCCGCCGGCCATCCTGGCGACCAGGGCCGAGTCGGCGCCCTCGTCCAGCGCGCGGCGCGCGCACGCGTCGAGCGTCGCCGCGGGCGGCACGCCCATCATCAGCTCCCCGCTCATCAGCTCGCGGCCGACGAGGACGCGCCAGCCAGAGGCCTCGAGGGCGAGCGCGATCGTCGAGGCCGTCCAGAACTCGGTGAAGCCGCTCTCGGCGCGGGCGTGGAACGCCCTCCTGTCGGCTACCATGCGCGCCAGCAGGGCCTCGCGGTCGATCGTCATGCTATGCCTCCTCGCCCTTGCCGAGCTCGAGCGCGCAGCGTACCAGGACGCGGACGCCGTAGCCGAGCGCGCGCTCGTCGAAGTCGTAGCGCGGGTTGTGCGGCTGCACCGGTTCCTCGCCTGGCCTGCGGTAGCCGAGGAAGGTGAACGCCGACGGCACCGCCTTGGCGAAGAACGCGAAGTCCTCGCCTCCGGGAGCCGGCCTGCCCACCTCAGCGTAGCCGCCGTCGCCGAGCTCGGCGCGGATGCAGGCCTTGACCCTCTCGTACACGCGAGCGTCGTTGATCAGCGGCGGGTAGGTCAGCCGGTAGTCGACGACGGCCCTGCCGCCGAGCGCCTCGGCGGTCTTCTCGGCGATGGCGATGAGGCGGTCGCGGACGAGCATGCGGACGCCCTCGTCGAAGCTGCGGACCGTGCCCTCGATCGTCGCGGTCTGGGGTATCACGTTGTAGCGCGAGCCGCCCCTGAAGGTGCCGACGGTGACGACCGCCTGCTCGAACGGGTCGACGTTCCTCGAGACGATGCTCTGCAGCGCCGATACGATCTGGCTACCGATGTAGATCGGGTCGATCGCGCGGTGCGGCAGCGACGCGTGGCCGCCCTTGCCCTCGACGGTTATAATGAAGGGGTCGGAACCGGCCATCATCGCGCCGGGCTTCGTGCCGACGACGCCTAACTCCTGGTCGGGCCATAGGTGCATGCCGACCATGCAGTCTACCTTCGGGTCCTCGAGGGCTCCGTCGCGTATCATGTACTGGGCCCCGCCGCCGGTCATCGCGTCCTCCTCGGCGGGCTGGAATATAAGCTTGACCGTTCCGTGGAGGCGATCGCGCATCGCCGTCAGTATCTTCGCGGCGCCGAGGCCCATCGCGGTATGGCCGTCATGCCCGCAGGCGTGCATCATGCCCGGCGCGGTCGAGCGGAAGTCGTGGTCGGTGAGCTCGTCCATCTCCAGCGCGTCCATGTCGAAGCGGAGCCCGACCGTCCGGCCCGGCTTCTCGCCGCGGATGACGCCGACCACGCCGGTACCGTAGTAGCCGGTGCGGACCTCGACGCCGAGCCCGGCGAGCCGTTCGGCCACGATCGCCGAGGTGCGGGTCTCGTGCCCGCTCCTCTCGGGGTGGCGGTGCAGGTCCCTGCGAATTTCGACGATCCAGGGCAGGGCGTCCTGGACGAGCGTCTCGATAGACTCGTTCGAGGCCATGTGTTCTCCTTGCAGTCTTTAGGGAAGCGTAGGCCGGGCGGCCGCCGGGGCGACGATGCCGCCCACGGGGCCCGACCGGCGGCGGGAGCGGACGCTCCCGCCGTCGCCGATTACATGAATACGCCGGCGCCGGGGCCGAGGGGCAGCTTGAGTACCATCCACAGGACGATCTGGAGTATCCAGACGAGCCCGAACACCAGGCTGAACGGCAGCGTCATCGCCATCACCGTGCCGATGCCCGCGTCCTCGTCGTAGCGCCTGAGGAAGCCGAGCAGTATCGGGAAGTAGGGGAACAGCGGCGATATGGCGTTGGTCGTCGAGTCGCCGATGCGGTAGGCCACCTGCGCGAAGGCCGGGGAGTAGCCGAGCATCATGAACATCGGCACGAAGACCGGCGCGAGCAGGGCCCACTTGGCCGAGCCGGAGCCGATGAACAGGTTGACGAACATCGTGAACACGATCACGAGCACGACCATCAGGATGCCGGTCAGGTGCCAGGCCTTGAGCAGGTTGCCGAGCGATACGGCGAGCACGAGGCCCATGTTGGTCCAGTTGAAGTAGCTGACGAACTGGGCGATGACGAAGACCAGCACGATGTAGCCGGCCATGTCCTTCATCGCGGCGGTCATGTGCTTCGCGACGTCAGCGCCGCCCTTGATCTTGCCGGTCACGCGGCCGTACACGATGCCGATAATGAGGAACCACAGGAACAGGAACGCTATGATGCCGCTGAGGAACGGCGACGGCACGAGGCCGCCCTGCGGGTTCCTGAAGAACGAGTTCTTCGGGATCAGCGCGGCGACGACGGCGGCGATATACACGAGCGACGCGATGCCGGCGGCCTTGAGGCCCTTCTTCTCGACGGCGCTGACGTCCATGCTGGCTTCCTCGACGGCGAAGCCGGCCTTAGGGGTATAGGGGCCTATCTTCTTCTCGACGGCCATCGTCACCCAGGTGCCTACTACGGTGAGGACGATGGTGGAGGCGATCATGAAGAAGTAGTTGACCGCCGGGTTCACGACTATGGACGGGTCGACGATCTTGGCCGCTTCCTGGGTGATGCCGGCCAGCAGGGCGTCGGTACCGACGATGATCAGGTTGGCGGTGAAGCCGGCGCAGGCCGCCGAGTAGCCGGCGGCTATGCCGACGAGCGGGTTGCGCTTGGCCGCGTAGAAGATCATGCCGGCCAGGGGCGGTATGATGATCACCGCGGCGTCGGACGCGATGTTGCCGCAGATGCCGACGAGCATGATGATAGGTATAAGGAGCTGCTTCGGGGCGCCGAGGATGAAGCGCTTCATCATCGCGTTCATCAGGCCGACCTGCTCGGCGAGGCCGATGCCGAGCATCATCGTCAGCACGAGGCCGAGCGGGGCGAATCCGACGAAGTTCTTCGTCAGATCGATGAACATGTACTTGATGCCGTCCGCCGACAGGAGGCTCTTGATGGCGACCATCGCGTCCTTGGTCGGGTGCTTCACCTCGATGTGGGCCGCGGCGAGTATCGCCGATAGGACGATGACCGCGACCATCAGGAACACGAACATCATGAAGGGGTGGGGGAGCTTGTTGCCGGTCCGCTCGACCCAGTCGAGGAAGCGGTAGAATACCGGCTTCTTCGCGCTTTTTTCTTGCGTCACAGAGTGCCTCCTTGCCGTATGGGGCAAATTATGGCCGTATTTCAGACATGGCCGATACTGTGTGTACCATGATCTTTCCACGTCGTCAACGTTTTTGTACCGCGTCTTCGCGGCGGAGGCGCAAAAAAAGCCGGCCCCGCGAGTCCGGGGCCGGCGTCGGCCGGGGTCCGTCGGCGGCGATCGCCGCCCGGGCGCCGTCCTCTTCAGCGGTACCCGTACTTCGCTATGACGAAGTCTATGTCCTTGTCTCCCCGCCCGGACAGGTTGACGAGTATCGAGCGGCGCGGATCCTCCTTGGCCAGGCGCTTGGCGTAGGCCACCGCGTGGGCGCTCTCGAGCGCGGGGATGATGCCCTCCTTGCGGCTGAGCTCGTAGAACGCGTCGACGCACTCGTCGTCGCCGACCGATACGTAGCGCACCTTGCCCAGGTCGTGCAGCATCGAGTGCTCGGGGCCGACCCCGGGGTAGTCCAGGCCGCTCGCGATGGAGTAAACGGGCGACGGCTCTCCCTTATCGTCCTGCAGCAGGTAGCACTTGAAGCCGTGGATCATGCCGGGCTTGCCGTAGGTGATGGTCGCGGCGTTGTCGCCGGTCTTGGGGCCGCGGCCCATCGGCTCGACGCCGTATAGCCGGACGGCCTCGTCGTCGAGATAGGCCGAGAAGATGCCCATAGCGTTGGAGCCGCCCCCGACGCAGGCCACCACGTCGTCGGGATGCTCGCCCGTCATCTCGAAGAACTGCTCGCGCGCCTCGATGCCGACGACCCGCTGGAAGTCGCGCACCATCATCGGGAAGGGGTGGGGCCCGACGACCGAGCCGATGCAGTAGATGCTGTTGACCGGATCCTGCAGATAGGCGGCGAATGCGGAGTCGACGGCCTCCTTGAGGGTCTTGAGCCCGAAGGAGACCGGTACCACCTTGGCGCCGAGTATCCTCATCCTCGTGACGTTCGGCGCCTCCTTGGCGATGTCGACCTCGCCCATGTGGATCTCGCACTCGAGACCGAAATAGGCTGCCGCGGTGGCGAGGGCGACGCCGTGCTGCCCGGCTCCGGTCTCGGCTATCAGCTTCTTCTTACCCAGGTACTTGGCGAGCAGGGCCTCGCCCATGCAGTGGTTGAGCTTGTGCGCGCCGGTGTGGTTCAGGTCCTCGCGCTTCAGGTAGATGCGGCCGCCGCATTCGTCGGACAGCGTCTTGGCGAAGTACACCGGCGTCGGCCGGCCCTGGAAATGCTTGCGGATGCCGCGCAGCTCCGATATGAACTCGTGCGACTTACTGATCGAGTAGTACGCGTCGGTGATCTTGTCCATCTCCCTCTGCAGGTCGGGCGGTATGAAGCTTCCGCCGAAGTCGCCGTAGTTGCCGCTCGCGTCCGGAAAGGACTTGAAATAGTCTCCCATGTGTATCTCCTAGTAGTAACAATGAGACTATGATATCCACTGAGAGCGTATCTGTCAATAGAAACAATGGAGGGAATGACCGCTCGCGACGCTGAATCGGCGCCGTGCGGACCTAACGCCGCCGGCGCTCTCGCTCCCCGTCCATCCTGGCGACCGCCGGGGAGCCGCGTCGGACGGCTACGATCTCTGCGAGTATCGCTACGGCGATCTCCGCCGGAGTCTCCGCCCCGATGTCCGCGCCGATCGGGGCCCTGAGCGCCGCCACTTTATCCGGCGGGAACCCGTCGCTTACCGCCTGCTCCAGGATCATCCTGGTCTTGCGGCGCGAGCCTATGAAGCCGGCGTAGCGGTACTCGCGAGCGAGGATCGCCCGCACGCACTCGAGGTCGGACGAGTGGCTCGGGCTGACGACGACGGCGTAGGTCGCGGGCCCGAACGGATACTCGGCGACGATGTCCGCGTATCGGCCGACGCGCGTCTCCGTGCCGGGCGGGAAACGCGACGGGTCGGCGTACTCGGGCCGCTCGTCGGCGACGCATACGGCGAAGTCGAGATCGGCCGCGAGCCTGGCCAGCGCCCGGCCTACGTGGCCCCCGCCGAGGACGAGCAGGCGGTCCGGCGGGTCGAGGGGGACGTAGAGCGTCCCGTCCCGCTCCGACGGGACCGGATCGCCCGATCCGAGGGCTTTCGCGAGCGCGTCGGCGTCCGGGACGTACCCGCGCGGCGAGGGCGCGCCGTCGGGACCGATCGCGGCGACGCATCGGCCGTCGTCCTCGGAGACGACGATGGCCGTCCGCTCGCCGCGCCCGAGGCGGGCGGCCGCTCCGGCGTACGCTTCGCGGCCCGAGACGGCGAAGACGGCCAGCGTCGCGGTCCCGCCGCAGATCGGCCGGTCGCCGACCGCCTTCTCGCCCCGTAGCTCCACGGTTATCCTCGCGAACCCGCCGGACGACGCGCGTTCAGCGCAGGCGGCGACGGCGGCAGCCTCGACAGGGCCCCCTCCGACCGTCCCGATCGAGCGTCCGTCGGGGTAGCCGAGCATCATCGAGCCGGGCCGCCTCGGGACCGAGCCGGCGGTAGCGACGACGACGGCCAGCGCCGCGGGTTCCCGTCCGTCGGCGGCTACAAGTATCGCATCGTTCGAACTCATGGTAAGCATCCTCCCTCAGGCGCCCGTCGGGGCCGTATCCGAGACCAGCATCGGCCCCGTCTCGCCGTCGCGCAGCTCGATGACGCCGTGGCCGAGCGTCTCCGCCTCGCGCCTCGAGTGCGTGACGAGCACGACGCTCATAGCCAGCTCGTCGCGCAGGGCCAGGAACTCGCGATAGGTGGTCTCCTTGGTCGCCCTGTCCAGCGCGCTGAACGGTTCGTCGAGCAAGAGCGCCCGGGGTCTCGTCGCCAATGCCCGAGCCAGGGCCAGGCGCTGCCGCTCGCCGCCGGACATGACCGGCGGCCTGCGCTTGCGGAGGCTGTCGATGCCGAATCGGCTCAGGTACTCCCGCGCCAGCCCGCGATCCCCCGGCGGCAACGCGAGCGCGACGTTCTCCTCGGCGCTCAGGTGGGGGAACAGCGCGTAGTCCTGGAATACGTACCCGACGCGCCGCTCGCGCGGCGGGAGGTCGACGCCCTCGTCCGAGGAGAAGACGGTCGCGCCGTCGAGCGCGATGCGCCCCCTGTCGGGTGACGCGAGCCCGGCGATGCAGTCGAGGACGGTCGTCTTCCCCGAGCCCGACTCGCCCCAGAGTATCGCGGTCACCGAGTCCACGACGAAGCGCGCCCGCAGCGTGAACAGCGGGAGCGCCTTCTCGAAGTCGGCCTCGATCATCGGCGCCTCCCCTCCGTCCCGGAGCCCTTGCCCCGGACCGACTCGGCGGCGCGGTCGGCCAAGCCCACGAGCGCGATGACGGAGAACGAGACGCCGACGGTGACCGCGAGGTAGGCGTTCGCCTCCGCGCTCCTGTTGCCCTCGACCGCGCTGTACAGCGCGAGCGGGATGGTCTGGGTCCTGCCGGGGATGTTCCCCGCTATCATCAGGGTGGCGCCGAACTCGCCGAGCGCCCGGGCGAACGACAGCGCGACGCCGCCGAGTATGCCGGGCGCGGCCAGCGGGATCGTCACCCGCCTGAACACGCGCCCCTCGTCGAGCCCGAGCGTCCGCGCGGCGTCGATCAGGCGCCGGTCGACGCTCGCCAGCGCCGCCTTGCAGCTCTGGTACATGAGGGGTAGCGACACGGTCACCGCCGCGACGACGGCGGCCGTCGGCGTGAAGACGACCTGCAGGCCTACCCGAGCCAGCGCGGAGCCCACCGGGCCGCGCCTGCCGAGGAGCAACAGGAGAAGGTACCCGGTGATCGTCGGCGGGAAGACCATCGGCAGCAGGATCAGCGTCTCCCAGAGCCCCGCGAGCCGGACGCGGCGGCGCGTCATCGCCCGCGCCAGGCCGAGCCCGAGCGCGAGCGTGACGACGGTCGCGGCCGAGGCGACGCCGAGCGAGAACGCTATCGGCCTGACCGAGCCCGGCGTCACGGGAACGCGAACCCGGCCTTCCCGAATTCGGCCATGGCCTCGTCGCTGCCGAGGAAGGCTATCAGCTTGGCCGCTAGCTCCTGGTTCCTGGAAGCGGACACGACCGCGATAGGGTAGCGGACGGGCTTCGCGAGCAGCGAGTCCGGGAAAACGTATAGTTTCGTTACCTGGCTGTCCTTCGACACGGAGGCGGCGTCGGTGAGGAACACGATGCCGAGGGGCGACGAGCCGGACTCGACGAACTGGAGCACCTGGCGGACGTTGTTGCCGAGCACGAGCTTCTTCTCGACCGAACCGTATAGGCCGAGGGCGCGGAGGGCCTCGACCGCGTACGCGCCGGCCGGTACCGAGTCGGGGTTACCGATGGACAGGAGCCTCGCCTTCTCGAGCGCGGCCTTCAGCCCGTCCCCGGATACCGGTCCCCGGATCGAGCCGTCGCCGATCAGGACCATGCCGTTCGACAGGAGGTCCTTCCTCGTTGACGCGACGACGAGGCCCGCCCATTCGAGCGTATCCATGTGGTTGGTAGCCGCGGAGAAGAAGACGTCTACCGGGGCTCCCTGTTCGATCTGGGCTCTCAGGGTACCCGACGAGGCGAAGTTGATCACGATTTCCGCGCCGATGTAGCGCTCCGCGGCCGGTTTCAGCGCCGTGAGAGCGTCTGTCAGGCTCGAGGCGGCCGACAGGGTAAGTTCCCCCTGCTGGGCGGAAACGCTCATCGCCGCGGCGGCGATGACGATGAGCGCTACGCGTTTCGATAGCGGTCCCATTGTGGTCCTTTCTTAATACTCACTCGATGAGTAATGGCGCGAGTATACGCGCGATCCGGAACGTCGTCAAGGAACGTCGTCAAGGAATGAGCGCCCGGCGGCGACCGGAGCGCCGGGAGGATCGCGGAGGGGCGACGCGCCCGCCGCGATCCCGCCTCGTCGCTTGACAGATCGCCCGGGCCGCCCCTAGTGTTCCATGATGAAAAAGCCAACGACCGCGGCGGCCAAGCGCCACGCGCCGGCCCTGCGCCCCGAGTTCGTGCCCTTAGGCTTCCTCGTCGAGCGTCCCTCGTACGGCTACGAGGTGTATAGGCGGTTCTCTGAAAGCCTATCGGGGCTCTGGGGCATCAGCGAGAGCCAGATGTACGCGACGATCAAGCGGCTCGAGGATCGCGGCCTCGTCGTCCACCTAGCCGAACGCGATATCGCCGACGAGCCGGATCCGGTCGGCGAGCGCAGGCCGAGGCGCGGCCCCGGCGCCGAGAAGCGCCTCCTGGCGCCGAGCGAGGCCGGCCGGGCTACCTTCGACGCGTGGCTCGCCGAGCCGACGCCGACGAGCCCCCGGGTGCTACGCCTCGAGTTCGTCACCCGGCTGTTCTTCGCGTCGCGCTCCGACCCGTCGGCCGGCGCCGCGCTGTTCGCGGCCCAGCGCGCCGCCGTCGTCGAGTCCATAGGCCGGTTGAGGGACGGCATGGCCGGCTCCCGGGCCGTCGACGCCGCCGGCTTCGACCCGTCGGCGCTGGCGCTGTCGTTCAGCGAGGGGCAGCTCCGCGCCGTGCTCGAATGGATGGACGCGAGCGTCGAGCCCGCGCTATCCTAGGCCCATGCGAGAATGGAAACGCGTCCATAGGGCAGTCGCCCTGCTATTCGTCATCGGCGCCGGTATCGCCCCCTGCGCCGCCGGGCCCGTCGCCTCGCGGCAGGCCGAACCGCTGCCCGAGTACTCGATACGCGCCGCGGACGACATCGTCTTCGAGATAGACCCGAGGCTCGAGCTCCTGTCGGCCGCCCAGGCGATGACCAGCTGGGCCGAGGGCCCGCGCGGCCCCGGGGATAGTCCGAGCCTCTATTTCAGGGACCTGAAGGCCTTCATCGAGCCGTACGCCGATAGCCGGGCGGTACGCCTGAGCCAGGCCATGACGAGTCGCGGCTTCACCTACGACGCGCCGCCGGCCTTCGCGCTGTCGCTCGAGGGCGGCTCCGCGATGGCGCCGCCGGCCGACGGCTGGTCGGGCTACCTGCGCAAACGCGCCGGCGGCGCCCGGGCGCTCGACCGTTTCGCCGCGGCGCTCGGCGAGCTATACGACGACAGCGGCTTCGGCGGTTTCCTCTCCGCCCACGCCGACGACTACGCTCGCTGGCTCGGCGAGGCTAGTACCGGCTTCGACGCGGAGCGGGTCTCGGCGTGGCTCGAGGCGTTCTACGGCGAGCCGGACGTTCCGACGGTCTACCATTTCGCGTTCGCGCCGGCTATGTTCCCCGGCGGCGGCTACGGTTTCAGCCGCCGGACCGGGACGTCCGGGGCCGAGACCCTGCACATCTACCAGGTCGTACGCGCCGGCGGCTATAGCGACGGCCCGTCGTCGTCCGGCGGCGCTGACGAGCCCGGCTTCCCGTCGGGCCGGAGCCTCGCGCTGCTCGGCCTCCATGAGTTCGGCCACTCGTTCGTCAATCCGGCCCTCGAGGCGGCCTGGCCGTCGCCAGGCGGCGCCGATGGCCTCGAAGCCATCTTCAAGCCGGTCAAGTCGGTCATGGAGCGGCAGGCCTATCCCCAGGCCTCGATTTTCTATAACGAGCTCGTGATCCGGGCCGTCTGCGTCGTCGCGGGGCGAGAGCTGGGGCTCCTGTCCGACTACGAGGCGCGGGCGGAGCTGGCCGCCGAGGCGGGTAAGGGCTTCTATCCGATAGGCCGCGTCGTCGACCTGATAGCCGAATACCAGGCGAGCCGAGAACGCTACCCTCGCTTCGGCGACTTCGCGCCCGCGCTGCTCGAGCGCCTCGCGGCCGACGCGTCGGCTATCGTCGAGGAGGGCGCCGCGGGCGGCTATCGGGCGGTCTACGACGCGTCGCTCCTGCCGTCTGAAGGCTTCGCCGAGGGTTTCGAGCCGGAGACCGAGCGGGGACTGCCGGCCGGCTTCCTCGTCTCGGTCGGCTCGTCGATAGGGAGCGGCCCGACGAGCGAGCTGGGCCGCGACGGCTCGACCGCCGCCTCGGGAAACGCGTCGTTCTCGCTGAGCGCCGATTCGGATACCCGCGTCTGGCTCTACCTCGGCAAGCCCGTGGCCGTCAGGCCCGGCACCCTGACCCTGAGCTACAGCGCCCGCGGCGACGGCATAGTCAAGGAGGCGGGACAGTACGGCAACAGCTACGTCGGCTTCGTCGTCACGCTCATGGACGGCTCGGTAGCCTTCCCGAGGCGGACCCACGCGGGCGGCTTCCCCTGGTCGAGCTTCGAGGTCGAGTACGACGTCGTCCCTTCGCGCGTGCGGTCGATCGAGTTCATCTGCTTCCTGAACGAGTCGGGCAGGCTCTGGATCGACGATATAGCGGTGGCCTACCGCTAGCGCCGGCGCTCAAGCCGGACGGCGCTGCTTGGCTTCCCGGCCGAGGCGCTGGTACACGTCCTTGAGCGTCGACGGGCGGAGGAAATAGTAGCCCTGCAGCATGCCCACCTCGCGCTCGGCGAAGTAGCGCCACTGCTCCTCGGTCTCTATGCCCTCGGCGACGATGTCGATGTCCAGGCTGTGCCCGAGGTTGATGATGGCGTTGACCACCTTCTCGTTCTGGCGCTCAGCCAGGTTCATCACGAACGAGATGTCTATCTTGAGCGCGTCGACGGGCAGCCGCGAGAGGTAGGCGAGCGACGAGTAGCCGGTGCCGAAGTCGTCTATCATGAACGAGATGCCAGGCAGCCTCTGCTTGATGTCCTTGATGCGCTCTATCGCGTCGGCGGTATTCTGCATGATCGCCGACTCGGTAAGCTCCAGCTTGAGCCTCGACGGGGATAGGCCCGAGCCCTTGACGGTGGCCTCGAGCTCCTCGGCGTAGCCGGGCCGCTCGAACTGCTTGCTCGACACGTTGACCGATACGTACACGTCGCGGTAGCCGCGCTCGTGCAGGCGGCGCGTGTCGTAGCAGGCGCGCCTGAGGGCCCAGTCGCCGAGCGCGACGATCATGCCGGTCTCCTCGGCTATCGGTATGAACTCCCCGGGCATCACCGTCCGCTCGTCGTCGCGCTTCCAGCGGGTCAGCGCCTCCATGCCGAGTATCCTGCCGTCCCGCCCGACGATGGGCTGGTACAGCAGGTTGAAGCCGCCGCGCTGCAGCGTCGTCTTCATCTCCTGCTCGAGGCGCCATCGGTCCGTGGCCTTGGCGCTGACGCTCGGCTCGAACAGCGTGTAGCGGTTCTTGCCGCCCTCCTTCGAGCAGTACATCGCGATGTCGGCGCTCTTGGTCGCCTCCTCGATCGTGCCGCCGTGGTCGGGGATGACGGCGATGCCGATGGAGACGCCGACGGAGACGGATCCGCCCGAGGCGCCGTTCTTGGAGCGCAGTATATACGGGCTCGAGACGCTCGAGAGGATGCGCTCGGATACCAGCACGCCGTCCGAGGCGTCCTTGATGGCGGTCAGCACGACGACGAATTCGTCGCCGCCGAAGCGGTACGCGGCGTCGTCGTCGCGCAGGCACACGCGCAGCCGCCTGGCCGTCTCGATCAGCAGCTCGTCGCCGGCGTCGTGGCCGAGCGTGTCGTTCACGTGCTTGAAGCCGTCCAGGTCGAGGAACAGCACCGCGCCCCGCCACGACTCGTCCTTGTCCTGGTTGCGCAGCAGCGCGGCCATGTCCTCGTTGAACAGGTCGCGGTTCCCGAGGCCGGTCAGCTTGTCGTGGTAGGCCAGGTGGCGCAGCTTCCGCTCTATCGTCTTGCGCTGCGTGATGTCGCGGATCACGCAGGTCAGCGTCCGGCCGCGGCAGTCCTTTGAATTGCCGAACGACATCTCCATCGGCGCCACGCCCCGATGCTTAGTCGTGCCGAGGAATTCGAAGGTGCGCTTGAGCCCCAGGGCGGTACGGTCCTTGTCGTCGACGTAGAAGTACTTGCGGAATTCGATCTCGTGCTGGGCGAATACGGCGGGCGGGAACAGCACGCTGAACGGCTTGCCTATCACCTCGTCCCGATCCCAGCCGAAGGTGTTCTTGACCCCGGAGTTGACGAAGATGATGTCGAAGTTGTCGTCGAGCCTGAAGATGGCCTCGGTGATGGTCTCCGACAGCGCGACGTAGTGCTCGCGCGTCTCCTTGAGCTGCTGGAACAGCGAGTGGTCGAACGACAGGTCGCGGATCAGCGCGATGACGGCCGGCTCGCCTCGCAGCTGGATGCCCGACAGCAGGCAGTCCATCGACACGACCGAGCCGTCGCGCCGCTTGCCGCGGAACGCCAGGATGTCCTCGGACGTCGCCGCCCTCGGCTCGCCGTCGCGTATCGAGAACTCGGCTAGCCTCGTATGGAAGGAGCCGCGGTACTCGTCGGGCAGCAGCTCGAAGACAGGCCTGCCGATCAGCTCGCCCCTCGCGTAGCCGAAGGTCTGGTAGAAGGACTGGTTCGCCTCCAGGATGTGGCCGGGCGGCGACATGATCAGCACCGAGTCGGAGACGCCGTCGAGCAGGATCTCCAGGCTGGCGCCCGACTCGTCGCCGTCGTCCTCGAGCTTGAGCGCGTAGCCCTGAAGGATGCGCTCGAGCAGCTGGGAGAAGATCGAGGCCTCCGAGTCCGGGACCTGCCCCGCGGCCTGCGCCGAGGCCGCGCCGGCGTGGGCCTCGAGCATGGCTAGGCCGTCGGGCAGGGAGCTATGGCTCTCCGCCTCTATGGACTCGAGCAACGAATGCATCGCCGATTGCTGATTCTGCATCGGAGACTACTCTCCTTCACGTTTTATTATTGTACGATCGCGCTTGGTCCTATCGATATCATATTGTCGGCCGGTACGGGCGCGCGCGCAAGTGCATAAAAAAGCCGCGCCCTCTCGGGCGCGGCCTCATAGGCTATGTCTGAGCCCGGATTAGTAATCCATGCCCATG
>ERZ795053.3713-NODE-3713-length-17102-cov-12.697190_pt1 | contig 17102 bp, 16 predicted proteins | sample MGYA00375137_ERZ795053 | MGnify/ENA primary metagenome ERZ795053 (study PRJEB30182, sample SAMN05720284) | activated sludge metagenome | isolation source: Anaerobic digester | place: Hong Kong | collected 2014-12-17 ...
CACCCATCGTGATCTTCTGCCCGTCCGCCGGAACCGTCAGCTTGCTCTCGCTCATCTCGTCATCCTTTCAAGGGGTTGGTTTTTTCCACACCGTGGAAACTTTTTTTCCATAGCATGGAAAATTCCCGGAAAATTTTTCCATGCCATGGAAAATCCGGGCCTTTTTTTCCACACCGTGGAAAATCCCGCCGAAGCAGGAGAGGCATTTTTCCATGCCGTGGAAAACTGCGGCGAAAGGTTTCCATACCCCGGAAAAAAGGTCAAAACAAACCGGCGCGCTTGACGCCGCAATCGAATGACGGAGGCTAGGCCCTGTTCAGCAGGTCCATCATGGTCCTGGCCAGCGGATGCGGATTCGCCTGCAATTCCCAGCCCTGCCGGCTCCGCCGGACCATCCCCCCGGCCTTCAGCCGTTCCAGGTGACGGAACAAAGCGGGCCGCGACAGTTTTCCACCTTCCTGCAATTCATCGCCGCTGCGGGCCCGTTCCTGCAGCAGCTGCACCAGCTTCAGCCGCCGCTCATGTCCGAACGCCCGTGCCACCCGGCGGGTTTCCTCCTCCGGCCAGCCGGCCACCGCCTTGCGCGCCGCCGCCAGCAACGGCTTGGCCGACGCCACTTTGGGATCCGTCACCGGCCGGTAACGCGTCCAGGGCCCTGAGCGATACATGTTCACCAGCCCCCGCGACTGCAACCGCCGCAATTCCATGCTGGCGCGCGGCTCCGATATCCCCTCCGCCTCCGCCAGTTCCGACACGCATCGATCCGGGGTTTCCATGATGTGACGCAAAAGCCCCCAGCGGGTGGGCCCGGCCAGGACACGACAGGTCCGCCATAACGTCGGAGTCAAAGGCAGCTCTTTCGCCGGAGATTTCATTTGTCTCGCTTATAATTATAACCGAGACAGATGGCAAGCCCGTCATGGCCGTCCTACCCCCGCACGGTTGTCTCGGTTATAATTATATGCGAGACTCCAGACCTGTTCTGTTTGCGGTGTCGCGGAAGATACTCAAACAAGCTCAGTCGGTGCTGCGCATCAAGAAGACACGGGGATTACCGCTCTCCAGGGCGTCGAATCCGAACGCCGCCCGGATCCAGGCCATGGTGTCCGGATGGTAGAAGCAGACATGGGTTTCATCGCTGGCGTAGCCCCAGGTGCCGAAGTGGTCCAGGTCTTCCCAAGGCGCCGTCATGACCGCCAGCCGTCCGCCCGGCCGAAGCAGATCCGTCATCTTCCGCCACTCGCGCAAGGGATGATGGAAATGCTCCACCACTTCCGTGGCGAAGAGAAAGTCAAACGGGCCGGCCGGAAGATCGGGATGGAAAAACGGATCGTAGTTTTCACAAACCAAGCCCTCGGCCGCCAGCAATCCGCACAGGGTCGGCGTATGCCCGCAGCCATAGTCCAACCCGCGCATGCCCGGCCGCAGATACGACCGCGCCGCCGTCACCGCCTGGCGCAGAAACGCCACGTATCCCGCGTCATGCGGCCCGTTCTGGTGCTTGGCATACCGTCCCCGTTCTTCCTCCGCCGTCGGCAGGAATTCGTCTTCCACGAACAGCAGCCGGCAGCGTCCGCACAGGCGATGCCGGCGCTTGCGAATATCCATCACCCGCTCGAACGGTCCCGTATCGCCGCACAAAGGACATTGATCCTGCCGTGCCATCTCAGCCGTTCGCCCCGTCCGGCAGCCGGGCGACATACACGCCGTTGAAGCTCCGTTCCCCCAACAACGGATTGTCGAACTCCACCCGATGTCCCTCCGCCCGTCCGAACACGCCGCGCAGCCGCTCCAGGAACGCCGGATCCGGGTCATCATTCGACCACAGGGCAAACACGCCGCCGGGCCGGAGAAAACCCGCCAGCCGCCGCAGGCCATCCGGCGTGTAGAAATCAGCATGGGCATCGTTGAGGTGATGAGCGGGCGTATGATCAATGTCCAGCAGCACCGCGTTCCATCGCCGGGCCGGCTGGTCCGGATCGAACCCCTCCCCCCGCGCCAGGGCGAAAAAGTCGGCCTGACGGAATTCGCAGCGCGGATCCGCCGTCAGTTCCTTCCCGTTCGGCACCAGCCCCCGCACATGCCAATCGATCACCGGCTCCAGCGCCTCCACCACCACCAGCCGCGACACCTGCGGAAACGCCAGTGCCGCCGCCGCGGTGTAGCCCAGCCCCAGGCCGCCGACCACGACATCCCAACTCCCGCTGCCGGCGGGCAGCGCGCCGAGCCCCAGCCTCGCCAGTTCTTCCTCCGCCTCGTGGAACAGGCTCGACATCAGGTATTCGCCGTTCAACTTGACCTCAACGGCTTCGGCCCCGTCCAGCGCCAGGACCCGGCGCCGCTGCAGCACCAGCTCGCCCAGGGGAGTCCGGCGACAATCCAATTCTTCAAACCATCGGTTCATGACGCCAGGACTCTACCACCCCGCCCTTATGTCTCCCATCGCAAATCCCGCCGGAGCCGAAACCGGTTTTGGCGTGTCTCGGTTATAATTATAACCGAGACTTTTTGCCTGTGCTCCCGACCGTCCTGAAACACCGGAAGGCCCCCGTGGAGTCTTGCCGAATCCGATCGCATGTAGGAGGATGTACTCCATGAACTCCCGCCGTGTTTCCGCTCGATCTTCCGGGGACGAAGGCCATACGGACCTCCCCGGCGGGCATCGGCTGGCCAAAAGCGATGCCGTGTTTGACGCGATGGGAGCCCTGGATGAACTGAGCGCCGCGCTGGGATTGCTCCGGGCCGCGACAGAAGTCCGGGAAAACGCGGACTGGCTCGAATCCATCCAGCGGGATCTGCTGGAGATCGGCTCGGAACTGGCCACGGAACAGGCCCGCCTGGCTCCGGACGCCGTCCGAGGGCTCGAGGCCATTACCAGCCGCCTGGAGGAAGGGCGGCCTACGGCGCAAGGCTTTGATCTGCCCGGAGCCGGGGAAGGCTCTGCCCGCGCGCATCTGGCCCGGGCCATCTGCCGGCGGGCGGAACGGGATCTGGTCCGCGCCCGGGAACGCCATCCCGCACGCGTCACCCCCGCCGCGCTGGCCTATCTCAATCGCTTGTCCGGCACACTGTTTGCCCTGGCGCGAAAGGCATGACCCCATGGCCCCGCACCGGATTCCGGTCGTCTTGGCGCTGATCCTCTGGATGGCGCCGGCACTGCCGGGAGGCACCGGGATTGGCCTTGCCGGAAATCCGGAGGCATCTTATCTTGAATCAGCCACCCCCACCGCAACCGGGAGACATGCCATGAACGCCATTCAAACCGACCAGGCCCCCGCCGCCATCGGACCGTACTCGCAGGCGGTGTCGCACAACGGGCTGTTGTTCATTTCGGGCCAGCTCGGAATCGATCCCGCCACCGGAGAACTGCCGGACGGCACCGAAGCCCAGACCCGCCAGGCGCTGAACAACCTGCTCGCCATTCTCCAGGCGGCCAGCCTCGGTCCCTCGAACGTCCTCAAGGTCACCATTTACGTGGAGAACATGGTGGATTTCGCGCTGGTCAACCGGCTGTACGCCGAGGTGTTCCAGCCGCCTTATCCGGCCCGGGAGGTCATCCAGGCCGCCCGCCTGCCGAAGGACGGCCTGGTGGAGATCTCCGCCATCGCCGCGGAATGAACCTGTCGGCGGCGCGGGACGCTGATACGCATTGAACCCTGTTTTCTTCCCGCAACCGGAGACCGACCATGATCATCATTGAACCGCACATCCACATGCTCTCGCGCACGACCGACGACTACACGGCCATGTACAACGCCGGCATCCGCTGCGTCGTCGAGCCGTCCTTCTGGCAGGGCGCCAGCCGCCGCCATGCCGGCACGTTCTACGACTACTTCGCGCTCTCCCTCGATTTCGAGCCCACCCGTTCCGTCCGCTACGGCATCGACCACTACTCCTGCATCTCCGTCAACCCCAAGGAGGCCGACGACCTGCCGCTGGCGATGGAAACCCTCGACGGCATGGGCCGATGGCTGGACCATCCGCGCTGCGTTTGCGTGGGTGAAATCGGCTTCAACCGCATCACGCCCAACGAGGAGAAGGTCTTCCAGCGCCAGCTGGAGATGGCGAAAGAGCATGCCCTGCCCGTCCTGGTCCACACGCCCCACGACACGCCCGAGACGTCCAAGAAGGACGGCGTGGCCCGCATCCTCGACATCCTGCGCGAATTCGATTACGACCCCGGGCGCATCGTGGTGGACCACAACACCGAAGAGACGATGCCCCTGACGCGCAAGACGGACTACTGGGCCGGCCTGACCGTCTATCCCTACTCGAAGCTCAACCCCCGCCGCGTGGTGGACATTCTCCGCCGCTGGGGCCTCGAGCGCGTCACCGTGAACTCCTCCGCCGACTGGGGCGTCTCCGACCCCTGCTCGCTGCCCAAAACCGCGGAGTTCATGCGCGAGCAGGGCTTCACCGACGCGCAGATCACGCAGATCCTGCACGACAACCCCCTGGCGTTCTATTCGCAGACTCCGAAGTTCAAACCGCAGCTCGACCTGCCCTACATTGACCCCGCCACCTACCAGCGCTGACCGGGTTCCACGCCGTGGAAAACTTTTTTCCACGCTGTGGAAAAAACTGGCGCCGGCCCGCCGCAGCGTCAAGCAGCTCGTTCCGCGAAGCTTTTCGCCGTCGGCCTGGCTGCGGCTGGTGCGACTGCCCAATCTGCTGACGGTGCCGGGAGACGTGCTGGCGGGGTTTCTGCTGGCCCCGGCCGCCTCGCCTCTGGACTGGGGGCAGTTCCTGCTGCTGGCGCTGCCGGCGGGCATCGGCCTCTATGCCGCCGGGCTGATCCTGAACGATCTGTTCGGCTATGCCGAAGACCTGCAGCACCGCCCCGGGCGCCCCCTGCCCGCCGGACGGATCTCCCGGGAAAACGCGGCGGCCGCGGCCATCATTCTGCTGTGGGTGGCCGCCTTTGCCGCCGCCTTCTTCGATGCGCTGCCCGTGGCGCTGCCGCTCATCCTGTGCCTTGTGCTGTATGACATCGGATTCAAGCGCATCCCGGTCCTGGGGCCGGCGCTGATGGGCCTGTGCCGTGCGGGCAATCTTCTGCTGGGCGCGGCCGCGGTCGGCAACGGATTGACCACGGCGCCCGCCCCCATCGCCGGCGCCGCGGTGCTCGGCCTCTACGTGGCCCTCGTCACGCATCTGGCCCGGAACGAAACCACACCCGGCACCCGCTTTCCCCCGCCGGTGATCGGCCGGCTGCTGCGCATGCTGATTCCGCTGCAGGCGCTGCTGTGCCTGGCCGCAGTCCCGCACTTTCCGGTCAACCTGAGCGGGCTGCTGCTGCTGCCCCTGCTGCCCCTGCACCGCCGGCTTTCCAAGCGCTTCCCTCCCAGCTAGACTCTCCGCCCGTGAAGTTGCGCGCGGTCAAATTCCTGACGGGCTTGCTGCTGCTGCCGTTGTGCGCGGCGCTGACCATGACGCTGTGGCGGGTGCTGGTCATCCTGGCGCAGTCGCCCACCCGGCTGCCGATGATTCATGCGTTCGCCGCCGTGGCGGGAATCGTCCTCTGGGCCGTCATCTGGCTGTTTCTGCCGCCCCTGACGCGCACCTATGTCCTCGGCCACGAGCTGACGCACGCGCTCTGGAGCGTGCTGATGGGCGGAAAGGCCTCGCGGCTGCGCGTGTCGGCCAGCGGCGGCAGCGTGCGCGTCACCAAAAACAACGCGTGGGTCACGCTGGCCCCCTACTTTTTCCCGCTGTACACATTTGTCGTCGCGCTGGTCTGGCTGCTGACGGTCTGGCTGTTCCCTGTCGTGAAACCCTACGCGCCCGTCTTTCTCTTCTGGATCGGCCTGACGTGGTCGTTTCACGCCACCTACACGGTGCGCTTCCTGGCCTGGAGCCAGCCGGACATCCGCGAGCACGGCCGCCTGTTCTCCTACACCCTCATCTACGCGCTCAACATCCTCTCCATCGCCGCGGCCCTGATCGCCGTCAGCACCTGGAGCTTCCCCGAAGCCGGCGCCCACCTGCTGAACAGCCTTCACCTCCTGGCGCGAGCCGCCCATACCCTCTACGAATGGGCGCTGACCCGGCTGCCCGCCCGCTAGAGCCGTTTCATAATGCCTTTGCCGCTCCTCCCCCCCCCTCCCCCGACGGGGTCGTCGGGGGCTCCAAAGACAAGGATTCAGTGGCTGGTTGGAGCCGGGACAGCCTGTCCGCCGCAACCTTGGTGGAGGCGGAACCCCGTCCCGGTCGGATTCTGCGGCTGCAGAATACAAGAATAGGCTCTAAGAGCCTCGGCCCCTCCGGGACGGCTCACCCCCCGTTGCGGCGCTTCCAGTTCCGTTCCGGCGGGGCGCACAGCCCCGCCTGCTTGACCGCCGCCACGTAAATGCCGTCCACGATCTTTTCGCATTCCTTTGCAAAGGCCTCGGACATCTTCACCTTCAGGTTGCTGGAGGCGCGCAGATAGACCTTGGCGTTGTCCGGATACAGCAGGCAGAGATTGATGGGGGTGGTGCCGGGATGCCGCCGCAGCACGTCCTTCAATTCGCGCATGCGTTCGTCGGTCCAGGTGCCGACATTCACATGCAGGCTGACGCCGCGCGTGAAGCGCGCCGGCACCTCGTCCAGGGGATAGATCTCCTCCACGGCCAGCGTGTTGCCGCCGCCGCCGTTGTCCTTGCGTACGCAGCCGCAGAGCATCACGGCGGCATCGGGCTGCAGATGGATGCCGTAGCGCGCGTAGGCCTCGGGGAACGCCACGGCGGAAAGGGTTCCGTCCAGGGTATCCAGGCGGAACGACATCATCTCCCGCGGCAGCTCGTCTTCCTTCTTCGGCTTCGTGTAGCGCTTCTGGGCATTGACCACGAGGCCGCCGATCCGTGTGCGGGTGCGCTCGGGCAGCGCCGCGAAACCCGCCGTGTCGCACTGGTTGTATTTTTCCAGCGTCCACGCGCAGGCCAGCAGCGGATGCCCCGAAATGTAGAAACCGATCAGCTCCTTCTCGAACGCGAGCATCTGCTTCTGCGGCCACGGCTCGCCCTCGGGCAGATCGCCGTCGGTCATCACGGCGCCCGCCGCGTCCTCGCCGCCCAGCAGATCGAACAGCGACGACTGGCCCGCTGCGCGGTCCTTGCGCACCGACGCCGCGTAGGCCATCGCCGATTCGATGCCCTCGAACAGCTGGCCGCGCGACCGCTCCGTGAAATCGAAGGCCCCGCACTTCACCAGCGCCTCGATCGTCTTCTTGTTGACCTCGCCGTTTTCCATGCGCTCGCAGAAATCCACCAGCCCCTTGAACGGGCCGCTGGCCTCGCGTTCGCGGACCATGGCTTCGACGGCGCCCGCGCCGACGCCCTTCACCCCCGCCAACCCGTAGCGGATGGATTCCTTGACCGGCGTGAAGCGCAGGCCGCTTTCGTTCACGTCCGGCGGCAGCACGCGGATGCCCATCTTCTGCGCCTCGGCCACCAGCACCGGCAGCTTGTCCGTGTTGCCGATTTCCGACGACAGCATCGCCGCCATGAATTCGACCGGGTAGTTCGCTTTCAGGAAGGCCGTCTGGAACGTCACGATCCCGTAGGCCGCCGAGTGCGACTTGTTGAAGCCGTAAGACGCGAACTCCGTAATCTGGTCGAAGATCTGCCCGGCCTTCGCCGCGGTGCACGTCTTCTGCTTCACGCAGCCGTCCACGAACGCCTTGCGCTGCCGGGCCATTTCCTCGGGCTTTTTCTTGCCCATGGCCCGGCGCAGGATGTCGCCCTGCCCCATGCTGAAGCCCGCCAGCACCCCCGCCGCCTGCTGCACCTGTTCCTGATAGACCATGATGCCGTAGGTCTCCTTCAGGATCTCCTCCAGCAGCGGGTGCGGATATTCGATTTTCTGCCGCCCGTGCTTGCGCGCGATGAAGTCGGGAATCATCTTCATCGGCCCCGGGCGGTACAGCGCGATCATGGCGATGAGCTCTTCGATCTTGTTGATCTGGAGCTGGCGCAGCAGGTCGCGCATGCCTTCGGACTCCACCTGGAACACGCCCACCGTGTCGCCCCGGGCCAGCAGCTCGTAGGTCTTCGGATCGTCCAGCGGCAGGGCGTCGGGATCCAGGTCTATGCCGTGCGTCCGCTTCACGTTGTCGCAGGCCTCGCGCACCACCGTCAGCGTCTTCAGCCCCAGGAAGTCCATCTTCAGGAGGCCGGCCTCCTCCAGCGGCACCGCCTCCCATTGGGAGATCACGTTGCCGTCCTTGTCCTTCGTCAGCGGGATCAGTTCGATCAGCGGCCGCTCGCCGATCACCACGCCGGCCGCGTGCGTGCCCGTCTGCCGCGGCATGTCCTCCAGCGGCGGGGCGAACTGCATGATCTGCTTCGCGCACTCGCTGGTGCGGCACGCGTCGCGGAAATCCACGCTCTCGCGCTTGGCCTTCTCCAGCGTGGTGCCCGGCACCTCCGGCACCATCTTCGCCAGCTTGTCGCAGTCCGGCAGCGGAATCTCCAGCGCCCGGCCGATGTCGCGGATCAGGGTCTTGGCTCCCAGCGTCCCGTAGGTGATGATCTGAGCGACGCTGTCCGCCCCGTACTTGCGCTTCACGTACTCGATCACCTCGCCGCGCCGCGACTGGCAGAAATCGATGTCGAAGTCCGGCGGCGACACGCGTTCCGGATTCAGGAACCGCTCGAAAATCAGCCCGTAGCGAAGGGGGTCGATGCCGGTGATGCCCACCGCGTAGGCCACGAGGCTGCCCGCGCCCGATCCGCGCCCCGGCCCCACCGGAATCCCCATTTGCTTCGCCGCATGAATGAAGTCCCACACCACCAGGAAGTAGTTCAGGAACCCCGTCTTCTCGATCACCCCCAGCTCGTGCGCAAACCGCGCGGCGATCGTCCGCTCGCGATCGTCCTTCGGATGCTCCAGATCCTCCACCCCGTAGAGCCGGCGGATGCCCTCCGCCGCGATCTTCGTCAGATACTGCTTGTGGGTCATCCCGTCCGGGCACTGGTAATTCGGGAAGTGGGGATTCTTCTGGCCGCCCAGCGCCAGCTCCACGTTGCAACGCTCGGCGATCTTCCACGTGTTCTCCAGCGCCTCGGGCAGCTCGCCGAAGAGCCGGCGCATCTCCGCCTCGCTCTTCAGGAAAAACTGGTCGGAGCCGTACTTCATGCGATTGGTTTCGCTCCATTTGGCCTGCGTCTGCAGGCACAGGAGCATCTCGTGCGGCACCGCATGGCCCGCCTCCAGGTAGTGCACGTCGTTGGTCGCCACCAGGGGCAGGCCCAGGTCCTTCGCCAGCTTCACCAGGGCGCGGTTCACCGGCTTCTGCTCCGGCAGCCCGTGATCCTGCACCTCCAGGTAGAAATGATCTTTCCCCAGGATCTCCGCGTATTCGCCTGCCAGCGCCCGCGCCTTGTCCTCCAGCCCGTCCGACAGCGCCTCCGCCACTTCCCCCTTCAGGCAGGCCGACAGCGCGATGATCCCCTCGTGATGCTCCGCGAGCAGCGGCCGGTCAATGCGCGGCTTGTAATAGAAGCCGTCCAGGTGCGCCAGGCTCACCAGCCGCACCAGATTGGCAAACCCCCGCTCGTTTTCCGCCAGCAGCACCAGGTGGTTCGCCTGGCGGTTGTTCACCAGCACCTTTTCGCGGTGGTCCCCCGGCGTCACGTAGATTTCGCACCCCAGCACCGGCTTGAGCCCGTGCTTGCGCGCCGCCTTGTAGAAATGCACCGCCCCGTACAGGTTGCCGTGGTCCGTGATCGCCAGCGCCACCTGCCCCTGCTCCCGGGCCCGATCCATCAACGGACTGTGGTGGTCCTTGCCGCGGTCCAGCGCGCACAGCCCGTCCAGCAGGCTGTATTCGGTGTGCAGATGCAAATGAGTGAATTTCGGTTCCACGCGCGCTCGTTTCCGGAAAAAGGGTACCGTTCTCTTCTAGCCCATTGCCCCCCCGAATCCAAGTTCATTCCGCCCCGGCGTGCCGCCAACGCAATCCTTTTCTTCACAACAAGATACAATCTGCGTACGCCTGTTTTTCCGGATTTTCCACGCCGTGGAAAAAAATGCCTGTCCCGCTCCGCGGGATTTTCCACACCGTGGAAAATCCCTGTTTGCTGCCGCCAGGCGCGGGCGTTGTTTCACAACCGCCTTGCGGGCAACCGGTTTTGGCGTATGATGGCGTTATGCATCCCCGTTGTACCCCTGTCCGCACCTTCATCGAAGGGCTGGCTCTCTTCCTCGCCCTCGGAACGGCCACGGCCTCCGCCTGGGAAAGCCTGACCTTCGACCTGCCCTCCGGCGGACGCGAAAGCCTCTGGCGCGACGAACTGGCGCGGCAGTGGAACGGGCAGATCGAAAAGCGGATCGAAGGCGGACGCATTGACGTCCTGACCGACCGCTACGCCATCGAGGTCGAATTTCCCCACAAGTGGCACGAAGGCCTTGGCCAATCCCTGCACTACGCCAACGCGACCGGGAAGCAGGGCATGCTCGCCATCATCGCCTACGCCCAGGGCGAGGACAACCTCCACGGCCGGACCCGGCGGAAATTCGAGCTGATCGAAGAACTCTGCTCCGCCAACGGCATCCAGATGCTGGTTCTCTTCCCCAGCCGCCCCGAGGAATTCACCCACCAGTCCGCCGGGGTCAGACCGTAACTATTCACTTTTCCGTTTAATAGACCTCGCGGCGCAGGCCTCGAACAGCCAGTCCGTAGCCGGCCCACATCAGCAGCAGCCAGATCCCCGCGCCATAGAGCGGCACCCAGACGCCCCAGTCGGTGAAGGTCAGCACGGCTCCGCTGCCGCGCATCGCCAGCCAGATCTGCGGCGCCATCGGGTGATGCAGGAAAAATCCGCAGAACACCGACCGCAACTGGCCCAGCGTCGGCTCGTGCCCGCTCTCCAGCAGCCCCAGCGTCAGCCCCCCGATCATCGGCAGCGCCAGGCACCACAAGAACAACAGCGCCCCTGACGCCAGATAGGCGCTGAGCGACCGCCCGAACAGCCCCGACAGCCCCAGCGCCAGCGAACACAGCGTCAGCCCCGCCAGCAGGTTCAACCCGAAGCACGCCAGCGGCACCCAGGTCTCCATCCCGCCCCACAGTGTCGCCGCCAGCACGAACGGCAAGGTCAGCACGCCCAGCCACAGCGTGAACGCCCAGGCCCCCAGCAGCTTGCCGCGCGCGATCGCCCCCGGCCCCAGCGGCGAATTCACCAGCGCCGCATAGGTCCGCTGCTCGCGCTCCTGCGAAATCCGCTGCGCCGCCGCCAGCGGCGACAGAATCACCAGCAGCCCCGCCTGGCAGAATATCGCGCACATCGCCACCATGATGCCGACTTCGCCCGGATCCACCGCCTCCCGCCCCTTCAGGCTGGTCGCCATCGCCAGCATCACGATCAGCAGCGGCATCGTCAGGAAAAACAGCGGCATGCCCCACAGCCGGCGCTCCCGCACCCGCACCCGCAAGTCCAGCCAGTACAGCGCGTTCATCACGACTCTCCTCCGTTCAGCACCCGCAGCACCACGTCCGCCAGCCCCGTGTCCAGCCGGCGGAAATCCATCACCCGGCCCCCTCCCCGCACCACCGCCTCCAGTCCCCGCGACGCTTCTTCGTCGTCCGCCGCGAATACCACCCCGCCCTCGATTTCGACGACGGTCTGCCCCGCGCCTTCCAGCGCCGCCCGCGCACCAGCCGGATCCGCGCAGAGGATCCGCCAGCGGCTGCCCCCCAGCCCCGCCTTCAATTCCCGCCGGTCGAAAAACGTCCGCCCCGGCGCCACCTCCACCCAGCGGCCCTCGTTCATGATCCCGAACCGGTCCGCCAGCTCTTCAAGCTCCGGCAGGATGTGCGACGAAATCACCACCGTGCGCCCGATGCCCGACAAGCCCCGCACGATTTCCAGCAGCTCCGCCCGCGCCCGCACGTCCAGCCCCGCCGCCGGCTCGTCCAGCAGCAAGAGCGGCGCATCCAGCAGCAGCATCCGTCCCAGTGCCAGCCGCCGCTGCCAGCCCGCCGACAGCGATTCCACCTCCGACTCCATCCACGGCCCCAGCCCGAGCATGTCCACCGCCGCCGCCATCTGCTGCGCCAGCTTTTCGCCTTCCAGCCGGTGAACCTTCGCAAAGAACTGCAGATATTCCCGGCAGCTGATGTCCGTATACACCCCCAGCGGATCCGGCATCAGCCCGATCCAGCGCGCCGCCTCGGCCGGCTGCCCCGTCAGGTCCCGGTCCTCCATCAGGACGCGCCCCCGCTCCGGCCGCAGCAGCCCCGCCACCAGCTTCAACAGCGTGGACTTGCCCGCCCCGTTCGGCCCCACCAGCCCGAACACCTCCCCCGCTTTCACCTCCAGTGACAGGGATTTGACCGCTTCCACCCCGTTGGGATAGCGCTTGCTCAACCCCTCCAGCCGCACCACCGCCTGCGCATTTGTTCGATTCATGGCCACTGCTCCACCCAGACCGTACGCCCCTGCAACCGCCAGCCGTCCCCGGCCGGGAACACCCGCGGCGCCGTATGCTTCTTCCACGCCACCACCACCCAGTCATGCCGGGGCGGCAGGCTCTCCTCCGGCGGATGGTTGTGCGCCGGATTCCGGCACGGCTCGCGCCAATGCCAGTCCTGGAATCCTTCGTTCAACCGCTCCGGCAGCCCCGGCAGGCGGTTCCATTTCATTGTGCCGGTCGTCAGCGGATCCCGCCGCTCGCCGGCCTTCATCGGCCCGAGGTCGCGCCACCGTCCCTCCGCCAGCACATACACGCCATCCAGATCCTCCGCAGCCGACACCCGGCGGCCCGGCGAGTCCACATCGCCATCCTCCACCCCCACCGGCATCTGCGCCGGCTCGAACCAGCCCGCCTCCAGTTCCAGCGTCATGCCGGACGCCTGCCGCGGCAGTTGCAGCCGCCGTTCACGATCATTCCGCACCTCGTCCGTCCGGGCCCACCAGCCATCCAGCGCACCGGAAGAGACTTCCGTCAGGACCGCGTCCGGCGGCAGCACCCACTCCGGCCGCCCCGGCTCAAAGGTCATGGCCGACGCCACGGCCCGGCAGTGCATCTCCGGCCACCCCGCCATCGCCAGCCGGTATTCCGTCACATCCGCCCGCGCCTGCCGGTCCAGCAGCAGCCTGCCGCCTCCCCACAGCCCCAGCGCGCACAGCCCGGCCCAGGCCGGCAGCGCCCACCAGACCGCCACCCGACGCTCGCCCTTGTGACGGAAAAACACCACGGACAGGATCACCCCCACGCCGCCCGCAAACACCAGCCAGCCCGCCCACGTCCACGTCACGAATCCATCCACATCCTTCGCAAACAGATTGGCCTCGTTTTCAAATACGCTTTTCTCCTGCGCCCAGCCGTCCTCGTCGCCGTCCTTGATTTTGCGTACGCGGATCAGTTGCCGCAGACTGCGGCGGCCGTCCGAATCCATGTGGTGCGGCCGGGCGGCCCCCAGCACCGCCCGTCCGTCTCGCCCGGTTCCCACCGCCTCCTGAATCCGCTCCACCACGCCCGTTTCCCCCGTGATCCGCACCCCGCTCAGCAGCAGCCGCCGCAAGAGCGCCTCGCGGCCCTCCAGTTTCTCCCGGAGCGCCTCGGTAACCCAGAGCGCCCGCACCTGGTCATAGGCCTCCAGCGCGTCCGGCAGATCCCCTACCCGGTCCACCGTGCCGCTGCGCTCCGTCACCTGCTTCAGCGTCTCGTCGTTCTCTGCCATGCCCACCAGCGTGCGCCGCGTCTCCGACACCCGCCGCGCCGGCAGCCGGCCCCGGCACACCTCGCGCCCCGCCGCATCCTGTACCTCGTAGCCGCCGAACAGCGCCGCCGGACGCCGGTTCCGCCAGCTCGCCGGCGACAGGCACGACCGCGGACGCACCACCGGCAGACGAACCGGAAACTCCGCCGCCACCGTCCAGGTCTCTTCCGCCACCGTCCGCCCGACCTCCGCCTCCGGCCGGACATCCGGAACGAAATTCTCAGGAATCGAATCGGACTCCGGCCAGTTCATCTCATCCGGATGCACCACCGCATGCCACACGTGAACGGTCAGCGGCCCCTCGACCCTCTCGTCTCCCGAAACCGGCGTCAGCACCAGTTCCCCGTCATATCCCCGGTTCCATTCCAGAAACGTTTCCGGATGGGACCCCATGGTCATCCGTTCTCTTTCCACCACCCAGCCCGGACGAAACTCCGCCGCCAGCGCCGCGTCCTCCCGCGGCGTTTTCCAGTCCGCCCACGGCGCGCCCTGCACCGCCGCCGCGCCTGCCAGCCACACCATCCACCATCCTCTTGCTCTTTTCATGGGTCAGCCCTTGACGGTTGAATCTAGCCCGGCGTCTCCGGATACAAATGGCACCACACCCGGTGGCCGTCGACTTCGCGCGCCCCCGGCACCTCCCGGCGGCATACCGGCATCGCCCGGGGACAGCGCGGATGGAACGGACAGCCCGGGGGCGGATTCGCCGCCGACGGCGGTTCGCCGCCCAGCGCCTTGCGCCTGCGCGGAGTCCCCGGCACCGGCACCGCCGCCACCAGCGCCTGCGCATAGGGATGCTTCGGCGCCGCCACCATCGAATCCGCCGGCCCCGTCTCCGCCAGCCGCCCCAGATACATCACTGCAATCCGGTGCGACACGTGCTGCAGCACGCTCAAGTCGTGCCCGATCATCAGATAGGCCAGCCCGTGCCGCCGCCGCAGATCCATCAGCAGATTGATCACCTGCGCCTGCACGCTCACGTCCAGCGCGCTGACCACTTCGTCGCACACCACCAGGTCCGGCTCCAGCGCCACCGCCCGGGCGATGCAGATCCGCTGCCGCTGCCCCCCCGAAAACTCGAAGGGATACTTCCACAACGCCGATTCATCCAGCCCCACTTCCTTCAGCAGGCGCGCCGCCGCGGCCTCCCGCTTTTCCCCCTTCAGCAAGCCGTGCTCCACCAGCCCCTCCGTCAGCAGGTCGCCGATGGTCATCCGCGGATTCAGCGCCGCCATCGGATCCTGGAACACCATCTGGATCCGCCGCCGCTGGTCCTTCGTCAGGGGCCTCCGCCCCGCCGGCGCAAACAGCGTCCGCCCCGCCAGCCTCACCTCGCCCGCCGTCGGCCGCTCCAGCCCCGCCACCACCCGCCCCAGCGTCGTCTTGCCGCAGCCGGATTCCCCCGCCAGCCCCAGCGTCTCGCCCCGCCGGATGTCCAGCGACACCCCGTCCACCGCATGCACATGCCCCCGCACCCGCGCCAGCACGCCGCGCCGGATCGGAAAATGCACCGCCACGCGATCCAATTCGATCCAGGGGGCTGACGGTGCCGATGTCACCTGGACACTCTAGCCGCTTTCACGCCGAAAGGAAACCGCGCAATTCGTCCGCCTGCGCCGCCGCGTCGGCCAGGCCGTTTTGATACAGCCGCTCCAGCGCCTCCCGGTTCTGGCTGTAGCGCCCCACCGCCAGCGGATGCGACGGCCGGATCACCCGCACGCGCCCCGCGGCCTCCTCCGCCTCCAGCTCATCCAGCGCCCGGTTGTACGTCTCGTGCTGGCGCGCCACGGCTTCGGCCAGCGCCGGAAACCGCCGGTACTTCCACCGGATCGCCGCGCGCACCGCCGGACCCGGCGCGTGCTTGCGGAATCCCCGGTTGCGCGTCAGCACCACCACCCGCCGCCCATATCCATCCGCCGCCGCCTGCCGGAACGGAATGGGCGCGGCAATGCCCCCGTCCAGGTACAACCGCCCGTTCACCCGCGCCATCCGCCCCACCATCGGCAGCGACGCACTCGCCATCAGCGCTTCCGCCAGCGGTACCTCTTCCTTGTCGAAAAACACCGCCCGCCCCGTCGCGCAGTCCGTCGCCCCCACCCGGAACCGCACCGGCGACGCCGCAAACGCCTCGAAATCAAACGGAATGTGATCCGGCAGTTCCCGGTAGATGAAATCCATTCCGAACGGATTGCCCCCGCGCAGCCAGTTCCGCCACGAAAAATAGCGCCGGTCCCCCGCAAAGCGCGTGAAAATCTCCCGGTTGCGCCCGGCCTGTCCCGCCACGTACGACGCCGCGTTGCTGATCCCCGCCGACACCCCGATCACATACGGAAACCGGATCCCCGCCCGCAGGAAACCATCCATCACCCCCGAGGCATACTGCCCGCGCATGCCGCCGCCCTCCAGCACCAGCGCCGCGTCCGGCCGCATGCGAAACCCCGCCGCCATCGCCGGCCTCACAGATCGTTCACAAAGCCGCCCGACTTGCCTTCCTCCCGCACAAAGCCGTTGCGGAGAAAATACTTCGGCTGCGCCGGATGCCGCGCCACCGCATGGAACCGCTTGATCCCCTGCTCCTTGAAATACATCCGCTTCGTCTTGTACAGATACCGCCCCGCCTTGTAATCGCGGTATTCCGCAATCATGAAATCAATCAGGATGTCCGCCTCCGGCCCCTTCTGGCGATAGGAAAACAAGCCTACCGGCAGCATGTTGCGGAACAGAATGCTCGTCTGCGCCTCCACCAGTTCTTCGAACGTCAGCCCCGGCGCATGGCGCATCAACTCCCGCTCGTGAAACAGGAAAAACCGGCGCAGATAATCCGTCCCGATCGTCGAAGCCGGCGCCAGGTCGAAATACGCGTAGTAGCGCATCATCTGCAGCAGAATCCAGATGTCCACCCCGGCAATCATCAGGTTCATCACCACCACCGGCCACGCCTGGATCAAATACCCGTACAGCGAAAACAGCAGCGCCCCCGCCAGATTGATCTGACGCAGGCGGTACACATTCGTCATCAGCATCGAAACCAGGATGATCAGCGACGCCGCGTAACCGATGCCTTCCAAGCCCCATTTCAAAATCCACGTCGAATCCATGCTCATCCCTTCAACCGCCCGGTCTCCGCCGGACAACGCCAACACTATAACCTCCCCAGCCCGCCTCCGTCAAAACCTACGCCCCCGCCCCTTCCTCCCGGGCGCATCTGCGATTAGGTGCCCGCAATCCAGAAATAAGCCATGGCCACCCGCGACTGTCATCCCGAGCTTGTCGAGGGATCTCGAGCTCGGTCCCGCCGGCCCGCCGTTGGGATCAGGCCGAGATATTTCGACTTCGGCGCGGTGCGCCTTCGCTCAATATGACCCGAGCTTGCACCCAATCGCAGATGCGCCCCGCC
>ERZ795053.3714-NODE-3714-length-17097-cov-4.618648_pt1 | contig 17097 bp, 2 predicted proteins | sample MGYA00375137_ERZ795053 | MGnify/ENA primary metagenome ERZ795053 (study PRJEB30182, sample SAMN05720284) | activated sludge metagenome | isolation source: Anaerobic digester | place: Hong Kong | collected 2014-12-17 ...
GGCTCGAGTTGATCGCGTTCAATGCGCTGCCCGCTACCTTCGCGCCGGATATGTGGTCACACCAGTATGATCAACAGGTCAACCAGATCGAGTGCAGTGTGCGTGAAAACCGGCCGTGGAATACAAACAACCCTGATGCCAATATCTTCGGCCTGGAACCACACTTTGGCTGTTGCACCGCAAATCTGAGCCAAGGCTGGCCCAAATTTGCTGCACATTTGTGGATGCGAACACAGGATGGGGGGATTGCCGCCACAGCCTATGCACCGTCGACGCTAACCACGGAAATCGCCGGCACGCTTGTTTCAATTGATCTCCAAACCGACTATCCTTTCCGCCAAACGTTGACGTTTACGGTGACGGTGGCCGCTCCGGTACACTTTCCACTGCGACTGCGCATTCCGGCGTGGGCGGCAGGCGCGACTCTGACAGTCAATGGTCAAAATCAGGTCATAGAAAAGACGAGTGTCTTCCAGACAATGGAACAGCGCTGGCAGGGAACGACAACCGTGGAACTGACACTCCCCATGCAGCCGCGAAGGATTACGCGCCCCCAAAACACAGTTGCGATCAGCCGTGGCCCCTTAGTCTACGCGCTGCCGATCGGCGAGGATTGGCGGCGCATCCATGTCGACAAACCATTACGCGAACTCCCGCACGCGGATTGGGAGGTCCACCCCGCCACAGCGTGGAACTACGCATTGCTATTGGCGAACAGCGATCTGGCCGATACCATTCAGTTCACCGAGCATCCTCTGGTGTCACCGCACTTTGTGCCGGACACACCGCCCGTTTCCGCCACCGTGAAAGGCCGCCGCATGCCAGGTTGGACCAACGAGAACGGCTCCGCTGGCCCGCTACCCACAGGTGGCACAGCTGCAACTGAACCGATTGAACAACTGCGGCTGATTCCCTATGGTTGCACCAATCTGCGGATCACCGAATTCCCGACTATCGACTGAAACTAGCGCTGTTACAAATATTTACATGGAATCATCCACCGCTTTTATCGCAGCTTGGTACCTTAGCGCTATAGACGAACGCGACATTTTTGGATAGAGTACTTCGTAGGGAAAAAGCACGACGACCCGTTGGCGCGAGTCGTCGTTTGGGTGGACAAGCATTGGCTGGCATTCCAATGGCCGAGAAGCGCGGGCGCATTTCTCGATCATAAGCTGTGTCCGGAAGTAATTGTACCACGAACTACCTACAATGCAATCATACAATTGACGTAGGGTTCCTCCTGCGTCGCACTTCGGCAATCCCTCATTTGCAACACCACCTCCCAAACTTGTGACCACATCTGGCGATATGCTGGTGCAATCCTGCATTTCGACTGACCCACATACTTCGACTGTCCACGGCAATGGCCCACTTGTGCCGCCACAGATGCTCTGGTGGTGAACAGGATGGCACTATTGATCTGTGACGGTCGCAATTTCACATGTTGCGTATGCTTTGAAATCGTTGCCGGGCGGCTTGCACTCTACGTGTGGAAACGTCTCCCGGTAAATTGGTAGCCACACCTGCGCACTCTATTGCATTGATAAGGAGTATTCTTGTATGCAATACCAGCCATTCCCCCGGCCGCACGTTGTGCGGCGCTTGCGCGCATTCATCCATGCCCTGACTGTGGCTGCACTATTGGCCGGACTGATCCCGCCGCCGCTGATGACTGGTGCTATTCCCCAGGCAGCGTCTGCGCTTGCCGACGTGCTGTTGCCGGAGCCGTCAGTGGCCCAAGCCGCCGGCGGCTCAATCACCGGCATGGTCTTTCAAGACTATAATGCTGACAGCGTACGCAACACAACTTCGACGGCCGCCCTGCCCGCGGTTGATCATGGTGTCGGTGGTGTGACCGTGACGGCCTACGACGCTGATGGTAGTCAATGCGGTCAGAGTATAACCAGTGCTGCTACAGCCACGTTGGGGCAATACACGCTGAGTCACACTTGTGCGGCGGCCATTGTGCGCATCGAATTCACCGGATTACCGACCAGCTATCAGCCCGGCCCACAGGGGACGAACAGCGGCACCAGTGTGCAATTTGTCAGTGCCGACGCCGGCAATGTCGATTTTGGCATCAACGTGCCAAACGAGTATGCCCAAGCCGCGCCAAACGTTGTCGTGCCAATGCACACCAATGGCGATTCGCAAGCCTCACCTGCCGGGACAGCCGCCACCAACACTGCCCTGTGGAAAGCGCCCTTCAATGGCTATGCTACCTCCGGCTCCAGTCCAAACTATGCGCTGCCCAGTGGTCCCACCACGATGGTCACAGGCAGTAAGTTGGGCGCGACCTGGGGTCTGGCATATCATCGCACGGCCAAAAAGCTTTTTGTTGCAGCAATGGAGCGGCGCCATAGCGGCTATGGGCCATTGGGACCCGGCGGCATCTATCTCGTTGACGCTACCACCAACGCCGTTACCAACTGGCTCGACATCAATACCTTGGCCGGCTTTGATGTGGGTGCCGATGTACATAGTGGTTTGCCCAGTGGTGGTGTAACCCCCAGTCGCGATGCCAATTCATTTGACGCGGTCGGCAAAAGCGCGTTCGGCGATATTGATCTCTCCGAAGACGAACAGACGCTCTGGGCAGTGGACTTAAAGAATCGCCGGCTTCTCGAAATTCCGGTCGGTGATCTGGCAACGGCGCCGACTGCCGCGGCGATTACGGCCCATACCATCCCCGATCCAACGGGTGGTTGTAATTTAGGGGTCTTGCGCCCCTGGGGGTTGGCGGTCCATCGCGGGTTGGTCTATGTCGGCGCGGTCTGTACGGGAGAAAGCAGCGGCGCAGCGCAGAGCGATCTAAAGGCTGTGATCTATGCCCATGATCCCAGTGGCGCTGTGGGCAATTTTACTGAGTTCTTCAGCTTTAGCCTGGCCCCCAGTTCGATTAGCAAGGGCTGCGCCGTCTATCCTCCCACTGGGTCTGGTTCCCAGTGTAGTGGCTGGCGACCATGGACCAACAGCTGGAGCAGTTTTTCCGTTGTCAGCGCCGGCCTCTATACCTTTGTCGCCTATCCCCAGCCAATCCTGTCTGATATCCTGTTTGACAATGATGGTTCGTTAATTCTTGGTTTTAGTGACCGCACCGGCTATCAGACCGGCTATGCCAACTATCAGCCGACCGGAACCAGCACCACCCTCTACACCGGTGCGACCGCGGGCGATCTAGTGCGCATCTGTAATGTAAATGGAACCCTGGCGCTGGAAGGGACGGACGTGGCCTGCCCCCGCCGCTCCGGCACCGCGTCAACGGCCGAGAGTGAGTATTACAATCAGGAGAGCGCCCCAAAATTTGCTGCCCCAGCCACCGATCTGCATGACGAGGCCGCCCAGGGCGCCTTGGCGATGCTGCCGGGATCCAACAATTTGGTTACGACGATGACCGACCCAACTGATGATCAATCCGGCGGGTTGGGCTGGTTCAACAACAGCACGGGCGCTTTGGCATCTGGGGCGGCCGCGAGCCAATCGCGCGTCTATCGACTCTTTGATGGCTTATCAACCGGCATCGGCAAAGCAGCTGGTCTAGGTGACCTGGAGCTGCTCGTCGACCCCGCGCCGCTTGAAATCGGCAACCGGGTCTGGAATGACGCCAACGGTAACGGCATCCAAGATCCCGACGAAGCACCCCTCGGCGGCGTCACCGTCACCCTCCATGATAACAGCGGCACGCTGATAGCCTCTGCGGTCACTGACGCCAATGGCAATTATCTCTTCTCCAATGGCACAGGCACAGACACGGCTGGCGCAAAATATGGGCTGACCGCGCTCACCGCCAACACCGCCGGCTTTGAAGTGCGCATCGACACCGCCCAAAGCGCGCTGAGCGGGCTCTCATTGACCACCGCCAATGCCGACGCCAGCGCCAACGGCGATCTGCGCGACTCCGATGGCATCCTCGACAGCACAACGGCCAAAGTGGTCTTTGCCACCGGCGCCATGGGCGCCAATAACCACACCTATGACTTTGGCTTCACCGCCGCGCCATCGCCATTGGCCACGCTGCAAATCGTCAAGCAGGTCAGCGGCGGCACGGTCACCGATCCCTTCAACGTCACCGTCAGCGGTCCCAACGGCTACAGCAACAGCGTCACCGTCACCCCTGGCACGCCCACTGTCATTACAGATCTCGATCCTGGTAGCTACACTGTGGTCGAAGAATCACCGATCACAACGGCCGTGCCCGCGGCTCTGGCGTGGTTTGCCCCCAGCTATGAACCGGCCGGCGGAACCGTCGCCATCAGCAGCGGCATGACCGGCACGATCACCGTGACGAACTATCTCGGCGAAGAACCCGTTGCGCCGACCGGCGTCCTCACCGTCACCAAGACGGTCGATTGGAACGGCACCACGCCCAATCCAAGCCAACCGTTCGCCTATACCATTAAAGGTTCCGACGGCTTCACACCGATCAACGGCACCATCACCGACACCGGCGTGATGACCTACAGTGTGCCGCTGGGCGTCTACACCATAACGGAAACCTCGCCCGGCGCCGGCTGGGTCACGACCTATACGGTCGGGGCAACCAATGCAAGTAACAATGGGATTGTGCCGTTAATTAATCCTGGTAGTGTGGCTGCCTTTCACGTTGTTGAACTCCAGGGCACAGTTTATGCCGATTACAACGCCAATGGTACGCGCGAAAACAATGCGACACTCACGGAGATCGGCGTGGCTGGTATCACTGTGACAGCTTACGATGTCAATGGCAACGTAGTGGGTGCGCCTGTACAAACGGACGCCAGTGGTCTTTACACCATTATGACAGGCGGCATTCCAGGCCCCTATCGCGTCGAGTTCACGACATTGCTCGCCGGTTATGAACCAGGTCGTGTCGCAACTGGTACACAAAATGGCACCAATGTGCAATTCATCAACAGCGCGGTGCAGGCCACAGGTCGTTACTTCGCGATTGTCAAGCCCTGTGAATATTGTCAGAACGATCCGTTGCTGGTCGTGCCGCTCTATTCCAATGGTAGCGGCAGCACCTTGCCAGGCTTGGTCAGCTTTGGCTGGGAAAGCCAAGCCGGCAATACCACCATCCGCACTTCGGATCAGATTGGCGCCGTCTGGGGCGAAGCCTATCAACGCAACAGCGCACGGCTCTTTACATCGGCTTTCCTCAAGCGTCACATGGGCTTTAATGACGGCCCTAGTTACGTTTATGTCTTTAGCCGTAGCGGAACCACCGTCAGCCCATTGGGCAGCTTCGACTTGCAAGGGATTGTGCCAGCCAATGGTGGTTCGGCTATTGATTTGGGTAGCGTCTGCCGCCGTGACAATTTCGACGGCGACCCCAACAACAGTTGTGCGCCTTTGGGTGGATCAGCCGGTGACTATACATTGCCTGCGGGAAGTACAACTCCCAATCGCGACATCGACGCCTTTGCCAAAGTGGGCAAAATCAGTTTTGGCGACATTGATCTGACCGAAGACGAAAGTCAACTCTGGCTGGTAAACCTCAATCAACGGGCATTGATCAGCCTGGATGTTACCGACGCCAGCAACGTCTATACCAACACGGTGAAGCAATATCTGCTCAGTGATATGGGAATGCCCACCTGCGGCGACTTCAATGGCAATGGCAGCGCCGCGCCGACTGGCGAGTATCGCCCCTTTGCCCTCAAATTCCACAATGGCAAGGGCTTCGTGGGCGGTGTCTGTGATGCGGCGAACTCAAATGATGCCGGCGATTTGCGGGGCTTTGTGCATACCTTCGATCCCGCTAACCCGGCCGCGGGCTTGAGCTTGACGCTCGAATTCTCCTTCACCTATTCCAGTGGCTGGAAAGCCTGGATAGGGACTTGGCCAGGCACCGGTGTCTATCAACAGCCGGTGATTAGCGATCTGGAATTTACGCCCGATGGCGACATGACGCTCGGCATCATGGATCGCTGGGGCAATCAGGTTGGTCCCGGCAATTATCCAGCCGTCATTGGTAATACGTCGACACCCAATGCGGTTGCAGCAGGTGAGCTGCTGCGTGCCTGTGAGGTTGGGGGCAGCTTTGTGATGGAAGGCACAACGGCTGCCTGCCCGGTGATTGCCAACGGTACAGTCTATAACACGATCCCAGATGGCTACGGCGGTACAATCACAACGAAAGCCGATGCCGGCATCTCCGGCAACGGCGAGTTCTATGTCGATACGCGTGGCGATGGCGGTGAAGGTGGAGTGGGTGCACTGGCGGTCTTGCCCGGTGCGAATGAAATTGCCTCGACCTTTACTGATCCCTTCTTGCCATCTGCACAATTCAACACTGGTGGTGTGCACTGGTTCAAAGCCGATGCTCCTGGTCGCAATGTCGATTACTACACCGTCTACAGTAGCGGCTCGGGTGCCTTCCCGCCCTACTTTGCCAAAGCTAATGGCGTGGGTGATATCGAAGTTCTCTGCGACCCGGCCCCCATCGAAATCGGCAACCGTGTCTGGGACGACTATGACGGCGACGGCGCACAAGGTGCCGGCGAACCGGGAATTAACGGCCTGACCGTCACACTGCAGATGCCCACCGGCAGCAGCACCACAACCACGAGCGGCGACGGCAACTATACCTTCAGCGTCGAACCGTACACAACATACACTATCACGGTGGCCACGCCCGATGGTTACCAACTCACGTTGGCCAATAACGCCGCGCTCGACGCGGCCAACCTGAGCAGCAACCACGCCATCAGCGACACCATCGACAGCGATGCGCTGTTGGTCAACGGTATGCCAACCATTCGCTACACCACCGGCGCCCCCGGCCAGAACAACCACGGTCTGGACTTTGGCTTTTTCCAGCCGCCGACCGGGCAAGTAGACATGCTCAATACCGCGCCGCTCCAACAGGAATACGATCTTGCCCTGCGCAAACGGGTTATCAACCAGACGGCAAATCCGGACGGGTCACGCGTGGCAACGTACGCCATCGAGATCTTCAACCAGGGTGATGTGGCCGCGAGCAACATCGAACTCGTCGACTATCTGCCCGCCAACACCACCATTGGCACACCGACCAATGGCTGGATCGCGTCGGGTAGCAACCTCTCACTCACTGTCCTTGGCCCCATTGCGCCCGGCGACTCGACCACCGTTGATCTTGTGCTGAATATTGGCGCAACGTCCGCGGGACGTTGGGTGACCAACACCGCCGAAATTGCGGTTGACGACGGCGATGACATCGACTCCACGCCCGACACTACCAACGACGATGTAGTGGTCGACGACGTGATCAACGACAACCCAACCACTGGCACCGACGAAGATGACCACGACATCGCGGTTGCCCCCCCGATCTGCCCGATGGCGACGATCTGGAATGGCGGCGTCTATAACGACAGTCAAGGCGCGTTTGTAACCAATGTCGAAGGGCTGGATTGGTCCTCGGCCGGCAGTGGTGTGTTTGAGGGGATTGGGCCAATTGGCTCATCTGCACCGACCGGAACACAATTTACGCTGCGGTATCAGGCTGGATTAGTGGGATGGACAGATCCAAATGGAGCTGCAATCCCCGAATCAAATGATCTGGCACTAGATGTCTTTGAATACACAATCGTCGCAGAAATTCCGATGTTGGTTCTGTCTGAAACCAACATCCCCGCGGCCAATCTACAAATTCTCACACTGGCGACGCAGTTCGGTGGGCAATTTTACATCTATCACGATGCAACCCCCAACTATGCTGTTCCCAGTGGTGCCGGGTTCGATGATGGCACGTTGGTCGCCACTGGTTATGTCAATGCCGGCCAGATAGCAAGCTTTACCTACAACAGTGGTGGCGGTTCTGCTACCGGCAGCTTCTCTTTCATTGCACCGATCAGCTATGTCAATCCCACCTACCTCGACCCCACCAATAAACTCGCCGAGTTCCGTCTCGAAGGTACGCTCAATACACCGCCGCTCGATTCGACCACGACGACCTTCTTTGCCGGTCGCGCCGGTGAAGGCAATCTCTCCACCTATACGGTAACCAGCAACGATATCCTGCTCAAGGTCGACACAAGCAGCAAATTGTACGAATGTATTCCCGACGCGCAATTTGGTGATCGGGTCTGGCTCGAAGATGATGGCGATGGCTACGCCGATACCGGTGACATCACCCCCATCACCGGCATGGTCATCACCGCGACCAACGGCACAGAGATCTACACAACGACGACCAATGCTGCCGGCTACTATAGCTTCACGGTCCCAGGGGACACCTATACCGTCACCTACGGCTCCGTACCGGCAGGCTATGGCGTAGTCGTCCCAAGTACAGTGGTCAGCGGCACAAGCGAAAGCGGCAACGCAGGCAGCTACGCCGAAACCGGCGATCCCGACGCCAATCACGGCCAGCATACCGTCGTGGCCGTGGTTGCGGGCGAGGCCAACTGGCAGGTCGACTTTGCCTTCACCCCTGTCCGCTACAGCCTGGGCAACCGGCTCTGGATCGACGATGGCGCGGGCAACCCGGCCAACCGTAACAACGGCCGCTACGATATCGACGAGTCGCCCGTGGCCGCAGGTGTTAGGGTTGACCTACAAACGATTACCGGCACCGTTGTTGCCACGACAACGACCGATGCCGCGGGCTACTATCGTTTCGATCGGTTGTTGGCCGGTACCTATCGTGTTCACATCCCGGCGAGCGAATTCCAATCGGGTGGTCTGTTGGCGGATATGAGCAGCAGCACCGGTCTAACGACGACCTTTACCACCGGCGAAAATAATCTCGACCACGGTGATGACGACACCAGTGACGGCGTCACCAGCGCAGTTGTCACACTAGGCGCCAACAACCCGGTTGGCGATGCCGATGGCGGCGTGATCGGTGCCGGTGCTAACGGGACCAGCGGTGATGCCAACGACAACCTGACCGTTGACTTCGGCTTCGTGCCGCTCCTCGTCGTTAGCATCGGCAATCAGGTCTGGAAAGACGGCAACGACAACGGCCTCTATGACTTGGGCGAAGAAGTCATTCCCGATCTGCTCATGGAGCTCTGGCTGGATGTGGATGGCGATGGTGTTGCCGAACCGCTCGGTGATGATGGTCTCACAGCCGTGTTGACAACGACGACCAATGCCAGTGGCCAGTACAGCTTTACCAACCTGCTGCCGGATACCTACTTCGTGCGCATTCCCATCCCACCACCGGTCACGCCGCTATCGAGCATCCCGCTCTCGTCACCGGACAACGGGGTTGATAACGACGACAACGGCGATCAGCCGGCTGGACCCAATACCCAAATCCTGAGTCCCGTTGTCAGCCTCACAGCCGGTGCGGAACCGGGGACAGTGGGTGGTGGGAACTACGACTATTCCATCGACTTTGGGCTGGTCGATCCCTTCCTGGGCAACCTCGTCTGGCACGATATCAATAACAATGGATTGGTTGATCCGAACGAACCGGGGATTGCCGGTGTGATTGTCACCGTGCTTTATGATGACGAAGGCAATGGCATTGACCCCGACGAACAGACGCCATTCCGCACCACGCAAACTGACGCCGACGGGATATACGTCTTCCCAGATCTGATCCCTGGTGGGAACTATCAAGTGGTGATTCCGGCAACCAACTTTGCCCCGGGCGGCGCGCTCGAATTCATCGCCACATCCAGCGACAACACGGCGACCACCGATAACCAGATCGATGAAGATGACAATGGCATCCAAGCGAGCGCCGGTCTCACGGTTACCAGTCCTTTGGTCAGCCTGACGGTGGATACCGAACCGGTCGACGGCAGCGGTGAAACGGATGAAACCGGACGGGGTGCCAATCTCGACAACGGCGATGACAACAACGGCGATATGACCATTGACTTTGGTTTCTGGCAACCTCAGCCTGTTCTGACGCTGGATAAATTGTTGGTGGCACCGGCTGATGGTCATTCCCAGATCGGTGATCCGGTCATCTACGCGCTGGTGCTCCAGAACACAGGCAACGTTACGTTGACCGAGGTGGTAATCAATGATCAATACGATAGCGCTTATCTGCGCTACGACAGCGCTTCCATTGCGCCCACCGTGGAGACGACGGGCGAGCTGACATGGACACTCACGGCACCGACCGCCCCCTTGCCGCTCAGCGTGGGCGAAACGATGACGGTCACGGTGAATTTTACCGTGATTAAACCGTAGGGGACTGTCGGGCGTCTGCCTGGTTAGAGTGACATCGAACAACTACATCACAGAGAGCACAATGAGGAATGCCTGATGCTCATGACAAAGACCACGCTACCGATATTCGGAGGCACCTTCTTGTTACTTGTCGCCTTATTCAGTCAGATACAGCCCGACGGCCTCTATGCCGCACCGCAAGAGCAGGTGGACAATAGTGCGTGTCTGCCTTTCCCGGACGGTGCTATGCCACCCTTGATCATCAACGAAGTGCTCTATAACGAAGCAGGGAGTGATGGTGATGAATGGGTTGAGCTTTATGCAACCAGTGATATTATGCCAAACACGCAATTCTTGTTGTCCGATAATGAAGAGAGCAGCGGTCGCTTTCGCCGTCTAATCGACGTGCCCGCGACAGGCATTCCGCAGGGCACCTACCTTGTGATCCACCTCGCAAACGGGGCTGATGATCTCGATCCAACGGACGGTCTCATGAGCCTGTGGGGTGCATTGGGTAGCGGTGTTGCCGGGACCGCGCTGCGCAACAGCAGCGACAACTTGACGCTATATCAAGGTGACAGCGAAAGTGACGTTGCTGCCATCGATTATCTTCGGTGGGGGAATGATGTCACCGACGCCACCAATGACAAGCCACCGGATGGGTTGGTGTGGCGTGGCTTTGCGCCTGGTGGTGCCGCCAATGAGCAAAGCATTGCCCGTGTTCTGAATGGCGTGGACGGCAGTAGCGGCGTCGACTGGGCATTATCAGGTACCAGCAACACCATTGCCTCAGCCACCCCCGGTGCAAACAATGGGGGGATAGCCCTCTGTCGCTCTGCCCTTGCGCTGGACAAAACGCTGCTTGACCTGCCCACTGGTGTTGCCGGGCCGGGCGATCGGCTCACCTATGCGTTGCATGTCGAAAATAGTGGCAACATCACCATTACCGAATTGGTGTTGAACGATACATTTCCACCTGATTATCTGGTATATCGCTCAGCGTCCATTGTGCCTGATATAGAAAGCAACGATCACCTCGTTTGGCGCAATAGCTTGCAATCCGTATTGCCATTCGCGCCAGGTGCCGAGTTTACAGTGACCGTGAATTTCACGGTGATCGATTAATGTCTGTCCAAATATTCGCTGTTCCCGTTGGGCTACAACCGAATATTTGAGCAGATTTTTAGAACTCATATGAGAATTTGCTCGCAAATTCGTCTTCTGTTCCACATTCTCGCGGAGAAAAGACATGAACATCCCTCGAACGTTTTATCAACGGCGCAACTGGCGACGCACGACCCACAAAGCGGTCTCGGTCTGTCTGATCGCGGCATTGCTGGCGGGTTTGCTGCCACCACCGCTACTTAGTGGTATCGTGACCCGCGCCGCGGATCTGGCTGGACTCGATCCAACCTCTGCGCTTGCGACGGCCATCAATGGCGCAGCAACCCAAGCAGAAGCACTTCTGCCAAGTCCGGCGACGGCCCAAGCGGCCGCCGCGCCCATTGTTGCGGACTTGCAGGCCGCCGCCCCCGGCCCCCTGAATTTGTCGGCGGCCGCGCCGAGTGCATCGGGCTTGCAGGCGGCAACGTTGGCACCTGCTGCTGCGCCATCCGCATCGGCAATCAACAGTGTGTTGGTTGCCAACCACGCCTCAGCCATGGGGCGTACGGAGAATGGCCAGGAAACGGTGCTCGTGAAGGATAGCGCCTATTTCCAGCTTGATTTCAATGCAAGCAGCGTGCTAACCGTGACGAAGACGGTCGATTGGGGGGATAACACGCCGAATCCGGCACAACAATTTGCCATTCAAATTGAAGGCCCCTCCTTCACACCCCTGACGAGCACGACGATTGTCGACGGCCAGGTCTTGACCTTCAGCGTTGCGCCGGGTGTCTATACCGTCACCGAAACCAGCCCCGGCGCCGGTTGGGTAACGACCTATACGGTTGAGAGTGTGGACAGTACATCGAGTGGTGTCGTCACTCTACGCAACGAAAACAGCGCAACGTTGGCCGCCACCCCGATTAGTGGTCAGGTCTTCCGCGATTTCAATAGCGATGGCCAGATCACAGCCAGTGGCACAGTGACAGATGCCGGTGTCGCCGGCGTCACTGTCACTGCCTATGATAAAGCCGGCAACATGGTCGGCAGCGCTGTGACTGATGCCAATGGTGAATATACCATTACTCCAACCGGCGATGGTCCTTATCGTGTGGAATTTACCGATCTACCTGCCGGTTTTGAGCCGTCGACACACGGCACACAAAATGGTGCGAGTGTCCAATTCGTGACTTCAGCCGGCGCAGCGAGCAATGTCAACTTTGGCATCATTTACCCCAATGATTTCTGCCAAGGAAATCCTTTCCTGGCGACAAGTTGTATGAAAAATGGATCTGGCGACGGTAATAGTAATGCCGGCTATCTCTCCTTCGCGCTCGATGCGCAGGGCAATGAAACAGCGCCCAATACAGTTGCACAGGTCCAAAAAGTAGGAAGTGTTTGGGGGAATGCGTATCAGCGACAGACAGGTACCCTCTTCACATCTGCCTTCTTGAAACGCCACGTGGGCTTTGGTCCAACTGGTATCGGTGGCGTGTACATGTTGAATATGGATAATACGACCGGAGCCGGCAACCTTTTGGGTAGCTTTGACCTCCAGGGCGTCATCCCCGCAAATAGCGCAACAGCAATTGATCTCGGTGCGGTCTCACGAACCACAGTTGCCGGCGCGATCGCTGCCGGTGCAGCCGGGGACAATCAACTGTCAGCTGATCCCACACTGCCGAATCGTGATCTGGATGCCTATGAAAAAGTGGGGAGCGCAAGTTATGGTGATATTGATCTGAGTGATGATGGCAATACGCTCTGGCTTGTCAACCTAAATCAAAACACTTTGATTGCGGTTGATGTCTCTGACCCAGCCCAATTACCAACTGACGGTTCAGCCGTTCCATCATCATTGGTCCAGGTGTATCCGATCTCCGGTGCCAATGTGCCAACCTGTGGAACAGATACTTTGCACCCTTGGGGGTTAAAGATTTACCGTGGCCGTGGGTATATCGGTCTTGTTTGTGATGCCTTTGTGACCCAATCAATAGCAAATCTGACCGGTTATGTCCTCTCGTTTAACGTAGAGAATCCAACCGTGTTTATCCAAGAAGTATCAATTCCATTTGACTATGTACGGGAGCCCCTAAGTATCAGCGGTCCCGAATGGACATCCGGTGCTTGGGCTACTTATTTTGTCGGACAAGCGGCTTGGCATCCCTGGACCAACACTTGGTCACAAGCAGGCCCCCAACCCATCATCTCCGATATCGAATTTGATCTCGATGGAAATATGACCTTGGGTGTGATGGACCGCATAGCAAACCAAGGTGGTAATGATAATTACGAGGCGGTCTCTGGATCGACCACTACGACATCCGTCACCTCTGCCGGCGATATCTTGCATATCTGCCGGGATGGAAATTCCTGGACCGTGGAATGTAGCGCCGTCGATGATAATGCCAATCTGACGCCAATCACCGATGATGGCGCACTCTCCAATGATGGACCAAGCGCAGCAGGCGAGTTTTACTACAACGACTGGTTCTACAACCATACAAATCAATGGTTGGAAGTCTTTCACTGGGAAATCGCTACCGGTGGCTTGGTCTACAACCCCCTTGCCGATGAGGTGGCAACAACGGTCTTTGATCCGCTGACAATAGTGCCGCGTAATATCGGTACCGATGCTCAATTCAGAACGCAGGGCGTGCATTGGTACAGTGCCTCTGATGGTTCTTTCCACCGAGGATATGAGCTCGTTGCGTCTTCGCCCACAGGGAACCCAACTACATTTGGCAAGGCCAATGGCCTCGGTGATCTCGAACTCCTCTGCGACCCCGCACCGCTCGAAATCGGCAACCGCGTCTGGGATGATCTCGATGGTGACGGTGAGCAGGACGCGGGTGAGCCGGGATTCAACGGTCTCACCGTCACGTTGCAAACACCAACAGGGATCAGCACCACGACAACGAGTGGCGACGGTAACTACTACTTCCGCGTCGATGCCTATACGGCGTATACCCTCACGGTGGCGACACCGGCCGGTTACGAACTGACCGCGGCCAATGCCATCGCGCTCGATGCCGCCAACCTGTTTAGCAACGACGCCATCAGCGATACCATCGACAGCGACGCGCTGCTATTCTACGACGGGGGCTCTCAGGGCGCGACGATTCTTTACATCACCGGCAGTGCCGGCCAAAACAACCACGGTCTTGATTTCGGCTTTACCCAGCCGATCAACGGTCAAGTGAATATTCTCAACGTAGCTCCGGCGGTATCATTTGTCAGCCTGGGTAACCGCGTCTGGTACGACACCAACAACAACGGTATCGTCGATGGCGCTGAACAGAATGTGACCGACCCCGTCCTGGTTGAACTCTATCAGGATACCAACGGTGATGGCGTCTTCAGCAGCGGTGATACACTGGTGACCAGCACGTTAACCAGCAATGGTTATTACACCTTTACCGATCTATCACCGACGACCAACATCAGCAGCACCTATCTGGTGGTCATCAGCAACACCAACTTCACGGTAAACGGTCCGCTCTATGGCTATGTCAACAGCGACGGCCAATATGCCGACAACCTCGACGCCAACGGCGATAACACTGACCACGGTACTTCCCTTTCCGCATTTGGGGGTGGGGTTGTCGCGAGCACGCCAATCAGCCTCACCGTCGGCAACCAACCGACCGGTGAAGGCAACGAGGGCAACGAGCCGATCCAAACCAACAACGATGCCAACAGCAATCAGACCATCGACTTTGGCTTCTATCAACTGGTGCTGGGCAACCGCATCTGGATCGATGAAAATAACAATGGTCTTGACGACGGCGAACCGGCCTTGGGCACCATGCTCACCGTCACTGCCACCAACCAGAGCACGGGTGATGTCTATACGACCACGACCGATGCCAATGGCTACTACACCTTCACCGGTATTGTCAGCGGCACCTACGTGGTGAGCTTTGACGCTCCACTGGGTTACATCAGCAGCAGCACCGATGGTACCCCTAACGGCGCAGATCTCGATGACAACGGCGTGGGTCATACCGGTGGTCTCATCAGCAGCGAGCCTTTTGCTCTCGTCCCCGGTACCGACATCGCCGGCGTCCAAAGTAGCGATGACATGACCGGTACGACCACAAATCCAAGTGTTGACTTTGGCCTCTGGGAGCCGCTCAGCTTGGGCAATCTTGTCTGGCTGGATCTCAACAATGATGGCCTCTATGACGATGGCATTGAATCGGGTATTCAAGGTGTAACCGTGACGCTGTCGCTTAGTGGCACCGTAATTGCCACCACGACGACAGACAGTACTGGCCACTACACCTTTACCAACCTGTTGCCGGGTGACTATATCGTCAACATTCCGGTCGAGAATTTCGAGGCCGGTGGCGCGCTGGCTGGGCTGGCGAGTACTGCCGATCCGGCTACAGCTGCTGATATTAACGGCAACACCAATGATGATGACAACGGTGCCGGCATTGCGAGCGGTGCCATCAGTAGCGCCCCAATCACCCTCTCCGCCGGCGATGAACCGGATAACGATGGCGACACCGACACGAACAGCAACCTGACCGTCGACTTTGGCTTCAATCTCCCGCTGGTGCTCTTGGGTGACCAACTGTGGATCGAAGATGATAACGACGGCGACGCCACTACCGGCAATGTAACGCCTGTGGCGGGTCAAGTCGTGACCGCGACATCAAGCGCTGGCACCGTCTACACGGCGACTACCGATGCCAACGGTCTCTACACGATCACGGTGCCGGCCAACGACACCTACACGGTGACCACCGGCATTCCTGCTGATGTGGTGGACACACCGGTGTTAGTGAGCGATGGCAGTGATCCGGTCAACAATAATGATCTGAATCATGATCGCCTTGGCACGACCGTGGTGATGACGACAACCGACAACCTGAGCCTCGACTTTGGCTACTACCAGCCGGCGCAGTTCGGCGACCGGGTCTGGATTGAGTCGGATAGCGATGGTCTGGCCGATACCGGTGATATCACACCGATTGCGGGCATGGTCATCACCGCAACATCAGGCAGCAATGTCTACACAACGACAACCAATGCCGACGGCTACTACAGCTTCACGGTGCCCGGTGACACCTATGAGGTGACCTACGGTGACGTCCCAAGCAGCTACGGTGCAGTTGTCCCAAGTGCAACACCGGGCGGCAACAGTGAGTCCGGCGATGCGGGCATGTATGCAGAGTCCGGCAACCCTGACCAGAGTCATGAGAACGGCACAAGTGTAACCGTGGCGGGCGGTGAAGCCAACTGGACGATTGACTTTGCCTTCTGGCTACCGGTTCCGGCGATTACCGTCGAAAAGTATACCAACGGTGATGACGCAGATACACCAACCGGTCCAACCCTGGCTGTGGGCGATACGGTCACCTGGACCTATGTTATTACCAACAGCGGTAATGTCACTTTGACTGATATCACGCTCGTCGATGATGTAGAAGGCGGCGTGAGTTGTCCCGCCACCGAACTGGCACCGAACGGCACTGTCACCTGTGTGCTGACGGGCACCGCGACTGCCGGTCTCTATGCCAACACTGCGGTCGTCACCGGCACACCGACCATCACCGGCACCACCCCAGTCACCGCCACCGACCCCAGCCATTACACCGGCCTCACCGCCGGCATCGGCGACCGTGTCTGGTATGATGACAATCACGATGGAATCCAGGATCTCGGTGAAACGGGTGTGCCAAGTGTCACGGTGCAACTGCTCGACAGCGGCGGTACTGTGCTCTCAACGACTGAGAGCGGCGCAACGGGCTACTACAGCTTCACCAACCTGGCCCCAGGCATCTACAGCATCCGCTTTGTGAGCAGCACCCTGCCGACCGGCTATCTCTTCACCACACGCGATGCCAATGCCAATAGCAACGACGCCACCGACAGTGACGC
>ERZ795053.3715-NODE-3715-length-17095-cov-10.173533_pt1 | contig 17095 bp, 15 predicted proteins | sample MGYA00375137_ERZ795053 | MGnify/ENA primary metagenome ERZ795053 (study PRJEB30182, sample SAMN05720284) | activated sludge metagenome | isolation source: Anaerobic digester | place: Hong Kong | collected 2014-12-17 ...
TGGCCGGCATGGAGATATTCAGGAACGTGTGGTTGTTGCCGTTGATGAAGTTATACGCCGCGATCTTCTGCTCCCGCGGCTTGCTGCAGGCCATGATGGCCGGCACAAGTTCGCGGATGAGCAGCGACGTGCCCGCTTCGTTGCGGTTGTGTCCCTCGTCGCCCATCTGCAGCAGCTTGGAGACCAGAACCTTGATGTCGATCTCCTTTTTGATCTCCATGGCCTCCTTGAGCACCGGATAGAGTTCCTTTTCCATCCAGCGCAGCCGGGTGATCACCTCGTCGTCGCACGCGCCGAAGCGCAGCACCTTGCCGAGGCCTTCGTTGACGGTGCAGTACGCGCGGTTGCCGAAGGTTTTGTTTTCCAGAATCCACACGGGCATGCTGTAGGTGACGACGCCCGCCATGGGGCCGACCGCGCTGTGCATATGGCACGGCTCAAACTTGATTTCGCCGCTGGCGGCCAGCGCTTCGGCTTCCTTCAAGTCCTTTGCAAGCCCTTCGTAGATCAGCCCGCCCATGACCGCGCCGCGCTGCGGGCCGCACATGCGTTCCCACGTGACCGGCGGGCCCGCGTGCAGGATGGTCTTTTTCGCCATGCCGGGAATCGTTTCGCCCGCAACGCCAAGCCCGACGAGCGTCGGCTGCGCGGAGAGGATGCGCCTGAGCGCTTCCTGGTTGGCCGCGTCGATCTTGGCCGCGAGTTCCGGCTTTTTGAGCTTGCGCAGGTTCGCGGCGGCGACCTTGTCCCCGCCCGCGACCGGCTTCCAGTCCACGTGCACCGCCGGCACGCCCTGGCCGGTCAGATCGTCGTAAAACGACTCGATGCCGAAGTTCACAACGTGCAGTTTCTTGTTAAAGAGTTCGTTCAGCTTGCTCATATCCGTTCCCTCCTCACTGCAGGTTGGCAAGCACGCGGGCAACGAAGCGCGTCGCCTGCGCGTTGCTCGGCAGGACGACTGCGCCCGCTTCCTCAAGCTGCTTCTGCGTTTTGCTCAGGCACTGCGGGTCGCCCTCGGTGCCGCAGACCGCGCAGACGCAGCAGAGATGCCGCCCGGCCTGTTCCGCTTCCGCTTTGGCTTCCCGAATCGCCGCGGCGAGGTCTTCCGCCGGGTTCGGATGCGAACCGTAGCCGATCACGCAGTCCGTCATGATCACCGCGCATTCCGGGTCTTTGCCGTCTGTGACCACGCGCTCGGCGCGCAGGCTCGGGTCGATCATCGGATGCGGGCGGCCGACGGTGAACTCGTCGTCCCCGAAATCGAGGAAGGTGTGTTCGCGGCTCCTGCCGCCCTTGGCGTCCGCCAGCTTGTCCTCCGCGTGCAGCGGGATGTTGCTGTAAATATGCCCCAGCGTCCCGATCATGAGCTTCATGGCCTCGTCGCAGAGCGTGCCGCCGGTGTAGAACCCGCGCACGTATTTCTGCCCTTTCGCCATTTTGCCCGCGATCTCTTTGGCCAGCGCTTCGGCTTTTTCGTCCCCCATGGTGAACGAAACGAAATCTTCCGTCTTTTCGCCTTTGCTGACCGCAACGGCTTTATGCGCCGCATCTTCCAGCGACACCGCGGCAATCAGGCCGAAGGATTCGACCTCCCTGCGGTCGCCGCCGATGAAGCTCACGACCACGGGCTTGCCCGCCTTCGACGCAAGAGTCAGGATTTCGGTCGCGATCTCCTTGGCCGGGGGTTTGCTGATCAGAACGATCACCTTGGTTTCCGGGTCGTTCTTGAGCGCGTCGAGTCCCAGCTTCATCATCAGCCCGCCGATCTCCTTTTTGAGATCGCGGCCGCCGGTGCCGATCACCTGGCTCACGCCGCCGCCGAGCTGGTCGATGATGCTCGAAATTTCCTGTGTGCCGGTGCCGGAGGCGGCCACGATGCCGATGTCGCCCGCGCGCACCACGTTTGCAAACGCCAGCGGCACATGGTTGATGATCGCCGTGCCGCAGTCCGGCCCCATCACGAGCAGTTCGTGCGCGTAGGCGTACTGCTTGAGCGCGCGCTCCTCGTCGATGGTCACGTTGTCCGAAAACAGCATGACGTTGATGCCGTTGTCCAGGCAGCCCTGCGCAACGTCCGCGGCGTGCCGCCCGGGCACGGAGATCACGGCCATGTTCAGTTCGGGGTCGATTTTGAGCGCGCCCTCGAGCGTCGGCGGCGCGTAGGCCGCGGCCTTGGACTCCGTCTTTTTGTTGAGCAGTTCCTCCACCTTTTTGAGCACGGCGGAAAACGTTTCCTCGGAAGCGCACTCCACCGCGACGAAAAAGTCGTTGGCGCTCACTTCCTTGTCGAACTCCGGCGTCGCCACGCCGATGTTATGCGCGATTTCCATGTTGAGATCGGTGCCCATGCCGACCAGCGCTTCCTTTACGCCGTCCAGCTTTTTGAGTTCCTTCGAGATGAGCATGAGGGTCACGGAATCGTAATATGCGTTTTTCCGAATTTCCAGTCGAACCACTTTTCTATCCCTCCGTGTGATGTGTCAGTGCGAGGACGAGCCCGGTGAGCATGTCCCCGCCGGATGTCGAGCCGACGGACAAAACGGCCTTTGCCGCGCTTTTAATCCGCGCGTCGTCCGCGTCCGAAAAGATGAGCGTAAGAAGTGCAAGATAGTCCTGCGCGGCCAGTCCTTCGCCGCAGGCGAGCAGGAACGACGCGCTGATGCGGTTGGTCATGCCCGCCGCGCGCTCCGCCATTACGCGGAGCATGTCCGTTTTTTGCGGCGTTCCCTGCGCGTTGAAAATCACGCGCAGCGCGCCGAGGTACCCGTTCAACAGGTCGTCCGAGGACGGCGTGAGCCCCGGCCCGCAGCCGGCGATGCGTTCGGCGGCCAGCGCGGCGCGCTGTGCTTCGCCGCCGGCCACGGCCTGTACCAAATGCGCGACGCGGTTTTCGAGGAAGCACGAATAGACGTTTCCCCCGCGTCCCGTGACCAGCGGGCTGAGCCCGTCTCCGTCCGTTTCACGCAGCAGGTCCAAAAGGACGGGCACGCGTTCCTTCAGGCGGACGTTTGCATTCGCCGCCTGCACGGAATCCAGCCGGAGGTCGGCCCGCTCGGCGCGGGAGCAGTCCAGCGAAATCCCGGCCTGCGGAATTTCGACTTTTCCGTTCCCGACCGCCGCCGCCATGCCCGCGGAAACACCCGCTTCGTTCAAAAGATACGGGGTTTCAACGGACACGGCGTACGGCGGAAGCGTTCGGTCGCTTCGCACCAGCGAAATCAGCCCCTCGCGCCCGTCGAGCGCAAGGTTCACCGCGTGCGCGAATACGGAATGCACCCTGCCCGTCTGCACGGGCATCTGCGTGAGTTTTGCGAGCCTGCCGCAGAGCGCGGCGGCGCGCATTCGCGCGTTACCGCCCTCCATCAGGGTTTTTGGAAGATAAAGCCGTACTCCTCGCAGTCGATCGTCTCTTTATAAAGGATGCGGCGCGTGCGGACGACCCCGACGCTGGAGACCAGCTCCATGCCGTTTTCGATGCCGTCGTCAAAGCCGATTTGCCCGGTTGCGCGCACGCCGTTTTCAAACTCCACGATGCCGAAGTTCAGCCATGGCTGCATGTAACCTTCCGGCAGGTTGTATGCGCGCGTCCAGGTCAGCAGTTTGCACTTGCCCTCAAGCGGGATTTCCTCAAATTCGCGGCCGTCGCAGTCCGGGTTCTGGCACACGACGTAACGGGGGTGGTGCAGTTTGCCGCATTTTTTGCACTTGTATGCGTACATTTGTTCCACTTTTTCTCCCTCCTTACTTCGTTGTCAGTACGGTCGAAACCACATTGTTGCCGAACCCGCCGAAGTTCACGGCGAGCGCGGTCTGCGCGCCTTCCACCTGGCGGCCTTCCGCTTCGCCGCGGAGCTGTTTGACGAGCTCCACAATCTGCGAAACGCCGGTCGCGCCCAACGGATGGCCTTTCGCCTTGAGGCCGCCGGAGGTGTTGATCGGTATTTTCCCGCCGATCTTCGTGTCCCCTCGCCGCGCGGCGAGGTGTCCTTCCCCGCGCGGGAAGAATCCTACCTCTTCGGCCTCCTCGATTTCGAGGATCTGGAACGCGTCGTGCAGTTCGGCCACGTCGATGTCCTCCGGACCCACGCCCGCCATCGCATACGCTTTCTGTGCGCTCAGCCGGACGGCCAATAGGTCGGTCGGCACGGCGCGGTTGGCGACCACGTGCGTGTCCGTTGCGGAGGCGATGCCCGCCACGCGCACGAACTTCTTTTTGCCGAATCCCAGTTCTTCCTGCTTGTCCCTGGCAACCAGCAGCACCGCCGCGGCGCCGTCGGAAACGGGGCACATGTCGAACTGGCGCAGGGGGTCGGCCACCAGCGGGTTGGTCGCGTTGATATACGCGGGGTTCGTGATGCGCTCGAGCACCACGGGCCGCATGATATGCGAAACGGGGTTGTGGCAGGCGTTGTCGTGGTTTTTCACGGCGACGATTGCAAGGTCCTTGCTCTCCACGCCGAATTTCTCCATGCAGAGCCGCGTATACAGCCCCGCGAACGACGGCAGCGTGCAGCCGTATTTATACTCCGCCTCGGGATGCAGCATGGTCGCCACGAAATCCGTGCCTTCCCAGCCGCTCACCGCGCGCATCCCTTCGCCGCCGATCACCAGCACGCAGTCGCATAGTCCGGACGCGATGGCCATCACGCCGAGCTTCACGGCGGACGCGCCGGACGCAGGACCGTTTTCAACGGTCTCCGCCGCGGCCGGGCGAATGTTGAGCGCATCCACGACGGCGCTTGCCGCGCCGCTGATGCGGCTGACCATGCCGGAGCCCATAGAGCCCACAAACACCTGGTCGATCACGTTTTTCCGTCCGGTCTTCGCGCCCGCGTCGTCCATCGCCTGGAGCGCCGCTTCGCAGAGCATGTCGAGGAACGGGACGGCGGATTTGCCGAATTTGGTATGGCCGACGCCAACGATCCCTACCTGTCTCATTTCCTTTTCCTTTCCTGAGCGCGCCGGCTCAAACGCTGATCTTCTCCGGCATGCGGATGACTTTGTTGGCCTCGATCACGTCCTCGAACGCGGGGCGGATGCCCGCGTTTTTGTTCGCCCTGTGTTTTTCCCAGAGCGCGCGGGTCAGAACGAACGTCGGCACGCCGCCGAGCTCGTGCGGGCATTCCGGCCTGGATTCGAGTTCGTACTCGATCATCCAGCGTTTGAATCCGTTCGGGCTTTCCGCAACGATCCAGACTTCGTCCTGATTCATAAAGTCGAAATGGTATTCCATCTTGGCGGCAAAGAGCTGTGCGCCGACGCGCGCGCCGCGCTTGAGCGTCATGGTGTGATAGCTCATGCCAACCTTCTCGTTGACCATGCGGCCGTTGACGATGCCGGCGACCACGCCGTCCACGCAGCCCACGAACAGGTATTCGTCCTGCACGCGGTAGCGCAGCATGCCGAGCAGTTCGGCGACGATACGCGCGGACACGATATCGTAGAAATCCTTCTCGTGATCGAGCAGGACCTTGATGCCGTTCATCACCATTTCGGTCTCGTCGCGGGTCGCCTCGCGCACAAGCATGTCCTCGCCTGTGGTCAGCGGAATCACTTTTGGTTCATAGTGCTTTAAGCCGATCGACGGCGGACGGAGCTTGGCTTCCATTTCATCAACGCGGATATCGTACTTGCTCATGGGTTCTGCCTCCTTATTGAATTGAAAAGATATGTGATATGGGCCGCCTTACCTCTGCGGCACAAATTTATTTTAGCGCCATTATGAAGCCTTGTCCAGTATTTCTTGCAAATTTTTCTTTTTGGGGGTTGTCCGCTGATTTTTATTTATATCTGCTTTCAAAAAGTCTTGATTTTATTGTTATTCGATAAATATACAATCCTTATTCGCCGCTTTCAGGGGATTCGGCACATATTTTATCGCGCATTTTCCCCTGCATCCTGAAACTGCATTTGTTTTGTTCCATCCGGAAGCTGCGTTTTGTCCTGCTTTTTCTCAACGCTGTGTTGCTTAATAATGCAGGATTTTTTATTATCTCTTGCATTTCATGTGAATGGTTCCGTTTGTGCCATGATTTGAGTTTTGCGTTTTAGCGTAGTATACTAATATAGGTGAAAATTTTGAATTTACAGGCTATGCCAGGGAAAGGATATAAAAAAAGCTTATGCCAGATAAAATTCGCCGGATCGGCATTTTAACCAGCGGAGGGGACGCGCCCGGCATGAACGCCGCAATCCGCGCCGCCGTGCGCACCTGCGTTCTGCACGATGTGATCCCCGTGGGCATCCACCGCGGTTATAACGGACTGATCCATTCGGACGTTGTGGAACTCGACGCACGCGCCGTCAACGGCATCACGTCGCGCGGGGGCACCATCCTCTACACCGCGCGCAGCGAAGAGTTCAAGACCGAAGCCGGACTCAAGGCCGCCGTTTCCAACTGCAAATACCTCGGCATCGACGGCGTGATCGCCATCGGCGGGGACGGGACGTTCCGCGGCGCGCGCGAGCTCGCGCAAAACGGTGTGAACACCGTCGGCATCCCCGGCACGATCGACAACGACATCGGCTGCTCGCATTACTCCATCGGATTCGACACCGCGGCCAACACCGCAATCGAAGCCATCGATAAGCTTTCGGACACCATGCAGTCGCACCAGCGCACGTCCGTGGTCGAGGTCATGGGCCGCGGCGCGGGGCACCTTGCCATCTACGTCGGCATTTCGTGCGGCGCGACTTCCATTCTCATTCCGGAGCATCCGTTCGATTTCCAGCGGGACGTTGTCGAGCATATCCGCGAAGGCCAGTACCGCGGCAAACACCATCACCTCATCATCGTCGCCGAAGGCGTGGGCCACACCAACGAGATCGCCCAGCGCATCCGCGACGAACTGGGGCTCGAAACGCGCGTGACCATCATCGGGCACGTCCAGCGCGGCGGCAGTCCGAGTGCGCGCGACCGCGTGATGGCGACCCGCATGGGGCACCGCGCCGTCGAAGAACTGCTCGCGGGCGGCAGCAACCTCGTCGTATGCTACCGCAACTCCCAGATCACCGTCCTGCCCATCGACGAAGCGCTGGAGATGACCAAGAGCCTCGACGAATACATGTACCGCGTGGCGCAGGAGATTACGATCTAACGTTGCGGGGGCTCCGCTCCCGAACCCTCGCCAAGGGGTATCCACCCCTACCCCACATTTTTTCCATATTATAAACAAACGCAAAGCCCGGATTTTCTCCGGGCTTTTGTTGCGGAAGTCGTTATTCGGGGGCAGCCGCCCCCCAACCCCTTCCAAGGGGCGTTCGCCCCCTTGGAACCCCACATTTTCGAATGCGACACAAAATATGCGGGGCGCCGCCCCGCACCCCGCCAAGGAGCGTTCGCCCCCTGGACCCCCATATTAATTAAAAAGCTAAATAGAATCCGGGCTTTTTCTCCGCCGCAATGCTATACTAAAAAGAGTCTTTTTTCTATGGGGGAACAAACACATGTATTTCGACCAATATGGAGCCGAAACGAACCCGCCGCTCTTGCTGCTGCACGGCGCGGCCGCGCTGGACACGTTCGCCAATCAATATGAGATGCTCGCCGAGCGCTTTCACGTGCTGGTGCCGCATCTGCCCGGCGCGGGTCAGGCCGCACAAGAGCCTTACGAGCCGCAGGCCGTCTGCGACGCGCTGGCGGAGTGCATCGTCTCGCTCGGACTTGGAACGGTGCGCGTCATGGGGCACTCGGTCGGCGCGGAGCTGGCTTTTAAACTGGTTTGCGAATACGAGACGCTGTTTTCCCGCGCGGTGCTGCTCAGCCCCTGGCTGACGGCCTCCGAGCGCAGCGCGCGCACCTATGCCGCGATCGCGAAACTGTCCTATCTCGCGCTGAAAAACGCACGTCTGCTGCAAAAGCAGGCAAAATACTGGCATTTTAACGAGGAGCAGGCCGCCTGCCTCGTCGAATACAGCGCAAAGATTCCAAAGGAAACCTACGTTTCGTTCTTTGAAAAGCGCATCCGCCTCTCGGACGAGCCCGGCTACGCCGGCGTTTCCATCCCGATTCTTGCCATGTGCGCCAAAGGCGACACCGCCGAAACCAAGGCGTCCGTGCGCGCGCTCGGGCAAAACAAAAACTGCCTCACGGTGTTTTTCCCGCTCGGCAGTCACGATTTTGTGCTGCGCTGTGCAGACAAGCTCAATCCGATCCTGCTGGACTATCTGCTTTCGGAGGACTGACCCTTCCCCGGCCTCGGCCAGAGCAGCAGAATTGCAAACGGCAGCACATTGTGCTTCTGCAGAAAGCCCCGCATCGTGTCGACATGCCGCTCCCGGCCCGCAATCGCGTTCAAAAAGCGAAAGCGGGTTTTTGTTTCGCCGTCCGCGTCCATGGCCTGCTCGTCCCGCGCGAACGTCACGAAATGGAACCCGTTTTTGTGGCAGTAATAGATCACGCCCGCCTCGGTCGTTTCCGGCAGTTCGGCGTGCTTTTTGCCGGCGAACTTCAACCGCGTCGGATAGCCGTGCCGCCGGAGCATGCGCTTCAGCCGGAACAGATCGGTGCCGAGCAGCCCGCGCAGGAGCGTAAAGCGGATCAGCTCGTCCGCCGTCTCCTGCTCCGTCACGTCTTCGCCGCGCCGCCGCAGAAAGTTATACGCGGCAATCCATCCGCAGCCGTTGGCGTCGCTTGTCAGCGCGCCGTAACGGATGTTTGTCAGCCGCGCCTGATCGACGATGTACCCGTCGGACGAATACGGCGTCCTCTCTTTTTTCTCCATATGCACCGCTCCCAAACGTATCCCGCCGCGAAAGCATGCGTGTTTAAAGGATTCAGACCGCCTTTTTCTGCTTTTGCTGCGCTTCCCGGATCGCGACGGTCAGCTGGTCGGGACAGGAAGTCGTCTTGTAGCCGCAGGTGTTGCCCGCGAGCAGTTCGACCACCGCGTCCGCGTCCATGCCGTCGATCAGCTTGGCAATCGCCTTGAGGCTGCCGTTGCAGCCGCCGCAGAAGACCACGTGGCTGATTTTCCCGTCGTTGAGTTCAAACTCTATCTGCCGCGAGCACACGCCCTTCGGCAAAAACCGATACTTCATTTTCCCGTTTCTGTTTCCTTTATCCGTTGTTTCCCGGCCGGCAGGACCGTCCCGCCGCCCTGCGGCGGCATTATACCGTGCTTTGCCCGGCCTTGCAAATTTTTTCGCGCGTTACGGCTTTTGTTCTTCGTTCTCGTCCATGGTCTCGACCAAAATCAGCGGTTCGCGCTCTTTGGACGCGGCGGCGCGCGATAACAGCCACTTCGACGCGGGCCGCTCGACCAGATAGGTCGAGAGCACCGCGGCGGTAAACGCCGCTGCGACAATCAGCGCCGTGTATGTCCACTGCCAGGCGGTATCGCCCGTCATGTTCGGCGGGGTATCGCCCGACCAGTAGGGAATGCGCCATTGTTTAAAGCGCACCGCAATCCACTGATGCCAGATGTAGAGGTTATAGGAAATCCCCGCAAGAAAGCGCATGAGCGCGTTGGAAAACAGGAACCGCACGCCGGAAAACGTCAGCGCCGCGGACACGACGATCAGCGCGAACACCAGCGAGAGGCGGAAGCGGTACTGCGCCTGCCAGATATGCACCGGGCTGACGTTCGGCGCGGCCTTCATCATGGTTACAAGCAGCCAGATTCCGGCAATCAGCGTGCAGAGCGAAACAGCGGAAAGCTGCACGCTGCGCTTTACCTTTTTTGCGAAGAGCACAAAGAGAAACGCAAACGCCATCCCGTTTGCAAACACGCCGAAGAACGCGGGCAACTGGTTGAGCGTCGTGCGGATGGAGTCCGGATTGCGCAGGGCGTACCCGCGCAGGTACAAGAGCGAAACGAACACCATGCCGAGGTACGTCCATCCCGGCTTTTTTACGAACGCGCGCGCCAGCAGCGGAAAAAACACGTAAAACTGCATCTCGATCGCCGCCGTCCAGAGCACGCCGTTGATCTTTGTGCCAAGCAGAATCCCCGGAAAGAACGTCTGCGTAAACGTCAGCGTCGGCAGGAGGTCCTTCAGGCACGCCTGCACGGACGCATAGTCGCCGGAAGGAATCGTCACCGCAAAGAGGATGACCAGCACGCTGAAATAGTAACTCGGCACGATGCGCGCAACGCGTTTTTTATAAAACAGCCGCGTGTCCGGCAGCGGCGCGCCGGAAAGCGCCGCGCGCGCATACGGCAGGAACAGGCAGAACGCCGAAAGGAAGAGCAGCAAATCGACGAAGAGGAATCCCGCCCGCGGCAAAAAGTCCAGGCTGACGCCGGAAGGCAGGCCGAACGCCTCCAGAAACGGCAGCCGGAAATACGGCGTAATCCAGTTTTGCTGCCAGAAATGGAACCAGAGCACGCCGAGCACGGCGAGCGCACGCATGCCGTCCAGAACGCCGATGTGTTTTGTGTCGATGTTGTTTAACTGTTTGTTTTCATCCGTGCCAAAAAGCGGCGGATCGTTCGGAACCGTCTTTTCCATGGCGTTATGATACCATAAACCAGCCGCAAAATAAAAGAACGGGCAGCATTGGAGGCTCCGCCTCCAAACCACCGCTCAGGGTCCTAACGGCCCTGAGAACCCGTTTTTGCATAGGATTTTCGGAGGCAGAGATTCACAAGGGACGCATCTCTTGGGTTGGTGCAGGGGAAATCCCCTGCGGAAAAATTGTTTGTCGCAAAAAGCGCGCCGCTGCTGCGGCGCGCTGAGACCGTCAAAAAACCAGTTTTTTGACGGGATAACCGCTCTTTGCCTCTCACCCTTCGGGTTCCCGGGCGGCAAAGAGCATAAAGAAACCGCCCTAAAGGGCGATCCGTTGCGCCGGATGAACCGGCACAGCCGGAGTCAACGGGTTAAGGGCTGTGGCCCTTAACAATCCCAAAGACTTTTTTGACAAACTGAAGCGCGCCGCTGTCGCGGCGCGCTTTGTTTTGCTTCGTTCGTTTTCAGTTGCCGGACTCTTCGCCGGTCTGCGTGTCCGTGTCCCCGATGGTGATGCTCGTGCCGTCGGAAAGCGCCGTCGCCGCGCCGGGCGTGGTCAGCTTGCAGCTCACAAGCAGCAGCTGCTCTTCGTCGTTCGGCAGGCAGACGCAGAAGGAAACGATATGATCGTCCGCCGTGATCGCAACGTTGCTGGTGAACGCCGAAAGTTCGTGCAGTTCGTCGATGTACGCCAGAAACGCGTTTTCGCTGGAGAACGAAACCGGCACCGCGCTGCGCACCGCGTCCACGCGCGAGCACGCGAACACGCTGAGCGTATACTGCGAGCCGTCCGGCAGATAGAGCGAAAGTTCCGGATGCCGCTTGTAGTAGTTCGGGTTTTCATATTCCCAGAAGGAGCCGAACATCGCACCGCTCTTGACCGCATGGCCGTAGATCACCGTATGGCGGTCGGAAAAGTCGCCGATGTTCGCCGCATCCATAAACGGCGTGCCGAGTTTGTTTTTCTTGCCGTCGAAACGATGGGTCAGATAGTATGAATTATCGCTCGCCTGCACGATCGGCAGGTCGATCGCCGTGTCGTCCAGCGTGACCCAGGCCTTGATCTGCGGGTTTTCCGCGGCAAGCGCGGTAAAGTCGACCGATTCGCCGCTGTGCACGTCTTCCGCCAGGTTCGCGTAATACGCGTTGCCGAACACGGAGCCGAGCAGCGTCCGCCCGAGCATGAAAAGCCCGAAGAGTGCCGCGGCGACGATCAGGCCGAAAACTACATATAGTACGGCGGTGATTACGTCCGCCTTTTTCTGCTTCGATTTTGCCATAATCGAAGTATAGTCCAAACGGCGCTCTTTTGCAATCCGCCGCGGGCATAAATTATCTTTTCGCGGAATAACGCCCGCCTAAATTCGTTTCGCAGAAATACAGTTCGAGCGGGCCATAGGGCGATTCCGGCTCGGTATAGAGGTAGACCGGCACAGGAAAGCGGTTGTTCGGCCACGGCGCGGACTTTTGGGGGCTGGCGCGGCGCACGAATCCTTCATAATAGGAAACAAACGCAAACGGCAGCGGCGCAGATTTATGCGAAAGCTGCAGCTGCTCCACATCCGTGCGCAGGGAAAACGCATGCAGCAAATCCGCATATTCGGCGATGGTCCCCTCCGGATATAGAAACAGCCAGACCGAGGGGCCGACCGCGTCGCCGACGAACGCCGTATGCGTTTTCGAGTCGATCACCATCGAGCTGTCCTGCGTGTGCCCTGCCAGATGCGCCGTCGTGAGCGTCCGCCCGCCGAGGTCGAATTGTTCCGGCAGCGGCAGATAGTGCGTTTTGCGGAGCTGTTCGGTCAGCTGAACGCCTTCAAGCATATACTGTGCGAGTTTCGGACGCACCTCCCGCCAGCTGCGAAACAGCGAATCCCGGTCGCGGTCGAGCGTTCCGTCGAGAATTTTGCTCAGTTCGACATACGGGATATACACCGTGTCGAAAAGATAGTTGCCGCCGCTGTGATCGGTATGCACATGCGAGTTCATAACGATCAGCGGCCGTTCCGTCGCCCGGCGCACCGCCGGACGAATGTCGCTTAAGCCAAAGCCCGTGTCGATCAAAAGCGCTTTTTCGTCCCCGACGATCAGGTTCCCGCCGACGCCCATCGGGTCGACGATCCGGTAGATTCCGTTTCCCTGTTCCTTGAGTTTGTAGTTATCCGCGTCCGTTGGCCGTTCGTTCACCCGTTCAATTCCTCCAAATATGCCTTCGCCTTGCGCGCGACGACGAGTTCCTCGTTGGTTGCAACGGCAAAGATGCGCACGCTCGCGCCCTCTTTTGTCAGCTCGCAGTCGCATTCGCAGGCGGCGTTCTTTTGTTCGTCCAGCCGCACGCCCATGTATTCGAGCCCTTCCAGGCTCTTTTGCCGCACGAGCGCGCTGTTTTCGCCGATGCCGCCGGCAAAGGCGATCGCGTCCACGCCGCCCAGCGCGGCGGCATACGCGCCGATCTGCTTTTTAATCTGATAGCAATAGCTGCCGATGGCAACGCACGCGTCTTCGTTTCCGTTTTCCGCCGCCGCTTCCACGTCCCGCAGGTCGTTGGACACGCCGGACATGCCGAGCAGCCCGCTTTCGCGGTTCATCATCTGCTTCACCCGCTCGAGCGTGTAGCCGCATTCCTCCATCAGATAGACGAGGATATACGGGTCGATGTCCCCGCAGCGGTTGTTATGCATGATGCCGCATTGCAGCGAAAAGCCGAGGCTGGTGTCCACCGAGCGGCCGTTTTTCACCGCACAGAGCGAACCGCTCCCGCCGAGATGGCAGGAGATGAGCCGGATATCCCGCCTGCCCATGAGTTCCGAGACGCGATTCGTCACGTATTCGTGGGAAGCGCCGTGGAAGCCGTATCGGCGGATGGCGTATTTACGGCTGACTTCCAGCGGGATGGAATATAAATACGCTTCCGGCGGCATGCCCGCATGAAAGCCCGTTTCAAACGAGCCGACCAGCGGCGTATTTGGCAGCGCTTCGCGGAACTGCCGGATCGCCGCAAGATACGGCGGATTGTGGCTGGGCGCGACGGTGTTGAACGCCTCCATGGCGGAGAGCACCTCGCCGGTGAGCAGCTGCACGCCGGTGACGCCCTTTGCGTGCACGACCTTGAACGCCACACAGCCGATCTCGTCCGCCGAGGACAGCGCGCCCGCCGTCAGCGCGTCCAGCATCCGCCCGATGCCCGCCGCATAGTCCGGTATGGGCAGCGACTGCGTCCTGGCGGGTTTGCCCGCGTCGCGGTGCGTCCATGCGCCGCACTGCGCGCCCACGCGCTCCATCTTCCCTTCGGCCAGAACGGTTTCGCCGCCGTCAAAATTGAACAGGCGGTATTTCAGCGACGTGCTCCCAACGTTGCACACCAGCAGTTTCATGCGCCGCGCTCCCCTTTCCCGGAAAAAATCTTTCGACCAGTTTAGCACGAAACCCCCGCGCTGGCAAACCGGTTTGCCGCTTTTTTGCATTATTTTACATTTTTTTGCATAAAAAACGCACGGCGCGCGCCATGCGGACGTCCGTTCCCCTTTTCCCGCCGGGAAATGTGTATTATAATCAAGCGGGCGGTTCTCCCGTCCCCCAGTTCAAACATCAAAACGGAGGTATCCTTTCATGAGCGTTACGCAGACCCGTTTCGGAACCATGCCGGACGGCGAAGAAGTGCTTTGTTACACCATCACAAATCAATCCGGCGCGAGCGCGTCGTTCCTCACCTACGGAGCGGCCTGGCAGAGCATGCTGGTGCCCGACCGCAGCGGCAAACTGCGCGACGTCGTACTCGGCTACGACACGCTGGAGGAATACCGCACGCAAAAGGGGTATCTCGGCGCGGTCATCGGACGCGTCGCCAACCGGATTTCCAACGCGCGCTTCACGCTCAACGGAAAGGAATATCTGCTCTTTGCCAACAACAACAAGGCCTGCCTGCACGGCGGCAAAGAAGGGTTCGACAAAAAGAACTGGCGCGCGGTCGCGGACGGCGATTCTATTGTCTTTTCGCTGCTCAGCCCGGACGGGGACCAGAATTTCCCCGGCAGTCTTTCCGTCATGGTGACTTACACGCTGAGCGAAGACAACGCGCTCTCTATCCGCTATCTTGCCTCAACCGACGCGGACACGATCGTCAGCCTGACGAACCACGCGTATTTCAACCTCGCCGGGCAGGGCGAAGGCACGGTGCTCGGTCAGACGCTGATGATCGACGCGGACCGTTTCACGTGCATCGACCGGGAGATCGTCCCGACCGGCGTGATCGAGCCCGTCGAAGGCAGCCCGCTCGACTTCACCACCGCAAAGCCCATCGGGCGCGACATCGAGTCTAAACAGGAAAACATGGACGCCGCGCGCGGATACGACCACAACTTCGTGCTCAACCACAAAAACGGCGGGCTGGAGCTTGCCTGCCGCGCGGCGGACCCGCAGGGCGGCGTCGTCATGGAAACCTACACCGATCAGCCCGGCGTGCAGCTCTTTACGGCATACGATTTTGAGGGACGGCCCGGCAAGAACGGCAAAACCTACGGATTCCGCCCGTCGTTCTGCCTCGAAACGCAGCGCTTTGCGGACGCGATGGCGCACCCCGATTTCCCGAGCGTCGTTCTGCATGCGGGCGAAATCTTCGCTTCCGAAACCGTCTACCGCTTCAGCGTCGCGCGCTGACGGCGCTTACTTCATTGCCGGAGGATGCCGATCCCGGTCGGAGGACACGGGTTAAGGGCCAAAGGCCCTTAACAATCCCAGATTTTCGGAAAAACAAGGCCGCCTGAATAGGCGGCCTGTGGCCGTCAAAAAACCAGTTTTTTGACGGGGTAACCACGTTTTGCCTCTCGCCTTTGGGCTCCCGGGCGGCAAAACGCACAGGGAAACCGCCCTAAAGGGCGATCCGTTGCGCCGGATGAACCGGCGCAGCCGGAAAAAACGAGTTAAGGGCATCGGCCCTTAACAATCCCAAGGACTTTTTTGACAGACTGAGGCCGCCTTTTCGGGCGGCCTTTGATCGATACACGGTTCTTATACGATCTGGAAGAGATAAAACTTCAGGTAGTCCGTTTCCGGGACGTTCATCAGCGTCGGATGGTCGGGCGACTGCCGCCGCGCCTCGATCAGCTTGAGCGAAACGCCCGCGTCATGCGCGGCGGAAAGCAGCATCCGCTCGAACAGCTCGCCGTCCATAAAATGCGAGCACGAGCACGTGGCAAGGTACCCGCCGCGCGGCAGCAGCTTCATCGCGTTATAGTTGATCGTCCTGTAGCCGCGCTCCGCGCCGCGGATCGTCCTGCGGCTCTTTGTAAACGCCGGCGGATCAAGGATGATATAGTCGAACGCCGCGCGCTCTTCGATGAGCTGCGGCAGCAGGTCGAACACGTCCGCGCAGACAAAGTCCATCGCGTCTTCCAGCCCGTTTAGCTTCGCGTTGCCCTTTGCAAGCCCGATCGCCGCTTCGGAAACGTCCACGGCGGTCACGTGCGCCGCGCCGCCCTTCGCGGCGTTGAGCGCAAACGAACCGGTGTGCGTAAAGCAGTCCAGCACGCGCTTGCCCCGCGCGATCTTCGCCGCGGCGAGGCGGTTGTATTTCTGGTCGAGGAAAAAGCCGGTCTTCTGCCCGTTTTCCACGTCCACGGCATAGCGAATCCCGTTTTCGGTGATCTCGGTCAGCGGCGAAGGCGGCTCCGGCAGGAAGTCCGCCGTAAACCAGCCTTTTCCCAGCGGCAGACCTTCCAGCGAGCGGATGGAAACCTCGTTGCGCTCGAATATCCCGCGCACCTGCACGCCGTCCTCTTTGAGCAACTGCACAAGCAGGCGGTAGAGCGTGCCCTTGACGCGCTCAATCCCGACCGAGAGCACCTGGCTCACCAGAATGTCCCCGTAGCGGTCGATCGTCAGCCCCGGCAGCCCGTCCGCCTCGCCGAAGATCAGGCGGCAGTTTTCGCAGTCCTCGCCCATGACGGTTTTGCGGTAGTCGAGCGCATACTGCAGCCGCCGCGCATAAAACGCGTCGCCGAAGCGTTCGTTCGCGTTGTCCGAAAGCAGACGGATGCGGATCTTGCTCTGCTTGCTCAAATACCCCGTGCCGAGGTACGCGCCCTTTTCGCTGAACGCGTCCACCAGCGAGCCGTTTTCGGCGGATTCCGTGTCGCCGGTCACTTCCTCGCCGAAGATCCAGGGATGCCCCGCGCGGACGGACCGCTCCGCCTTTTTTGAGATGGTCAGGCGCAAAAACGCACGCTCCTGCTTCATATTAAAAACGCTCTCCACGCCGCCTTCGATTTGCGCGGGCTTCTTCCCGTGCGAGCGGCAAATCACGGCTCATGGTAACACGCGGCATACGCTTTGTCAAAACGGGCGCACAATCGCTTCCTTTAGGCCATCAAAAACCAGTTTTTGACGGGGCAACCGTTCTTTGCCTCTCGTGCTTCGGACTCACGGGCGGCAAAGAACACAGAGAAACCGCCCGTTCCGGGCAATCCGTTACGCCGGTTAAACCGGCGCAGCCGGAAAAGTGGGTTAAGGGCTGCGGCCCTTAACAATCCCGGAACCTTTTTTTGACAAGCTAAAAGGAAGCGCTATAAAAGCGCTTCCTGGATTGGTTCTTTGGTTTCTGCTCTTACTCGCCGGAATCCGGAGTCGTCGCGTCCGGGGTCGTCGC
>ERZ795053.3720-NODE-3720-length-17092-cov-9.383694_pt1 | contig 17092 bp, 16 predicted proteins | sample MGYA00375137_ERZ795053 | MGnify/ENA primary metagenome ERZ795053 (study PRJEB30182, sample SAMN05720284) | activated sludge metagenome | isolation source: Anaerobic digester | place: Hong Kong | collected 2014-12-17 ...
CCGAGGGGCCCCGAAGGCATGCTCCGCGCATGTCGAGGGGAAGCTCGGGCGGAGCAACGAAGCCGGGGCCCCGCCGATCCGAAGCGGCTTTTCGGGCAGGGCGGGGATGACGGCGAGGCGCGACGCCCGAGGGGCCCCGAAGGCATGCTCCGCGCATGTCGAGGGGAAGCTCGGGCGGAGCAACGAAGCCGGGGCCCCGCCCTGCCCGAAAAGAAAAAAAAGGCGGAAAGCATCGCTGCCTTCCGCCTATTCTCGTCACCGCGCTATCTCCGCGGCGGTGGACAAGTCCTCCGCCTGCAATACCAAGAAGGCCCCGCCGGGCCCCTGGGCGACCAAGCGCCCGCCCGACTCCGTAAGGAAGGTCCATCGGCTGACCGGCGCCGAGCTGGCCTTGAGCTCCAGGCTGACGGGGTCGAAGCGGCCTATGGCCCAGAGCTCGCCCCGCTTGACGACGGCGTAGATCGACGAGCCTATCTTCCATAGCCGCGAGTCGGCGAAGACGTCGTCGGCGCCCTGGGTCAGGTCGGAGTAATCGGCCTTAGGTATACGGACGAGCCTGACCGCCCCGCCTGAGCCGGTGACCTGCCCGGCTATCGCGACGTAGGCGTCGCCGAGGTCGAGGGCGGTCGCGGCGCGTATCGTGTTGATGCCGCTGCGCCTGATCACCTCGCCGGTCTTGAGGTCGACGAGGGCTATGCGCGAGAACGGCAGGTTCGGGTCGACGAGCTCGAACAGGGGCACTCCGGCGGCTTCCTTGGCGGCGGCCGCGCTCACTTCGGTCCCTATGGCTTCCTTCTGGTCAGCCGCTATCGACTCGCGGTCGGCGGCTATCTCGGCGTCCTTGGCGGCCGCGGCCTCCTCGCGGGCGGCCAGGGCGGCCTTGTCCGCCTCGAGCCTGGCCTCGCGCGCGGCCGTCTCGCTCTCGGCAGCGGCGGCTTCCTCCTCGCGGGCCTTCTCCGACACCGCCAGGCTGGCTTCCTGGTCGCCGCCCTTCTCCGCGGCGCCGTCCTCGGCAGCGCGCGCCGCTCCCGGCCCGGTCGTCGCGGCGGCTTCGGCCTCGACGGCGGCCGCCGGCTTCTCCTCGGCGGCCGTCGCCTTCTCCTCGGCTATCGCGGCTTCCTCGCGCTCGATGCGCGCCTTCTCGACCTCTATCGCTGCCTTCTCCTCGTCCTGGGCCCGCTCCTTGATGTCGACGACGTCCATCCGCTCCTCTACGCCGGCCGTGGGCGACTCGTCCTTGAGGCTCTGCACGGTCGGCGCGTCGGTGATCGGGGTGGTGTCGACCGAGCCTAGGACGCCCATGCCGGCGCGGCCGGACAGCGGTATGACTATCCTGGAGCGGCCCGCCCACTCGTCCCAGCGGGTCGACATGCCGGCGGTGGACGGTGACAGCTCCTTCGTGACGACGGGCTTGTAGCGGGAGCCGAAGTAGCCCATGTCGCCGCGGTAGACGGCGTTGTAGATGGTGACGAATACGGCGAGCGTGTCGGCGTCCGCGGGCGAGTAGCCGTAGGCCTCCTCGAGGAAGCCGGCCACGATGCGCCTCACGTTCTTGACGTGGTCGACGCGGGCGCCCTCGCCGAGCATGACGATGTCGGCGTCGAAACCGGTCGGGACGGCCGGGTCGACCGCGTGGATCACCGAGTAGCGCCCGACCTCGCCGAACCTGACGGTTCCAGCCGCGACGGCCCTGCCGAGCGCGCGGCCTATGCCGCGTATGGACTCGGCTGGCTCGATCACCGCGTGCGGGCCCTCGTAGTTGATGAACTGGATCGCCCGCCCCTGGGCGCTCGAGACCTCGGCCTCGTCGACGTCCAGCGCGTCGTCGGCCGGGAGCGGGACGGCGGACAGCGCCAGGGCCATCGCCGCGAATAGAGCCAGTCGCTTGCCTCGTATCATCCCGTCTCTCCTCCCGGCGCGGACTCGGCCGCGCTTCGTTCGGTTACCGGCCTCGCGAGACGCGCGACAGCGCCTTCTCGGCCTTGGATCGTATATCCCGGGCGTAGTCGCCGCCCGCTATCCTCAATAAAGCCAGCATCCCGGACCGGTCGTCGAGGGCGCCCGACGCGCGGTACAGCCCGTCGATCGCGTCGACTATGGCGCCGGCCGTAGCCCCGTCGAGCCTCCCGCCGGCCGCCTCCGCGAAGGCGCCGAGGGCCCGCCCCTCGGGGTCGAGTCCTATCGTCGCCACGGCGTAGGCCGCAGCGGCCCTGACCGACGGCTCCGGGTCGTTCATGAACGCCTCGACGAGCGCGGGCACCGCCCAGGGCAGGCCCATCCGCCCGAGCAGGCCGCAGGCGTAGACCCTCGGCAGCGGCCCGCGCGGCGCCGGCCCGTTCGGTGCGCGTCCCGAACCGAACGGCGCGTCCATCCGGCCTAGGGCCACCGCCGTAAGATACAGCGCCGTCCGCCTGGATTCCATACCTATAGTACCCGATTCCAGGGATTTTTCAATATCGTACAGCCGTTCCATCGCCTCGTCGTCGCTCCACGGCGCGACTGTCCAGAACGCCTCCTCCCTGGCCATCGCGTCGATCGCCTCCAGGTCGAGCGGCGCGATCGCCGGGCCGGGCGCGGCCTCGAGCGGCCGCTCGAAGCGATAGGCGTAGAGTATCCAGTCGGCTCCGCCCGAGAACACGGCGCCGTTCGGGGCTATCGCGGGCATGGATACGGCGTTCCTGAGCGTAAGGGAACGATATACCGATCCGTCGGGGCCGTAACTCGTAACGGCCGCCCGGGTCAGCACTATCGCGCGGCCGTCGAAGGCGGCGAGCGCCGCCGGCCCGCCGGGCGCGACCCCGCTCAGGCGCCACAGCTCGGCTCCTACCCCGTCGACGGCCAGCAAGGCCCCGTCGGCGCCGAGCGCGTAGACGGCGTCGCTCGCGGCGGCCAGGGCGACGGGCCGAGAGCCGAGGCGAGGCGCCGCGGCGTAGTCAGGGGCGCCCGGCGCCGGCGTCGGGGCGCCGGAACCTTCGTCCGCCGACAGTACGACGACTCGGCCGTCCTCGAGGCCGAGGGCCAGCCGGTCGGCGGTCGCCGCGAGCGCGACCGGGGCCGAGCCGAGCGCCAGTTCCGCGGCGACGCCCGAGTCGGGATGGAAGAGCGCTACTCGGCCGTCCGACAGGCCGATGGCCGGCCCGCCGCCCGGCCCGACGACGATAGCCGAGCTGGGGGCGGCGCCGAGGCGGGTACGCCAGAGCCGCCGTCCGTTCGGCGCGAAGGCCGACAGCTCGCCGCCCGCGCAGACGTAGAGGCGGCCGTCCGGCGCGAAGGCGGGCGGCGAGCCGGGCGCGGAGCCGAGCTCGACCCGCCAGGCCTCCTGGCCGGCCTTGTTGATCAGCGACAGCCCCGTAGCGCCGTCGGAGACGGCCGCCCTGCCGTACGCGTCGCCGACTATGAAGGCGGCCCGGCGCTCGGGCAGCGCCCGCTTGCCTATAGCGACGCCGTCGACGGTCAGGGTGTACAGCGTACGTGAATCGGACAGGAGCCAGACGCGGCCCGCGGCGACGACCGGGCCGGAAGTGACGACGCCGCCGACCGGGAAGCGGAACAGGACCTCCGCGGCGTTGCCTTCGGCCGCCCCTCCGGCCGGCGCGTCCCGTCCGGCCGGCGCGGGCGGCGCCGCGGCCTGGGCGTACAGCGGCTGGGACGCGACCGCCGCCGAGAGCGCGACCGCGGCGGCCGCGCGGGCAGCGCCTTTGACGAGGCGCGCCGCGAGCCCTGCGCGCGGCGCGGCCGGGCGGAGGCCCGGCGTCGTGGCGGTCCTAGTCGACCCTGAACCTGACATGGCTCTCGATATGGGAGGTCTGAGGATAGAAGTCGTACAGCTCGGCGCTTTCGACCGTATAGCCAGAGTCGACGAGGAAGCCCGCGTCTCGGGCGAGCGAGACAGGGTCGCAGGATACGTAGGAGACGACGGACGGGCGGGACGAGGCCAGCCACGAACGGACGGCGGGGCCGAGCCCGGAGCGCGGCGGGTCGACGACGACGAGGTCGAAGCGCTCGCGGGCCTGAGCGGAGCGCGTCCAGTCCTCGATGCGCATCGCCGAGAACGACGCGCCGCGGGGCACGTTGACGCAGGCGTAGCCTATCGAGCGGCGTTCCTGCTCGACGCAGACGAGCCTGCGGAACGAGCCGGAGAGGAAGGCCCCGAAGAGGCCGACGCCGCAGTACAGGTCGGCGGCCGCGTCGCCCTTGGCGTCCTCCGAGAAGCCGGAGACCGCGGCCGGCACGAGGCGCTCGACCATGGCCAGGTTGCTCTGGAAGAAGCCGGCCGTGGCGAAGCGGAAGCTCCGGCCGAGTATCGACGCGACGGCCTCGTCGTCGACGCCCTCGATGTACGCGCGGCCCGTCCCCGGCGCGGCGCCCGAGCCCGGTTCGGCGTCCTGCCCGAACGCGACGAAGCGCTTGCCTGGTTCGGCCCCGGCCGGGAGGCCCGGCTCGGCCTCAAACGTTGACCTCCCGGCCGGGGCCGGGAGGCTCGGCTCGGCGCCAGCCGAGCCGCTGAGCCAGCGCTCGAGCGGCGCGGCGAGTATCGGGCACGAGCCGACGGCGAGGAGCTCGTTCGAGGCGCGCCGGGCGTAGCAGGGCCTGCCGGATCCGTCATAGCGGAACTGGGCGCGGTTGCGGTAGCCGAACGGAGCGGACGGGACGATGGCGAAGCCGGCCTCGACGGCGCGGCCGACTCGCAGCCACGCGTCGCGGGCTATGCCGAGCTTGGCCTCGAGCTGGGCCTCGTACGACAGGTGCTGGAGGTTGCAGCCGCCGCACGCGCCATAATGCGGGCAGCGCGGCTCGACCCGGCCGGGTCCCGGCTCGAGCACGGAGACGATCTCGGCGCGGACGTAATCGGGCCGCGCCTCGGTGACGCGCGCCTCGAGCAGGTCGCCCGGGGCCGACAGCGGCACGAAGCAGGCGCGGCCGTCGACGCGGCCGATGCCGTCGCCTCCCGGGACGATGCGCTCCACGCCGAGCCTGACGACGCGCCCCGCCTCGACCATCGCCTAGTCCTTCCCCGCCGGGCGGAAAACCGCCGCGCTCACGCGGTTAGCGTCGACCGCCGTGACGATGAAGCCGCCGAGGGGCGTCTCGGCCTTGTCGCCGGGCACCGCTATGCGGTCGAGGGCCCAGGCGACGTAGCCGGCGACGGTCTGGACGTACGGCAGGTTCGGCGGCTCCCCGCCGGCTATCTCGGCGATGACCGACAGCGGCGCGTCGCCCGATACCAGGTACGAGCCGTCCTGGCGGCGCTCGATACGCTCCCGCGACGCCTCGTCGGAGTCCTCGTAGATCTCGCCTACGATCTCCTCGACTATGTCGCGCATCGTCACGATGCCGGCCAGGCCGCCGTACTCGTCGATGACGACGGCGAAGGTCTCGCGGCGCTTCTTGAACAGCGCGAACAGGTCGCCGACGGTCTTGTTCGGCAGCACGAACAGGGGCTCTCCCATGAATTCGGACAGGGGCCTCTGGCCGTTGCCGGCGAGCAGCGCGGCTACGGCCTCGCGTACGGACACGACGCCGACGATGTTCTCGCTCTCGCCGACGTAGACCGGCACGCGCGATACGGCGGCCTCGGAGGCCAGTCGGCACGCGTCCTCGAGGCTCGTCGAGTCCTCGAGGCTGAACACGTCGATGCGGTGGGTCATCACTGCCTGCACCGTCGTGGAGCCGAGCCTGAACACGTTCTTGACCATGCGGCTCTTGGCGTAGTCGATGACGCCCATGTGCTCGGCTATCGACATCATCTGGACCATCGTGTCCATCGACAGGGAATCGGGCCTGGAATCGCCGAACAGCCGCGTGACGAGCGAGCTGAGCGCGTTGACCAGCAGCACGAACGGCTTGAACAGTACGGTGCAGACGAGGAGCAGCGGCGCCAGGGCCAGCGCGACGCCCTCGTTGTGCGCCAGCGCGATGCGCTTCGGCGTTACCTCGCCGAAGATCAGCACGACCAGGGTCATCGCCCCTGTGACCAAGCCGAGGGCCCAGTCTCCCCACAGCCCGAGCGCCCAGCGGGTAGCCAGGGCCGAGGCGGTGATATTGACGACGTTGTTGCCGATCAGGATGGTCGATATCAGCTCGTCGGGCTTGCGGGCCAGGCGTTCGACGATAGCGCCGCCGCGGCCTCGCTTCTTGAGCGACTCGATCTGGAACAGCGACAAGGAAGTGAACGCCGTCTCGACCGAGGAGAACAGCGCGGAGAAGACGAGGCAGAAGGCTACGCCCAGTAGTGAAGCGCTCACGGGCGGCCTCCGCCGCTAGGTGGGTATGGATCGTCCATTATCAGCCGATCCTATACGATAGCCGCGCGTAGCGCAAGCCGATCGCGGCGCTACGATCATCGCTTGAGCATCTTGACCATGTAGAGCCGGATATACTCCTCGAGGGACTGGTGGTTCCGTATCTTGAGCAGGTTCGGCCTATCGGCCAGGTTGGCGGCCATCATCTCGATGCGGTCGGGCGTGAAGGCAGACGGCCGCATCGACCGGAGCGTGGTGCGCAGGTAGTCGCGGACGAGGGAATTGATGTCCTCGGTCAGGTTGGCCTTGGCCACCGGGTCGAGCAGGGTATTCCAGCGCGCCGCCAAGGCCCGCAGCTGCTCGTCGAGCGTGCGGCCGGCCGGCAGCATGGCCTTCTCGGCAGCCCTCGCCATCTGGCTGAACTCCATAGCCCGGGAGTTCGCCGGCGCCTGGCCGGACCGTTCCGGGCCCGGCGCCGACGCCGCCGCCTCGACGGCCCGCTTGCCGGCCCGTCGCTTGGCCCCTTTCAGGAACAGCTTGAGCAGCCACGATACGATCGGTATCGAGTACCAGATCGGCAGCATCATCTTGACGTCGGCGAGCAGGCGCTTGCGGTTCAGGTCGAGCAGCACGTCGGCGCCGGCGATCCGGGTACCGCCGAAGCAGCGATCCAGCTCCTCCGACGGCTCGCGGCCGTTGCGGCCCTCCTGGTACACGAGCATAGGCAGCGCGGTCAGCAGTATCGACGACAGCACCGGCGAGTGCGCCTCGACCCGCTTCTCGAGCTCGGTCCTGAACGCGGCGTCGTCATCCATCGATATCGACGAGCCGAAGTCGGCCAGGATTTCCCGCCAGTCCCTGGTGACGGCCGCCTTGATCGACGCGCGCGCGTCGCGCAGCGCCTTGACCAGGTAGGGTATCAGGGTCTCCTTGGCTATGACCTGGCTAGACGAGCCGCCGGCCGAGCCGAGTATCAGCAGTTCCGGCAGCGCGCCCTCGGCCGCCTTGGTCGTGCGCTCCTGTATCCAGGCCTCGAGCTCCTCGCGGCTGTACTTGCCGAGCAGCGGCCTGCCCTGCGCGTCCCGGAAGTCGACGATCTGGTCGATCGAGTATAGGTACGGCGGCTTCCGGAGCATGACCGACAGCGACTTGAAGGCGGACTCGCGTTCCTGGCCGCGCTGGGCCAGGTTCTTGTAATGGTTATTGAACACGTCGACGACGTAGGACGCCTGATAGGCCGCCACGTCGTCGGGCATGAGCTCGCTCTTGCCCGACAGGTCCTTGCGCACCGCGGTGGTCAGGTAGGCCCAGAACGAGTACGAGAAGTCCCCGGCGCCCTGCTTCATCGCCTGCATCGAGTCGAACGGCTTGATCAGTATGCTCGTCAGCGCGTCCTTGAGCATGCGGTCCTTGCCGGAGAAGGCCCCGGCGAGCCGCTGCTGGATGAAGTCGCGGTTCGAGCCCTTGCGCAGGTAGTTGCGCAGCTTCAGGATCGCGTACTCGAGCAGCTTATCGCCGACCAGCACCGATAGGATGACGACCGGCTTGAGCCCCTCGGGGAACACGAGGCGGTAGATCGGAACGGGGCGGTCGCCCTCGAAGGAGACCAGGGCCGGCAGGTCGGCCTCTACCGACACCGCCTGTATCCATTCGGGCGGCACCGACAGGCGCATCGAGTCCTCGTCCGGGAAGGGTATGTCCGGGTTCTCCTCGATGCGTCGGTACTCGGCCAGCAGCGTCTCGGTGAAGGCCTCGGGCAGGTAGATCAGGTCGACGCGGTTCTGGACGGCCTGCAGGGACAGCCGCCCCTCCCTGGCCAGCTGGAAGAGCCGCGGCACGAGCACCGCGTCCGGATGTAGCGACAGGTCGCGGTAGAGCGGCTCGGCCTGGTCGTAGGCCTTGGCCTGGCGCTGGATGGCCTGGGCGAACGCGGTATAGTCCAGGACGTTGTTCTTTGTCCTGGAGGCGAAGGTCTTGAGAAGCTGGTAAACGTCTATATCACGTGCCATAGCAACCATTCTACGTACGGCTCGCCGTTCGGGCAATAAAAAACGGCCGAGCCCTGCGGGCCGCGGCCGTTCCGGTGCGATAGCGCACGGTCACTTGCGGGTCTTATGCCGATTCTTTCTCTTCTTCTTCTTCCGCTTGTGAGTGGCTATCTTCTTGAGCTTGCGTTTTCTTCCGCAGGGCACGATGGTTCTCCTTATGGACCCGACGGCCGCCCGAGGACGAACCGATCGAGTACGCTTAGCTTACGAAGAGGCTCGGAATATTATGCACGCCGCCGGCCGGAACGTCAATACCGCCGTCCGTCAGTGGTTCAGTATCGAGAGGATACGCTCCAGGACCTTCTTGCGGTCGAGCGGCTTGACGATATAGCTCTTGGCGCCCAGGAGGAGGCTCTTCTTGACGACGTCCTCCTTGCCGAGCGCGCTTACCATCACGACGACGGCGTTCTTGTCGTACTCGAGTATCTTCTCGAGCGCGGTAACGCCGTCCATCTTGGGCATGGTTATGTCCATCGTGACGAGGTCGATGCCCGGGGACAGCTCCTTGTACTTCTCGACGCCGGCCAGGCCGTCGCTCGCGGTAGCGACCACGTCGAAGCCCTCCGAGGTGAGGATCTGACCGAGCTGCTTCGCTATGAACATCGAGTCATCGACGATCAGCACGCGATACGGAGTCCCCTCGGGCTTGAGGCCCTCGGGTTTCTTATCGTTGATATTGGGCATGTCACTCTTGGCGATCATAGTCGTCTATGCTCCTTGCCGCTCTTCGAACTAACGTTCGACAGGGTCGATCGTTGAATTTATAGTCCATCGATACGAAGTCCGCAAGGGGGAAAGCGTCGCCGGGCGCGACGCCTGAGGCGCGGAGGGCGGCCGCATAAAAGAAAACCGCCCCCGGCGGGGCGGCCTCATCGATCGCCGATACGGTCGATCAGACGTACTTGACGATCTTGTTGGCCTTGAGGCAGCGGGTGCAGACCTTGACGGTGAGGACGGTGCCGCCGACCATGGTCTTGACGGACTGGATGTTCGGGCGCCATACCCTGCGCACCCTGTTCTTCGACTTGCTGACGGTGTTGCCGGTGATCGTGCCCTTGCCGCAGATATCGCATTGTCTAGACATATCGTATTCTCCGTTTCAGTGGTACATACTCTGGGCTTGGCCACGGAACACGCGTCCATGGAAGCGGGCAGAGTATATCGCGAAGCCTTCCGGCGTGTAAAGTCCCCCGAGCGGCCCGCGAGCGCCTACTGACCCATGAATTTCTGGGCCATCTTCTTGTTCTTGACGACCTTCTTCATCATCAGCCTGGATTTCTCGAATTTCTTTATAAGCCTGGCCACCTCGGCGACCGAGGTACCCGAGCCGCGGGCGATGCGCGAGCGCCTGGTCGGGCCGATGATCAGGTGGTTCAGCCGTTCCTTCCTGGTCATCGACAGGAGTATGGCCTCCTCGTGCTTCACGTCCTGGGCCTCGAGCTGCTCCTCCGACACCTGGCCGGCCAGGCCCGGGATCATGTCGACGAGGCTCTTCATCGAGCCCATCTTCTTGACCCTGCGGAGCTGGTCCAGGTAGTCCTGCAGCGTGAACGACTCGTTGGCCATCTTGCGCTCGAGGTCGGCGGCCTCCTCCTGGTCGATGGTCGCCTGGGCCTTCTCGACGAGCGAGACGACGTCGCCCATGCCGAGGATGCGGCCGGCCACGCGATCCGGGTAGAACGGCTCGAGGCCGTCGGGACGCTCCGACACGCCGACGAACTTGATAGGCTTGCCGGTGACCGACTTGAGGGACAGCGCGGCGCCGCCCCTGGCGTCCGAGTCGAACTTGGAGAGGATGACGCCGGTGATGCCGATGCGCTCGTCGAAGGCCTTGGCTATGTCGACGGCGGCCTGGCCGGTCATCGCGTCGGCGACGAGCAGCGCCTCGTCGGGCTTGCACAGGTCGCGCATCCGCTCGAGCTCGGCCATCATCGGCTCGTCGACCTGCATGCGGCCGGTCGTGTCGACGATGACGACGTCGTACTGCTCCTTCTTGGCCTTGGCCAGGGCGTCCCTGGCCACCGCGAGCGGGTCCTTGCCGTCGCCGCGGAAGACCTCGACGCCGACCTGGGCGCCGAGAGCCGCGAGCTGCTCGGCGGCGGCCGGCCTGACGAGGTCGCAGGCGGCCAGCAGGACCCGGCGCCCCTTGCCCTTGAGGTGGAGCGCCAGCTTGGACGCGGTCGTCGTCTTGCCCGAGCCCTGGAGGCCGAGCAGCAGCACGACGCTGACGACGTCGGGCCCCCTGAGCTCCAGGTCCTGCCTGGAGTCGCCGAGCAGGGCGACCATGCGGTCGTGCACGATCTTGACGAACTGCTGGCCCGGGTCGACGGCGCGAAGGACGCGCTCGCCCTTGGCCTCCTCTATCGTCGCGTTGACGAAGCGCCTGACGACGCGCAGGTTGACGTCGGCCTCGAGCAGGGCCATCTTGATGCGGTCGACGGCCTCCTCGATGTTCTTCTCGCTGATAGTCGACTTGCCGCCGACGGTCCTGACTATATCTCCGAATGTCTGGGTAAGCTTCTCGAGCATGGTATCCGTTCCTGGTACGGGGTCTGCCGGCCGCCGCGACGCCCGGGGAGGCGATTATCCCCCGACCGCGCCGACCGCGTCAATCAGCGGCCTGAGTAGGTAAATTGAACGAAGAGGATACGAGGAAAAGAGAAAAGAAAGAGAGGAAAACAAGAGAAGCCAAGGTTTTAATTTAGAAAAAGCCTCTCCCTCTCCCTCTCCCTCTCCCTCTCCCTCTCCCTCGCCCTCGCCCTTTCTCTTTTCTTCCTCATATTCTCTTTTCCTCTTTATCCGTCTTAGTATACAAGGCTACAGCGTTCCTTTGAGGCCGACGGCGTCGGCGGCGTCGCGCAGGGCCAGTATGGTCTCGGAGATCAGCTCGTCGAGCTCCATGCCGAGCATCTCGGCGCCCTTCTCGATGACCTCGCGGTTGACGCCCGCCGCGAACGCGGCCGTCTTCCACTTCTTCTTGACCGACTTGACCTCCATGTCGAGCACCGAGCGGCTCGGCCGCACGTAGGCGCAGGCTGCGACGAAGCCGGTCAGCTCGTCGACCGCATACAGGACCTTCTCCATCTCGAGCTCCGGCTTGACGTCGGAGCAGAGGCCCCAGCCATGGCTCTCGACCGCCCGGATGAACGCCGCCGGGTAGCCGGCCTCGGCGAGCATGGCGCCGGCGTGCTTGAGGTGCTCGTCGGGGTGGGCCTGGTAGTCGATGTCGTGTAGCAGCCCGACGAGTCCCCAGTAGTCCGGATCCTCGCCGCGCGCCGAGGCGAAGCGCCGCATCGCGGCCTCCACCGACAGCGCGTGTCGCATGAGCGAGTCGTCGTCGTTGTAGCGGCGCCAGAGGGCGAGCGCGGATTGCCTGTCGTGCATCATGGATCCTTTCCTTAGGTCCGGCCCGGACCGTAGCGTAATGTCCGATCCTATCATATACTCGGTCGCGTGAGAATGAAACCGTTCGCCGCGCTGGCCTTGGCCGTCATCGCCGCGTCGATCGCCCGGCCGTCGGGCGGGGCGGCGGCCGACGAGAGGCTGCCGGCCGCCGCTAAGGCCTGGCTGGAGGAGCGCCGCGTCATCGTGTTCGCCGGACAGGAGCACTATCCGCCGTTCGAGTTCATAGACGAGAGCACCGGCGAGTACGGCGGAATGGCGGTCGAGCTGCTGCGCTGGATAGCGACCGAGTTCGGCTTCACCGCGGTGTTCAGGCCGATGCCCTTCGAGGAGGCCCAGAACGCGGTGCTGCGCGGCGAGGCCGACGCGCTGACGGGCCTGTTCAGGAGCAACGAGCGGCTCCTGCGATTCGATTTCACCGAGCCGGCGTTCAACGTACCGGCCTCCATCTACTCGCGCATCGGCCCCGACGAGCCCGGGAGCGCCGCCGCGCTTCGCGGCCGCAGGGTGGCCACCCAGCGCGGAGACTACGCGATAGAGTACCTGGCGATGATGGCCACCGAGGTCGAATGGGTCTACGCCGACGACTTCGGAGACGCCATCGGCCTCCTGGCGTCGGGCGAGGCCGACGCGATGATAGGCGACGAGCAGGTAATGGACTACCAGCTCCGGGCGCGTAGGCTCGGCGAGCGGATACGCAAGACCTCGGCCCCGCTCTACGTGGGCGTCGACTGCATGGCCGTGGCCAAGGGCGACGTACTGCTCCACTCCATCCTGGACGCCGGCATAGAGCGGGCCCGCAAGACCGGCACGCTCGAGACGATCTACCTGAAATGGACCGGCCAGCGGCTCGAGACCCAGCCCAGGATGACGTGGCCGACGCCGGCGACGATCGCGGCGACGGCCGTGGCCGTCGCGGCCGTCGCGGCGGCCGTCATCGCCGGCAGGCGCGGCGGCCGCATGGTCGCCGAGGCGACGGCGGCGCTGCGCGGCCAGGCGGACAGGTTGCGGGCCGAGAACGAGGCGCTGGCGGCGGCCAACGCGCGGCTCCGCGTCGACCTCGAGGAACGATCGCGCCTGGAAGCCGAGAAGCGCCGCATAGACGCCGAGGCCGCGGCTAGGCGCGTGGAGGAACTGACCCGCTGCGCCATCGCCAAGGCCCTGGACTCGGCCGGCGCGGACGGACGGGACGCTTAGGCTATTCTGTCTACTACTTGACTCAGGCGCGAAAAACAGTAGTATATAGCATGCTTCTACACTAGCGCAGTAATCCCCGCCCAGGAGACTTCCCCCCGAATGGAACCCAGACTAAGCCCCAGCGTATCGATCTCCATGCTCATACTATCCATGCTCGTGCTGATACTCACCTCGATCGGAGCGGCCTCGGCCGGCCCCGACGTCCTCGTCGTCGACTCGTACGTTCCGTACGAGTTCAAGGAGCTGAGCGGCGTCAGAGCGTCGGACTTCAAGACGGCGATGAAGAGCATACCGCGGGCGGACCATATCCGCGACTACTACCAGGACCCCGACACCAGGCTCGTCACCCTGTCGTTCTTCGAGCAGCTGACCGGCAGCTACCAGATAGCGCGCGCCATCCTCGACGAGTCGACGGCCAGGAACGTCCCTCCGGCGCTGGCCTTCGCCCTCGCCTACGAGGAGAGCGGCTACGACCCGCAGGCGTTCAACCGCAACCCGCAATCGGTCGACCGAGGCCTGTTCCAGCTGAACTCGTCGTCGTTCCCGTCGCTCACCATCAACGAGTTCTACGACGTCGCCACCAACGCTCGCATAGGCATGGCCCACCTGGAATACTGCCTCCAGCAGGGCGGCAACGAGGTCGCGGCCCTGGCCGTCTATAACGCCGGGCTCGGGCGCGTCAGCAAGGGCGGCACCCCGAGGCGGACGCTCGACTATATCCACAGGATAACGGGCAACAGGGAGCGGCTCGAGGCGCTCTTCGAGGCGCAGGTGGTCGCCAAGCACACCGAGTCGTCGTCCATCGCCGCGGCCCTATCGTCGGCCGCCGGCGCGAACTGACCCGGCCCCGCGCCGCTAGGCCCGCAGGCCGTCGAAGAACAGCGCCATCGCGGCCTCCAGGTCGTCGGTGCGCTCGGCGCCGAGCACGGCTACCCTGAAGATGGCCGCCTCGACCATGCCGTAGAAGAAATCCGACACCGCGCCGACCGGCACGGCCTTCAGCTCGCCTTTTTTCTGCCCGGCGATGACGACGCCGGAGATGATATGCCTCATGCGAATGGTCCGCCGGCGGATGCGCTCCTCGACGTCGACGCCGGACTTACGCGAATGCTCGAGATAGCCGACTATCACCGACAGGAGCCTCGCCTGATCGGCGCAGCGGCGGAGTATGAGCGAGGATAGCCTGCGGAGCAGCTCGACCGACGGTACGTCGTGGGCCTCGACCGCGCGGATCTCGGCCTCGAGCTTCTCCGAGAAGCGCTTGATGCTGAACATGAAGATCTCGCGCTTGTTCTTGAAATAGAGGTAGAGTATGGTCCGGGTGATGCCGCAACGGTCGGCTATCTTCTGGAAGGTCGTATCGGCGTAGCCCTCCTCGACGAAGACGTCCAACGCGCTCTCGAGAATCTCTTTCCTGCGTTTCTCGTGCTCTACGGTCGCGGACACGGGAACCTCCAAACTGACGAAATACGGATAATAGTCTACCTTGACGGAATACCATGCACGCGTCAAGTATTTTCTTCACGGCGGGGGCCCTAGCCTTCCACACGTCGGCGCCAGCATGGTATGAAGTATCCATGGTTACCGCGATTCTATTCGATCTGGACAACACCCTGTACCCGGCGAGCGCCGACATGGAACGCAACACGGTCCGGCGCATGAACGAGTACGCCGCCCGGCTGCTCGGCGTAGGCCCCGAGGAGGCCGCGGCGATCCGGCGCGAGAGGATGCCGCTCTACGGCACGACGCTCGAGTGGCTGATGGCCGAGCACGGCTTCTCGGACTCCGACGACTACTTCGCCTACGTCCACCCCGACGGCGAGGAGGACTCGGTCGAATTCGACCCCGGCCTCGGCCCCTTCCTCGACTCCATAGCCGCGCCCAAGTACGTGTTCACCAACGCGCCGATGGAGCACGCCGACCGCGTCCTCGCGAAGCTCGGCGTCGCCGACCGCTTCGAGCGGGTCTTCGACGTGCGCTTCTGCGGCCTCAAGGGAAAGCCGGCGGCGTCGGCGGTCGACAAGGTGCTCGCCGCCGTCGGCGAGCCGGCCGGTAGCACCGTCTTCCTCGACGACGTGCCGCGCTACGTCCGCGGCTTCATCGACCGCGGCGGCCGGGGCCTGCTCGTCGACCATTTCGGCAAGCACCGGGACTCGGGCCTGGAGACGATACGCACGATCTACGAGCTGCCCGGCCGGCTGGCCGGCGAGCCGTGAGCGAAGGAGAGCCCATGCCGTTCCTGAGCCTCTTACCCGACCTGATACGCAAGCGCCCCGGGCGCGTAGAGCTGACGGTGTCCAAGGCGACGAGGGCGCTGTACCTCGGCCTCGGCGCCGTTCTCGTCATGGTCCTCCTGCGGGACCCTTCGGGGACGCCGTTCGCCGTGATGTTCGCGCTGGTGATAGGGCTGGCGGCCCTGTCCGAGGATCGATGGATCTTCGACGGCGAGGCCCGCGAGGTCAGGCGCCGGACCGGCGTGCTGATCTTCGCCAAGAGCTGGGCCATAGACCTGGACATGGTCACCGCGATCGAGCTGGACGCCGACTATAACGGAGCCGACCAGGGCGACCCCTACGCGAAGGTATCGGCGGGCTCCCCGAAGGACCGCTGCGCGATCCGGCTGGACCTGTACGACGGCAGGACGCTGGTAGTCGTATCGGCCAAGGAGAAGCGGCTCGGGGAGCTGAGGCTACGCGCCGCCGCGATAGCCGAGGCGATAGGCAAGCCGCTGTCGGAGTCCTAGGCGCCTCGGCGGCGGCGGTACAGCCGTAGCGCCGCCCGCCATGCGACCACGGTAGCCGCGACCGAGCCCGCCAGCGCGCAGGCTATGACGAAGCTGGCAGAGCGCAACCTGACGAAGGGCGCCGCGACGACGCCCCAGATCGACAGTATGGCGATGAAGGCGATCGCCGCGAAGCCGGCGCAGGCCGCCGCCTGGGCCGCGAAGACAGCTACGCGCCGCGCGTTTCCGCGGCCGCGTCGGCTCAAGGCTTCGGCCGCTCCCCTTCGTCGCCCTTGGGCGCGACGAAGAAGCCGCTGACGACCAGCAGGACGCCGCACACGACGACGGCCGAATCGGCCACGTTGAAGGTCGGCCAGCGCTCCAGCCCGAACAACCCGTAGAATTTGACCGACAGGAAGTCTATGACCCCGTCCGGCCTGGCTATCCGGTCGATGATGTTCCCGATACCGCCTCCGACGATGCCGCAGAGCGCCCAGCGCTGGACCGTGGTCAGCTCGTCCGTCTTGAAATAGTAGACGCAGAGGGCCGCCATCAGCGCGAGCGGCACGACGATCAGGATGGCCACCCGCAGCGGCTCGGCGAGGCCGTCGCCCATGCTGAAGGCCGCGCCGGTGTTCTTCTGGTGCACGAGCCAGAAGAAGTCGCCGAAGGCCCTCCAGGCTATGCGCCCGGGCTTGACGGCCGCGACGACGGCGATCTTGGTTATCTGGTCGAGCGCGATGACCCCGGCCGTCAGAATGAACGGGACGAGCGGCTTACGCAGTTTCTTGTCTGGCATGTTGGCTCCAGCCTTCGTAGGTATCCGGCGCCTTACAGCCCGGTCGGGTACTCGATGAACAGAGTCTGGACGCCGAGGTCGCGGGCCGCGCGCTCGGCTACGGCCTTGACGCCGTGCACCTCGGTCGCGTAGTGGCCGGCGGCGGCGAAGTTTATCCCGGCCTCCATCACCTCGTGGTAGACCGAATGCGACGGCTCCCCGGTCACGTAGAGGTCTATGCCCTCGGCGATGGCCTGCAGGGCCTCGAACGGGGCGCCGCCGGACACCACGGCTACCGTCGACACCGAGGCTGGGCCGAAGCGCAGCATGGTCCGAGGCTCGTCGCCGGACGGCAGTATCCTGCGGACGACCTCGTCGACCGGGGCGGCCCTATCGAGCCGGCCCTTGAAGCCGAGCTTGACGCCGTGGTACTCGCCGAACGGCTGCGGGTCGGCTATGCCGAGGAGCCCGGCCAGCACCGCGTTGTTGCCGAGCTCGGGATGCGCGTCCAGAGGCAGGTGGCAGGCGTACAGCGCCATGTCGGCGGACAGGAGCTCGGCGACGCGCGCGCGCATCGCGCCGACCAGCGGGACCGGCTTTCCCCAGAAAAGGCCGTGGTGCACGAACAGGGCCTGCGCGCCGGAGTCCTTGGCGCGTCGTATGGTCTCGGCGCAGGCGTCGACCGCGAAGGCTATCCGCTCGA
>ERZ795053.3727-NODE-3727-length-17068-cov-4.567919_pt1 | contig 17068 bp, 13 predicted proteins | sample MGYA00375137_ERZ795053 | MGnify/ENA primary metagenome ERZ795053 (study PRJEB30182, sample SAMN05720284) | activated sludge metagenome | isolation source: Anaerobic digester | place: Hong Kong | collected 2014-12-17 ...
GTGACTTGGCATTTCTTTCCAGCCAGACTGTCAAGATGGCGATGTCTGATGGCGTGATACCGCTGATTCGTGAGGCTTGACCCAATGTGTTTGGTTTCACTCTGGCAAGAGTGGTGCGAGCTTCTTCTTTCAATCCTTTGATCCTATGGTAGTCGACGGACACCGGGATCGGAGATTGTTCTCGACGGGAGGCCCGGTCCACAGAATCCTGTTGGCGTTTAATGTATCCCTCATATTTGAGGTCGGTTTCTGCCAACTCCCAGATGAGAGGAAGAAACTTATCCCGGTGGACGGCATCCAAATCCTGCCAATTCTTTTCGGGGCGGCGTAGGATCTTTTCCAAGGAGATCCCTTGGTCTGTGTTCAATTTTAGATACTTTCGAGCTGCCTCCAACTGGCTGGTTTTTTCGCACAGGTGGGCATGTTTGTCTTTTGATAACAGGCCCGCGGCGAACGCCTGGGCGCCCAAACGAATATCTGCATTGTCATGCCGCAAAAGGAGACGGTATTCGGCTCTGCTGGTAAACAGTCGGTAAGGTTCCAAAGTACCCTTCGTGACTAAGTCGTCCACCATGACTCCGATATAGGACGAATCCCGGGTCAGAATGAATGGCGGTTTGGAAGCGACCTTCAGAGCGGCGTTGGCGCCTGCGATCAATCCTTGGCCTGCCGCTTCCTCATAGCCGGACGTGCCATTGATTTGTCCTGCAAAGTAGAGGCCAGAGATTTGTTTGGTCTCCAGGGTCGGGTAGAGCTGAGTCGGATGGCAGAAATCATATTCCACCGCATATCCTGGGCGGATGATCTCCGCGTTTTCAAGCCCTGGAACGGTTTGAATGAAGGCGACTTGGACCTCGTACGGCAGGCTCGTGGACACTCCGTTGACATAATACTCATGCGTATGCCGACCTTCGGGCTCTAGAAATAATTGGTGGCGTTCCTTGTCCGCGAAGCGCACCACCTTGTCTTCAATCGATGGGCAATATCGCGGACCAACACCTTCGATTTTGCCGCAATACATGGGGGACTTGTCCAAATTCCGGCGAATTATTTCATGGGTGTCCTGATTGGTGTAGGTGATCCAGCAGGGCAATTGTTCCACGTGGAACGCCGGATCATCAAAGCGGTTTAGGCTAAAAAGAGCGTTCTTGGGCTCCTTGTAGGCAGGGAAATTGCCGAACCGGGTGATAACTGGATCACCATCTTGTCTTTCGCATTTGCCAAATTCGATGGTTCTCCCATTAAGCCTGCAGGGTGTTCCAGTCTTAAATCTCCCCACTTCAAACCCCAATTCGCGAAGATGATCACTAAGCGTGGATGGCGAATCCCCCATTCGCCCCCCTTGTTGATTTTCGAGCCCTACATGCAAAAGTCCCCGCATGAATGTGCCGGTCGTAATGACCACGGAACGGGCATGAAAGGCGACACCAAGGGTTGTTTCCACTCCGCGAACTCTGTCCCCTTCGACAATGAGTTTTTTAACATTGCCTTGGTGAAGGTTCAGGCCAGTGTTGGATTCTAGGATATGCTTCGATCGGAATTGATAGGCCTTTTTATCACATTGGGCCCTTGGTGCTCGAACGCTGGGTCCCCTTTTGGCATTCAGAAGGCGAAACTGGAGGGCTGTGGCATCTGTGTTTTCTCCCATGGTTCCACCCATCGCATCAATTTCTCGCACTACATGGCCCTTGGCCAATCCGCCGATGGCGGGGTTGCAGGACATTTGCCCAATGGTATCTAAGTTCTGAGTCAAGACTGCCACTTCGGCTCCCATTCTAGCTGCCGCTAAAGAGGCCTCGATGCCGGCATGGCCTGCGCCGATAACTAGGACGTCGTAAACTTTCGGAAAAAAATACATCTTGGAGGAGTTGAATGTTCCACGTGGAACATGGAATTGAGCTGGGAAGTTTACACGATCTCTTGAATTGTGCTACGAGCACAAAACCTGAATCCGCTTGGAGCCATTGGTGCGAGAAGAGCGCGGGTGCACCCTGAGAGGAACGGAAGGATGGTTTGGAGCGACGGTGACACTATCCTGAGGAAGCTGGGGTCGAATTGGGATGCCAAGGATGACCGGGGAGGGGATCCCTCTTGCGCGGAGCAATGTTACTTGCAGTTAAGGGGGGGGAACTGCTAGAATCACCGCATGGCCTCGAGCGATCCTGAACGCAAAACCCCGAAGATCTACCTGCTCCCCAATCTCATGACGGCAGGGAACCTTGCCTGTGGTTTTTGGGCGATCGTCAAAATTTTCGAAGGCATGCGGAATCCGGACGGGGGGACCAATCCTTATTACATCGCCATCGCTTCCATTCTTGGGGCGTGCCTCTTTGACTCCTTGGATGGACGAATTGCTCGGATCAAAGGTCAGGAATCTTTGTTTGGGCGCGAATTCGATTCCATTGCGGACATTGTTTCTTTTGGGTTGGCTCCCGCCCTGTTGGTAATGGACATTGTTCTGCGCGATTTCGACGCCCGTCTAGGCTGGACCATTGCTTTTATCTACCTCCTCTGCGGAGGCATGAGGTTGGCCCGCTTCAATTGTCTTGCAGCCATGAATCCAGGTTCAAGCAGCAAAGACTTTGTGGGCTTCCCAATTCCCGCTGCCGCCGGTTTGATCGCTTCTTTGACGGTCTTTATTTTTTGGCTCAACGAAGGCGAGCGGGAGATTGGGATGTGGAAGTACTTTCTCCTAGTCCTAATGTTGGTTTTGTCGGGACTGATGCTGAGCGAATGCAGCTATCCGAGTTTCAAAAAGCTGGATTGGCGAGCCCAGGGATCACTGTTCTGGGTGTTTACGGCCGGTTTGATCGTGATCATGGCGGTCCTCTATTGGGAAGTGGTCCCGGCCTGTCTCTTTATGGCCTATTTGACCTATGGTTTGATCAGGCCCTGGATTTCGAGGTCTTGGCGAAAAGAAATTGAAAGCGCTGGGACAGACGAAGGGGACGTGGATGTGGAGACTCCCGTATCCGACGAAGTCGAGGAGGAGGTATCCTCTGAACCGGGCGAAGCGAAGCCGATCGCTCAGGCCTGATTTCCCAAAACTGTGTTGGTTTCGTTTGCCGCCGTTCCGGAGACCATGAGTCCGGAACGGTGCAGGAGCCACTTCCATTCCTTCATCAAGCGATCACTGCCAACCTTGGCGGCTTGCGGTGAGGCCACGACGACGAGACGATGACCGCCCAGGATATTATGTCCGGTTGCCTGGAGGATGGCTCTCAGTCGTCGACGAGTCCTGTTTCGAATCACCGCATTGCCGATTTTACGGGAAGTCACCAGACCAACTTGGAAGGTCCTGATGTCAGGATCCGGAAGCACGCCCAAGCGAAGGAAGTGTCCCTTCCAGGAAATTCCCTCATGCCGAACCTTAAAAAAGTCCGCACTTCGCAACAACCGTTTGGTCTTGGGAAATTTCATTGATAAAACTGCAATGCGGACACAAAAAAGCCCCGGTTGCCCGGGGCCTTCTAAAAATCTCACTACCAGCGGAGTCGATCAACCATGTTGAGTGACATGTCGTTTGAAATGGATTTCGACCCCCTTTGGCATCAGGCGTTTTCTGCCTTTTTGACGACGACGGCGCAGTATGTCGCGACCAGATTTGGTTGCCATCCGAGCTCGGAAGCCGAATTGCTGCTTACGGGTTCTTTTTGAAGGTTGGTAAGTACGAAAAGTGCTCATGAGGAGGAAGAAGTTGGTCGGTGTCTCGGTTCCCGCCGCGATTGAGGAGAGGGAGGGTGCGAAATGTAAGGGATTTACGAAAGTTGTCAACAAGGGATCCAGGTCGAGCCGGAGGATTGCCAGAGCTGACGCACCAAAATGATGGTCGATGAAGGCGAGGAGGTCGGTGAAAGCGTCGTTGTCCGAGAGCATGAAGCAGATGGCGATCGTGCTGACCTCGTCGATGCGGTGCTGGACCTGCCTCACCATGCGGGCATCGGACATCCGCGAGAAGCGGTGGCGGAGCAGTTCGAGAGACGAGACGGAAGGAGCATCGGGGAAGTCGGGCGAGCTAGGCCTGCCCCTCCCTACCCACAACTGAAAATATTAGGAGTTATAATTACCTTCTGGAATCACCCGTAAGCCCTGAAGGACTGCCTCTCGGATTCCAACCCCTCCCGCAGATTGCAGCGGGAGACCGAAACAATCGAAACAAAGAAATCCGCCTTAGATCCGTTAGGCGGTAAGAATCATGAATTGTTAGGTGCTAAAAAAACGATGGAAAACCGCGGGTGGTTGGCTGCATTGATAGCAAATAGGCCCGAGGTTCACTGGCGCTCCGTTGGATGCCGCCCCAGATCGAAAACTGCCCTATCCTAGACAAGGAATTTCCAGAGAAAAACGTCGAGAGGGAATCTTCGACCTCAATCCAGCTTAGGGCCTCGCCATCTGTGATTTTCCTGTTTGACCGCAGGAGCTTTTGCCGTGAACCTTGGCACCTCAATTTTACCAGGATAGAAACACGTTTCCCCGATATGCCAGCAAAAATCTACACCGACAAAGACGCCGATCTCAATGTGCTCAAGGGCAAAACCTGTGCCGTGATTGGCTTCGGGTCGCAAGGCCACGCCCATGCCCTCAATCTTAAGGAGAGTGGCGTGAAGGTCATCATTGGACTCTATGCCAAGAGTAAATCCCGGGCGGTAGCCGCGGAGTATGGCTTCCAAGTCCTGGATACTGCGGAGGCAGTGAAAAAAGCGGACGTGATTTTCATCGCTGTTCCGGACACCAAAATTGCCGCTGTCTACAATGCGGACATCGCTCCCAACCTGCGCAAAGGGCAGACGATCCTGTTCAGTCATGGATTCGCGATTCACTTTAAGACCATCACGGTTCCTGAATTTGTGAATGTGATCATGGTGGCCCCCAATGGTCCAGGCCACATTGTGCGCCGCCAGTTTGTTGAAGGAAAAGGGGTGCCAGCTTTGATTGCCATTCATCAGAACCCCGGAAAAGATGCCAAGAAAATTGCCTTGGCCTGGGCCAAGGGAGTGGGTGGCACCCGTGCCGGCACCTTTGAAACGACTTTCAAAGAAGAAACAGAAACCGATTTGTTTGGAGAGCAGACGGTTCTTTGTGGCGGGGTCAGCGCCCTTATCATCGCCGGGTACGAAACCCTTGTGGAAGCCGGATACCAGCCGGAGATGGCCTACTTTGAGTGTCTCCACGAATTGAAACTCATCGTCGACCTCATCAACGAAGCGGGCATCGCCGGTATGCGGTTCTCCATCTCCGAAACAGCGGAGTATGGTGATGTCACGGTTGGCCCCAAAATCATTGATGCCTCCGTCAAGCGGAGAATGAAAACCGCTCTCAAGCGGATTCAGAAAGGCGAATTTGCCAAGGAATGGATCCAGGAATGCGAAACCGGTCAGAAGAATTTCAATGCCCTTCGGAAGGCCGGCGAGAATCACGACATCGAGAAAGTGGGCAAACGGTTGCGCTCATTGATGCCTTGGATCAAAAAACGGGACATCAAGGGCACCCAGGCTTCTTACAACTGACTGCTCTGGTAATCCCGGTTCCATTGAGGAACCTCTAAATTTTGAACCCGCCCGTCGATCTTCGACAGGCGGGTTTTTTTGCAGCCCCCAGGTCGGCTGGAAAATCCGGCATTGCGCCCCCCCCTAACTGATCAGGGGACTTGACCCCATTGGGGAAATCGGACGACTATTGAACGGATTGCCATGAAGACCCGACGAGATTTTCTTTCAGCGCTGACATTGAGTGGTTTACTGGGTTCCCGAGCCATGGCGGGCGGCCCCGGAGCGCCCGTTCATCGCGGTTTGGCAGAGCTTCCCCATCTGTTGCCACGGGCCAAACGCCTGATTTACTTGCACATGAATGGGGCGCCCTCCCAATTGGACCTCTGGGACTATAAACCCGGTTTGAGGAACCATTTTGATGCGGATCTTCCAGATTCAATCCGGAAAGGGCAACGAATCACCACGATGACATCCGGGCAGGCCCGACTTCCCGTGGCCCCCTCCAAATTTGAATTTGCTCAGCATGGGCAATGTGGACGCTGGGTCAGTGAACTCTTGCCCCATACCGCCAAGCATGTCGACGACCTTGCGGTGGTGCATTCGGTTCATACTTCCGCAATTAATCATGATCCTGCCTGCACTTACGTCATGACCGGGAGTGAAGTCCCTGGAAAGGCAAGTCTGGGATCCTGGCTTTCCTATGGCCTTGGCAGTGAGAGCAACAATCTTCCTTCGTTTGTCGTTCTCACCCCGCGCTGGTCTTCTGGAGCGGCGGCCCAGGCTTTGTTTACCCGCATGTGGAGCAGTGGGTTCCTACCCACCAGTCACGCCGGTGTCGCCCTCCGTTCCTCAGGGGATCCTGTCCTTTATCTTCAAAATCCACCGGGAATGGAGTCCCATGACCGCCGAGTCATGCTCGATGCATTGGGGCAATTGAACACACGTCATTTTCATACTGTGGGAGATCCGGAAATCCAAACCAGAATTGCCCAGTATGAAATGGCGTTCCGAATGCAGTCGAGTGTGCCCGAGCTGGTCGATCTGGCCAAGGAATCCAAAGCCACGCTCGCGCTTTATGGTCCGGAGGCGACCAATCCCGGCTCATTTGCCCACAGTGCCCTGATGGCGCGTCGTTTGGTCGAGAGAGGGACCCGTGTCGTCCAGATTTTGCACCGCGGTTGGGATCAGCATGGAAATCTTCCCAGGGACATTGCCTCCCAATGCCGGGATACGGACCAACCCTGCGGTGCCCTCCTGACGGATTTGAAAGAGCGAGGGATGTTGGATGACACGCTTGTCGTCTGGGGCGGTGAATTTGGGCGGACCGTATACTCACAAGGTACCCTGACGAAGGAGAATTACGGAAGGGATCATCATCCCCGTTGTTTCACCATGTGGATGGCCGGCGGGGGGATTCGCGGGGGAGTAGCTCACGGGGAGACCGACGAATTCTCCTATAACATTGTGAAAGACCCGGTCCACATCAATGAGATGAATGCGACGATTCTGCATCTCATGGGAATCGATCACGAACGTTTCACCTACAAATTTCAGGGTCTCGATCAACGACTCACCGGAGTGGAACCGATGAAAGTTATTTTCCCCATTTTGGCCTGAAATTATGTTCACCAGTCTGATGCGTTTACTTTGGATCCTAAGCCTTTCTTTGCTTTTCCTGCCCGTTGCAAAAGGACAGGTCACCCTTCCTGACGGAGGGACATCGAGTTGGAAGCCACTGCCATTGTCAGAGATCAAAACTGCCTTGAGCACGCTCTCCGGCGAGGCGTTGGCGAAGGTGATTTACCGGGGCTTGGGACGCCAAGGCTTGGAGAAAGGAAAAGTTCGTCTGGAAGGGACCACTGCCTTTTGGGCCGCTGACGTTTCCGGTCCCGTCAGAGTGACCGGAAAGGGGGACAGACTTCTGGGGGAAATGATTCCGGTGCATGGAAACCTCCATGTCCTGCTAAAAGATTTGGAGAACTACCAACTGTTGGATTGGAAAATCGAGGCGGATACCCGCACCGTTGCGCAGGGCCAACTGAAAGTAGAGGATTTTCCCTACACTGAGGACAGTTTCGAGCATCCCGGTGTCCCCAAAGGACGATTGGAAACCTTCGTCTGGAAAGACAGTGTCAGTTATCCAGGAACGCAGAGGACCGTCACCGTATACCTGCCCCATCACTATGACGGAAGCCGTCCTGCCTGCCTTATGGTTTACCAAGATGGAACGAGACACGCGGATCGATCCGCCCAGGGTGGCCTGAGGGTTCCGGTGGTTTTTGATAACTTGATCCATCAGGGAAAAATACCGGTCACCATTGGAGTCTTCGTTGATCCCGGTAGTCGGGTAGTGAACGGTCCAGTTAAAAAGGCCTTCAATCGTAGTCTTGAATACGATTCCTTGGGTGATCACTATGTCCGGTTTTTGACGACTGAAATAGTTCCCGAAGCCACCAAACGGTATGGTTTGAATCTACGCAATGATCCCTCCTCTCGCGCTATCGCGGGGGGAAGCAGTGGGGGGATTTGCGCGTTCACAGCGGCCTGGGAACGTCCGGATTATTTTGGAAAAGTCCTTTGCTGGGTCGGCACGTTTGTTGATATCCGGGGTGGAAATGCCTATCCATCTTTGGTTCGAAAAACGGAACGCAAACCGATTCGGGTTTATCTGTTGGATGGACTCAATGACTTGGATAACCAATACGGCAATTGGCCATTGGCCAACCGGGAGATGGAAGCCTCCCTCAAATTCATGAATTACGACTACCGCATGGACTGGACCCAATGCTTTCACGGGAGCAAAGGGATGAGTGCTACTCTCCCGGCTGCATTGACCTGGTTGTGGCGGGATGTTCGCTGATCGCTGCCTTGCTCCTGCTTCTTGGGTCGAATTATTCAGGCCGGCCCAAATCGTATGACTTAAATAAACTGCCTTTCTCTTTCCCGATGAGACGATGGATAATTTGTTGGTGTGTTCCCTTGCTGCTGCCCTGTGGGGATGCTCGATCGGAGAATCAACCCAATTTCCTTTGGATCACCGCTGAGGACATGAGTCCGACGCTGGGGTGTTATGGAGATCCCCAGGCCAAAACACCCCATCTGGATGCCTTTGCGAAAGGCGCGATCCAGTTTGGCAACGCTTTTGCCGCTGCACCGGTTTGTTCCCCGAGCAGAAGTTGTCTGATCACCGGGGTGTTGCCGGGATCACTGGGAACTCACCAAATGCGTTCCGCCTTTCCCATTCCAGAAACAGTCCACGGGTTTCCTTTTTACCTCCGGAAGGCGGGCTATTTTTGCACCAACAATGTCAAAACGGACTATAACACGGAGTCCGCTCACCGCCTGGTGGAGGAATCCTGGGATGTGTCCAGCCAGGATGCCCACTGGAGGAATCCCGCCAGAAAACCGGGGCAGCCCTTTTTCGCAGTGTTCAATGACATGCGAACGCACCAATCCCGGTCCATGACTTGGCCCTATCAGGTGTTTCAGGAACGCGTGCAATCCGAGATCACCTCTGATCAGGTGCATGAACCTGATCAAATGAAAGTGCCTCCTTATTACCCTGACACACCCTTGCTGCGTCGGGAGGTGGCGCGCTACTACGATTGTGTGAGCGCCATGGATCAGCAGGTGGGTCGCATCCTTGCGGAGCTGGAAGCCGATGGATTGGCGGAGGACACCATCGTGTTTTTCTACTCGGATCATGGTTCCGGAATGCCAAGACACAAACGCCTGCTCTATGACACGGGGATGAAGGTTCCTCTTTTGGTAAAGTTCCCCAAAAAATACCAACCTCTCGCATTGGCTCTGCCTGGTTCCATGGATGATCGCTTGGTGCAGTTCGATGATTTCGGTCCCACGGTGCTTCATCTGGCAGGAATTGGGCTTCCTCAGGGCTTCACTGGGCGGCCTTTCCTGGGGCCGGGTAGCGAGCCCCCCAGAAAGTATGTCTACGGGACTCGGGATCGGGTGGATGAAGCTTTCGACACCGCCAGGTCTCTTCGTGACGAGCGCTTCCTCTATATCAGGAATTATCTTCCCCACTTGTCCTATTCCCAAGCATCGGTGTATTGTGACGTGGGGGAGATCCAAGCCGAGATCACCCGAGTCCACAGGGAGACCCCGGAGAGTTTGTCCTCCTCGGCTAGATCCTATGCCAACGCCTCGAGATCATGGGAGGAGTTTTACGATTGCCTGGCGGATCCGTTGAATGAGCACAATCTCATCGGCTCGATCCGGTCAGCCGAGCAGGAAGCAGCCTTGGAGCGTATGCGCCGGGATTTTGCCGCTGAACGAAAAAAGGTCGGAGATCTGGGAGCACTTCCGGAAAGCCACATGTGGGATTGGATCCGGAAGGAAAGGTCCTGCATGCGTGAGATCGCCGATGGAAAAACCAAGCATTCTCCTGATTTGGACGCGGTTTGGGCGGCCGCCGATTTGGTTGGATTAAGCACCCCCGAAACTTTCGGGCCCTTGTTGGATTCCCAGAATCCGGCCGTCCGATACTGGGGGATCATCGGCTTGAGGAATGCCGGTGCGATATCCCCGGAATGGCTGTCCCGGGTGGCCGAGCGGTTGCACGATCCTTCGTCGGACGTTCGTTTGGAAGCCGCATCGTGGCTTGGCAGTTTTGAAATCTATCGGGAAGATTCAGTGGCTGCTTTGGTGACGGCCCTGGAGGACCCTGACTGGTGGGTGGCCTTGCGGGCTTGCCGGGGAATAGAACAACTGGGCAAGAACGCTTCTACGGCCGTGGGTGCTGTTCGCTCGGTGTATGAACGAAATGTGCACCTCCCTGGTGATGGTGCAATGTTTCTCGCTTTTTCTTCCAGTGCCTTTCTCAAAGAAATGGGCGAACCCATTCGGCCTTGGGATTTTTCAAAGGAGCCGGCTGCCGGAAAACCTTGAATCCACCTCAATCTGACCGACGGCGGAAAGTCATAAAAAAGGAGAAGACAACTATGGCCAGTCCCCCCAAGGCGGTGAACCCATTGGCTGTTGCTACTGCTTGAGTATTCCACCCTCCATCCGAACCTCCGGAGCTGGCCGAGCTTTCTTCAAAATAGGGAAGGAGCAAAGCGTCTTCGACCTCATCCGACAGGTTCAAACCTTCCATTCCGGTTTTGCCAAATGGAATCAACCGCAGGGTATAGTCGGTTCCGACCGTGCGGGATGAGGCTTCGGTAAGCTGCCGCTTGATGAAAGCAGGTTGCACCACTTTGATGGTTTGGCTTTCGTAGGTCCCCTCCAGAACCTCGCGCACTTCATAAACGGATGAAAAGAGGGCGGTGTCATAGGGAACCTGGGCGGGATCATCGATTGGGCTCTTGAAGACAAGCTTGCCTTTCAGGGTCACCGGTTCTTGATCTTCCGTGAGAAATCCTTCCTGACGGGCGCCATCCGTCAAAGAGACTTTGTGCCAGACTACCTCGTTCTCCCGGGCCAACGTTTCGGAAAGGAACAAGTCGCGGGAGGCAATGGCCCAGACCACAGCTTTTTTGGTTTCCCTCATCCATTGACGGCTGCCGGGACGGCGGGCCAGCGTTTCGCGGACACCGGAACTGGCTTGGCCATTCTGAGCGATGACATCAAGGGTGAAGCCCAATTCCTTGGTGAGGTGTTGAGCGAACCCGGCCCCAGATCCCCAACCCATGTTTTCAAGGCTGAAGATGTTGGTGAAACTGTCCCCTAAAAGGACGATGGGGGAGTCCCAGTCCTGGGTGATGACGGGCTTTCCCGTCTCTTTGTCAATCACTTGATGGGCATTGACCAATTCAGGCAAGAAGGAGGAAGCCTGCGCTGGCAGGTCCAATTTCTCTACCAGATCTCCCGTATGCGCGATTGGTGATACCAAGGAATCAAAAGAGCGGGGGGTGGCAGTCAGCGACGCAAACCAAGGGCGTTGCCTGAGGTACTCGGCCAGGAATCGGGCACTTCTCTCCATTCCTTCTGGGGTCCAGTGGGTGTCCTGTTTGAGGAACACCGGAACACCCTCGTTTTTCCAAGTCGCCATGGCGGGGCCAAGGTCGCAGATTTTTATCCCTGATTTTTCGAGTTCCAGATAGAATGCAGCCGCATCGGCATGGATCAAGGGGACCTTGGCGCTGGTGTCGCCGAGCATTTCCGGATAAATCTGTGGTTTTACCGGTATGGGCACCAAGATGAGTTCGACGCCTATCGCTTCCAGCTGTTTTTGGAAATCAAGCACCGCTGCAAGGGGGGGCTCCCATGGGGTATGGGTAGGATCTTTGGCCACCGTGGCCGGTTCAGGATTGAGTGGGCCATAACCGGTCAGAGCCTCAACCGCAGGGCGAAAAAAGAGCCATCCATCCCTGCCGATCAGGGTTTTGCGGTTGCCTTCCCGCAGCAGTTTGGTTTCCCAAAACTGGGTGTCCCTTCTCGCGGCACTCGCCAGGACGGATCCGCTTTCCAACTTTTTTTCAAAAGACTGAATGTGGTCCAACAAGTCTGGAGTCCTTCGGGTCACTCGAGGATCCGCTGCCCGTTTGGCTTGCAGAGAACTTTGGGCAAGGGGAGAAGGATAATGGAAGAACTCGCGAGCTGGCACCCAGCCATTGGGAATGGAGCCTTCATAAAGATTCCGCCACAGAGGCGGCAGAAGGATCGTGGAAAGAAACAAGGCCAGAAAAAGGGCCAACATCCAACGAGGCACCAGCACCTTGTCAGGATGGGCATCGTAATTTTCATAGGGATTGGCCATCCCTTCTTTGGGCGGTTGACGCATGGCTTTAAAACTGGAAGTACAAGAAGGGGTTGAAGCCCTGCGTGTAGAGAAGTGCCACACTGAGAGCCAGCAGCAGGAAGCCAACCAAAATTTTGGCGGGAGTGAGTTTCTCAAGGAAGACCGCCGAAGTGGGCAATCCCCAGGCAAAGACGGCGCTCGCTGTGAGCCAGAACCAATTCGCCGGTCTGAGCAGCGAGGCGGTCAGCATGTGGGCCGTGGGCGCAGTCCCGCCCATTCCGGACATGGCGGCCAAATAGCGTTGGGCCACGTCGAAATTTTCCGATCGGAAAAACACCCAAGTGACCAGGACGACCACAAAGGTGATGGCCACTCTGATCGGGTTGGGGAGATGGGCGTACCAGGAGTCTTTTCCCATCAAACGTTCAAACGCCAGCATGACCCCATGGATGGCGCCCCAAACAATGAAGGTCCATTGGGCTCCGTGCCAGAAGCCTCCGATCAACATCACGAGGAGCAGGTTGGCATAGGTGCGGGCCGGACCGAGACGGTTTCCCCCCAACGGGATGTAGAGATAGTCGCGCAGAAATGTCGAAAGAGAGATGTGCCAACGCCGCCAGAATTCGGTGATGCTTTTTGATTTGTAGGGCGAATTGAAATTCTCCGGAAATCGGAATCCAAAAAGGCGACCCAACCCGATGGCCATGTCGGAATACGCCGAAAAGTCATAGTAAATCTGGAAGGCATAGGCGGTGACTCCCAGCCAAGCCATGGGAGCGGTCAGGGTGCCGGTTCCGGCATTGAAACAAGCGTCTGCGATGGATCCCATGGGATTGGCCAGCAGGATTTTTTTGGCGAATCCATAGTTGAATCTGGTGAATCCGGCCACAAAGCCCTCCAGGCTATGGCTGCGCTCTCGAAGCTGATCGGCGACACTCCCATACCGGACAATCGGGCCTGCCACGAGTTGGGGATACATCGACACATAGCACGCGAAATCAATGAATGACCGAGCGGGGACGGCATGACCCCGGTAGAGGTCGATGCAGTAGCTCATGGATTGGAACGTGTAGAAAGAGATGCCAACCGGAAGAATGATTTGGTAGAAATAGGCGGGAAGGTGGAGTGGGCCCATCCCTGCTGCTTGACTGAGAAGGTTGGCATTGTAGGCGAAGAAGGTCGTGTATTTGAAAAACACGAGAATCGCGAGATTGGAGACCACCGAAAGCATCAAGCCGGTTTTGCGTCTCGATAGGCTCGCTCCGGTCGCGGAAACCATCATGCCGCAATAATAGTCAATGGCCGTGGAAGCCAGCATGAGGAAGATGAACCAGGGATTCCACCAACCATAAAACACGTAGCTCACCAACGTCAGCGTGAGGTGCTTCATCACGCGCGGGGAGGCGTAGTAGAGCAGCAGCGACAGAGGAAGAAAGTAAAACAGGAAAATGTGGGAACTAAAGACCACGCTGAGCGAGAGGGCTGATTTCCGGGAACTGGGAGGGGCGAAACCATGGCTCCGAGGCCACTCTTTGGCAAGCCCGGCGTTTCCGGATCATTTTTCGAGATGGCGCCGTTTTGGCATTCCTCTCCGGGCTTGCACCCGGCTAGGTTCGGGAGAATCTTGAGAAACTCCCATGCCTACTCCTCCTTTTGCTTTTCAAAAACTCTTCGAGACCGGTCCCGATGAGACCGAATACCGGCGGTTGACCCAGGAATATGTGTCCACGGCGGAATTTGCCGGAAAGGAAATGCTGGTGGTCGAACCCGAAGCCCTCAGCCTGCTTGCCAACCAGGCATTTCACGACATCAACTTTTTCCTCCGATCGTCCCATTTGCAGCAGGTTGCCTCCATTCTTGACGATCCCGAAGCCTCCGAGAACGACCGCATGGTCGCGCTGACCCTTTTAAAAAACGCCGACGTGGCCTCTGCGGGGTTGCTGCCATTTTGTCAGGATACGGGCACGGCGATTGTGATGGGCAAAAAAGGGCAGCAGGTTTGGACTGGTGCGAATGATGAGGAAGTCATCTCTCACGGCGTCTACCGGGCTTACACGGAGAACAACCTTCGCTACTCGCAGAATGCGCCCCTGGACATGTTCACCGAGAAAAACACCGGGACCAATCTGCCCGCCCAAATCGATCTTCACGCGGTGGAAGGCGACGCTTACCAGTTTCTGTTTATCGCAAAAGGGGGGGGGTCGGCCAACAAGTCGTTCCTCTATCAGGAGACCCGGGCGATTCTCAATCCCAAAGGATTGGTTCCGTTCCTGACGGAAAAAATGCTGACATTGGGAACGGCGGCTTGTCCGCCCTATCACTTGACCTTTGTCATTGGGGGCACCTCCGCCGAGGCCACCATGAAAACAGTGAAGCTGGCCTCAACGAAATATTATGACCATCTTCCCACCACAGGAAATGAACACGGACGCGCTTTCCGGGATGTCGGCCTGGAAGCTGAAATGCTCGAACAGGCGAGACATTGTGGCATTGGGGCCCAGTTTGGTGGAAAATATTTCGCTCTGGATGTCAGGGTGATCAGGCTGCCTCGTCATGGAGCCTCTCTCCCAGTCGGTATCGGCGTCTCCTGCTCCGCGGACCGCCAGGCAAAAGGAATGATCACGCGTGACGGGGTCTTTATCGAACGTCTGGAAACAAATCCGTTGCAATGGATCCCCGAAGATTTGCGCCATCGCAAGGACAGTGGCGCTGTCCGGGTGGACTTGAACAAGCCCATGGCTGAGATTCGTCAGGAATTGAGCCAATATCCGGTGACCACCCGGCTTTTGCTCAATGGACCCATCATTGTGGCCCGTGACATTGCCCACGCCAAATTGAAAGAGCGTCTCGATGCGGGGGAATCGTTGCCCCAGTATTTCAAAAACCACCCAGTCTACTACGCAGGGCCGGCCAAAACTCCGGCGGGATTGCCCAGCGGCAGCTTTGGACCGACCACGGCTGGGAGGATGGACAGTTACGTCGATTTGTTCCAGAGCCATGGTGGCAGCATGGTCATGATTGCCAAGGGCAACCGAGGTCAACAGGTCACCGACGCCTGCAAGCGGCATGGAGGATTTTATCTCGGGAGCATCGGTGGACCGGCTGCGATCCTTGCCAAAGAGAGCATCAGCAAAGTGAAGGTGGTTGAATTTCCCGAGCTTGGGATGGAAGCGATATGGAAAATCGAAGTCGTCGATTTTCCGGCGTTCATCCTCATTGATGACAAGGGGACGGACTTTTTTGCCACTGTCGGCCCGGGATGCACCCTGCCGCATTGAGCGGGTGACTAGTTGACTAAGCCCTGCAATTGCTGCACCAGATCGTCAAGAATTGCCATGCCATAGCTGATTTTCTTTAAAAACGAAGCATGATGGCGGACCAGCATGAACCGGGGGTGGTGTTGCCACAAAGATCGAAGCCGTTCGTCCAATGCCACCGCTTCTTCCAGCGTTTCCCGGCGGACCGGATTGCCTCCTTCGATGGAGAGCCCGCCAACCGCGGCGCTTTCAAAAAAAATGACTCCATCATAGCGGGCCAATTCAGATTCCAAGGTGGTTCCCTGGTCGGCGAAAAACTCCCTTTCCGGTCCCGGCCAATACGCTGCCCCGTCTATGGTGCCCCGGTCGCAGAGGAGGATTCGATCGGGGTATCGAGCTCCCTGAATGTCCTCCAGATTCCGTTGCACGTGAAAGATAGCCCGTTGGGCAGCGCGAACCGCATCCTCCTCGGTATAACGCGGGAATCCTCCCGAAAACATCATTGTGGCGGCTTCCGGCACCACGACGACCCGTTCTCCGATTTCCCGGCGGAAGAGATCAGCGGCGGTGGTTTTGCCTCCACCGGGTCCTCCGGTGACAACAATGCGGCAACGGCGTTGACAGAGAGTATCAGATTCGTTCATGGACAGCGAGGAATGCTACGGTAACAGGGTAGGATACCGGAATGAATTTGGGAATGGCTTGCCAGCAACGGGTGTCCACAAGGAACATTCAATGAAACCGGAGAAAACCTCAAAACAAACCTCTTGGACTCGATTTCTTGGGACTCCTCTGGGCTTGTTGGGTTCGCTGCTGTCTGCCTGGTGTCTGATGTCTGCCAGTGAGGCCCCTTCTCGACCGGGAAATGTCCTGGTATGGTTGGGCGCGTCGCTGGCTCTGGTGGTTCACGTGGTGGCGGAATTCCAGTTCGAAAATTCGCCGGAAGGGATTCCTGCCCTCTCTGCCATCGCTGCCGCCCGCCTCGGCGAGGGATTCATTCTGGTGGCAGCGGGCTATTCCAACGATTGGGTTGTAAAAATCGGGGACTTGCCGGTGGGATGGATTGCGGGTTTTATGGTCTTGTTTCTGAGTTTTCTCCATCTCCTCTCCGGTCAGGATGGGTGGCGGGGTTCTGTTCGATGGTTCAAGCTGGTGTGGACAGGGGTCCTCTTCTTGGGGATTCTTGCCAGTGCCATCGAGGCCTGGTACCTCCCGCCCGGCAAAGTCGCTGAGTCATCCATGCGCGTGACCTTGGGAATCATTTGCGTTGCTGCGGCGGTGGCGATTGGATTCGCCTGGCGGGAAATGGCGCGTCGGTCAGAGAGAAGTTAAGGATCACGACTGGTCAATTCTTCCCGGAATTTTTTTGTCTCTGCTGCTACCGCCCCGCTTAACCCCAGGAGGGCGATGAGATTGGGAACGGCCATGAAGGCATTGGCGATGTCCGAGAGATCCCAGACGAGGCTGGCTTTGAGCAGAGATCCGGCGAGGACGGCGCCAACTGGCTCGTCACCACGCTGGACACGATCGGCACCACCTTCGTGACCCCGCTGAAGGCGCTGGTGCCGCCGCTGATCTTCCTCGCGATCGTCACCTCCATCGCGAACCTGCGGCAGGTC
>ERZ795053.3731-NODE-3731-length-17058-cov-32.751220_pt1 | contig 17058 bp, 14 predicted proteins | sample MGYA00375137_ERZ795053 | MGnify/ENA primary metagenome ERZ795053 (study PRJEB30182, sample SAMN05720284) | activated sludge metagenome | isolation source: Anaerobic digester | place: Hong Kong | collected 2014-12-17 ...
CCCGGCTTCGACTCGTCGCCTGAACCAGGGGCGCGCTCGACTGGTTACGCCCGTTAAAAATAGCAACTAAGTGATTAATGAATTGCGGCAAGGTAGCTTCTAAACCGATTTGGCCATCAATCCCATAATCGCGTAGCCCCCAATATGGGGGCGAAGTAACAACACACTGGATAGAACTTGATGGTAGCAGTCGAAGGGCGTGTAAGGCGTCTCCTTCCATAATTAATGAATCATCAAGATTTATCGTGTTCGGTGGTATTACTTTTCTATATTTCATCTTTACATCTTAGTTTCAGTATTACGCCTAACGAGGCGGACGAATAAGCTGTGAGGGCGGAAAACCTAAGGCTTTGATGGTCGATGTTGGCTTGATCCGCGTGGTCGTGCGGCGCGGAGCGCCAAGCAACCTGCGGATGGATATCCGCCGCCCTGTAGTCGCGGGCGCGAAGCGTCCACAACTATCGGTAATTATACTATTTCGTATTCGTATATACTGCATCATGGCGAAATTTACGGTAGATAGGATGGAAGCGGCTTACAATGCAAATCGCCTCGCGGCAATATCCATCTTCACCCAGTATTGTCTGGCTGAGCAATTACAGTATCCTGTTCAACACTGACCTGATCCCGAAAACAAGCATCAATCGCTTCATTCAGCTCGAAAATTCATGAAGTTATCGTGACAAATCTCGCTGTTACAATGCAATACCGATTATTCTCAAAGATTCTTAAAAAACGAAGTAGAAACAGGACACGCTTTCAGCCAACAATCTGGAAAAATGACAAAATAAAACGCATTTAGTCACAAAAACAAAACAAACTGATGTCCATCAGCGCAGGTCGATGCAGCGATCAGACCCGTCGAGAGGCGGAAACACGCCCGTCTTGGGGTAAAATCGCGTCACACTTCAACTTGAATCAACCATTCGCCCCCGATGACCACCTTCCTCGACCAACTCAAGCGCCGGCGTACCTTCGCCATCATCTCCCACCCCGACGCCGGCAAGACCACCCTCACCGAAAAACTACTGCTGTTCGGCGGCGCGATCCAGATGGCCGGCACGGTAAAAGGCCGCAAGGCCACCCGTCACGCCACCAGCGACTGGATGGCGCTGGAACAGCAACGCGGCATCTCGGTGACTTCCTCGGTGATGCAGTTCCCCTACCGTGATCATATCGTCAACCTACTCGACACCCCCGGCCACGAAGACTTCTCCGAAGACACCTACCGCACTCTGACCGCTGTGGACTCGGCGCTGATGGTGATCGACTGCGCCCGAGGCGTCGAGGAACGCACCATCAAGCTGATGGAAGTCTGCCGCCTGCGCGATACCCCGATCTTCACCTTCATCAACAAACTGGATCGGGACGGCCGCGAACCGATCGAGTTATTGGACGAAGTCGAGAACATCCTCAAGATCCGTTGCGCGCCGATCACCTGGCCCATCGGCATGGGCCGGGATCTCAAGGGCGTCTATCACCTCGACCAGGATTTCATCCACTTCTACGACCCCTCGCGCGACGGCCGCATCAACACCGGCCACACCATCCAGGGTCTCGACACCCCGGCGGTGGATCAGGAATTGGGCGCGGACCGGGCCAACGCCCTGCGCGAGGAAATCGAACTGGTGCGCGGTGCCAGCCACGCCTTCGACTTCGACGACTACCGCGCTGGCCGGCTGACTCCAGTGTTCTTCGGTTCGGCGCTGACCAACTTCGGTGTCCAGGAAATGCTGGACGGCTTCGTCGAAAACGCCCCACCGCCGCGTCCCTCCACCACCGCCACCCGCGAAATCGCGCCCGAAGAAGACGCATTCACCGGCTTCGTGTTCAAGATTCAGGCGAACATGGACCCGCAGCACCGCGACCGCATCGCCTTCCTGCGCGTCTGCTCCGGCACCTACCAGCCCGGCATGAAACTTCGCCATGTCCGGCTGGGCCGCGAGGTCAAGATCGCCGATGCCCTCACCTTCATGGCCGCCGAACGCGAGCATGCCGATGCCGCCTATCCGGGCGACATCATCGGGCTGCACAACCACGGTACCATCCGTATCGGTGACACCTTCACCCAGGGCGAGGACCTCACCTTTACCGGCATTCCCGATTTCGCTCCAGAATTGTTCCGACGCGCCCGGTTGCGCGATCCCTTGAAGATGAAGGCGCTGCAAAAGGGGCTTGAGCAGCTTTGCGAGGAAGGCGCGACCCAGCTTTTTCGGCCGCTCAACAGCAACGATCTGATTCTGGGTGCGGTCGGCATACTGCAATTTGACGTGGCTGCTTTCCGCTTGCGCAGCGAGTACGGCGTCGAGTGCGGCTTCGAGAATGTCAACGTTACCACCGCTCGCTGGGTGAGTTGCGCCGACGCCAAGCGCTTCGAGGAGTTCAAAACCAAGCTCCACGATAATCTGGCACTGGATCATCACGGCGAGCTGGTTTATATCGCCCCCAGCCGGGTCAACCTGCAACTGACGCAGGAACGCTGGCCGGAAGTGCGCTTCGCCGCCACCCGCGAACACGGGCGACATTGAAGATGCGTCTTGTCCTGCAACGCCTGACCCGATATCTCTGCCGCTGGCTGTTTCGGGTCGAACTACGCGGCTGGGAGCATTATCCCCACCACGAACCTCGCCTGCTGATCGTCGCCAACCATGTGTCCTATCTGGACGGCATGCTGCTGGCGGCGTTCCTGCCGGACCTGCCGGTCTTCGTGATCAACACTCACGTCGCCCGGCAGTGGTGGGTCAAGCCGTTCATCGCCATCACCCGCCACATCAGCGTCGATCCCACCACCCCGCACTATTTGAAAACGCTGATCCAGCACATCCAGGCCGGCGAACGGGTGGCGGTGTTCCCCGAGGGACGACTCAGCCTAACCGGCGCGCTGATGAAAATTTACGAGGGGCCGGCGCTGGCCGCCGACAAGGCTGACGCCGCCCTGCTGCCGGTGTACATCGAAGGCGCGCAATACAGCCTGCTGTCGAGGCTGGGCGGCATCGCCCGCCGCCGTCTGTTCCCGCGCATCCGCCTGACCATGTTGCCGCCGCGCCGCTTGAGCGCGCCTCCCGGCGCCAGCCGCGTCCGCCGCCAACAGCTTGGCCGGCAACTGGACGAATTGATGGTCGAACTGGCCTACGCCGGGATGAACATCGATCAACCCTTGTTCCTGGCGCTGCTGGAAGCCCGCGAGCGGCACGGCGACGGTCGCATCGTGCTGGAAGATGCCCAGCGGCAATGTCTCAATTTTCGCGCCTTGTTGACCCGCGCCTTCATTCTCGCCGAACTGCTGGAGTCGGATTGCGCGGGGCAACGCAACGTCGGTCTGCTGTTGCCGAACGCCGCCGCCGCAGTCGTCACCCTCCTGGCCCTGCATCTGCGGGGACAGGTGCCAGTGCTCCTCAACTTCACCGCTGGGAGCCACGACCTGCTCGCCGCCTGCCGTACCGCCCAAGTACGGACGGTCTGCACCTCGCGCGCCTTTGTTGCCACCGCCAATCTGGATGCGCACATTGCCGCGCTGGCGGCACAGGTTACGGTGCTGTTTCTAGAGGACTTGCAGCCACGGGCGACTCTGCCGACACGGCTGCGCGGGTTGCTGCGGACACGGCTACCGGCTCGAAGTTTTCGGCGCCTGGCGGGAACGGTGCAAGCCGATGATCCGGCGGTGATCCTGTTCACCTCCGGTTCCGAGCGGGAACCCAAGGGCGTGGTGCTGAGCCATCGCAACCTGTTGGCCAATGTCGCTCAGGTCCGCGCCGTGTTCGACATCACCCCGCGCGATGTGGTCCTGAACACCTTGCCGCTGTTCCATGCCTTCGGCCTGACCGCCGCCACCCTGACCCCGCTGCTGCTGGGCACCCGGCTGATCCTCTACCCGTCGCCGCTGCACTACCACGTCATCCCGGAGCTGGCCTACGAACGCCATGTGACGGTGCTGTTCGGCACCAACACCTTCCTGATGGGCTACGGCCGCCACGCCCACCCTTACGATTTCTTCAATGTGCGGCTGGTGGTGATGGGCGCGGAAGCCTTGCGTGAGGAAACCCAACGACTGTGGGCCGAGAAATTCGGTATCCGCATCAACGAGGGTTACGGTCTAACTGAGACTAGCCCGGTGCTGGCCGTCAACAACCGCCGCCACCATCGCAACGGCACGGTCGGCAAACTGTTGCCCGGCATCGAGCACTCCATGGAAACGGTGGAGGGTATCGCCGACGGGGGCTTGTTATGCGTGCGGGGAGCGAACGTCATGCTGGGCTATCTGTTGCCCGAACAGCCGGGCCAGTTGTACCCGCCGCGCACCGAACGCGGCTTGGGCTGGCACGATACCGGCGACATCGCGCGGATCGACGCCGACGGTTTCGTGATCATTCTCGGCCGGATCAAGCGCTTCGCCAAGCTGGGCGGCGAGCAAATTTCGCTGGCCACGGTTGAGCAATTGGCCGCCAACTGCTGGCCCGAGCATCAACACGCCGCTCTCAGCCGACCGGACCCGGTCAAGGGTGAGCGCATCGTACTGCTTAGCACTCGCCAAGATACCGATCGCCAGGAATTGATCGAGGCCGCGCGGCGCATGGGCCTGAGCGAGTTGTACATTCCCCGCCAGGTGTTGACGGTACCGGAAATCCCATTACTAGGTTCCGGCAAGCCCGATTATCCGGGCCTCCGCCGGCTGGCGGAAGATGTAATGGCATAGGTAATTTGGGCGTGATGATGGAGTGAACAACCGCGATGCCGAAGTCATGCAGCGGCTGCTCATCGAGTTTTCCCGAAAAAGTGGGCAAGCTCTAGCAAACTGTCTAGGTAAGGTTATACTTGTGACAGAAGTCCAGGTAATAGTGCGGTCACGGGTGATGAGGTGGATGCTGTCCAACCAGGAGATTCCGCCGCGCCAACCGAACCGTGCTTCGTAGCAGCAGGTGAGTTCCGGGGGAACGGCGAACTTGGTGGGATTTTCAGGGTGGCGAGGCCAGCATTGAATGTTATACTGCTAATAAAGACTAGCTAGATCAAAAGGTTGTTTTCAATCACCATGAATTCGGCTAGATATACAGAAACTATATAATCATTAGTTAGGCGTAGAATGGAAACGCTAGCACGATCACATGAGAGCAATCTGTCAGACAGGGAGCTTTTTCTTCTCGATTTTCTATTCGATGCAATCGCGCCTCGCGCAATGATTGACGATGAAAATTTCCCAATTCACAACAACACACCATATTCACACGGCTTCAACACACGTGAGCTAGATGCCGTTCTAATAAAGTTTTCGAAAGAAGATGTACTGTTTTCTGAGCAACATAATCATCACGGCAAGCAAACCCAGTATTTCGGACTTACAGCGAAAGGAGGCGAGTTATGGGAGTCCGAACGAAAACCAAGTTGGGGCCGCTATATCGATGACAGTCAGGAGCTTTCGAAAGAAGAAGGCATTTGGAAAGCGAAAATTCGCGCATTTTCTCCAGAAATCCTAACCGAATCATCCGCGTACTATGCTGAAAGCGGCTTTTTAGGCATTCCTGTTTCAGAGCTCGAATATGCTCAGGTGATTTCAAGCCTTGTTTACTGGAAAGAGCCATTCACTGTATATGAGTGCACATACTTAGCGAGGGAAGACGAATGTCCAAAGAAAACGAACTGGGCTGAATATGAGAAAAATCGAAAATGGTGGCGGAATGTCAGAGAGCTTCAAAAATGCCTCGCCTAACAAGGCGGTCAAGCCGTTCGTTATGCTCACTCGGACATTCAGCACTCCGCACTTGCTCGGGCTTGGCTTCGCCATTGCCGCCCGAACAAGCGCTCCATGCTGAGTGCCGCTTACCTGGGCGTTAGGCCTTAAAGAAACGGACAAATATAGCGATGATTTACTATTCTGTTGATACAGATCCTAGAAAAAATCACAGCGATACTTGCGCTGATCGCTCTCGGGATTACATATATTCCAAGTAGCTTTTTTCCTGCCTTTACTTCAAAATTTGGGCCGCTCTCAGCTCTCGGCGTTTTCGGAATCCTCTATTACCTATTTGATAGATTTCTTTGGAAATACTTTCCGGGGGTCGGAATCCCGAATATTTCAGGGTCTTGGTCAGGAAAAATCAATCGAGGTACTGAGCCAGGAAAAACTGAAGGTAAAATGGCGGACGTCACAGCAAAGATTACGCAAACCTGGACGCGCATTGATGTCGTTTTTAAGGGTACTCATTCGATCTCACGGTCTGAAGTGGCGGGTTTGTTTGTAAACAATCCAGACCATATCGAATTATGTTATTCGTACCAAAAGCGTCCAAATGATGCCGCTGGCTCTGGACACCAATACAGCGACGGCTATACACGTCTGATTTTCGAGAAAAGCGTAAATAATGCTACGTTAATTGGTCGGTATTTCAGTGATGAATTCCGTGGCGGAACGATCACTTTATCTAAAGTGAGTACAAATGGGCCTAACCAGTAGCTCACCGGAAAGGAAATCTTCCACAGTGGACATCCCACGGATCTTCAATATCACTGAGAGTGCTCATCGCATCCACAACCCGATCACAGCCGAAAAGCTCGCCACGCTCGGCGCGGCGCGGCGCTGCGTCTGGAAACCGGGACCCGAGTGCTCGACCTCGGTAGCGGTTCGGGCGAGATGCTGTGCACCTGGGCACGCGATCACGGTGTCATCGGCACCGGCATCGACATGAGCCAATTGTTCACCGAGCAAGCGAAACGCCGTGCTGTAGAACTTGGCGTCGCCCATCAAGTCACGTTCATCCATGGCGATGCGGCCGGCTACGTCTCTGACGAGAAGGTCGATGTTGCAGCTTGTGTCGGTGCTACTTGGATCGCCGGGGGAGTCGCCGGCACGATCGAGCTTCTGGCGCGGAGCCTGCGCACCGAAGGGATCATCCTCATCGGCGAGCCTTACTGGCGGCAGTTACCGCCAACGGAAGAGGTCGCCAAAGGGTGTCTTGCCGGCTCAATCTCCGACTTTCTCCTGCTTCCAGAACTTCTCGCGTCTTTTGGCCGCCTTGGCTGCGATGTCGTGGAAATGGTTCTGGCTGACCAAGACAGCTGGGATCGATACGAGGCGGCCAAGTGGCTCACCATGCGCCGATGGCTTGAAGCCAATCCCAACGACGAACTCGCGAAAGAGGTTCGAGCCCAACTGACCTCGGAACCCGAGCGCTACGCCGCTTATACGCGTGAATACCTGGGCTGGGGCGTGTTCGCGCTGATGCCGCGTTGATGAGGGAATTACCGGACGACTCAGAAAGTGGGGAAATCCAATCATACTTAACAACTCATCCGAGCCGACACCACTTCGCGGCGCGGCTTAATTCAGGCGTAATGCGGCACACCGACCCTATGATTCAACTTCGACCATATTCCCCAACAGACACTGACGCTATTGCAGCGGTGATCCTGCCGATTCAGCAGCATGAATTTGGCATACCAATCACGATAGAGGCGCAGCCGGATCTACGAAACGTTCAAGAGTTCTACCAACACGGGAGCGGCAACTTCTGGGTTGCAGAGGTCGAGGGTCGCATCGTCGGAACCATTGCCCTCCTCGATATTGGCAATGGCGATGCCGCGCTGCGAAAGATGTTCGTCTCGGAGTCATTTCGCGGAAAGGAGCACGGGGTGGCGCAACGCCTGCTCCAAGAGTTGCTGAAGTGGGCCGGAGAGAAGCAACTCATCAGGCGCGTCTATCTTGGCACCACGGAGCAGTTCCTTGCCGCACACAGGTTCTATGAGAAGAACGGCTTTCTCCAAATCGCGAAATCAGACCTACCTGACTCGTTCCCGGTCATGTCGGTAGACACCAAATTCTACTGCCTGTCACTGCAAACCGCCGCCTAGATTTTACGTCCTCGCGGCTTATCCGCCGCTCCGTTAGGCGCCATGCTTGCGACGTACACTGAGAATTGGCGGTTCACCATGAAGCAGCTTCCCGTGCTCCATCACATGGACAGCCGGAATCTTCGGGTTGTTAATGTCCTTCCCTCCGTCCGCATGCCACTTCTGTTCCCACTTCGTGAAATAGAACTCAAGGTCAGCCGATTCGAGCAGGTACACCGCCTGTAACGCAATGTGTCGGTAGATAGCAAAAACCCAAGGCACTTGCCGATACTTGGCGATAATGGTCGGGTTCATGTGGTGATGGGTCGAGAATCCTTTGGTCAGTTCGATATTGACCGACTTCAGTTCATACTCTCGCCCGGAGGCGTCCACCGCATCATTACCCTCGCGGCCCGGAAGGATCGTCAGACCCATCAGCAAGAGGACCTGAAGCAGCTTTCCGCCGTTGTCCTGAAAGATGTCATGAATCCCGTGCTTCGTGGCAAGGGCTTGATATTCCTGGACAGCGGGCCAGATTTCGAGAAGGCGCGCGTAATCGTCGTGCGGGGTCAGGGTCACTGCTTCGGTTCCGCCAGTAGGGACGCTGGAGAAACTCCAAGTGCCGCTGCCAACCGCTCGATGTTGTCGATGGAGATATTCCGCTCCCCGCGCTCCACGGAACCCACGTAGGTTCGATGGAGGCCCGCAGCATCGGCCAGCGCCTCTTGAGACAGGCCGAGCCGCTCCCGCGTCTTTCTCAGATTGAGAGCGAAATGCTTTCTTGTGGCTGAGGGCTTTAACTTCTTGTTCACGCGCGGGATAATGGGCGCATGATGACAATGAATCTACAGACTTTGAGTAGCACTTTATGCTAATGACGACGAAGACCGCGCCCGCTTACTACACGTCCAAGGGGGCCGCATTTATCGGAGATTCGCAGGAGCTGCTGGAGGAGCTGCCAGACGGAAGCGTGAACCTCGTCATCACCAGTCCGCCCTTCGCCCTACAGCGTCAGAAGGAATACGGGAACCTCGACCAGCACGAGTACATTGACTGGTTCCTGGAGTTTGGGCGGATCGCCCACCGCAAGCTGCGCGATGACGGCAGCTTCGTTGTTGACTTCGGCGGGGCTTACATGAAGGGTCTCCCTGCCCGCAGCCTCTACAACTTCCGCGTTCTCATCCGCATGGTCGATGAACTGGGCTTCTTCCTCGCCGAGGACTTTTATTGGTTCAACCCGTCGAAGCTGCCAAGCCCGATTGAGTGGGTGAATAAGCGCAAATTGCGCGTGAAAGACTCAGTCAACACGGTGTGGTGGTTCAGCAAGACCGGGTGGCCGAAGTCCGACATCACCAAGGTCCTCGCCCCTTACAGCGACCGCATGAAGAAACTGATTGAGGACCCGGACAAGTTCTACACGCCCAAGGTCCGCCCCTCTGGGCACGACATCGGTAAGGGGTTCTCAAAGGACAACGGAGGAGCCATCCCGCCAAACCTGCTCCAGATTTCCAACTCGGAATCCAACGGCCAATACCTGTCCGGCTGCAAAGCGGTAGGAATCAAGAGCCATCCGGCGCGCTTCCCGGCGAAGTTGCCGGAGTTCTTCATTCGGATGCTCACAGAGCCGGATGACCTCGTTGTGGATATTTTCTGCGGTTCAAACACCACGGGGCAGGTTGCGGAGCAAGAAGGTCGCCGCTGGATGGCATTTGAAGCGTTGCCTGAATATGTCGCCGCTTCGTCATTTCGCCTTCTCAACAAAGACACACCGCTTGATGTGATGAAATCAATCTATGCCAGAATTCTCGCAGGAGAGTCTGTCAATATCGAAGATTATCTTAGGCAGTCACGATTAGATTTGCGCGAGGAGATCGACGCATATGGCTCCTAACAATTCGTTCCAGCGGACGCGCTTCGCGCCCGCGAAACGGAACGGCGGATTGCAATCCGCTGGTTGCTTGGCGCAAAGCGCCGCACAACCATGCGGATCAAGCCGACTCCAGGCATCCATCGGCTGACGGAGACGTTGGATTCAACCAGCGCGACCACCGGCTCAGCGTGAAGACCCGCTAGCGATGGCGCCCGCCGCGCGCGCCCTGCGCCCGCTCTTCGTTCACCTTCAGGCGCTGGCCGCGTAGTTCCTGGCCATTGAGCGCGCTGATCGCGGCGCGCGCCTCGTGGCCTTCCATCTTGACGAAGCCAAAGCCACGGCACAGGCCGGAAAAGACATCCCGCGTCAGCCGAAGTCCGTGAACCCGCCCGTAGGCGGTGAACAGATCAGTGACTTCTTGATCGGTGGTATCCGAGGGTAGATTACCGATGAAGACGGTTTTCATGCACGGTCTCCTGTAGTTGCGACCCTCCGGGTCTGATGGTGAGCTTTATTTCGCCGCCGGGACGCATCGTGCGCCGTCGTTTCCGGGCGGGCGGGCCGGTGAGCGGCCGGCCGTTCGCCGGTCGATGCTCCAGCGGCGCGATGGGCGTGGTGGTGGCGCGCGCCGGCCGAAGGGGCCGCGACCGGTGCCCGTGTCCGTTTCGCCGGGCTGGGCTCGAATCCTTCGACCACCGACGACGGCAATTTGCGGCCCAGCAGCCGCTGGATAGCGTGCAGACGCGGCATCTCGTCCGCGCTGACCAGTGAGATCGCCAAGCCGGCGCGGCCGGCGCGGCCGGTGCGGCCGATGCGATGGACATAATCCTCGGGCACATGTGGCAGTTCGTAATTCACCACCCGAGGCAATTGGACGATGTCCAAACCGCGAGCGGCAATATCGGTGGCGACCAGCACCTGAATCCGGCCCTGCTTGAAATCGTCCAGGGCCCGAGTACGGGCCGACTGACTCTTGTTGCCGTGCAGGGCGGCGGTGCGGATGCCTTCGCGTTCGAGCTGGCGGCTCAGCCGGTCGGCGCCGTGCTTGGTGCGGGTGAACACCAGGGTCGCATCCCGCTCGCCGGCGCTCAGCAGGCGCCCGAGCAGAGCGGCCTTGTCGGTCTGCTCCACCGGATGCACCTGCTGCTCCACCAGGTCGGCGGGCGCGTTGCGCGGAGCCACGTCGATCACCGCCGGCTCGTGCAGGAAATCGCCGGCCAACTGGCGGATCGGATCGGCGAAGGTGGCCGAGAACAGCAGGGTTTGCCGTCGCCGGGGCAGTAGCGCCAGCAAGCGGCGGATCGCCGGCAAGAAGCCCAGATCCAACATGCGGTCGGCCTCGTCCAGCACCAGAATCTCGACACCGGCCAAGCTGACGGTCTTCTGACTCAGGTGGTCCAGCAGCCGCCCCGGCGTGGCCACCAGAATATCCACCCCGCGCCGCAGCGCGTCGCACTGCGGCTTCATGCTGACGCCGCCGACCACCAGCGCGGTGCGCGGTGCGACGTGGCGACCGTAGACGCGCACGCTGTCGGCGACCTGAGCGGCCAATTCGCGGGTTGGGGCCAGCACCAGGGCACGCGGCCGACCGGCCGGCATCCGCGTTTCGGGACGGGTTTGCAGACGCTGCAACAACGGCAGGGTGAAGGCGGCGGTCTTGCCGGTACCGGTCTGAGCGGCGGCGAGCAGGTCGCGCCCCGCCAGAATGGCGGGAATCGCTTGAGATTGAATGGGGGTTGGCGTGGTGTAACCCCGGGCGGCAACGGCGCGCGCCAGGTCATCGACCAGGCCAAGAGAAGCAAACGGCATTGAATACTCCTGAATCCGCCTGCCCATGCGCGGCGCATGGAACCGGTCCAGGCAGAATGATAATGAGATTGAGGGTGATCGAGGCGTACCCAGCCAAGGGGTGGACCACGACAGGTTTGCGGGAGGAACGGGAATCGGAAAACCCGCGGGCGACAATTCCGAGAGGAACGGCTGGAACCTCGGGGCGCGCACCGGACCGCGCCGCGACAAACTTATCTGCGACTTTAACATGATCCACGCGGTTTGACTAATTCGCGCCTCGGTTGGCATTTCCGCCCGCCCTGAGGCATCGTTCAGCCACCCACCAGCACTATATGCAGCCGGAGCGGGCCATGCGCGCCCATCTGCACGGTTTGCTCGATGTCGGCGCTGCGCGAAGGGCCGGTGATGAAATTGACCGTGCGCGGCATCCCCTGGCCACGCGCGCGCAGCAGGTCCCAAGCGTCCTCGTAGGCGCCGACGATGCGGTCAGCGCGCAACACCACGATATGCGTATCCGGCAGGAAATTCAGCGTGGTCGGACTGTGCGGTCCGGACAGCAGCACCAGTGTACCGGTCTCGGCGATGCCGGCGAAGGCGAGCGACACGCTGGTTTGGTCGCCGTCCACCGCCGCGCGTCGTTCGATATGCAGGGCTGGCTCCTCCGACCACGGCAGCGCCGCCAATTCCGGGTCCGGCGCCATGACCAGTTCAGCGGGCAAGCCTTCACAATCCAGGAACGCCGAAACCGCCACCGGCACATCCGCCGGATGGGTCACAGGGTCCACGGTCGCCGCCGCGTTCCGGGCCATCTGCACGAACAAATCCACCTGTTCGAAGTGCGGATGCAAGGCGCGCGCCGGAATCACGTTGCGCGGCGGATGCGCCAGCCGCGCTTCCAGCTCCGCCCGCCGCTCGCCCGCCACGGGACCGCGTTGCAAACCCCGCCGAAGCGTATTCAGAATCTGTTCGCGCGCGTCGCTCATGACCGTGCTCCCTGGCGTGCCGCCCATTGCTGTTGGAAAGTTCGGCCCTGCGGCACCGGCAGGTCGCGCCAAGCGGTCCAGCCGCCCGCCAGCGGCAGGCGCTCGATCCGTCCCTTTCGGCCGCCCAATCGCCGCAGTAGCCAAGCACCGAAACCGGCGGCAACCCGATAAAGCTTGGGACGTTTGGCGAAAAAGGCCCATGCGCCCAGACCGAAGCGAACTCCGGTCGGTGACAGATGCCGCTCGAACTCCCGCTCGCGCCAGTGGCGCATCATCTTCGGCAGCGGGATATGCATCGGGCAGACTTCCTCGCAGCGACCGCAGAACGTGGAGGCGTTCGGCAACTGGCCAGCGGCGTCGATGCCGACCAATTGCGGGGTCAGCACCGAACCCATCGGTCCCGGATAGACCCAGCCGTAGGCGTGGCCGCCGATGGCGCCGTACACCGGGCAATGGTTCATGCAGGCCGAACAGCGGATGCAGCGCAGCATGTCCTGGAACTCGCCGCCCAACATGCCGCTGCGGCCATTATCCAGCAGCACCACATGAAACTGTTCCGGGCCGTCCAAGTCGTCCGGGCGGCGCGGTCCGCTGGAAAAGGTGGTGTAGACGGTGATCTCCTGGCCGGTGGCGGAACGGGTCAGCAAGCGGGTCAAGGTGCTGACGTCTTCCATGGTCGGCACCATCTTTTCGATGCTGGCCAGCGCAATATGGACGCGCGGCAGAATCTGGGTCAGATCGCCGTTGCCCTCGTTGGTGACGATGACCGTGGTGCCGGTCTCGGCGATGCAGAAGTTGGCCCCGGTGATGCCGACATCGGCGCTCAGGAATTGCTGGCGCAACACCTGGCGGGCCTCGTTCATCAGCGCGCGCGGGTTCTCGTCGCGTTCGGTGAAGCCGTAGGGGCCGTGATGGGCATGAAAAGCATCGGCCACCTGATCGCGGTTGAGGTGGATGGCCGGGGCGATGATGTGGCTGGGATGCTCGTGGCGCAGTTGAATGATGTACTCGCCCAGATCGGTCTCCACCGGCTGGATGCTGTGGGCTTCGAGGAATTCGTTCAGACCGATTTCCTCGCTGATCATGCTCTTGCCCTTGGTCACCCGCCGGGCGGCGACCGAACGGCAAATGTCGAGCACGATTTGCCGGGCCTCGGCGGCGTCGCGCGCCCAGTGAACCTGGCCGCCCTGCTCGATCACCTTGGCCTCGAACCGTTCCAGATAGAAATCCAGATGCTCCAGCACATGGTTCTTCAGGTCACGGCCGGCGGCGCGCAGTTGATCGAACTCGGGTAATTTGGCGATGGCGGCGGCCCGCTTGCCGGGAAAGCCGGCCTTGAGGTTTTTCAAGGCCCGTTGCAAGGCGGCGTCGCGCAGGGCGGCACCGGCGTTGCTCTTGAAGCTCTGGCTAGTCACTTGCATTGGCGGGTCTCCTCAGTCGGGTTCGCCGATGGCCGGTCCGTCGGCCATCCCGGCCAGTACTTCGGCAATGTGACGAACCTTGATCGCCGCGCCTTCGCGTTGCAGTTTGCCGGCCATGTTCAGCAGGCAACCCAGATCGCCGGCCAGCAAAGTCCCGGCTTCGCTGGCCTGGATGTGAGCGGCTTTTTCGCTGACCATGCGATTGGACAATTCGGGATATTTGACGCAGAACGTGCCGCCGAAGCCGCAGCACACCTCACTCTCGGCCATTTCCCGCAAGTCGAGATCCGCAACCGTGGCCAGCAAGCGGCGCGGTTGCAATTTGATGCCCAATTCCCGCAACCCGGAACAGGAGTCGTGATAGGTCACGGTATCGGGATACCGTGCAATCACTCGCTCCACGCCGAGCACGTCGGTCAGAAACGACACCAGTTCGAAGGTCTTGGCGCTCAGACGTTCGGCGCGGGTTTGCCAAGCGGGATCGCCGTCGAACAGATGCGGGTAGTGTCGTTTGATGGTGCCGCCGCAGGAACCGGACGGCACGACCACGTAATCGAAGTCCTCGAACGCGACGATAACCTGTCGCGCCAAGTCACGAGCGTCGATGCGGTCGCCGGAATTGTAGGCCGGCTGACCGCAGCAGGTTTGGGCGGCCGGAACCTCGACCGTGCAGCCGGCGTCTTCCAGCAGTTTCACGGCGGCGAAACCGATCGTCGGGCGGAATACGTCCACCAGACAGGTCACGAACAGGCCGACGCGCGGCTTGGAGGGACAGGATGACGTTGCGTTCATCGCGGTCTCCCTATTCTTGAATGCGCAGGGTAACGATGAACCGTTCGGTCACCGAGCCCTCACCCTCCCAGATCCGCCAGTGCTTGAGCTTGAGCACAACCTCGCCCGGTTGGCGAGCGGTAAAGGTGAAGGTGCGCATGCCGCGTGCGCCGATGAAACCCTCCGTCGGTTCTTCGAAGCCGGTGCTGTCCAGCGCCAGCCGTTGCCGATCGGTTTCATCGACAGCCCAAACAAAGCCGGTGCCATGCTTTTCTGGCAAGCGCACCCTGATTCGTTCCCCGACCCGGACTTCGGCGGTGCGCTGATCATCGGCGCGGGTAAGCACCAGCACGCCGTTTTCCCGCGAGCCGGCGGGGATGGCCGGGGTTTCACTGTCGGGTTTGGAGGCGCAGCCAACCACCAGCAGCGCGGCCAGCGCCAATAGCGCTGAGGTAAGGCGCGCGAAGGGGAAAAGACGCGATTCAGGCGTTAAGGGCATGCGATTTCACCGGTTCGTTGGCGGGCGGGGGTTGTCGTCAAGAATGGATGTCGCAAATTGTAGGTGAGGCGCAATCTGGTCGGAAAGTTTCGGGCGATATCCCGGCCCTCGCCGGTTGTTTCATGGCCGCGTCGCCACTCCCCAGCATGACAGCATTCCGATTCAAAGCCATACTTTGGCCTGAACCCGATGTCAGGACTGTCATAATGCTGAATCTTGTCGCACTATTGGTCACCTTGACCGCTCTTTTCAGTTACATCAACCACCGCTTCATCAAACTCCCCACCACCATCGGGGTCATGGTGCTGGCCATGGTGCTCAGCCTGATCCTGATGAGCCTGGGCGAACTGGGATACGCACCGATCGAGCAACGCGCCGAGGCCATCATCAGCGGCATCGACTTCAACCAGGTGCTGATGCAGGGCATGCTCTCCCTGTTATTGTTCGCCGGCGCCCTGCATGTCAATCTGGAAGAATTGGCCCAGAAAAAATGGCCGATCGGCATCCTGGCGACCGTCGGCGTGGTGGCCTCCACCTTCCTGGTGGGCATCGCTTCCTGGCTCGTGCTCGATGTTTTCGGCATCTCGATTTCCCTGCTGTACTGCCTGCTGTTCGGCGCCCTGATTTCGCCCACCGATCCGATCGCCGTGCTCGGCATCCTGAAATCCGCCAAGGCGCCCAAGAGCCTGGAAATCAAGATCGCCGGGGAATCGTTGTTCAACGACGGCATCGCCGTGGTGGTGTTCGCCATCCTGCTCGGCCTGGCCGTGGGCGGCGAAGAGGTGACGCTCGGCAGCGTCGCCCTGTTGTTCACCGAGGAAGCGCTGGGCGGCATCGTGTTCGGCCTGGCGATCGGTTATGTCGCCTATCTGCTGCTGAAAAGTATCGATAGCTACGATGTCGAGATTCTGATCACCTTGGCACTGGTGCTGGGCGGCTATGCGCTGGCCATTCACTTGCATGTTTCCGGACCCATCGCCATGGTGGTGGCCGGCCTGATGATCGGCAATCACGGCCGCAGTCTGGCCATGTCGGACACCACGCGGGAGCATCTGGACACCTTCTGGGAACTCATCGACGAGATTCTGAACGCCATGTTGTTCGTGTTGATTGGTCTGGAAATGATCATCCTGACCTTCGAACGCGATCATCTACTGGCCTCCTTGCTGGTGATCCCGATCGTGCTGCTGGCCCGACTGGCGTGCGTGGGCGTGCCCGTGCACGTCATGCGACGCAGGTTCGGTTTCGTGTTTTCACCCCATGCCATCAAGATCATGACCTGGGGCGGGTTGCGCGGCGGCATTTCCGTGGCCCTGGCGCTGTCGCTACCGCTGGGACCGGAACGTCAGATCGTGCTGGCGTTGACCTATATCGTGGTGCTGTTCTCGATTCTGGTGCAGGGCTTGACGGTGGGCAGGCTGATCAAGGCGACGGTGGCCCCCGCCGGCTCCGGCGCGGGTGATTCGTAAACCGGCAGGGTTGCCGCCGTGCTGTCGGGAGGATCGAACATGAAACCCGTACTGACCTTCGCCGTTATGCTGGCGCTGGTCCTGCCGGCTCGGGCGCAGGTCTACAAGTGGACCGATGCCGACGGGCAGGTCCATTACGGCGGGACTCCGCCCGCCGCGGATCGACCCTCGCAGACCCTGGATATTCAGTCTCAACCCACGCCGGAGGGCGAGGTGGATAACGTCAGTTCGATGCGACGGGCCACTCGGGAGTTGCGCGAACTGCGCGCGGTGAATCGAGGCGTCCCGGTACGCGAACTCGACCGCCCCCGTTCCTCGCGCCGCAAGAAGAACACGCCCACGCATATCGGCTACGAGGATCAAGCCAAGATCGACAATCTCAACAGCGACATCCGGCGTCTGTCTTCCTCGACCCTGGGCAGCGCCAGCAGTC
>ERZ795053.3734-NODE-3734-length-17055-cov-11.359059_pt1 | contig 17055 bp, 18 predicted proteins | sample MGYA00375137_ERZ795053 | MGnify/ENA primary metagenome ERZ795053 (study PRJEB30182, sample SAMN05720284) | activated sludge metagenome | isolation source: Anaerobic digester | place: Hong Kong | collected 2014-12-17 ...
AGGGCGCGGCCATGGCCAAAGTCCCCGGCGACCTGATTGACGAAGTGGCTCTGGTCGGGCCGCGCGAACGGGTGAAGGAACGCCTGAGCCGCTGGATCAACAGCCCGGTGACGACGCTGAACATGACCGTCTTCGACGTGGACACGCTGCGGACGATGGTAGAACTGCTGGCTGAAGTGGCATAAAGAGGGAGACTGAAGATTGGGCACGTCGTCAATCTCCAGTCTCCAGTCTCAATACAAGTATGGAATCCTGGAAAACACTTTCTCGCAAAACCATTCTGAATCACAGCAAGTACCTGAAGGTGGAAGAGCACGTGGTGGAGCTGCCAGACGGCCGTATCATCTCTGATTGGCCCTGGGTGGTGACGCCTGACTTCATTAACGTGGTGGCAGTGACCATTGAAGGGCAATTTCTCTTTTTCCGGCAGACCAAATACAGCGTTGACGGCGTCTCCCTGGCGGCGGTGGGCGGCTTTTTGGAGCCGGGCGAAGACCCGTTTGCCGGCGCGCAGCGCGAACTTTTAGAGGAAACCGGCTACGCCGCGCCTGATTGGTCTTTCCTGGGCAGATACTCAGTAGACGGTAACCGTGGGGCGGGCAACGCCTATTTTTACCTGGCGCAAAATGCGCGCCGCGTGGCCGAAATCGACGCCGACGACCTGGAAGAGCAAGAACTGCTGCTCCTGTCGCAGGCGGAGGTGGAAGCGGCGCTGGACGCCGGGGAATTTAAGCTGCTGCCGTGGACGGCCGTTGTCGCCTTAGCGTTACGTCAGATCTAGTCCAAATTGACTTGCGTGATGGTACAATAACCTTCGATAGATTTTCTAAGGATGGCTTGATGATGAGACAAGTCCTTATTTACCCTGGCGAAGACAATTTTTGGATTGCAGAGTGTCCCAGTTTACCCGGCTGCATTAGCCAGGGCGAAACACGAGAAGAAGCCATTGTAAACATTCGCGAGGCTATTGATCTGTACATTGAATCCCTGACTGAAGATGGGCTAGATGTTCCTGTAGATAATTTTGCAGCGATTCTAGTCGCTGTATGATTGATGGGAACATTACCTAAAATTTCTGGAGCAGATTGTGTAAAAGCCCTAGAGAAAGCGGGCTTTTATTTTAAAAGGCAGCGAGGCAGCCACATTGTCCTGCGACGCAATGATCCATTTGCCCAAGTTGTGGTGCCCAATCATAAACAGCTCGATCGCGGGACGCTGAGAGCGATTATTCGGCAGGCAGACCTCAGTGTGGACGAATTTTTAGGCCTTCTGTAGATTGGTTTCGATGAGCAAACACAAGCCCTTTGAATACATTCCCGTGGTGGAAGTAGACGAATACGACGCCGAATGGCAGGCGCGGCGCGAAGCGGTGGAGATTGAAGGCCGGGAAGAAATGCTGGTAGCCCTGATTGAGGAACTGGTGGGCAAACGGCCGTCTTCCCCCAAATCCTACTCCCGCACCATGCTCAAATACGTCCACCAGGGGCTGCCCTGGATGTCCAAAAGCCAGGTGCTGCAAGCCTACCAGGAATTGTGCGAGCAAGATTACCTGCCATACGACCCGGAAGTGCGCGTGGCCCTGCAAACCAAGCCGGTACGCAGCCAGTCCGGCGTCACCGTGGTCACCGTGCTGACGAAGCCGTATCCCTGCCCTGGCCAATGCATTTTCTGTCCCACCGACGTGCGCATGCCCAAAAGCTACCTCCACGACGAGCCGGGGGCGCAGCGCGCCGAACGCTACAAATTCGACCCCTTCGACCAGACGGCCGGGCGCATCCGCGCGTTGGAGCAAATCGGCCATCCCGCCGACAAGATCGAGCTGCTGATTTTAGGCGGCACCTGGTCCAGCTACCGGCGCGATTACCAGGAATGGTTCATCAAACGCTGCTTCGACGCGATGAACGGCGTGGAGGCGGACACACTGGCCGAGGCGCAGGCGATTAATGCCACGGCCGTGCGCCGCAACGTGGGGCTGGTGGTGGAGACACGCCAGGATCACATCGATGTGGAAGAGCTGCGCTGGCTGCGTACTCTGGGCGTGACCAAAGTGCAGGTGGGCATCCAGAGCATGGATGAGCGCGTGTTGGCGCTAAACAACCGCGGCCACGATACGCAGGCCACCCGCGACGCGTTTCGCCTGCTGCGATTGGCCGGTTTTAAGATTCACGGGCACTGGATGCCCAACTTATTGGGCGCAACCCCGGAAAGCGACGTGGCAGATTACGGCCGTCTCTGGATCGATCCCGCCCTCCATCCTGACGAACTCAAAATCTATCCCACCATGCTGCTGGAAAATGCCGAGTTGTACGACTACTGGCAGCGCGGCGAGTACCGGCCATACACCGAGGAAGAAGTGGTCGACGTGCTGGTGCAGTGCAAGCTGCAAACGCCACGGTATACCCGCCTGACGCGCATCATCCGCGACATTCCCACCACCAACGTCGTGGAGGGCTTTAAAAAGGCGAACTTACGCCAGTTGGCCCAAAACGAAATCAAGCGACGCGGCCTGCGCTGCCAATGCATTCGCTGCCGCGAAGTGCGGCGGGAGCGATTGACAATTGACGATTTACAGTTGACGATCGAAACGTATGCGACGGATGGCACGACGGAGCATTTTCTAAGTTTTGTGAATGAGGATGATCGCATTGCCGGATTTTTGCGGCTGTCGCTGCCCGATAAAAGCCGGCCTCATCCGCTGCCGGAGCTGGAAAACCACGCCATGATCCGCGAAGTGCACGTGTATGGCCCCGCGCTGCCCATCGGCGAAGACAGCCAGGGGGAGGCGCAGCACATGGGCCTGGGCACGCTGTTGGTGGAAAAGGCGAAGGAGATGGCGCGGGCGGCGGGATACGGCCGTATCGCCGTGATCAGCGCTATTGGCACCCGTGAATATTATGCCCGGCATGGTTTTGAACTGGACGGACTGTACATGCACGTTTCTCTCTAGCCCAGCGGGTCCGATGCCGATTTTGCTGCACGTTGTTCCCATACCAAACATTTCTCACGCTGGAGAAATGGCATGACACGCGTATTAATTGTTGATGATGATGCCCTGCTGCAAGATATTCTGGCCGAACGCTTGAGTCTACGGAATTATGAGGTGTTCATTGCCACAAATGGCCAGGAGGCCGTCGACGCTGCCCGGTTAATTAACCCGGACGTTATCTTGATGGACATGCAGCTGCCCATACTCACCGGCTGGGAAGCCACCAAACTCCTCAAAGCCGCGCCAGAAACACGATCCATCGCGGTGATCGCTCTGACGGCGCATGCCCCCTTAAATGATCGCCAAAAAAGCCTGGATGCCGGCTGCGACGATTTCGAATCCAAACCGATCAACTTCGACCGGCTCATCAGGAAAATTGAGGGGTTTGTTGCCCGCCAGAATTTTACCGAATAACGCGTTGATTGCTGGGGGTAACGGCCGTTACCGGCTCAAACCACTGCCAGCCCACCCTCAGACAGCCACCCGGCCCCGGGCTTTTGCTGTGTCGCGCATGGTCATTAACGATACCCCGACGCCATAAGTGATAAAGTCGCCAGCTGGCGTTACCGCAATCACCCGTGTCGCGGCCAACTGATCGGCATCGACGGCCATGCCACGAAATAATTTTTGCAGCAGGTCCGCCGGTAGGTCGGCCGGTTTCAGGATGTCGGCCGTGCCGGAAAACGTGATCGTCGCCGCCGGAATCTTGATCCAGGGCATCACCGGGATGCGTTTGTGAATTGGTACGGTCAAAGAAACACAGGGGTTTTGGGCAATGTGGCGTACTTTCCACGCACTTTCCTGGCTGGTGATGTACAGCCGCCGCTGATGGACCACGTAGACAATGCCCACAGTGCGTGCTTCGTTGCCCGCTGTGACCATACCCAACACAGCGAAGAGTTGTTTTTCCAATTCCTGCCATACCAGCTCAGTCGTTAATTCTGATGTCATCGATTTTTCTCCAGGGGACTATTCGAGTCGGCTCCGAACCCGGCTTGCGTAAATTATTTTTTTCCGAATGATCAAGTGATCCGTAGAAAGATTTCAGAAGACCCGAAGGGTTTGAATCCCAGGATACTCGACTCAATTGGTGCAAAACCTTTCGGGTCTAATTCCCAAAACCTTTTGCGGTTTACTTAACTGGACACTTTACGAAGAATTTACCACCAGGTTCTGAACGTCACCACCGTTTCGCCGAGAACACGGCCGTCGCGGCTTCTTGCCTGCAGGTTCATGGTCACATGCTCGCCCGGCGGCACGCTGATGGTAAGGGGAAAGGTGATCTGGCCGTTTCCGTCCGTAGCCCCCAGCGTCAGAATCTGGCTTTCTGCGCCATAAGTCAACACGAGATCGACCGTTAAGTCGGTCACCGGATCGCCGCCCGGGGTCTGGGCGGTGACGTAGAGGACCTGTGTCTCGCCGCCGTATAGGATGGGGGATTTTACATAGGCTTCCAAGTTGACGGCCGTAATGCCGGCGGAAGAAACGGGGCGCGCGTCGCGACTTTCCTGGTAGGTGAAGCGCATTTCGCCATCGAAATGGGCCTGACCGAGTGGGCTAAGCTGCACGCGCAAATCGGTTGGGGCTTCGGGACGCCATTCGAGACGGCCGTTTTCAAAATATTGCACGCGCAGGTCATCGACGTTTAACTGGCCGGAAATAGGCCGCCCCAGCAGGATTTCGCCATCGTGGTCATTGTAAAAAGTCAGAAATTCATCCTGAACCGTGTATTGGGTTTCGGGAAAGGTGCGCACCACGCTGTTAACCGGCGTGGGAGCTGCGACCAATTCGCGTAAGCCCGCCAGCGCCCATTCGCCCAACGGCGTCACGACAATTTGCCGGGTTCCCAGGTCGTATTCCAGGCGGACATTTTGGAAATATTGCAGGGCACGGCCGTTTTCCCCGGCTACGAACAACTCGGAAATCGGGTCGCCCAGAAGACGCCGCCCACCATGCTGATTGTAAAATTCCAAAAATTCCGGCGCGACCGGGATGCCGTTGCGGCCAACGGCCGTAGGGACCGGGTCCGGCGCAGGGCTGCACGCAGCCAGCAAAACCGCCAGCGCCACCAGCCACCAAACCTGCCCAATCTGTCGCATCTTGCTCATTCGTCTACCAATCGCGTGCGCTCACTCGTATGCCGACCTGTCTAGCATCTCATGTTCTTCACGCAGGCGCAAATAACTTTCGTACCGCTCCGGGGCGATACGGCCGTCTTCTACAGCGGCCCGCACCGCACAATTTGGCTCATGACGATGGCTGCAATCGCTGAACTGGCAATCCGGCACCAACGGCGCAATTTCCCGGAAATAAGCGTCCAGCTCCCAGGGCTCCAGGTCGTACAAGGCCAGGGCGCGAATGCCCGGCGTATCGGCCACGTAACCGCCCTCCGCCAGCGGGAAAAGCTCGGCATAACGCGTGGTGTGCAGCCCTTTGCCGGTGGCCTGGCTGACTTCGCGCACTTTCAGCCCTAGCCCCGGCTCGATGGCGTTCAACAAACTCGACTTGCCCACGCCAGAAGAGCCGGCCAGCACCGAAATTTTGTCGTGCAAACAGGCGCGGAGCTCCGCCACGCCTTCGCCGGTAACGATACTGGTGTAGATAACCTGGTAGCCAATAGCTTCATAGAGTTGGAATTGGCGCTGGGCCGCTTCCCGCCCGACCAGATCGATTTTGTTGACGCAGATAACGGCCGTTAACTCGTTCACTTCCGCCACCACCAAAAACCGATCCAGTTTACGCAAACTGGGAGCCGGATTCCGCGTCGCAAACACCAATACCAGCTGATCCGGGTTAGCTACTAACACCTGCTCCTGGTCAGAAGACAACCGGCGCGCTTCCGGCGCGGGGCGCGCCCGGGAAAGCACAGAATGACGCTCCATCACTGTTTCTATCGTCCCCGTGCCATCACGATTCAGGGAAAGGGTAACCTGATCGCCCACCGCTACCAGCGACGTGTTTTGCCATTCTTGCTTCAAGCGGCCCGGCAGTTGGGCAACGATCGGTCCCTGGTCAGTTTCCACCGTAAAAAAACCGCTGATTGCTTTCGTTACCAACCCGGATAAGTTTTCCTGCTTCAGATGCGCTATTCTCCCTATGTAATCTACCCTGCATTATAACCAAAAAGCAGCTGAGACGTGAGGGTCTGCAAGTCCCACAAAAATCCCCCCATTCCCATCAGGCGAAATCCCCTTCCAATCAGTCAAAATGCCCAATCTAGTGCCAAATAATCTGTCTATAGTATACTAACCCGGATTAGTGACAGACTACAACGCTTATCTGTGACTTTCATCATTTTTTTGAAGCGCGCGGTATGAGAAAATGCCCGCGATTTGGCGATTTACAATACCTCCACGCAAACAAAACCTGTGGAGGCAATCAGGACTCTGCAAATCGGTGTAGTCCATCCTAAGGAGGTTATATATGTCTGCGATGCACGGAATCTCGCCGTTTGAGCAAGCCATGATCTACGTGGTCCTTGCCACGGCCTTTATCGCTTTGGGGTACGCTTATTGGCTCGCCCGGCAAACCTTTGCCGCCGACAAAGGCAGCCAGGCCATGCAGCGTATCTGGGGATTTATTCGCGATGGCGCCAATGCGTACCTGCGCACACAGTTACGCACCATCGTCATCCTGATAGTTCTCCTAACCGTGGCGATGTTTTTAAGTGTGGCCCTGGTGAAGCCCACGGGAGAAGCGAATGAATTGTTCTGCGGCGATGCTGTGGAAACTGCTTTTGCCCAAGACATTGCCGCCAACACCGGTCTCTCAGAAGCCCAAATTTTACCCCTCTTACAAAATCAAACAGCCAAAGAAATAGCCGATGACAACGGCTATGCAGCGTTCAACCCGGAGCGTGTTAGCGCTGCGGTTACCTGCCCCGCGGCCACATGGTGGATTGCCAGCGGGCGGGCCATTGCCTTTGTCATGGGGGCGTCTTTCTCGGCGGCCGTTGGCTTTATCGGGATGAACATGGCCGTCCAGGGCAACGTGCGCGTGGCCGCCGCCTCCCGGACCAGCTTCAAGAAGGCGCTAACAATTGCCTATCGTTCCGGCACCATTACCGGCATGCTGACTGACGGCTTAGGGCTGCTAGGAGGCACCCTCATCTTCATCATGTTCGGCAAAGCTGCGCCAGACGTGCTGCTGGGTTTTGGCTTTGGCGGCACCCTGCTGGCTTTGTTCATGCGCGTGGGCGGCGGCATCTACACCAAAGCTGCCGACGTGGGCGCGGACTTGGTCGGTAAAGTGGAAGCCGGTATGGAAGAAGATGATCCACGTAACGCGGCCGTTATCGCCGACCTCGTAGGCGACAACGTGGGTGACTGCGCCGGTATGGCCGCCGACATCTTCGAATCCTATGAAGTGACCATCGTGTCCAGCCTGATTCTGGGTCTGGCCCTGACAGCCCTTACCGGGCAGTTGTTCTGGATCGTGCTGCCGCTTTTGGTTCGCGGCATTGGCGTAGTCAGCTCCATCGTGGGCACGTATGCGGTCTCCTTGTGGAACGTGGAAGATGCCGAAGAAGCCATGTACAAAAGCTATGAGCTGTCCAGCGGCATTACCATTATTTCGACCTTCTTGCTTTCCGTCTTTTATGCCAGCGCTCAAGACCCCGGCGGCAGCATGATCTCTCATCTGTCCTTAGGGGCGTTGGTTTCGGTGGGTGTGGCTCTGGCTGTGGTCTTCAATCCGTTGACCGCTCTGGCTACCAGCGCCAACAGCCCGCGCGTGCGCAACATTGCCAAAGCCACAGCTTTTGGTCCGGCTCTGGTTATCTTGGAAGGGCTTTCGCTGGGTTATCTGTCCAGCGTCTGGTCGGTATTGGTCATCGTTGCCAGTATTTCGGCTTCAATTCTGGTTTACACAGTAGTTTTCCCCTCCTCGTTGTACATTCCGGCTTTGATCGTTGGGGCAATTGTGGCGGTCGGGTTTATCGTGCGCGGCTTTATGCGGAAGGATGTCGTCAGCGGCCTGTTTTTTGCCATGTGGACGATAGTGGCTGCCCTGTTCCTGATCAGCATGCAGGGTGAAGGAGTCGCCAATGGGGATCCCTTCATCTACATCCTGTTTGGCGTTTCGTTGATCGGCGTCGGCATGTTGTCGCATACTGGCAACAACGTGAGCATGGATACGTTTGGCCCCATCGCCGACAATGCCAACGGTATTGGCGAGCTGGCCGGCGAAGACTTCTCGCCCGAATCGCGCCAGATTATGGCCGACCTGGATGCGGCCGGAAACACGACCAAAGCCATTACCAAGGGTATCGCTATCGGCTCGGCAGTGATTGCGGCCGTTTCGCTGTTTGGCGCGTTCTTTACGGACATTGAACGGGTTCTACCGGTGGACCGGATCGATTCGTTTGAGCGTGTCATTAATCTGGCAAATCCAACGGTATTTGTCGGCTTGTTGATTGGCGGGGCGCTGCCTTTGTTGTTTGGCGGGCTGCTGATTAAGGCGGTAAACCGCGCTGCCGGGTACATCATGGCGGAAGTGCGGCGGCAACTGCGTATTCCGGAAATTATGAGCGGAGAGCGGACGCCAGACTATGCCAATGCGGTGACGATTTCGACACGGGCGGCGCAATCGGAGTTGGTTCCGTTGGGATTGATCGCGATTCTGGCGCCGATTGCCGTGGGGCTGCTGTTGAAGGAGCAGGCACTAGGCGGCTTCCTGGCCGGTGTCATTGTTTCCGGACAGCTGCTGGCCGTCTTCATGGCTAACTCGGGCGGGGCCTGGGACAATGCCAAGAAGTACGTGGAAGATGGCAATTACAACGGCAAGGGCAGCGAGAATCATAAGGCTTCGGTGGTTGGCGATACGGTGGGCGATCCGCTGAAGGACACGGCCGGGCCGGCGTTGAATCCGATGATTAAGGTTATGAATCTGGTGGCTCTGATCCTGGCGCCGATTGTGGTGCAGTATACGGGGCTGTCGCTGCCGTTGATTTTGATTGTGGCAGTTTGCATTGGCCTGATTATTTGGTCGGTGCGACGCAGTGATCGGCCGGAATCGGCGTCAGACGAGCCGGGTTTGCAGCCTGTTACTTCGAACGCAACGACTGATTGAGAGTGCCGCTTCAGTATTGACCAGAAAGCCGGGGTTCGCGCCCCGGCTTTTTGTTTTTATTGATGGATTTTTGCTAATTTTCATGGGGAAACGGCCGTTTCCTCCCACCCCATCCGGCAGGCAGTCACCACTGGCAGAAAGCCAATCGCTAATCAAAATGTGACAAGTTGCCAATAATCCCCCACAATAGGAGCCGTTCACACTGGACCAAGGAGTAAATTGTGGCACACAACATCCCTTTTCACGACTTTGGCGGCAATGGGCCAATTTTACACTTCGCCCATGCCAACGCCTATCCGCCGGCCTGTTACCGACAGTTCATCTCCCCATTTCTCGCGCATTACCGGGTACCGGCCATTTGCCACCGACCGCTCTGGCCGGGCAGCAACCCGGCCGATTTGCAGGGCGACTGGGACATCATCGCCGATGACCTGATTACTTTTTTGACGCAGCAAGGGTGGGAAAACGTCATCGGCATGGGGCACTCGTTGGGCGCGGTGGCGACGTTGTATGCGGCGGTGAAACGGCCGTCTCTCTTTCGCGCCCTGATACTGATCGAACCGGTCTTCTTGCCGCCGCAGGTCTTGCAAGTCGCCGCTGCCTATCCCGAACGAGCCGCCGAGCTGCCCCTGGTGCTAAGCGCCAGACGCCGCCGCCACCGCTGGCCGTCGCGCCAGGCCGCCTTCGACCGCTTCCGCCAAAAGCAAATTTTTGCCCGCTGGTCAGACGAAGCCCTCTGGGATTACGTAAACGAAGGGTTGCGCGAGGATGGCGACGAGGTGATCCTGGCCTTTCCGCGCGAATGGGAAGCGCGCATTTACGCCAACCCGCCCCAGGCCGTGTGGGATACGCTGCCGCAGGTTACCCAGCCCACCCTGGGTCTGCGCGCCGCCGAAACCGACACGATTTTTCCCGACGCCTGGCAGTTATGGCAGGCCAAACAGCCCCAGGCCGCCTTCCGGCAAATGGAAGGGGTCGGGCATATGTTGACGATGGAACGGCCGTTAGCCACCGCCGAAACCATCCTCGATTGGCTGCAAACGATTGAAGATTAGCCATCGCGCTAATCTTCAATCGTTCATTTCCATCCCCCCCATGCCAGCCAAACCTTCTACCGGCGCATTGCTCGTCCTCACCGCTTCAGTTCTGTGGGGCACCACCGGCACGGCACAAACCTTTGCTCCGGCCGGGGTCTCGCCGCTGGCCGTGGGTACGGTGCGCATGGTGTTTGGGGGCATCGCGCTGGTGGCGCTGGCCTTGATCAAAGGCGGCTGGCGCACCGGGCCGCGCTGGCCAATTTGGCCCACGCTGCTGGCCACGGCCGGCGTCGCCGGTTACCAATTGTTCTTCTTCGCCGGGGTGGCGCGCACAGGCGTCGCCGTGGGAACCATTGTGGGGATTGGCAGTTCGCCCATCCTGGCCGGACTGCTAACCTGGCTGGTCTGGCGGCAGTGGCCGGGGCGGCGCTGGTTGACGGCCACGCTGTTGGCCATCCTGGGCTGTACTTTTTTGATTTTAGCCGGCAGCCGCAGCGTCCGCGTGGACATTCTAGGCATCTTCCTGGCGATGGGCGCCGGGCTGGCCTATGCGCTTTTCACCATGGCCAGCAAAGTGCTGCTGGCCGACCGGCCGGCGCACGTAGTGACCGGGCTGGTGTTTGGCCTGGGCGTTCTGCTGCTGCTGCCGCTCTGGTGGTATCTGGACATGAGCTGGCTGCTGGAACCGCGCGGCTTGCTGGTGGGGCTGCATCTGGGGGTGGTAACGATGGCGGCGGCCTACCTGATTTTTACCCTGGGACTGCAGCGGGTGTCGGCGGCAACGGCCGTCAGCCTGACCCTGGCCGAACCGCTCACCGCCGGGCTGCTGGGCATCTTCGTCGTCGGCGAACAGCTCGGACCGTTTGCCTGGTTGGGCATTGGCTTACTCTTCTGCGGGCTGCTCGTGCTTACCCGCCAGCCAGGATAATCCTCACCCCGACCGCTGGCCCACGTAATTCCGCAAACTGGGATAACGCCAGGCAATCATGCCAGTCAGCACGACCGTGATGATCCCACCGGAAATAATCGCCGCCGGCACGCCAAAAGCCGCCGCAATCAACCCGGCCTCCAGTTCGCCCAACTGCGGACCGCCCATAAAAAACATCATATTGACGCTGGTCATGCGCCCGCGCAGGTGGTCGGGCGTGTTAAGCTGCCGCAGCGTCCCCCGAATTACCGTCGACACCGTATCCCCCGCGCCGGTCAGGGCAAACAAGACGTAGGACAGCCAAAAAACCGTGGAAAAGCCAAACAGCGCCGTCGCCGCGCCATAAACCGCTACGCTGACCAGCAGCACCACGCCCTGGCGGTAAATATCCTGGCGCAAAGCCATCACGCCGCCGGCGATCAGCGCGCCAACGGGCTGCGCCGTGGCCAGCAGGCCATACCCGGCCGGGCCCAAGCCTAGCAAATCGGTGGCCACGATGGGCAGCATGGTACGGGCCGAGCTGAAGAAGGTGGCCATGAAGTCTAGCAGCATGGTACCCCAGATGATGCGGGTGCGATAGGTGAAGCGAAACCCTTCGACCAGCGCCGACCAACCGAGGCCGGTATGGCTGGCCGCTGCCCGCCCGCGATAGTTCATGAGCAAGAGGGCGATAATAACGGCCGTAAACGACACCGCATTCAGCGCATACACCACGCCTACGTCAAACGAACCCACCAGCACGCCGCCCAGCGCCGGGCCGATAATCGTCGCCAGTTCCCACAACATGGTATTTAGGCTGACGGCGTTGGTTAGATGTTTTTCAGGCACCAGGTTGGGCACGATGGATTGGCGCGCCGGTTCGTCGAAGGCTGCGGCGGCCGCGCCGGCGGCGGTGAGCAGGTAGATGAGGGGGATGGTGATACGGCCGTTTAACGTCAAAATCGCCAGGATCGCCGCAAATGCCATGGCCGCAGTCTGCACCCAAATGAGCAGTTTACGCCGGTCGGTGGTGTCCGCCAGAATGCCGCCCAACAGGGCAAACAGGACGATGGGAATGATGCGCACCAGCCCCAGCGTGCCCAGGCCCAGCGCTTCCGCGCCCAGTTCAAATTCGCGCCCAAACAGCGCCAGCGTGTACGTTTGTCCGCGCAGCAAGGCAAAAATATGCCAGTTGACGGCAATCAACTGCATCTGCGAGCCGGTGGTGGAAAGGAAACGGCCGATCCAAAAGAGGCGAAAATCACGGTATTGGAGCGCCGCCAGACGAGGGGGAGAATTGTTCGCTGCCATGATGGGGAATAGTACGCGCTTTTAGTTGGCGCGCCAAAAAGACAAAAAAGCGCCATGCGCATCGGACACATGGCGCTCGACGATGACGAGGAAATCTGCTGTGACTAGCCTCTAGCCACAACGTGGGTAGGCGTTATGATGCACATCACCCGCGTTTCTTTTTCTTCTAATTCGGCCGGGGCCGCATGACCATAATAAGACGGCACGCCCTTATAAAGCCGGGCCAGTTCATTGATATGGTCTTTCGCGCCTTCTTCGGTCATTTGCACCTTGCCGCGAACTTCCAAATATCGGTATGGGTTTTGCGGATCGATAGCCAGGACAGTGGCCACGGGACGTCTCCGCAGATTTTTATCTTTTTGCCGGCCACGGGCGGTGTTGATCAACACGTGCTGCCCGTCGTAATTGCACCAGACAACAGAGAGTTGCGGCGTGCCGTCGGGCATCAGCGTAGCCACGGTAACCGGCACAGGGCCGACGAGCAGGTCTCGATAGGCTTCTGGGATTTTTGCAGACATAGGTTACTCCTTATTGGGTAGAAACAAATAAAAACCAGTATAACGGCCGTTCCCCCATTTCGCCTCGTTTCTAACAAATCAGCCCAGCGTCCCCTTGACAAGTCAGTATTCGATTAATATACTACGTTTAGTTTGTACTAAACGTTCGGCACAAGAGGCGCATATGAGTCAGGAATTGATTGAAGCCAGAGAACAATTTATTCAGGGAATGAGCCGTATCACCAATTTTTGGGGCTTTCCCAAAGCCATGGGAGCCATTTACGGCGCCATTTATCTCTCGCCGCAGCCGGTTTCACTGGATGAACTGGTGGAACTGATAGGCGTAAGCAAAGGCTCGGTCAGCACCAACGTGCGCATGTTGGAACGACTGGGTATGGTCCACCGCCAACTGCTGGTGGGTGATCGCAAAGATTATTACCTGGCCGAAACGGATTTCTGGAAAGTGGCCCGCAACTTGCTTAAAGAGCGAGAACAAAATGAGTTTGGCCTGGCACTGCGCACGGTGGGCGAAAGCCTGGATCTGGTAACAACGGCCGAAGCCACCGGCGAAGACGCGGACCTGGCTGCTTTTTATGTCGCTCGGCTGCAAGCCATGAAGGGCTTTTTCGATTCCTTGGACAGCCTGGTGGCGATGCTCATTTCTCTGGACGAACTGCGTCTCAATGCGCTGTCGCGTTTCTTTAGCACAACCAAAAAATCATAAAGGTCATTCTTCATGACAAACAAAGCAATTCATGCAGTCACCGGCGCATTTGGTTATTCGGGCAAGTACATCGCCCAACGGCTTCTGGCCGACGGCCGTCAGGTTATCACCCTCACCAATTCCCTGCACCGGCCCAATCCATTTGGCGATCGGGTGCAGGCGTACCCGTTCCACTTCGACGAGCCGGAGAAGCTGACCGCCGCGCTGCACGGCGTGCAGGTGCTGTATAACACCTACTGGGTACGCTTTAACCACGGCGACTTTGGGCACGAAACGGCCGTTTCCAATACCCTTACCCTCTTCCAGGCCGCCCAACAGGCCGGCGTCGAGCGCATCGTCCACGTCAGCATCACCAACCCGTCGCTCAATTCGCCGCTGGAATACTTCCATGGCAAAGCCCGGCTGGAACAGGCGCTCATCGACTCCGGCATCTCTTACGCCATCCTGCGCCCTACCGTCTTGTTTGGCAAAGAAGACATTCTCATCAACAACATCGCCTGGATGCTGCGCCGCTTCCCAGTTTTTGGCGTGTTCGGCGACGGCCGTTATCGTCTCCAGCCCATTTACGTCGATGACCTGGCCCAACTGGCCGTCACCCAAGGCCAAAGCCGGGAAAACGTGATTATCGACGCCATCGGCCCTGAAACCTTCACCTACCGTGACCTGGTAAACACCATCGGCGCGATCATCGGCAAAAAACGGCCGATTCTCTCCATTCCCCCGGCCCTGGGTTACACCGTCGGCTGGGCGGTCGGCCAACTGGTCAACGACGTCCTCATCACCCGCGAAGAAATCGAAGGACTGTCGGCCGATTTGCTCTATACGCCTTCTCCACCAGCCGGCAGCACCAGGCTGACCGACTGGGCCGCCCGCCACGCCGCCACATTAGGTCATCACTACACCAGCGAACTTGCCCGCCGCCGCAAACGAAGCCAGGCTTATCAATCCAACTAAGTAAATCCCAAAACCTTTTGCGGTTTACCTTGTTGGCCAGATCACGCTGCGGGGAAGGCCCAGATGAGAAAGTCTGGTAGCACGGTGGCCCAGGTGGTGTAATCGTGCCGGCCGCCCGGCACTTGCACGTAGACCAGGTCACGGCCGTTTTCATACCCCAGCGCCCGTAGTTCGTCCATCAGTTCCAGCGTGTCCTGGATGGCGTCGATGACGCCGTTGTTGTCCCGATCGTCGCGCTCGTCGAGCGTGCCGGCCTGGAACCAGGCGCGGAAGCCGGGGCGATGGTGGCTCTGGCGCACCAGGCTGTGGGCGATGCGCCGGCCGGGCGGCACGGCCGTTTCCTCCGCCCCCGCCCGCCACCAAAACGAGCCGGAAAACACGCCCACCGCGCCAAACAGCTCCGGGTGGTTCCAGGCCAGGTCGAACGCCGCCAGCCCGCCGAGCGAAGCGCCCAGCACGGCCGTCTCCCGCGCCGCCGTCCTGGTCCTGAATTCCCGATTAACCCAGGGCACGACCTCCTCAACCACAAAATCTTCATACTGGGCTGCCCGGCGGCCCAGGCCCTGGGCGTTGGCGGCCACGGCCGTGCCATATTCCTGCAGGCGGTCGGCGGTGGTGGGGATGGCCACGACGATGAGGGGATGCAAACGGCCGTGCGCCATCAGCTGCGCCAGCGTGTCTCGCAGGCGCAGTTGGTCCACGTCTTGCCCATCGTGCAGGTACAGGACCGGGTAGCGGGTTTGGGTTTCGTGATAGCGCGGAGGTAAGAAGATGTGTAACGGCCGTTCATTCCCCAGATGTTCCGAGGCAAAGCTGGCCACCGTCACCACTTCGATGGTCGCCAGCCGCCGGGCCTCCCGCCGCTGCACCCACCACACGGCCCCGATCAGCAGCCCGGCCAATAAAATCGTCATCAGCACAGTCTCAGTCATCCATCACCTTTTTAGCAACAGCCTCCGGATGACACGGATTTCCGCAAATGAATTTAAAAAAACCGTGCCATCCGTGTCCAAAATTTTCTTTTCTTGCATAGCCGCCATCATGCCGCTGTGTTAAGATCGGTCCAAATCTAACCAAAGCCAGCAATTCGAAATTGGGTAGTGGCGCGACGGCGCGGGAGACTTTCTGTGGTAACAAATGGCCTCATCTCCGCGCCGTCTCGCCCAACAGACTGGTTAAAGAAGGCGAGACAGGCGGGAAACAACGCCTTGATCAACAGAAAGAGCACCGCCCCGCCTGTCGCGCCCCGACGAAACGTCCATATTTCGAATTGCTGAACCCAAACAGGATACCTTGCATGGCTAAAGAATTACCGAAAAAACCGCGCCGCGTCAGCGACGACGAGGTGCGCGAAACCATTTTACAGATGTGCCGCGACGCCGGGCTGGACGGTTCTGTCCGCCCGGAAGATGTGGCCCGCGTCATCTTACCCGATTTCTGGCAGACGCTGCTCAAGCGCATCCGCCTAATGGCCAAGCAGCTCACCGTCGCCGGCAAGCTGACCATTTTACGCAAAGGCGAACCGGCCGACCCCAATGATTTTAAGGGCCTCATCCGCCTGCAAATCACCGAGCTGGGCATGCAGCCGGACGAAGTGGATGAAGAGGAATAGAGACTGGAGATTGGAGACTGGTCTATAAGTCTCCAGTCTCCAGTCTCTAATCTCCGCTCCCCTACTCCCGCACGGCCGTAAAATCCAGCTCCAGCGTCACCGCCTCCGACACGTCGGCCACGTTGTCCACGCGGGGGATGGCCAGCTCAAAATTGGCCCGCTGGATGACCGCCTCGGCGTGGCCTTCCAGGCGCGTATCGGAAACGGCCGTCGCCGTCACCGCAAAGGTCACCGGGCGCACCAGCCCCACCAGTTCCAGATCCCCCGTCACCGAAAAAGCCACCGTCTGCCCGATGGCCGCCTGCGGCGGCAGGCCGGACACGGCCGTTGGCGTAAACAAAATCACCGGGTTATCGTCCGTGTAGAGAATATAGCTGGCGATAGAGGCGTCGCGCAGCGGGCTGTCGGTGGCTAAGGTGCGGGCGTTAATCTGGATTGGCCCCACTTCCGCCGTAGAGAGGTCGGCCAGGTTGGCGGCAATCTCGCCGGACACGGCAGTGGTGCGCCCAACGACGGTGGTGGGCGCGCCGCGCAGCACTTCGCTGAGGGTGAAGCGCGCCTCAGAGGCGGCGGGGTCCAGGCGGTAGAGGGCACGGCCGTTCGCCGCCAGCGTCGGCAGGGGGGATACGGCCGTTGGCGGCCTCGGCTGGCGCAAAAACAAAGCCCACACCAGCCCAATCACCACGGCACCCAGGCCCAACATCAGCACCACACTGCGATCAAGCGGAAATCTTGTTGTTTTCATGCCCCAACTATACCCCCGGCCAGAAATCTAACACACGTTCTTAAGGTTAAGGTAGAGCCAATAAAACAAACAACCTCGCCGCCAGTTTTTCCGCGTCATGTGGCTGGCGCATAGCTCTCCGCCGCCTGTTCGGCTAGATAGGCTCTTTCCAGGGCCAGCGCTATCTGGCTGGCGAATGAAGTCAACAAGTAGCGCTGTTTGCCGGCAAATGAG
>ERZ795053.3735-NODE-3735-length-17054-cov-5.857403_pt1 | contig 17054 bp, 16 predicted proteins | sample MGYA00375137_ERZ795053 | MGnify/ENA primary metagenome ERZ795053 (study PRJEB30182, sample SAMN05720284) | activated sludge metagenome | isolation source: Anaerobic digester | place: Hong Kong | collected 2014-12-17 ...
TGAAGCCCAGCCCGACGATAAAATCGGGAATGATGTCGATGGGCATGATGAAATAGGCGAGCGCGCCGAGCAGGATGCCCTTGGCCTTGGCCGGTGTGGCTGGATCGAAGGCGCAATAATAGGCCGCCACCACGTCCTCGGCGAACGGTACGTTCGCCAGAACGCGCTTCAGCTTCGGAAAGAAGTCGCGCTTCACGCTCGCTTCATTGCGGGTGATATCCATGGGCACCCCCTTTCATCGCGTGACGACCGTCACGACGGTGCATTCTATATGGGAAAAGGGGTTGCCGGATTCAATGAGGTTCAGTCGTCCTCATAATAGCCCTTGCCGGCGCCCCGGTGGCAGGCCACGCAATTGGCTTTCGAGCCGGCGCGCTTGAAGGAAGCTTCCGATACCTCGCCCTGATGAGATCTGCCCCACCACGGGGTCTCGGTGATGCGGAGCGGGGTTTCGCTGTCCTTGATGCGCCGCATCAGGCGGTTCTTCTTGCCGTTGGCGTCTGCGGCGTTGGCCACCAGATAGGCCGTGATCTCTTCGGCGACCGCAGGCTCGAGTTCGGCATTCTCGCCAAAGTGATTTGCGAGATCACCCATGATCGCCTGCCATGAGCGCGCCGGCAGCATTTGCGGCTGGAACGCCATGTGACAGGCGGAACACTCTGTCTTTGTTGCTTCGTTCTTGATGTCGGGCAGCTTCATGCCTTCGGCGAGGGCAGGTGTCAGCAGCCCGGCGAGGGCCAGTCCGGCAAACATGGTTCTTTTCATGGGGAACACTCCTTTTACTTCGAGAGCAGCCAGGTGGCGACGTCGCCTTTTTCCTGCGCAGTGCAGTCGCGGCCCAGCACGGTATTGCAATTCCGTCCGAACCATTTCTCGACCTTGGCCAGGTCGGTGAAGCGGCCGGGATTGGCCGAGCCCGCCATGGGGTCGATGGCCTTGCCGGCCCGTGTCTGGCCGGTCGCGGCCGGGTCCTTCGTGTGGCAAGTGGTGCATGACGGCGTGTCGGGCTTGCCGCCGGTATGGGTGCCGAGGAACAACGCCTGTCCGGCATCAGCCGAAAAACCGCCAAATCCGGAGTCGGCCGCCTTCGCGGCTTCGGTTAAGGCTGCCATCACAGCATCGTGGTTGCCGGCTGCGTAGGACGCCGAAGGAATGACTGCCAGCGATACTGCCAGCAGAAGGATTTTTTTCATTGGGTTTTCTCCTCTGGAATGTGAATGGCCTGCGGTGCGAAGCGGCCGGCGGCGGCGTCACCATGGCAGGCGTTGCAATTGCTTTCGGCGCCTACCGTGCGCCGCTTGAAAACGGTGGGATCGATATTGGCGTGGCGGTGCTGCCAGAAGGCCGTTGCCGTGATGCGCAGCGGGTCTTTCGGATCGTCGTAGCGGAAGACGTTTGCGGCGCGGGTATCCCAATGCTCGGAGGAATTTTCTTCCAGGTAGCTGCGCAAATGGTTGACCTCATCGGCCGGCAGGCTGGCGTCCTCACCGAAATGATCGTCGAGTTGCCTGAGCAGCTGTTCCCAGGTCTCGGCATTGCGGAGGCTCGGGTGGTACACCACATGGCAGTCCCCGCAGGCTTTGACATAGGCCGGGTCCATGGGCCTGGTCGGCACGCCCCTTGGTGGCATGGTCCACAGCGCATAGCCCGGCACGGTCAGAAGGCCCAGGACGAGCACCAGCATGAGAGCCGTCGCCAGCGGGCGGGCGGCGGGTTCCGCCAATCCCGATGCCAGCCGTTTGCGGCCGGTCACCATGGCGCGGGGCAGGTTGTCGCCGCTGCGGATCGATTCGAAGATGACACCGCCCAGATGTCCGGCAATCAGCAGCAGCAGGCCATAGGCGGCGAGCTGGTGAACACTGAGCGAGAGCCTTCCCGCCGCATAGCTGATGACGGCATGCAGCGGGCCCTGTTTTTCCGTGCCGCCAAGGGCCACGGTACCGGTGATGACCAGAACAGCCAGCGCGGTCAGCAGGACGAAGACCATGGCGGCGCCCAACGGATTGTGACCGGCAAAGTGGCGGCCACGGCCGCCGAGCTGTTCCCGTGCGTAGTACAGGATCTCGCGAGGCGAGAAGGCGAAGCTGGCAAAGCGGCTGTAGGCGCTGCCGGTGAAACCCCACACCAGCCGGAAAGCGAGCAGGAACGCCACCACCGTTCCACCGATCAGGTGCAGGTTCAGCCAGGTGAGGGGCAGCAGAAAACCCGTGATCCCGGCGGTGGCGACGGCGGCCAGCAGGGCCCAGTGAAACAGCCTGACAGGCAGGTCCCAGACACTGGGGGCAGTTTCACGCGGGGCAGCTTCGGAAATTTCACTCAACACGGCCATCTTACCGGCCAGCGTAGGTGGTGTGATCTGACAGATTGCTGATAAGCGTCAGAAATCAAACATTAAAAATTTGCAATGTCGGATCAGCGCTGGGTCAGCCAGAGGCTCAGCATCAGGATGATGATGGCCGCAAACTGCAGGATGACGCGCCAGCGCATCAGGGTCTGCGAGGTGTTGGGCGATCCGCCCCGCAACATGTTCCACAGGCCGGCCAAAAGGACGACGATGACGGCGGCAACGGCAATATAGCCTAGATAATGAATGATCACGCTCTACTCCCGGCGCGGACTGGATGTGCGCCATGGCCCCACTTGGCGGTCGCGGCCCCATTCGTCAATGCGTCATTTGCCTACTGGTCGGAGGCCTTGTCGAGCACATAGTCGAGGGCGCGCTGCGGCAACAGGCGGCGGAGCACGGCCATATAGGTGGTGGGCCGCGTCACGTAGTAGCGGGCATGGGGCCGGTCACTCTCCACCGCGTGGATGAGTTTTTCCAGCACCGCTTCCGGCGGCAGCTTGAACTTGTTGGAACCGCCGCGTCCCAACCGGGCGCGCTGGCGTTCGTAGTCCTTCTGGTAGGCCGATGCGCCGGCATCGATGTTCTTCTCGAAATGCTTCAGCGCATGTTCTGTGAAGCGGCTGGTGATCGGGCCGGGCTCGATCAGCGACAGATGAATTTGGGTGCCGCGCAGTTCGAGGCGCATGGTGTCGGTCAGGGCTTCAAGCGCAAACTTGCTGGCATTGTAGGCGCCGCGCCATTTGAGCGCCACCAGGCCGAGGATCGACGAGCACTGCACGATGCGGCCGCGGCCATTGGCGCGGAACATCGGCATGCAGGCCCGGGTCAGCTGGTGCCAGCCGAAGAAATTGGCGGCGAATTGTGCTTCCAGCACCTCGCGGGTCAGGTCTTCCACAGCACCCGGCTGGCCATAGGCGCCGTTGTTGAACAGCGCATCGAGCGTCCCCCCGGTGCGCTTCGATACTTCGGCGGCGCAGGCCTCCACGGAGTCCCGCTCGGCATAGTCGAGATAGAGCGCCTCCAGCCCCTCAGCCTCCAGCCGCTTCAGGTCGTCATTGCTGCGCGCCGTGGCAAACACCCGCCAACCGCGCGCCTTCATGCCCAGTGCGCAGGTATGGCCGATGCCGGATGAACTGCCGGTGATGAGGATGGAGCGATTCGCGGTCATGACTTTTCATAGCTTCAGTCCACAGGCCTGAGCTAGAGGACGAAGTCATTCGCCGCCAGTGATGCGACACCCAGCACGATGATCGCAAAGTCGGCCAGGCCGTCGCCGTCGACATCGCCGGCGACGATGACATTGTTGCTAGCCGCCACTGCCTGCAATTCGCCGGCAAGACCGTTGAAATCGGACGCGCCGATGAATGTAAAAGTCTGGTTGCCGCCGGTCCCGGTGTCGGCGTCGATTGTGGAGACATCGATGAGGTCGCTGCCGCTCACAAAGTCGGCAATCCTGTCGCGGCCAGTGCCCAGTGTACTGTCGAGGACGGAGTTGAAGACGAAGACATCATCACCAAGGTCGCCTGCCATGACATCCCGGCTCTTGCCGCCGGTCAGAATGTCGTTACCGCTGCCGCCATTGAGGATATCGTTGCCATTATTGCCGGACAGGATGTCATCGCCCGATCCGCCGAAGATGCGGTCGTTTCCGGCACCGCCGGACACGCTTCCTTCTAAAGAGCCATCGCCGCCGCGAAATACATCGCTGCCACCGCCCAGGCTCACATCCCCGAAGATCGCGCCGCGGTTAATGACCGTTTCGTCGCCATCGCCGCCGATAACAGCGTGGTTGATGGCAAGGAGGTCGCCGGAGTTGATCAAGCGACTCGTTTCTCCCGCGGCAGTCACGAACGTGACAACTCCGTCGTCAGGCGAATCGACGAGGGTCGAGATCGATCCGCGGTTGATGACGACATTGCCGATGCCACCGCCAACGGAGATGCCCTGCCGGCCGGCAACAATGATTCCATCATTCTGGATGACAATTTCATCGCCGACCGCCGCAATGCCGTAGAAGTCGATGGCCGATATGCTGCCGGTATTGACGATCCGGGCGTTACCGCCGCTGCAAGTTATTCCGCTCTTGGCGGTGATCGTGCCGTGGTTGATCATCACGTTGAACTGACCAAGGGACGATATGCCGATGCCGTCTGAACAGTTGATGGCACCAGTGTTCGTCACCTGCGAACCGGCGCCGTCAAGCCTGATGCCCAGAAGGATGCTGTTGACGGTCCCATCATTGGTGATGGCCGCCTGCACGCCAACGGCGCCCATGCCCGCGCTCTTTCCGGAGACGTTGCCCGAATTCGACAGGACCGCGTAATCGCCGTTGATGCCGATTCCGCCGTCATATCCCTGGATCGAGCCGCTGTTGGCGACGATGGCGTAATCTCCGAGTACGCCGATGCCATAGCTTTCAGTCTGTGAGACGAGATTGGCGTTGATCCCGCCCGTGTTGGTGATGTGGCAATCGTCTCCCTTGGCCAGTATGCCGTAGTCTCCGGCGGTGACCGTACCGGTGTTCAGAATCGAGTTGTCGCCGTCGTAGGCTAAAATTCCGGTGGACTCTGCAGATGCGACCGTCCCGCTGTTGGTGATGGTGTTGTGACCCTGGCCGGCATAGATGGCTTCGTGCTCGACGCTGAAGATACTGCCGTCATTGGTGAGCTCCAGCCAGCCGCCGTAGCTCTGCACTCCAGAAGAGGTGCCGAAGACCGTTCCTGTTGCCGAGATGTGGGCGCGGTTGTGGTTGGCATCCGTGGACTCAGGGTCACCCATGTCGAGGCCGAAAGTCTCTCCAGCCAGATTGCCGTAGATCAGGAAGCTCTTGTACCCGGGGAAGCCGCTGCCATCGATGGCCCGGCCGGTCGAGGTCACGGTGACACCGGCATAGACGATCCAGACATCACCGAAGGCCGCCCCGGTGTGCGCATCGACCGTCGCCGCCTGATCGGTGGTGATGGTATAGATCGTCATCGGACAGTCCTCCATCTGCCGCCCGGACGATCCGCGAAGTGCATCACGCGGGCGAATTTCAGAACGCGCCGGGACCTCCCGGCAGGGCGCTGACTATGCGGATCCGCATGCAGATGGTCAAATTCTTCCTAGGCTTTGGGAATGGAGTCGGCGTGAAATTCGCTGAAATCTGCCATCATTGATTGAGATGCTTCGTCGGCAGTCAATTTCGCGATGAATCCTGTCTTCCGTTGTCGCGGCTCAGATCGACTGGCCAATGGCGACGCTGCAATCGGGTTGCGACAGGCAGCGGTCCAGCGCCTTTTCCAATGTGGCGCTCATCTTGCCGTCGATCTCGATGTCGTTGAACCCGTTGTTGCGCAGGAACACCTGCACGCGGAGAATCGACTGCAGCTTTCCGCTGCGCAGCAGGTCGTGGAAATTGGCTTGGGCCGTCTTGCTGTCTCCGGCCTTGGCGCGCAGCATGGCGATGCGCGTGCGGATTTCATCGGCGTTCGGAAAATTCGCGCCGAAATCCATCAGCGATTTCTCATAGTCGTCGGCAGCATCGGTGAACCGACCCGCGGCCTCGAGATATTGCCCCCGCTGCATGAAGATGTCCGGGCTCACGTTCTGCACGCGCTTGCCATCGATCTCGTGGCTGATGGCGTCAATGGCGCGTTCAACGTGGCCGAGGCGCATTTCTGCACTGGCCAGCACGCTCCAGGGTGACGGTTCCTGGTTGATGCCGGGAAGGCGGCGATATTCACCATGGTCGAGTTCGGTGGCCTTGCGGTATTCCTCCAGGGCCTCGGTGAGGTTACCCTGCCTTTCGATCAAGGCGCCCAGCAGCTGGTGGGCGATGCTCACATCGGGTGCGGCATCGACGGCGGCGCGCGCCAGGGCCAGTGCGTCCGGGATTTGGCCACGCCGTACGAAGGCGCGTGACTTGCCCATGAGGGCGCGCCAGTGCTTCGGATCGAGCACCAAAGCCCGGTCGTAGTCCGCGACAGCCTCGTCGTCCTTGTGCTGTTCGAAGGCGATGTCGCCCTTGAGAACCCAAGGCTCGGCGAAAGAGGGGTCGGCGGCGATGGCCCTGTCCCAGCTTTGCAATGACAACACCGGATTCTGGTATTGTCCCGGCTTCATGCGGTAGGCATGGCCGAGGTTGACAAGAGCGGCCGCGCGCTCTCGGTCGCTGCCGCTACCATTGTCAAGGAATGCTTCGCAGATGGCCACATCATTCTGCTTGTAGACGCCCATCACATCATCGACGCAGACGCCGGGGGCGATGTCCGAGATCAGCGACATCAGCGGCGGCAGCGTGGAGTTCACGGGACCAGCCAGAAGGCAGGACATCCTGGGGCCGCACGGTGATTTGCCCGCGGCCAGATCGGCGGCGAAGGCCGGATCGAGAAAGAGCATGGAAAGGCCAATGGCAAAGAGAATGCGCTTGCTCATTTGAAGCACTCCGGGTCGATGATGCAGGCCTTGAGCGCGTTGGCAAACTCGGCCGTGCGGGTGTCGAGCGGTGGGCCGCGATCATCATGGGAACGGTCGCGCTGCGGTCCGAACAGATAGCCGGATTGCTTGAGCTGCATGTGGACGGCCCAAGCCAGGCCTTCCTTGGTTGCCGCGGCCCGTGTCAGGTCGCGTTCGGCTTCATCGTTGTAACCAAGGTGCTTGTAGGAGATGCCGCGCCAGAAATAGATGTTCGGCGTGCGTGACGTTTCGTAGCCGCGTGCGAGCAGTTGGGTCGTGTAGTCAACCACGTCGTCGTCCCGATCGAGATTGATCAACGACTCGATCTTCAGCATTTGGGCCGATGGATAGTCCGGGTATGCGGCGAGGAAAACTTCGGCATCGTCGAGACCGCCGAGCGGGTCGCGTGTGCTGATCTTGATGTAGGAGCGCTGCAGATACGGATCGAGGAACCTGGGATAGTTGGCGATAAGCCAGTCGTATTCCTGTTGCGCATCGCTGTAGCGAAGGAGCTCGAGAAGAATGCCCGCATGTATCATCAATATGTGAGCATAGTAGTCGAGGTCTTCCCTGCCGCCACGACCGTAGTAGGTGACGCCGGCTATGGCCTCGCGGCCAGCGGCGAGTACCTTGCCGAGTTCTGCCAATTCGCGAACGCGGTTGCCATCAAGACATCTGTAAACGCCGGAAAGGTTGCCGCGGGTAATGTAATGGTCGGGGTGATCCTTGAGAATCAGCTCATATTCGCGGGCCGCCGTGTTACAATCTCCGCCTGTCGTATACCGGGCATAGGCCATGGCGAATTGGGCATCGGGGTCGTCCGGCTTGAGTGCGAGATATTCGGTGAAATCCTCCATCGCGGCGGAAATCTCGCGTTGCATCAGATGTGCCCAGCCGCGGCGGCGGAAGGCCTGGTCGGCTTGCGGGTCAAGCTTGATCGCCTCGTCGAGGTAGGGAATGGCGAGACCTGGCCGCTGGGCGAAGTAGAAGGCCTCGCCCAGCTTGGCGATGATCGCCGAGCGCGTCCTGGCGTCGAGACCCTCGACGCGGCTGGCCGGATCGCAGCGATCGACCGTCTCGCTGCCATCGAGATAGGCATCGCTGGCGAGGCAGGCGGCGACGTTGTCATCTGCAAAGGCGGTCCCCGATGCCGCAATTCCCAGTGCCGCCGCCAGCCCAATCGAATACAGAATACGCATGTCTCGCCCCACGGAGTCGGATCTGACGTTACGTCGAAACGCCTTAAGGCCGGTCTAAGCGGATCGGTAAAGATTGAGTCAACGCCGTGCCGCTGCCGCCGGGCGCTGACACCGGACTCGCCGGCGCGCTGATTGCGTCCCTAGCGCCAGTGTGGGCGTGGATGTTGTTGCGCGCGATGCGAGGCGGGTGAACGTTGCAGCTGCTTGCCAAAGCCCGCCGCCCGGGAGCAATGTGATGCCAGGCTTGAGGGAGACGGAGCAATGGACATGCGATCGACGCTGAAGGGGCTGTGCGAAGCCTTCAACGCCCATGACCTCGACCGTATCATGGCGTTCTTCGCCGACGACTGCGTGTTGGAGATGCCGCGGGGCAACAAGCCCTGGGGATCGCGCGCGGAGGGCAAGGCAAATGTGCGCGAAGGACTGGCTGGCCGCTTTGAGGGCTTGCCGGACGTCCACTATGGCGATGATGAGCATTTCGTGGACGAGGCCGCCAACACCGGCATCTCGAAATGGACCCTCACGGGGACCACGCCGGGCGGCGTTCGCGTCGAGGTCCGTGGATGCGATTTCTACACGTTCCGCGATGGGAAAGTGATCGCCAAGGATTCCTACTGGAAGATCGTGGAGTGAGCGGCAGGGCCGCGCTCCGTGCCGCTTTGCACATGTGCAGCCACGATGCCGGCTTCCCAGTCACGTGGATGTCCGCTAGGCTTGGTGCCGCCAGCGAGCAGCGGAGGGTTCATGGCCCGGGACTACGGTCAACTCGAACGCGGCGGTGAAGCCAGGAAGCTGCTCGACGAGCGGCTTCAGCGTAAGGAAATGGGTGACGAAGTCTATGACAAGATGACGTCATACGCAGACGACCGCGCCTTCAAGATTTTCGGCGTGGTGTTCATCCTGGTCTTCGCAGCCGTCGTGTTGGGTGTCATCTGGTTCGAGGGTTAGGGGAGGGCTGGCGCTCAGTTTCCGCCTTCCAACAGCCGTCTCGCGATGACCTGCGCCTGGATTTCGGCGGCACCTTCGAAGATGTTCAAGATCCGTGCGTCGCACAGCACGCGGCTGATCTGATATTCCAGCGCGAAGCCGTTGCCGCCGTGGATTTGCAAGGCGTTGTCGGCCGCGGCCCAGGCGACGCGGGCGCCGAGCAGCTTGGCCATGCCGGCTTCAAGGTCGCAGCGGCGGCCGGCGTCTTTCTCGCGCGCCGCGAACAGGGTCAATTGCCGCGCCGCCATCACCTCCGCCGCCATCAGCGCCAGCTTGTCGCCAATGCGCGGGAAACTGATGATGGATTTTCCGAACTGGCTGCGATCCACCGCATACTTGAGACCGAGATCGAGGGCATTCTGTGCCACACCCACGGCGCGCGCCGCGGTCTGGATGCGGGCGGCCTCGAAGGTCTGCATCAATTGCTTGAAGCCCTGGCCTTCCTCTCCGCCCAGCAGGTTTTCGGCCTTCACCTCGAAGTCCTCGAAGCGGATCTCGTATTCCTTCATGCCGCGATAACCCAGCACCTCGATCTCGCCGCCCGACATGCCCTTGGCCGGGAAGGGATGGTCGTCGGTCCCACGCGGCTTCTCGGCGAGGAATATGGAGAGACCCTTGTAGCCCTTTTCATCCGGGTTGGTGCGGGCCAGCAGCGTCATCACGTCGGCGCGCACGGGGTGGGTGATCCAGGTCTTGTTTCCGGTGACCTTGTAGACATCGCCATCCCTGACCGCGCGCGTCCGGAGCGAGCCGAGATCGGAACCGGTGTTCGGCTCGGTGAAGACGGCGGTGGGAAGAATTTCACCGCTGGCAATCCTCGGCAGCCACTTCTCCTTCTGCTCCTCGGTGCCGCCGCAGAGAATCAATTCACAGGCGATCTCGGCGCGGGTGCCGAGCGAGCCCACGGCGATCCAGCCGCGCGACAATTCTTCGGAGACCACACACATGGATTCCTTCGACAGCCCCAGGCCGCCGAATTCCTCGGGCAAGGTCAGTGCGAATACGCCGAGTTCGGAGAGTTCCTGAATGATCTCCATCGGCACGTAGGCATTCTGGCGATGCCAGTCATGGGCATTGGGCGCCACCTTGTCTTCGACGAAGCGGCGCATGGTCTCGCGCATCTCGGTCAGCGTGTCGTCGAGGCCGCTGTCGCCGAACTGTCCTTCGGCAATCAGTTCCACCAACCGGGCGCGGGCCTCGGGTGTGTTGCCGCGGCCGGCCAGCACGCAGTCGAACACCGGCGACAACTCGTTGCGGGTGAGGCCCAGTTCGGTCACCCGGGCGAATTCGCCCTGGTTCATGGGGATGCCGCCGGCGATCTGGTTCAGATATTCCCCGGCGAGGATCTGTGCGGTCAGTTGTTCGGTCTCGCCGAAGCGCCCGGCCCCGGTCATGCGGGTGGCGAAATTGGCCATCTCGCGCAGCACCGTCGCGTAGGTGACGAGCCAGGACAGGCCGTGCGCCACATGCTGTTCGTGGTCGAGAACCTTCGAGTCCGGCCGTCCGCCCGGTGCGAGCCGTGCCGCAACGCGGGCCCGCGCCTTGGCGAAGACACCTTCCGCCGCCCGTGCCGCCTGATCCAGGTGGGTGACCAGATCATTCACGACGATGGTGTCAGCCGTTTTTCCCGCAACCGCAGCCACGTTCAAATCCTCCATGTTTTGCAAGAGGCTAGCCCAGCCCTTGCTGCACCGCAATAATCCCTCTGGCGGATGCAGTGTCGCGCCGCGGGGCCCCGTGCCCCATTTGAGCCGGATTCATCAAGCATTTGCGCAATATGGATTTTCCAGCGTTGAATGAGTAAGGTCCCCGACATGATTCGCCTGCCGAGAACCCGCGCGCTCGCGCTCATCACATTTCTGGCCTCGACCGGACTGGCACATGCGGACGACCCGCAGTTGCTCGGCCAATTCGATGACTGGGCCGCCTATACCTACAAGGCCTCCGATACCAAGGTCTGCTACGTGTCGTCGCGGCCGAAATCCTCGGCGCCGAAGAACGTCAAGCGCGATCCGGCCTTCTTCCTCGTCACCCACATGCCGGGCCGCAAGGTCCGGGGCGAGGTCTCCACCATCATCGGTTATCCCTTCAAGAAGGACTCGAGCGCCGAACTGACCATCGACAGCGTGAAGTTCACGCTGTTCACCAATGCCGATGGCGCCTGGGCCGATACCACGGCCACCGAAAAGCAGATCGTCGCCGCCATGAAGGCGGGCAAGTCGCTTACCGTCAAGGGCACGTCGTGGCGCGGCACGGAGACCGAGGATACCTATTCGCTGGTAGGCATCACCGCGGCGATGGAGGCCATCGACAAGGCCTGTAACTAGTCCCGTGATGCGGGCGTTCTTCGCCGCCATCATTTCGATATGGCTGGTGAGCCTCCCGGCTGCGGCCGAAGGCCCCTGTGCGCCGCGCGATTTCGATGGCACGCGCTATACGATCTGCCGTTTCGATCTCCGGGAAGACCGTCTGGCGCTCTACAATCTCGATGGCGATGGCAAGCCCTATGGCTCTTTCGAGGCGCTCGCCACGGCGCTGGCCGCCGAGGGCAAGACGCTGCGCTTCGCCATCAACGGCGGCATGTATGATGACGCGCTGAAGCCCATCGGCCTTTACGTGGAAAGGGGGCAGCAACGGAAGCGCCTCAATCGCGCCGGTGGGTCCGGCAATTTCCATCTGAAGCCCAATGGCGTGTTCTGGCTCAAGGGCAGCGAAGGCGGGGTGATGGAAACCGGGGCCTATGCCGAGGCGGGCCTCGCGCCGGACCATGCCACGCAATCCGGTCCCATGCTGGTCATCGATGGCAAGCTCCATCCGCGCTTCATCGAGGATGGAGCCTCGCGGAAATGGCGGAACGGCGTGTGCGTCCTTGACCTGCACATGGCGGTTTTCGCCATCTCGGAACAGGTGGTGAATTTTCACGATTTCGGCCGGCTGTTCCGCGACGGGCTCGGCTGCCGTAATGCGCTGTTCCTGGACGGCGGCTCCGTGCCGAGCCTTCATGACGCGGCAACCGGGCGCAGCGACGACCACGCCGCACTCGGGCCGATCATCGGGCTGGCGAAGTAGCGTCGCAATTCTTCCCGATTTTGTGGTATGGCCCCGGCCATGACCACCATTCTGAATACCATCGAGGCGCCGCCGCGCTACATTCCCAACGATCCCCGGCCGTCGCTGATCGGGTTGACGCGGGCGCGTCTCGCCGATGCGCTGGAGCGCGTCGGCGTTCCCGAGAAGCAGCGCCGCATGCGGGCCGGGCAGATCTGGCACTGGATCTATCATCGCGGCGTCAAGGACTTCGCGGAGATGACCAACATCGCCAAGGACTTGCGCCAGCGACTCGACGAGACTTTCGTCATCGGCCGTCCGGACATCGTCACCGAGCAGGTCTCCAACGACGGCACCCGCAAGTGGCTGCTCAGGCTCGCTCCCGACGAGCGCGGCGCACGCCATGAAGTCGAGATGGTCTATATTCCGGAGGAGGACCGCGGCACGCTCTGCATTTCCTCCCAGGTCGGCTGCACGCTCACCTGCACCTTCTGCCACACCGGCACCCAGAAGCTGGTGCGCAATCTCACCGCGCAGGAGATCGTCTCCCAGGTGATGGTGGCGCGCGACGGCGTGAAGGACTGGCCGCAAGACATCGAGGCCCATCCCACACCGCCGCTCGGCGGGCGCTACATCACCAATGTCGTGCTGATGGGCATGGGCGAGCCGCTCTACAATTTCGACAACGTGAAGGACGCGATGGAAATCGTCTCCGATGGCGAGGGCATTTCGCTGTCGAAGCGCCGCATCACGCTGTCGACCTCCGGTGTCGTTCCCGAAATCCCGCGCGCCGGGGCCGAGATCGGCACCATGCTGGCGATCTCGCTGCACGGCACGACGGACGAGATCAGGAACAAGCTGGTGCCGCTCAACAAGAAATATCCGATCAAGGAGCTGCTGGACGCCTGCCGCAATTATCCCGGCGTGTCCAACGCGCGGCGCATCACCTTCGAATATGTGATGCTGAAGGGCGTCAACGACTCACCGGAAGACGCCAAGCGGCTGGTGAAGCTGCTGGCCGGCATTCCCGCCAAGATCAACCTCATCCCGTTCAACCCGTGGCCGGGTGCGCCTTACGAATGCAGCGACTGGGACATGATCGAAACCTTCGCCGAGATCATCAACCGCGCCGGCTACGCTTCACCGGTCAGGACGCCGCGCGGCCGCGACATCATGGCGGCGTGCGGGCAGCTGAAGAGCGAGAGCCAGAAATTGCGGGCGAAGGAGAGGATGGCAGCTCCGTGAACATGGTACAGAATTTGAGACAGAGCTTGCGATGAATTGCCATTAAGTTGAAAAAACTCGCATTGGGAGGGTGAAATGTCTGATCGTAAGCAGATCAGCAAAATACTTGATTGTCTTGGCGAAAACCCGTTGTTTCATCTCATGCTGGGCTCTCGGGAGTTGTTTCATTCAAATTTTCTTTTCTGGCTGATGGATCAAGACAAGAGATTGATTGGACGGCTTCTGGAGGTTACCGTTGATGATGCCGATCAGTGTCGGATTGAACGAGAAAAGTATGGCGTAGACTTGGCTATTCTCGATCTTTCTACTGACCGCATTCTGGCTGTCGTTGAAAATAAAGTCAAAGACATGCCTCGTCGCGATCAATTGGAGCAATATTCTTCCAAGAAACCCTTCAAAGATGCAGATAAGATACTTCTCTCTATGGAGCCTCCTCAGTTTGACTGCCATGAGTTGGGATGGCGAACGCTCTCGTATTCCGTTCTTGCGGAGAGAATTAATCGGGCGTCGAAGTCTCCAAATCAAGAGCATCCGACGATCATCGCGCTTTATGTTAAGTTGCTTCAGGATATGTCCAAGCTTTTTCAGTTCATGCGAGAGCAAGACAAAAAGTGCCTGAGATACTGGTTCTGTCGCAGCGAAGCATTGAAGATGGAATCGAGCGAAGTCGACAAGAAGCTCGATTCTCGGCGACTTCTTGATATTTTTAACAAGCGGCGGGCTGGTGCCTTGTTAAATGAATTGGACCAAGCAATCGGCGAAGATGACATATCAGATCATCTGATACGAGTCCCTCGCCCTAGTGATTCAATCGAAAACAAGATCGCAATACATTCTCATACCAATTTGATGAACAAGAATCCCATTGTATCTTTTGTATTGAACAAGAGAGTGAATGGACGTCGTCTGGGCCTCGGCGTGCAAGTTGAGGGTCGTCAATACAGACGATTTATTGAGTGGGAGAAGTTCAAAGTCAAACAAAGTGCCGATGTCGACGATGTGGAATTTGTGGTCAATGATGGAACAAAAGGGAAGCGAGTTGAAGATGACAAGCATCAGAAGCGACTTCGGGACTTTGTCGAGAAGACAGATAATTTCAGGTGGCTGTTCATTGGTGATCCCAAGCAAGGGCATTTGGCGTCTCCGGGCGGCGGAGTAGATGAGACCCGCAACTTGCCGACCAGGATGAAGAAAGAGTTTTGTAGCTATGCGCCGAACTTTGTGTACCGCTACGTGGACGTAGGGTTTGGTGACAGCGATTCGCTCACCGATGCAGCGCTTAGCCCGCATGACCTGGCCAAAACGATAGTAGGCGATCTGAAGTATGCATTGGATCGGCTGCGTGACGATGGTTATGTTTCCGCGTACAGCCATTTTAAGCCGGGCGAATCTGCATAGAGTTAGCACTTGACGCTCCTTTGAGGGGTGATGGATCGAAGGAATGCAGGTATTTGTCCCCAAGAACATCGCTCACCATGCCCCGCGTCCTGAAGACCATCCTCGGCCTCGTTATCATCGCTGCCATCGCCATGGCGTTCGGCTGGATTTTAACCTGGAAGCTCGGGCTGGCGCCTGAGGCCGCGCGCGAGGTGCTGCTGCTCTATGGGGCAGCGGCGGGCGTGCTTTCGATCCTGCTGGTGGCGGGCACGGTGATGCGGCTCCGCGGTCACGGCTACTACATCATCGTGGGCGGCGTGGTGTTCCTCGCCGTCGATGCCTTCGTCTGGTGGGGTGGCGCTTCGGCATCCTGCCGGGGCCGAAATTCCATCCGCATGGTTTCGTGCCGGCGGGTGCCATGGGGGTGTTCCTCGGTCCCGTCTATCGAATCCTTGGGCCTTGACCTCGGACCACGTTGCGGCTCTAGCACGGGCCCATGGCCGCTCCCGACATCTCAGCCGACCAGCAGGGCCGCTGGGCGGAACTCGTTACGCCACGCTACCTGTTCGCCACGGCCACCGTGTCGCTGGGCATCGTGCTGTTCGCCTTCAACGCGTTTCTGGTTGCCACCGCCCTGCCGACGGCGGTGAAGGATCTGGGCGGCGCCCCGCTGCTGTCGTGGGCGACGAGCCTCTATCTCATCCTGTCGATCCTGAGCGGGACCAGCACGGCGCTGGTGATGCATCGCATCGGGGCCCGGTGGATGTTCATCCTGTCGGCACTCGCCTTCCTGGCGGGAACGCTGGTGGCCGGCTTGGCACCCTCCATGCCGGTGCTGCTGGCGGGCCGGGCGCTGCAAGGCGTGGCGGCTGGCTTCATCGAGGCGGGCTGCTATGTGCTGATCCCCAGGCTGTTTCCGTCGCGCCTCATCCCCAAGGTGTTCGGCGTCGAGGCCATCGCCTGGGCGCTGGCGGCGTTCGGCGGGCCGGCGCTGGCGGGCTATCTGGCCGAAGCCGTCTCGTGGCGGGCATCGCTGCTCTCCGCCGTGCCGCTGGTCGTCGTCTTCCTCGCGCTGGTGCCGGTGGTGGTGGCGCGCGACCTCGAGGACCGCCGGGCCGTTCAGGTCCCCTGGGTGAAGCTCGGCGGCATCGCTGTGGGCATGCTGCTGATCACGCTGGCCAGCATCGCCGGTAGCAACGCGGCGAAGTTCGGCATGCTGGCGCTGGCTGCCGGCATCTTCGTCGTCACGGCGCTGAGCGACCGCTGGCGGCTTCCCCGGCTGTTTCCGCACGGGGCCTTCGCGTTGAACTCCATCACGGGCCTCGGGTTCTGGACAGCGCTGGTCATGCCGGTGGCGCAGGCGGCCGCCGCGGTGTTCCTGGTCTATGCCCTGCAATTCCTTTGGCAGTATTCGGCGCTGGAAGCCGGTCTCGTCGGCGCGGTGATGGCGCTGAGCTGGAGTTCGTCGCAGTTCCTGCTCGCCACCTTCGGTACCGCCCGCTTCCGCCTGCACATGATCTGGGTCGGCCCGGTGCTGCTGGTGGCGGGCCTCGCCGGCATTGCCGCAGCGCTGGCGTTGGAGAGTTTCGCGACACTGATCGCCGCGCAGGTGGCCGTCGGGCTGGCCTTCGGGCTTAACTGGAGCCCGCTCAGTCAGGTGGTGATGGAATCGGCACCCGCCGCCGAGCGCGACGGCACCTCGGCGCTGTTGCCCACCATCATGGCGGCGGGCTACGGCATCGGGGCCGCGGTGTTTGGTGTCGTCGGCAATGCGCTCCACTATGCGGCGGCGGAAGGCGAGACGCTTCTTGGCGTCATGCTGGCGATCTTCCTCATCGCTGCCGGGATCGGCATCGCCGCGGCCGTCACCGGCATCCGCATGGCGGTGCTGGTGCTGCGGCGGGGCACGGCGTCATTTGCCTCTGCTGGAGCGCCATGATAGGGCACTGCCGATTCATCGCCGGAAGAGTGTCATGTCCAAGCAAAAAGTGAACAAAGTCGTCCTCGCCTATTCGGGAGGGCTCGATACCTCGATCATCCTCAAGTGGCTCCAGACCGAATATGGCGCCGAGGTCGTGACCTTTACCGCCGACCTGGGGCAGGGCGGCGAGCTGGAGCCGGCCCGCAAGAAGGCCGAGATGCTGGGCATCAAGGAAATTTACGTCGAGGACCAGCGCGAGGAATTCGTGCGCGACTTCGTCTTCCCGATGTTCCGCGCCAACGCCGTGTATGAGGGGGTCTACCTGCTCGGGACCTCCATCGCCCGGCCGCTGATCGCCAAGCGGCTGATCGAGATCGCCGAAGAAACCGGGGCGGACGCCATTGCCCATGGCGCCACCGGCAAAGGTAATGACCAGGTGCGCTTCGAGCTCACGGCCTATGCGCTCAACCCCGACATCAAGGTGATAGCACCC
>ERZ795053.3736-NODE-3736-length-17040-cov-12.012423_pt1 | contig 17040 bp, 18 predicted proteins | sample MGYA00375137_ERZ795053 | MGnify/ENA primary metagenome ERZ795053 (study PRJEB30182, sample SAMN05720284) | activated sludge metagenome | isolation source: Anaerobic digester | place: Hong Kong | collected 2014-12-17 ...
GCGGACGTGGCGACCGAAACCGGGGGCAGGGAGCGCCAGCGTTCCAGCGCGACCGACTGCTTGGACGACAGCTGCAGCATGGGATTGGCCAGGATGGCGTTGAGATCGCGGCCTTTCATGTGGCCGTCGTGATGCGCCTTGCCGCCGGGCAGCCCGTTGACGAAGAACAGGCATTCCAGCATGGACGGCAGGTCGCGATAGCTCATCAGGCAGCCGGGCAGCCAGACCGTCGTATCGAGGGCCACGCCGTGGGCGGCGGCAAACGCGGCCAATTCTTCGCCGATGCCCAGGCGCTCGCCGACCTGCGCAAGCGGCACGTCGTTCTTGCCCGTGGGGAAGATCAGCGACGGCACGCCGTTGCGGGCCAGGGTGCGGGCCTCGCGCAGGGTTTGCCACAATCCGCCGGCATCATACAGCGAAGGCGTTTCCAGGATCTGGATGCCGAGGGCCTCGATGATCGGGCGCGGATCGGCGCCGGTCATCTGGTTCGTCGTGCCCGACAGCTGGATTCCGTTGCGGTGCATGATGAACGTCACCGGCGCTTTGAGGATCCGGGCGGCATGAAAGCCGTTCAAAGCGTGGCCGGCGATCCACCCGGCATCGCCGGTATGGCACAGCACCCAGGCATCGGAGCCGTAGGCGGCGCGCTTGCCGAGGGCCTGGCCGACGGCGGCAGGGATCATGACGCCCAGGCGTCCGCCGTTGAGCTGGGTGCCGCCCGGGACCCAGGCCACGTGGCCGGGAATGTCCAGCCCGCGCCGGAACGAATCCACGACATGCTGACGGTCGAGATAGCCCAGCGTGGCCAGGGCCGAGAAGTAGCCGATCGAGGTGTGGGCGTTTTCAATCGTGAAATCGATGGCCCCATGGTCCGCCAGCGCCAGCGACAGCAGCAGGGGCGGGATCAGGTCCAGGCCGCCGCCCATGTGATCCACCTCGTTGATTTTGGCCAGCGAGGCCACGGATTCGATCGCCAGGCGCGCGGACTCGATCTGGAGGGCTTCGAAGAGGGCGATATCCTCGTCGGACAGCCGGGACATCTGTTCCAGGTCCAGATGCAGGGGGGGGACGGAAGAAACGACGTTGCGGCGCATGTAGAGCGAGTCAGCCAGAAGCGCCTGATTGCGCTGCTGCTGGAGCTCGAGAGGAGAGAATGTAGTTTTCATAGTGGGGGGGGATTGTGCCGGAAAAGAGGGGGGGCGTCAACCGCGCGAACGCCATGCCCACGCCCAAATCCGAACAAATCCGAACAACCGTGGTTGCCGCAGAGGGCACAGCGGGACAGGCAGACACGGGGTGCATGAGGCCGGCCCAGGAAAACGCCCGGTTTGCCAAGGGATTCAAATGATGCCGATCGGAGTTTATAAACACCGTTCATGGCTGAATTCCCCTGTAAACAATGAGGATATTGGAATTCGCAGGCCGAATATCGCTCCTAACCTATCGGAGTTTATAAACACCGTACAGGGGGAGGGAGCCGTCGTGCCGGCGGAGTTCGGATGGGTCTGGCCGGTGGAGCCGGGCGGGTGTTCCGGCTAGCGGTTGAACTGGGCGAAATCCTTTTCCAGCGCGCCGACATCGGCCCAGCCGTACGTCTCCAGCAGGGCGGATTCGGCGGTGTCGCCCGCCAGGACCCGGGCGAAGAAGGCATTCCATTTTTCCCGCGGGAGCTTCCACAGCAGATAGCCGACCAGCTGCTTGGAGGTGGCGTAGAAGCGGGTCACCTCGTCCGGTTCGACGGGATAGCCGGTGGCGGTCAGCAGCTGCGCCATCGGCATCCGGTCGCGCAGGGCCTTGAAGACATTGCGTTCCCGATGGGTCAGTCCGCGCGCCCGGCGGAAGGCAAATTCGCCGTAATACTCCGCGAGACCCTCGTTGAGCCACAACGGGAGGCGAACCGACAGGAAGCGATTGAACACCAGATGCGTCATTTCGTGCGCCAGCATGCCCATTTTATCGGACTGGCCCGAACCGACTTCCTGGAGATACATCGCCTGTCCGCGGACGAACGAGGCGGCCCAGGGCTCCATGCCGGGGGTGGCGGCGACAACGGCCTGCCAGTCGCGGGCATTGCGGAAAATGAAGATATGCGATCGCTGGGCGCCCATACGGTCGTGCAGGTCCGGCAGATCGCCGCTGATGGCGTCGTAGAAGGCTTCGCCCATCCGGGCCACGCGCATGGCGAATGTCTTGCGGTCGTGGTGGACAAGGAAATGCGCGGTTTGCAGGTGCTGCCAGCGGAACGACGGGTTCTCCAGCATGGCGACATCCGCCGGCAACAGGCCGGCGCGCTCCACCGTATCGGCGGGCACGTCCTCCATGTTCACGTTCGGGGCCGCTTTGCCGGCCAGCGCCAGGCCAAGGAGCACGGCCAGTCCTCCGACGGCTCGACGCGTCATGCCGCGGTTACCACTCAATGGAGGGCGGTTCCTGCTCGAACTGCTCGGCTTCAAACGCGTCAATCATGGCCTGCTCGTCCGGTTGGGCGGGGACCGGAGCCGGCTCATCCCCAACCATTCGTTCGGCCGGCGGGGCCGGGGCGGGTTCGGGGGCGGGGGGGCGGCAAGCGGCCAGCGCCAGGCAGGCGAAGCCGGTCAGGACGGTTCTCAAGATGTTTTTCATGGTGTTCATCACGGCTTCATCCTATATAAACAACCCCGGACATGCAAGCCACCCCCGAGCCATGAACAGGAAACGCCCCCTGACCGACACGGAACGTCCTCCGCTGGACTGGGAAGCCGAGGGTTGCCTGGTGGCGTTTCCGGCCATCGGCGGGCAGCGCATGCGGATGCTGGACGGCTTTTATCGGTCCGGACCGGGCACGGGCGCTCCGCTGCTGGTTTTCGTGCACGGCATGGGCAGCAATTTCTACCGCTCGGCGCTGAAAAAGGCGTTTATCGAGGTGGCGCCGGCGCTTGGGATGGGCATTCTGTCGTTCAACAACCGCGGGGCGGAACGCGGGACGGAAACCGAACGTTTCGGCACGTGTCTGCATGACCTGGATGCGGCGGCCGAGTTTGCGCGCCGCCGGGGTCATCGCCGTCTGGTGCTGGCGGGCCACAGCACCGGCTGCCAGAAAATCGCGTACTGGCAGGCCCGGCGCCGGCATCCCGCGGTGGCCGGGCTGGTGCTGCTGGCGCCGGCCGACGATTACGCGGTAACCCGGCGCGATCTGGGCCGGCGGTTCGACGCGAAGGTGGCCTGGGCCCGCCGGCAGGTGGCCGCCGGCCGTCCCGATGCGCCCGTCACGGGGCTTTATGAACGCTTCACGGCTGCGCGGTTTCTCAGTCTGGCCAATCCCCGCGCCACGGAGGCCGGCGTATTCCGTTACGGCGGACCCTTGACCCATTTCCGCCGCCTGCGCTGTCCGGTGCTGGCGGTGTTCGGCGAAAACGAGGAGTTCGCGGCGATTCCTCCCGCGGACATGCTGGCGATTCTGCGGCGAAAGACCCGTTCTGTTGATTTCGACGACTGGCTGGTCCCCGGCGCCGATCACGGATTTCACGGAGCCGAGGCGGAACTGGCGCTTTCCGTTTGCCAATGGGCCCGGGAGAGCGTCCGGTGAGGCTGACCGGGGGTGAACAGAGCGGTCGCCGCCTGCGCGTGCCGGCCGGCGGGTTGCGTCCCACCCAGGACCGGGTGCGCGAGGCCCTGTGTTCTTCGCTGGCAGCGTATTTTCCGGAGGCCCGGGTGCTGGATTTGTTTGCGGGCACGGGGGCGATGGGGCTGGAGGCCTGGAGCCGCGGCGCGGCGCAGGTCGAGTGGGTGGAGTCCTCCAAGGCCGTGCTCCGCGATCTGCGTGCCAACGTGGCGGCCTGCGGCGTGCCTCCCGAAGCGGGCCGGGTGACGGCGGCCGATGTGTTCCAGCGCCTGGCGCATCCCTGCCCGGGGAAGGGGCATGATCTGGTGCTGGCCGACCCGCCCTATCAGCAGGCCCGGGAAGAAGGCTGGCTGGAGAAGCTGGCGATTCTGCTGGCGAAGGGCAACTGGATCAAGCCCGGGGGCGTCTGGGTATACGAGACCGAGGGCAAGGATGCCCTGCCGGAGCTGCCGGGGTGGCGCCTTGCCCGCGACAAGCGCTACGGTTCCACCCGGCTCCTGTTCTGGGTGCGCGAAGGACGCGACGAGCGCAACGGGTGAAGAGCCGACAGGGGGCCAATGCCGCAAATCACGGGCGCCCCTCCTTTGGGGATCGGCGTCAGTGCGGCAGAAACGGCAGGCCCGCCGGCAGCATCATTTCGGCCAGGGCGGACAACGCCAGCACCGTGCAGACCCACATGCTGGCCCGGATTTCCCGGATGCGTCCGGTGAGAATCTTCAGGGCGGTCCAGCTGATGAAGCCGGCGGCGATGCCGACGCTGATGTTGAACGTCAGCGGCATGAGGATCAGCGTCAGCACCGCCGGAATCAGCTCATCCATCCGGGAAAATTCCAGATGGCGGACATTTTTGAACATAAAGACGCCGGCCATGACCAGGGCCGGTGCGGTGGCGAAGGCGGGCACGGCCTGGATGACCGGGGAAAGCAGGAGGGTCAGCGCGAAGCAGGCGGCCGTGACGAGCGACGCCAGCCCGGTGCGCGCGCCCGCGGAAATGCCGGTGGCGCATTCCACGTAGGTCGTCACGGTCGGCACGCCCAGAAGCGCGCCCGCCACCGTGGCGCTGGCATCCACCTTCAGCGCGCGTTCCAGCCTGGTCATGGCCGGATCGCCGGCGAGGATGCCGCTGTCCTTGCCGCAGGCGATCATGGTGCTGAGCGAATCAAACAGATCCACGAACATCAGGGCGAAGATCGGTCCGATCAGGGCGGGGGTCCACGACCCCCGGATGTCCAGCCTGCCGGCGATTTCTCCGATGCCCGGCGGCAGGGCCATCAGGCGGGCCGGCGGCGCCACTTCCTGAAGCAGGATGCCCAGGAAGGTAACGGCCAGGATGCCGATCAGGAGGCCGCCCCGTACGCCGCGGGTTTCCAGCATGCCGCAGAGGAGGGTGCCGGCCAGTCCGAGTCCCAGCGGCGTGCTCCACGCGCCGATGGTCACCAGCGTGCCCGGGTGCGCGACAATCGCGCCCATGTTTTTCAGGCCGATGAACAGAATGAACAGGCCGATGCCGCCCGCGGTGGCCACCTGCAGCGATTCAGGGATGCCGGCGGCGATGGTGCGCCGGATGCCGATCAGTCCCAGGATCAGAAACAGCACGCCCGAGGTGAACACGGCCCCCAGCGCCACCGTCCAGGGGACCTGGCTGGCGATGCACAGCGAATAGGCGAAATAGGCGCCGAGGCCGATGCCCGGCGCCATGGCGAAGGGCACCTTGCCGTACAAGCCGACGACCAGCGTGCCGAAGATGCTGGCCAGGATGGTGGCGGTGATCAGGGCGCCCTTGGGCATGCCGATGGCCGGATCCGACAGCATTCCCGGTATCACAAAGATCACATAGGACATGGTCAGGAAGGTGGTCAGTCCGCCGACGACTTCATGGGTCAGCGTGCTGCCCGCCTGCGGTATTCCAAACCAGCGATGGAGGAAGGGGAATCGGTTGATGGGTCTCATGGGTGGGTGTTCCGTATCACAGCCGAAGCGAAAAGAAAAGAGGCCGGTGAGCCGGGGAACTGCGCCGTGGGCGGTCAGGGCCCGGGATGCAGCAGGCGCACGGGCATGAGCCGCAGGCGGTCGTAGAGGCGACGCTCGCCCAGGATGGGCCACCAGTCGAACAGAAAGATTTCGAGGGGGCGCCACATGGCGACCCAGCCGCAGATGAACAGGCCTTCGCGGGCGATGCCGGCGGCGGTCGAGGATTCCGTCCAGGGCGCCAGGAAGGCGGCGGCAGACAGGACGGCGCTGAGGAAGGCGATGCCGATGGCCAGGCTGATCCAGCCGCGGCGGATCAGGCGGCGCAGGCGGAGGTCGGCATAGCCCGACTGGCGCGCGAAATGCTCCCGGATGGCCTCGCCGGCATCCCGGCCTTCGCCGGGCGATGCGGGCGGTTCGCTGAGATGGATGGCCAGGGCCAGGGGCAGGCGGGCCGCCACTTCCTTCGCGCTCTCCACGATGTACTGCTCCGCATCGGGGTCGAGGTCCTTGGCGAGAAAGGGGGAGGGGTCCAGCGAGTCAAACAACTGGCTCAGCTTGCGGATGCGAACTTCGATCCGGTGACAGCGCAGCGGGATTTCATCTCCGTGATCCACCGTGATGGGCATGGCCTTCTCCTGTGCCGGCGGGGAACGGGGCCGCCTCCGACCCCATCAGGATAACCGTCCCTCCGGCCGGAGGCAAGCGGGCATGGCCTCCCGGTTTCCATGACCTGATCGGCGGCTGGAAGCATCCGGTCCTGCGGAATCTGCTGGAAAGCCGACGGAGGCGGGGATAGGATGCAAGACAGCAACAGGCTCTGCGGGCATGCAGGGCGGGAACAGCAGGAAAACAAGGAGAACGGTATGGGCACCAAGGGTATTGCGATTGTGGACATGGATGTGGGGAAACTCATCGGGATCCTGAACAAGGCGTTTTCCGACGAGTGGCTGGCCTACTACCAGTATTGGATCGGCGCCAAGGTGGTGAAGGGTCCCATGAAGGAAGCGGTGATCGCCGAACTGATCCAGCATGCCACGGATGAACTGCGGCATGCCGACATGCTGGCGAACCGCATCATCCAGCTCGGGGGAACACCGGTGACGGAACCCCGGGAGTGGTACAAGCTGACCAACTGCGGCTATGACGCGCCCAGCGATCCGTATGTCAAAGCCGTGCTGAAGCAGAACATCAAGGGAGAGCAGTGCGCCATCATGACCTACAAGAAACTGCTCAAGCTGACCGAAGGCAAGGATCCCGTGACGTACAACATCGTGCTGCAGATCCTGCAGGACGAGGTCGAGCACGAAGAGGATCTCCAGGCCGAGATGGAGGACCTGGAGGACTTGCTGAAGGTCCACGGCCGCAAGTAAGCGGTTGACTTCCATGCCGTGGAAAACGGATTTCCACGGCATGGAAAATGCGGGGAAAAGCGCCCCGGAGTTCTCCGGGGCGGTCAGGCCATGGGGGCGTCGGGGACCGCCGGAGGGGGGGTGCCCCTGGCCAGATAGTCGCGCAGCCGGACGGTGCCGCGCCGGGGGGTGCAGACGTCGCGGGTGGACAGGAAGACCAGCAGTCTGCCCATGGCCCAGTGGCGGTAGCTGAAGGGGCGGATCAGGGCAAGCGCCAGCCGGCAGAGCCAGACGGGGGCATGGGAGATGCGCGGGGGCTTGCCCAGCGCCGCGAAACAGGCCTCGCAGATTTCGCGCCAGGAGAGGTCTTCGGGGCCGCCGACGCCGATCACGGCATTGGATGAGGTGGTCATTTCCTCCAGCATGATGGCGGCCAGATCCGGCACATGGACGGGCGTGCTGAGGGAAGCGCCGTTGCCGATGGCATAGAGGGGGCCCTTGGCGGCGGACTTCAGCATCCCGGCGATGTCGGGAAAGAATCCGCCGGAGCGGAAGATCACCCAGGGGGTGCCGCAGGCCTGCAGAATCTGCTCGAAACGGAACTTGGCATCCACGAGCGGCGCATGGCCGCAGCCCATCCCGGTGCCGGCGGGGGAAATGAAGCCGAACTTCGCGACGCCGCTGCGCCGGGCCTCGTCCAGCAGGTTCACGTTGCCCTGGTAATCGACGATTTCGTGCGTCAGCCTGCCGCGGAGACGGGTGATGCCGATGCAGGAAATGACCTGCTCGATTCCCTTGCAGACGCCGGCGAGCTGGTCGGGCTTCGTGACGTCGGCCTCGATGATGCGCAGCCGGGGATGTTCGATGACGCGCAACTCGCCTTTGCGCAGCACCAGGGCAGCGACGCGGTCGCCGCGGGCGAGGGACTGGCGGACAAGCTCGCGGCCGAGAAGGCCGCCGGCGCCGGCGATGAGGAGGTTCATTCCGCGTACTCGATGACCCACTCGTTGGCGGGGAGGGAGATCGTTACGATTTTGGGGGAGGTCCCCAGTTTGCCGTCTTGCTCGGCGCGGACGCCGCGACAGGTGATGCGATAGCCTTTGGTTTTGTCGAGACCGACAGCCTTGAGAAAATGCTCCGTGCGGACAAAGAAGCTGACGACGGCGGTCAGCTGCCCGTCCTTCAGGACGGGGTAGCGCATGGCGATCAGCCGCGGCTGGACGAGATTCCCGTGGCCGGGCTCGCTGAGCTGCGGGGAGGGGTTCTTTCGCATCAGGTCCCAGAAATGGTCGAGCTGCCTGACCTTCTTGAGATCAAACCCGCGGGCGAGGAAATCGCGGGGATAGAAGACTTCGCGGATGACGAAATTGGTGTCGATGAACGAGCCGCCGAAAAAGCCGTCCGTGGCTTCCTCGAGCGGTTTCATGGCGGCGCGGAAGGTGTCCTTGTCGGGCTGCTTGTCCGCGACGGCCTTGAGGTTGGCGAAGGTTTTCGCGAAGTATTCGGCGGTGGCCAGGCCGACGGGGTCGTCGGGGGGCTGGACTTGCGCCGAAGCGGCGAAGAGGCCGGTGCAGAGGGCGGCGAGGGCGAGGATCATGGTTTTCATGGTTGTTGCTCCTGGGGTTTGATCATCGTAAAGAGCGAGAGGTAGCCGGAGTGGCGGGAAGCGATCTGCCAATGGCCGTGCCAGGGGGAGGCGTCGAGGGCGTCGCGGAGTCTGCCGCGGATGTTCTCGGCGATTTCGGCCTGGCGGAAGAGGCAATAGCCGGACCAGGCGCAGATCCGGCCGAAGAGCGAATAGGGGATATCGACGTCGAGGATCGCGGCCTGTCCGCCGGGGCGCAGCACGCGCCAGATTTCGGCGAGGGACCGGATTTTGAGTCCGTAATTCAGATGGTGGAAGAAGAAGGTCGAGAGCACGCGGTCGAACGAGGCGCCGGGCCAGGGCAGTTCCTCGGCGAGGGCGGCGACGAACCCGAGGCCGGGGCGGGAACCGGCTTTTTTGCCGGCGACGGCGATCATGGCCTCGGCGGCGTCCACGCCGCAGACGCGGCGGGGCGCGTCGCCGGGGAGCGCGTCGTAAATTTGCCGCGTGAGGGCGCCGGTGCCGCAGCCGACATCGAGGACGGCCGCGGGCCGGTCGAGCGCGAGGCGCGCGACGACCTGCCGGTGCAGGCGATGTTCCGAGCCGAGGGTCATGAGCGGCGCGAGCCAGTCATAGACCGGTGCGGCATGGTCGAGGGTGATGCCGGCGGTGCGCCGGGCAACCGGCGAGCGGGGATGGAGGCGCTTAGACAACGGACAGCCCCTCCAGATCGAGTACGGGAAACATGGCGCGGGCCATGGAGTCGGCTTGCGCGCCGCTGCAGCCCAGACCGGCCTCGCCGAGCGTGCGCAGGCCGGAGGCCATCCGGTCGAACCCGAGCCGGGCGGCGGGCAGGGCGAACTGCGGGACATCCAGATACAGGCGGTCGGAAACGGATGGCGGTCGGGCCGTCCATTCCTGCAGCCGTTCGGGATCCTGAAAAGACAAAACGGACAAGATGTAGTTGTGGCGCTTTTCGAGGAAGTCGCGAGCCATGTCCCGGATATCGTCGAGCACCTGGCAGCCCAGGCCGAAATTCATCAGGCCCTCGCGAAGGGGGCCGGTGCGGCCGAACGCGGCCGGTTCGACGAGTTCCGGGCCGACAAAGGCGACATTGAACAGCAGGCCGGTCTTGAGGCGGTGAATGACGCCAAGCACCTCCTCCGGGGGGGGGCGGTTGGTGATGCCGCCTTCCTCGGTGGCCTCCTGGGCGGCGCTGGGCAGCAGGCGGCAGAGCGATTCGCGCGCGAGGTCGTCGCGCTGGGTGTCCGTGATCGTTCCCGACGCCACGGCGTCGTTGAGGATTCCGGCCAGCACGCGGTCGGCGGCCATGACCGCGACGACCTGGCGCATCACCCGGGCGGAACCGGGCATGACCAGCGGCACGACTTCCTTGTCCTCGGCGTCGAGGAGATTGTCGGCGGAGGTGACCCAGATGCGGAACAGATGGATCAGTTTGCCGTAGAGCATCCGGCGCGGGGCGGGGATATCCATCAGGTGATAGACGGACTGGAAGAGGGTCGAGAACAGGTTCTTGCGCCAGCCGAGGCGGGCCTCGGGGAGCGGAGCCGGGCGCACGGCGTATTCTGCCGGTGTAGTCGCGGGAGTGGCGAGGTGGGGAGCCAGGCGGGCATGCACTTCACGGATGCATTCCTGCTGTTCCCGCAGGGCGGCGCGGGCGATGCGGCCGGTTTCGAACAGGGTTTTCCAGGCGGTATTCATGATTCCTGAACCCTATCCGGAACCGCAGCGCATGCAAACGACGGGCCCTTAAAAATCATTAAGGAATGTCGTTCGGTCCCGGACTGTCGAGATGCTTCAGTTCGACCCGGTCCAGGACGGCGTCGTTAGCGCCGATCTGTTCGATTGCCACGCGGCGGGCATCCACGCGGACCCAGGTGAAGCTGAACTGCGAATCGTCGAATTTTGCCAGATCCCGCACCGCTTCGGGTTGTTCCTTGTGCAGGGATTTGCCCCCGGCGCCGGAAACGACGTAGAGGATGCCTTCGGGGGCGGGAACGACCCGGCCGTTGCGCCGGGGGAGCATGCGTTCATAGAGATGGTTGTGTCCGCAGAAGACGACGTCGGCGCCGCCGGCCTCGATGGCGGGGACGAGGATGTCGCAGACCTTGGCGTCCGCGGGACGATTGCCGCCGGCCCACGGGGGATGGTGGAAGAAAACGAATTTCCAGCGGCGTCCGGCGGCGGCCAGCGTCTCGCGCAGCCAGGGGACAACCGCGCCGGCCAGCAGGTCCGGATCGAGGTTGGAATCGATGCCGACGAAGCGCGCATCGCCGTAATCGAACCAGAAACAATGTTCGGGCGGCAGGCGGGCAGGTCCGTTCGTCGGCAGGCTGAACGTTTGCAGGAAAGCCTGACCGGCATCTTCCTTGAGATCGTGGTTGCCGAGAACGGGATAAATGGGAACGTCGCGGAGCCAGTTCCGGTAGGGACGGAAGAACTTGTCGGCGTAATCGCCGGGAGCGGCCCGGCCGTAGATGAGATCGCCGGCATGCAGAACGAGATCGAAGGGATAGCGGTCCATGGTCTGCGCCAGGCGATATTGCGGGCGTTTGCCGCTGCCCGAATCGGCGAACATGAGGAAGGAAAACGGGGTGCCCGGCGGCGGCGCGGTCCGCGCCCGGCCTTCGGCCAGCCGCCGCCGGGAACCGTCCGGGGCAATATCCAGAATGTCATAGCGGCAGGCAACGCCGGGCTCCAGGCCCGTGGCGCGGGCTTCGAATCGGTCGCCAGTCCGGCGGGCCGGGAAAACGACTTCCGCTTCCGTGATGCCGCGGACCCGCAATTCGGCGGGGCTATGGCCGGTTTTCCACCAGACCACGGTGAAGCCGTCGGGAGTCGCGTTTTGCAGCATCGGGCCGGCGGTAAGCGGGGCTGTCGTCCACTGGGCGGCGACGGCGAAAACGGCGACGATTCCGCAGAGAACGGCAGCGATACCCCAGCCGGCCGGATGGACAGGGAGGGCTTTCATGGGCGCACATTGCCACGGGAAACACACGGTGCCGAACACGGAATCATGAAGAATCCTTCAGGTTCCGGCGCGGGCGCGCGGCCGGGAAGCGGCCGGAAAATTCTCGCCATCGGATGCGGGGCCTTTAGAATGAAGGCCATCATGAAAGCAGACGAGGTCAAGGCGGCCGCCGGGATCCTGGTGGTGGAAGACGACCGGCGGGTCACGGAGAGCCTGCAGCAGGGGCTGAGCGAGGCCGGGTTTGCCGTTGCAACGGCCGCCCGGCTGGCCGCGGCGGACACCCAGCTGGCGCAAGAGAAGCCGGCGCTGGTGGTGCTGGATTTGAACCTGCCCGACGGCGACGGGCGGACGTGGCTGCGGCGGGTGCGCGCGGCCGGACACCGGATGCCGGTGATCATTCTGACGGCGCGCGACACCCTGCCGGAGCGGGTGGCGGGTCTGGACGAGGGGGCGGACGACTATCTGACCAAGCCCTTTGCCTTTGCCGAACTGCTGGCGCGGATCCGCGCCCGGCTTCGAACGGCAGCGGCGCAAACCGACGACGACGTTCTCGGCGTCGGCGATCTGGAAATCGACCGCCTGCGCCGGCAGGTGCGGCGTGCGGGACGGGCGGTGGATCTGACAGCCCGCGAATTCGATGTGCTGGCGCTGCTGGCGCAATGGCGTGGCCAGCCGGTGTCGCGGGATTTGCTGGCGCGCGAGGTATGGAAAATCAACCGGCGGCTGACGCCGCTGGACAACGTGATTGACGTGCATCTGTCGCATTTGCGGGAGAAAATCGACAAGAACCGCGCGGCCAAACTCATTCATACCGTGCGGGGTGTGGGGTTCCGGCTGGCGGAGGAGAACACATGAGCTTTCCGTTCCGTTCGCGGACGTTTCTGTACCTGCTGCTGCTGCTGGGCCTGTTCGTGGCGAGCCAGGCGATGATTTACACACTCGTGGAATGGGCGCACCGCCATGCCAATCCGTACGAAAACTTCGCAGAGGGGATCATGGAGGTTGTACAGGGCGTGGGGCTGACCTTGCTGCTGGTGCCGCTGCTGGCGGGCGTTGCGTGGTGGCTGGCGCGGCGGATCACGGGCCCCCTGAATGCCGTTGCCGCGACGGCTCAGCGTATCCGCGGCGGCCAGTGGGCGGAGCGAATCGAGACGGCGACGATGCCGGATGACGAAACGAAGGTCTTGGCCGAGACCGTGAACGCAGCGTTCGACGGCTACGCGGGTGTGCTGCGTCGCCTGGAGCGGTTCAGCGGCGACGCGGCGCACCAGCTGCGCACGCCGATCGCCGCGATGCGCAACCTGGGCGAAGTCGCTTTGAGCCGGGCGCGCACCGCGGACGAGTATCGGGAGGCGCTGGAAACCATGCTGGGCGAACTGGACCGCCTGACCCGGATCGTCGAGCAGCTGCTGCAACTGTCGCGGCTGGACGCCGGGATGCTGAAGGCGCGGTTTGCGCCGCTTCCGCTGGGGGCCGTGGTCGAGCAGGTCCGGCAGATCTACCAGCCGCTGGCCGAAGCGCGCGGCGTGGAATTGGCCATGGCCGCGGGGGCCGGCGCGCGCGTGGCCGGGATTGAAGAACTGCTGATCGAGCTGCTGGGCAATCTGGTGGACAATGCGCTGCGGCACACGCCCAAGGGCGGCACGATCCGGATCGACGTCAGCGAGGCCGGCGGCGAGGTTTGCCTGGCGGTGACGGACAGCGGTCCGGGCATTCCGGACGAATTCGCCAAGAAAATCTTCGATCGGTTCACGCAGGTGCCGGGGAGCGAGACCGGCACGGCGGGATTGGGTCTGCCGTTGGCGGCGCAGATCGCGGCGGTGCACGGCGGGGCATTGAAGCTGGCCAATCCCGGCCAGCCCGGCGCGCGGTTCGAGTGCCGGCTGCCGGGACTGGGGCCTTCAGCATCGTCCTCGCCGCCTGCCGACAGATCATGAACCCATTTGGGCTCCTCGCCGGCGCCCGAGTTCATGCCGCTGGCGATCGGCATGGGGGCCGCCATGGTGTTTGGCACGTGGGTGGCCAAGCGGACGATCGAGCGGGTGCCGCCGGAACGGTTCCGGCAAGGCGTGACCGCGCTTCTGGTCGCGGCGGCGATCTATCTGCTTGTGCGCGGCTAGGGGAATTATTCTGGACGGACTCCTTCAACGGTTCCGATAGAGCAGGAATCCGCCGAGGAGCTGGCCGCCCAGTACGGGGATCCAGGGGATCAGGTCGGGACGCCACTCCGGGTGATCCAGCAGGGAATCGGCCAAGATAATGAAGAGGTAATAGACGAACAGGAGCACGAGCGAGAGGCCGATGCCGATGGAGGATTCCTTGCGATGAGCCCGGATGCCCAGCGGGATGCCCAGCAGCGCGAAAGAGAAGCAGGACAAGGCCAAAGCCAGGCGCTTGCTGGCCTCCACCGCCAGTTTGATCCGCATGCGGGGGACGCCATTCTCCTGAAGGTCCGGGAACGTCCGCCGGACGTTCCGGATGGCGCGGACCAGTTCGTTGAGGGAAAGCGAAGCGGGTTTCCTGGTGAAATGGCCCTTTCGCATCAGTTTCTTCAGGTCGAGCGAGATCGGATAGCTTTCCGCCGTCAGGGTGCGGGCGTTGGACAAATCATCCGGATTGTGCCTGTCGTATTGGGTCAGGCGGACCTGTTCGAGGCGGATGTCCATGCGCTGCCGGGCGAAATCGCACGTCACCCTTCCGCGTTGGGCGCGGACTTCGGCGCGCACGCCTGTTTCGGCGAACTGGAACAGCACGATGTCTTCCAGGCGCGCACCGTATTTCCGTCCCACGTAGATTTTCACCCCGGGAAAACCGTCGGTGAAGCGGCCTTCTTCCAGCAGGGCCAGGGGATCCACCTCGCCCAGTTCGCGGAGCATCTTGTACCGCAGGAAATGACTGCGCGGGGCGACTTCCGCATTGATGAACAGGCAAAGGGCCGTGAGCATGATCACGGCGAAGACAACCGGAGCGGCTATTTGCCAAAGACTGACTCCGCAGGCTTTCAGCGCGGTGATTTCCCCGTCGGCCGACATGCGGCCGAATTGGAGCAACACCGTAGTCAAGACGCTGACGGGAATGACGAATGACAAGGTGAAAGGAATGTTAAGGGCGAAAATCTTCAGGATCAACGGACCCGAAATTCCGCGGGACATGTAGTCGATGGCCTGCACGGCCGCGCCGATGTACATGACGAACGTCAGGACGGTCAAGGTGGTCAGGAATCCGCGGAGGAATTCCCGGAGCACATGGCGGTTGAGCACGCGGATCATGGCGGAGGGCGGGGGGCCGGCCGGCCTGGTTGCGTCGTCACCAGAAAGACCAGAACGACGGCATCCAGCCCAGTTCCTTCAGGCCTTCGGCAAATTCGATCAGGCCGACGATCCAGACGAACCAGAGGGCGCTGAACATATGGCGGCGGTAAACAACCGGTTTCACGACACAGGTGTCCGGTTCCGAAAACAGGGAGAAGTCCGGGAAAAAGACGGGTACGCGGTGCGCATAATCGTCGAACTCGCGGCCGAAGCGTTCACGCAGCCGCCGTTCCTCTTTCCGGACAACGAGAGGATAATACAGGATCATCACGGTCAGGAGGAGGACGGGGAAGGTAAATGTTTCCGTGCAGAAACCGACGCTCAGGGCGCCGAAGGCGCTGAAGAAATAGAGCGGATTTCGGGTCATGGAATAGGGGCCCTGCGTGATCAGGACCTGATCCTTGTAGCCGGCGATGTAGAGGGAGCACCACATGCGGCCCAGGGAACCGATGGCGACCAGGAACATGCCGAGGGTGAACAGTCCCGTCGTGATCGCTTCCCGGCCGTTTTCCCAGCGGTTCGTCGAGAACAGCAGAAAGAAGACGGCGGCGGCGGACGCGAGGCGCGAGACGGGGAGGCGGAGTTTTTCGTAGCGGGTTCTCATGGATGCTCCAAGTGGAATGGTGCGGGGGGCGGCGGGGCGGCGTTCGGTTCATCCCGCGGGGCCAGAAGGAGCCAGTGTCGTCCGAGCGCTTCGGATCGCAAGGGCACGGGAGGGGCGGCGGCCATATGCGCCCAGCTGCGATTCGAGACGAGATAGCGGGGTGATTTTCCCTGGGCGATCTGGTCCGCCAGATGGGCGAAGAGATCTCTGGGCGGAATGAATTCGATCAGCCGGTCCAGATGGAATTCCAAGCCGTTCAAATTGCGGCCGGTCGCGGTGTAGAACGGATGGCCGGATTCGTTTTCCAGCGCCGGCGCAAGGGCCGCGGCCAGGCGCGTCATGTCTTTCGGACTGTCCACGCGCGCAAAAATTCCTTTGCCCGCGATGACGAGGGCCAACGTCGCTCCGGCCAGCGTTTTCGCCGTGCGGGATCGCACCCGGCCCTGATCGATCAAGGCGGCCAGCATCCGCCCCAGCGCCAGCGACAGCGGAACGAAGACCGGGAGAAGATACAGCGGCATCTTCGAACGGCTGAGCGAAAAGACGACGAACGGGATTGCCACGCCTGCCGCAAGCGAGACGCGCGCCGCCCGCACGACGGCAGGCCGGTCTTGGGAGGTCGCCCACCCGTCTCGCAGGGGGCGGCCCCGGAGAAGGACGAGCGGGGGCCAGGGACCGGCGCCGACCAGGAGAATGGGCAGATACATGGTGAAAACCGGGAGAATGCCGGGGCTCCGGTTGAATTCGCCGCCGACGTTGCGGCCGACGAGTTCGTGGCCGAGCCAATAGGCGAGCAAGCCGGGCGTTTGCGCGGCTTTGTCCAAGTACCAGAGGACGCCCACCAGCAAAAAGAGCCCCAGTCCCGCCCACGACAGCCAGAAGGGGAAACGCCGCCCCTCTTCCCGCCGCAGCAGGTAGGCCGCGATGGGCAAGGATGCCGCCGGAACCAGAAGGGCCGGCGGACCTTTGGTCAAGAATCCAAGGCCGAGGAATACCCACATGGCGAGGCACGAAACCGGAGACCGGCGCACCCGCCCGTGCCAGAACGCGGCAAACGCCGCAGCGACCCAGAGCGTGGTGAGCAAATCGGACGAGACGACGTTCGCCGCTCCGGCGACGAAAGGCGACGTGGCGAAAGCCAGTCCGCTCCAAAGCCCCGTCTCCGGCCCCCGGATGGAGGTGCCGGCCAGCCAAACGGCGCCGGCGGCCAGAACCAGCGCCACGACCAGATAGGCGCGCACGCCCCACGGAGAAGGGCCGAACGCGCGCATGCCGGCCATGATCGCCATGTAGGTGAGCGGCGGCTTGGTCCAATGGGGCTGGCCGTTGAGGATTGGATCGTCGTAATCGCCGGAGGCCATGGTTTCCCGGGCGCATTCCGCATAGCGGCCTTCCGTTGTCTGATAAATTCCCCGGCTGCCCTGGAACGAAATCGCGCCGGCGAAAGCGAGTCCCCCGACCAGCAGGAGCCCGCGCCAGTCGAACCGGCGGGCCATAGGGGGTGCGGAGATCATCGGCGGAGCCTATTTCGATGCGCCGCTTGGGAGGCCGTCCGGGAGTTCAGAATGCGTCAGATCGAATTCCAGCCAGACGTAGCGCTTGCTGCCGGAGCGGAAGTCGCCGGTGG
>ERZ795053.3737-NODE-3737-length-17040-cov-4.892670_pt1 | contig 17040 bp, 18 predicted proteins | sample MGYA00375137_ERZ795053 | MGnify/ENA primary metagenome ERZ795053 (study PRJEB30182, sample SAMN05720284) | activated sludge metagenome | isolation source: Anaerobic digester | place: Hong Kong | collected 2014-12-17 ...
GGTGCCGAGCAGCGTCGGTCCCGCCAGAAGCATGCCCACGTTGCCAGCCGGTTTGCTTGTCGTCCCATGGTTGCCTCCTTCGCTGCGGGCGTCCGCGCCCGAGTTCCTCTACCAGTCAACATAGTTGACAGCGGTGAACCAATGAAGGTTAGGCAGGCAAATCCCGGAAGTCTAACCCATTAAATAACAGATAGTTAAGTGATTCAGCGGGAATCGCCGCGCTGCAGCAGGTCCTGGATGTGCTTGGCCAGCAGGGCTGGATCGCGCTGGGTGACGACGTGCTCGATGACGGTCGGCGCGACCTTCAGGTTGGTCAGGGCCGTGCGGACGCGTTTCCAGAGGCGGTCCTGCTTCGTGGGGGTATCGGCGAGGTACAGCTCGCTCGCCAGCTCCTGCAGGCGCGTCACCATGATGGTGTCGCGGTGCGTGTAGTAGCGATCGATGATCTTGCGCTGGTGCGGGGTGAAGTCGCCCATGGCGGGAGCATAGCACGCGACGCGGCGGCGGCAACCGCGCAGCCGTCCCGTCGGCGCGACGCATCCGGCGGGCTATGATGAAGGCATGAAGACTGCAGGCTGGGTACGGGCGGTTCTCGCGACGGCGCCGTGGGCGCTGCTGCTCGGCGTGGCGGGATGTGGCGACCTGCGCGTGCCGGACCCGAACGTGGTGTACATCGCCTTTGGCGACTCGGCGACGAAGGGGCCCGCGGACGACGACTATCCCGACCTGCTGCGGGCCCGGCTCGGGGTTGCGGCGAACACCTTCGCGAACGAGGGCGAGGGTGGTGACACCATCGCGGAGGGCGTGGACCGGCTGGCGAGCCTGCTGGACAGCGGTATTTATCCCAATGCCGAGGTGCTGCTGCTGTGGGAAGGCGGCGGGGACCTGATCGACTTCATCGGCGAGATCGATCCGTTCCTGCTCTGGTCGGTGAACGACAGCGATTACCCGTACCAGGACGAACTGGACGCGAAGCTCGACGAGATCGGGGCGAACCTGGCGGATGCGATCGCGCGGGGTCGGGCGGCGGGCCTGGACGTGTACACCGCCACGTATTTCCCGATACTGGGCGGGTTTTCGGCGTGCCCGGGCCTGCCGTTCGACTTCATCATTCCCGGTCAGGCGGAGCGGGCCAACGAGTACCTCGCGCTGCTCAACGCGGAGATCCGCCGTAGGGTCAGCGCGAGCGGTGCGACGCTGGTCGACATCGGCCGCGACGCCGCGAACCTGGCGGACGACCGCGGCAACTACGAGAACTGCAATCATCTCAGCTCGGACGGCAACGCCCGCGTGGCCGAGCTCTTCTACGACGCGCTGCGCTGAACGGGCCGGTTGCGCGAATTGAACCACGAAGACACCAAGACACGAAGAACGGCCATTTCTTTGTGGTTGGCCGCCGGGCGCTTCAGGCGTCGGGGGACTTGGTTATTTCTCTAATGAGGGATGTCGCGTAAGCGCCGGCGGGGAGGGAGAACTGCAGGCGCAGGTACTCGCCGGCCGCATCGTCGCCGGATTCGACCTTATGGTTCTCGAGCGGGACGCGCAGGGGGCGGCGGGCGCCGTCGAGGGTGATGCCGTCGGGTGAGCGGCGGGGAATCTCCGGCAGGCCGACCTCCGCGCAGATGGTCTGCTCGATTTCGGCGGGTGCGCCGGTCGGGGTGGACATCTTCGCGCCGGGAATGGGGCCGGTTGGGGAAATCTCGAAGCGTGTGCAGCGCTCCTGTTCGGCGGCTGCGGTTTCCACCGAAAAGCAGGCACCGTTGGCGTGTTTCCAGGCGATGTCGCCGTCGCGCAGGCGATCCAGGACGGCGATCCGGCGGGCGAGTACGCCGTTGAACACCGCGCTTTGAGCGGCTGAGTAGAAAAGCGTGCGCAGACGCCGGTCGAGCGTCCGCCAGGCGGCGGGTCCGGCCTCGCGCTGGGCGACCACGTGGGTCCAGCGGGCCTCGTCGCGGCAGTGGGCGGGCCAGGCCCGAGCGCATCCGGGCAGGCCGCCCGCGTCGTAGAGGGTGCGGGCGGTGTGCTCCGCGGGTGCATCACTCGCCTCAGGACGCCCGAGCAGCCAGGCGAAAGCGGCTGGGTAATCGCCGGCGAGTGCCGCCAGACCGACCTCGGCGTTGCGGTTGCGGCGTCCGAAGCGTTGCGGGCCGAAGTAGTTGGGCACGCCGCGGCGGGCGAGCACGTCCAGGACGGCGGTGGCGATTTCGGCTGCTCCGGCGGAGCAGCCGCGCAGGCGGATATCGAAGCGGTTGCCGGCGAGATGGCCGATGCGCAGCTTGTTGGTGTGGCGCGTGACGTCGAGGATGCGCACGCCGTCGATCTGCAGCGCGAGGAGGCGTTGGGGGTCGACGTGTTCGATGCTGAGGCGCTGCCGCGTGACGCCCTGGGCGTCCTTCATGCCGGCGTAGCCGATGTCCGCGGGCTTGCGGCCGAGGGCGCGGGCGATGCGCTGGACGACAGCCGGCGTGGTCAGGCCGCGTTTTTCGATCGTCAGGTAGAGGTGCGTGCCGTCGCCGCAGGCGGCGTAGCGCGGGATTTCCTCAACGACGAAATCCTCCGGGGCGGACTTGATGACGCCGCCACAGCCAGGTGATTCCGCGGTCAGGTACGGGAGCATCGCGCGCGGGCCCTCACGGCGCCTGGTGAAAATCCATGGGGGGCGGCGCCACGTGCGGGGCGCGGGCCGGAGCCAGTGCCGCAGCGGCTTCCATGATGTGCCGGTCGGCGAGTTCGCCGCGGCGGTGCAGGCGGCGCCGGGCGCGGCGGTTGAGCCGGGCGAGGAGCAGTGCCGCCGAGCCGTTGGGATCCTCGCGGACCACGGGCGACTCCGCGCCGCGGAGGAGTACGGAGCGGATGCGTTCGACCGATTCGGCGCGGTACTGCCGGACGAGATCGGGCGGAAGGTCCCAGCGGCTGTAGCGGTACCACAGGCGCGAGCACGTCTGCCAGTAGTCGCGGGTGTGAAACCGATTGATGCGATCGAAGAGCCGGCGGTTGAATCGATAGGGCAGAAGCGTTTCGGTCAGTTGCGCGGCGAGCACGCGGTGATGGTGTTCGTGGTCGGCGGCGAGGACTTCTTCCATCAGCCGCCAGGTTTCTGTATCGACGAGAGCGTCGGCGCGCATCTCCCAGTAGAGATGGCCGAAGTTCATCGTCGTACGCGTCACGGTGATCTGGTGCGGAACGTATTTGTTGTGCGCGACGGTATCGGCTGCCAGGTGGGACAAATATCCGTAGGCGAAGGCCTGGTCGCGTTCGTTGTCGGCCTGCTCGAGGAAACGGAAGCCGGTGGACCAATGGTGACAGAACTGGCGGACGCGGCTCATGCGCTTGGCGAATACCACGTCGGCGGCGATGTTGCCGAAGATGTAGCTGACCATGCGGCGGGCCAGCATGGCGGCGAGGCCTGCGGGCAGCAGCGATGCTTCACCGAGCACATCGAGGGCGAGGCGGGCGTGCATCGCGGGCCCCCAGGCGTACGCATCGGCTGCCGAGAGGCAGACGCACGCGACGGCGAGCGTGATGATCACGGTCCAGCGTCGGGACATGAGGCGTTTCTCTCCGGAAGTCACAGCACGGGCGAGACCTGCGCCGCCGGTCGCGCCTGCGCCGCCTGCATTCAGGAGTATAGGCGGCGGGCCTCGCGGAAGTCGTCTCCTGACGGCTTTCGACACCGTCACGGGTGCGGCCCGCGTCGGGATTGACACGCCTACCCCCGCGGCTAGACTCATTAGGTTACACGCAACAGGGATCCATCGCCACGCTGGAGCGGTTACACATGGCTGAAGGCTCGTCGCACCTTTCGGTATTGAAGCGCGAATCCGTCGACGTCGTCTCGTTCAGCGACCGCAAGATCCTGGAGGAGCTTTCCATCCGGGAGATCGAGGAGGAGCTGTTCGCGCTGGTGGGGGCCACGCCGGCCATCCAGTTGCTGCTCGATTTCTCGAACGTGGAGCATCTCTCGTCGGCGGCGCTGGGCATGCTGATCAACCTGCAGAAGGAGGTCGGCAAGCAGAAGGGCCGGCTCAAGCTCGCGGACATCCGCCCGCAGATCTACGAGGTGTTCAAGATCACCCGCTTGACCAAGATGTTCGAGATCCACGGCTCGGTGGACGAAGCGATGGCGAAGTTCTAGAGCGGCGCGGCCCGAGCACGGTCCGGCGCAGCGTAGGGCGCCGCCAGGGCCCCACCGGTAGAGGCATACAGATCGCAAACCGCGCCATGAACGTTGTCGATCCGCACAACGAAGCCACCTACCGAGTCATCGAAATCCCCAGCACGCTCGCCGACGCGAAGAAGCCGGAAGTGCACATCCTCGCGGAGGTGGAGCGCTGCGGATACGACGAGGACTCGAGCTTCGCCATCAAGCTGGCGCTCGAGGAGGCGATGACGAACGCGGTGCGCCACGGGAATTCCGGGGACGCCACCAAGCACGTCACGGTCCGCTATGCCGTCACGCCGGAGATGTGCGTGATCTGCGTGCGCGACGAGGGCCCGGGATTCGTCCCCGGCGAGATCCCCGACCCGACCGCGCCCGACCGCCTGTCGCTGCCGTGCGGACGCGGCATCATGCTCATGAAAGCTTACATGACCGACGTGGAGTACCGCGCGAACGGGCGCGAGGTGCGGATGGTCAAGCGCAACCCGCAGTACCGCCCCAAGCAGTCCACCCGGCGCAAGTAGCTGGCCCGCGGCATACCGCGCCGCTACCCTCCCTGGAAATCCCGTGATTCGAGCACCTTATGAAGCGATTTACCGTACATTTCTCCGGCAACGTGCAGGGCGTGGGGTTTCGCTACGTCACTTGCCGCGTTGCGGACCAGTTCGACGTCAGCGGGTACGTGCGCAACCTGGCGGACGGGCGCGTCGAGATGATCGCCGAGGGCGAGGAAGGCGAGTTGCGGCGGTTCGTCGGCGCGGTTGAGGAACAGATGGTCGGCCACATCCGCGAGCGGACGATCGAGCAGTCGCCGGCGAGCGGCGAGTTCGGCGCCTTTGGCGTCGCCTACTGATTGTCCGGCGTTGCCGAAGTTACCACGTCCGCGAGCAGGCGCGCGGGATCAAAGGGATTATCCAGCGCCGGTGCGTCGGCGGCGAGTTGCTCAGCCGCCCACCGCCCCACCGCGTACGACGAGGTCACGCCGTGTCCGCCCAATCCAGCGACGTGGAAGAGTTCCGGCCAGCGGGGATCGAAACCGATCACGAACTTGCGATCGGCGCTGAAGGTGCGCTGGCCGGTCCAGCTCATGCGCACGGCCACGCTGGCGAGCCGCGGCTGGCGCTTGGCGAGCAGGCGGGCAAGGCGTTCGTGGATGGAGAAATCCACTTGGTAGTCGCCGGCATCGCGGACCTGCTCATCGCAGGGGCACAGCAGGAGGCCTCCGCCTTCGGGGCGGAAATAGAGGCCGTGTTCGATGTCCCAGACCCACGGCCACGCGGCGTCGATTTCGGCCATGGGCGGCGTCAGCACGAGATGGCGATTCAGTGGCGCGAGCGCGAGCCGGCCGAGCAGGCCAGCCCAGGGACCGGCTGCGTTGACCAAGCGTCGCGCCTGAAACTCCCCCTGGGAGGTGATGACGCGTACCCCCTGAGGCGTGGGATGCCAGGCTTCGACCCGCGTGCTGCAGCGCAGCGGGATGCCGCGCAGGTAGGTGTGAAGCAGGCCGGCGGGATCGGTCACGCCCTCCTGCGGGTACCATGAGCCGCGACCGGCTGCAAAGGGAAAATGCGCACTGACTTCGTCCTGTCCGGGGCCAATGAGGAAGCCGCCGGTGCGGCGGAAGTCGGCGAGACGGGCGGTGCGCAGTTCGGCGGCGCCGGCCGAGGCCAGCCGCTGCACGTCGGGGTCCTCGACCTGCTCGCGAACCATGGCGGCGTTGCGACCGGAGGCGTGCTGCCCGCAGGCGGCTTCCTGCTCGAGGACAAGCACGTCCTCAACGCCGAGCCGGCGCAGATGATAGGCGGTGGCAGCCCCCGCCAGTCCGCCCCCCACGATGATGATATTCACCTGCATATGGGCACTCGTGGCACGCGCAGCGTGCCCTGCGTCGCAACGGTGCAGTTTATCGCGTGAACGCGAAGTCGCCAGAGCGGCAACGGGGGCCACGCGCCACGACTTGACGGCGCCGGGCCGCCGCCGCAACATCGGCACAGTCCCGCGCCGGCCCTGCCATTCATGCAGACCGGCGGCATGCGGACGCCCCGAGCGAGCGCAGCATGGCGAACGAACACGATGAAGAGGGCAGCACGGACTCGGTCGGGCCCATCGAGTCGCTCAGCGCCGTCACGCTGGTGACGGGGAACCTGCGCCGGGCGCTGGCGTTCTACACGGCGCTGGGTTTTCGACTACGCAGCGGGGATGAGTGCTCGCGCCTGGTGAGCTTTGCGGTGGGACCATCGTACCTGAACCTTCTCGCGGACGCGGATGCGGCGGCCCCCACGGGGTGGGGTCGCGTGATCATTTACGTCACGGATGTCGATGCATTCTACGCGCGGGTGCGGGCGCTGGGTTTCTCGCCGGAGGCGCCGCCGCGGGACGCGGCGTGGGGGGAGCGGTACTTTCACCTGCGCGATCCCGACGGGCACGAATTGAGTTTTGCCAAACCGCTCGATGGGCGTGGACGGGCCTAGGCCGTACCGGGCGACTCAGGCGATGGACTCGAGCGCCTGATCCGTATCCGCCTCCGACGTGCCGGGCACGGTCTTCTTCGCGTTCAGCGACAGGCCGACCATGATCTGCCCGGGCGACGTCGCAATGGGCACCGTCACCCAGGGCCGGAGCTTCTGAGGCATATCCCCAATGGGGCCCGTACTGCGGACGATGGGTGAGTCCAGTTCGACCCCGCCGAGGCGCTTGTCGCGGCGGGCGATCGAGACCATCATACGGGCCATCTCGCAAAGCGCATTCTCCCGCGCGCTACCCGCGGAAAGCTGAGCGTCGGCGTCCACGAGTTCCTTGGCGATGGCATCCGCCGTGGTGTTGGCCATGTAGATGGCGAAAGCACCGGATTCATCACCCCGGACCGGGATGACGGCGACGACCCAGTTGGGTTCCTCACGCCAGGCGCGCAGAACCGTGGGGCGGCCGATGACCGAGTCGCTCCCCACCATCTTCTTGAAGACCCGCCGCAAGGCGTTCAGCATCGGAAGTATCAACGTTGTCTGCAAGGCGCGTCCCCTCGATTCAGCTCATCGACCACCGTTGCATTGTCTCGGCACCGCTACCGCATGCGCAACCCTGGGATCCACACCCACGCTGCAAACTGCCTTGCGCTATCCGATAAGAATGGTCGGCGCTGCGTGAATTATGTCGATCGTTCGTCTGCGGGTGAGGGATTCACCCCAGGTCAACACACTCTCATCATCGGTCGTTCACCCACCGGGGTTGATCCGTTCATCGGCAATTGTCGCGTCACATTCCGGGCTCAATGCCCAACAGAACCGATCATCCCCCCCTTCAGTTAAATCTCTACTTCAGCTCCGCGGCGTTCCACGATCAGGGGTCACTTCTTTCCGGCCGCTCGCTGGCGACGAAAGAACGCACGCAGAATCGCGGCACACTCGTCCGCACAAACGCCCATCATCAGTTCGACCTGGTGATTGGTCCGAACATCCGTGGTGATGGTGAACAGTGAGCCGCAGGCGCCGAACTTCGGGTCGTCCACGCCGTAGACCACGCGAGCAACGCGGGCCAGAACGATGGCACCAGCGCACATCGGACAGGGTTCGAGCGTAACGTACAATGTGCAGCCAGTCAGACGCCAGTCGCCGATGAAGGCGGCGGCTGCGGTGATGGCGAGCATCTCGGCGTGGGCCGTAGGGTCAGCCAGAGTCTCGCGCTGGTTGTGGCCACGCCCGATAATACGGCCCTCACGCACGACAACGGCGCCGACCGGCACCTCGTCGCACTCGTCGGCCCTGCGGGCCTCGTCCAGCGCCGCTTCCATGAATCGCGTGTGTTCGTCGACCATGGAGGTAATTGTATCGCCTGCCGCCCTCCGCCGATAACTCGGGCAGAAACGCGTTTCTGGAGTGTACTGGCAGGTGAAGATTCCCCGCGCACGCAGCGCATGGTTTGCAGCCGGTCTGGCGCTGCTGGCGGCTGCGCTGGCAGGCTGCAACCCCGCATCATCCACCGACGCCCAGGTTCTCGAGTTGGTCGCACCGGGACTGGTTGACAGCAACGCGGTGGAGCTGGCCGCCGGAGCATCCGTCGAGATCCGCTGGACGCCCGGCAATCCCGATTTTCCGGTCTGGCTCGTCTACCGCGATCGCACGTCCCTGAGCGAGGAAGTCATCCTGACGGATGCAATGGGCGGGACCACGACCTGGGTCGTACCCACGACGCTCTCCACGGTGACCGCGTACGAGATTCGCGAATACGATCCGCAGGACGGCACGCTCCTCGCGCTGAGCCCGCCGCTGCAGGTAACCGGGGCGGATGCCACCTCGACGGGGCTACCTGCGGGCTCCGCGTGCACCAGCGATGCCGAGTGCGACGACAGCCTGTACTGCACCGGTGTCGAAACGTGCGCCGGCGGTTTCTGCTCGAACGGCGTGGCGCCCTGCGCGTCCGGACTCTGCGATGAAGCGACGGACGCTTGCCTGCCCACGCCGTGCGCTACGGACGACAATTGCGCAGCCGACGAGGCCTGCGCGGACCACGTCTGCATCGCGCTCAATCCCGGCTCCAACGGTCTGGCCGGCTACGCGTTCTATGCGGACAGCGGCGACGCGGTGGATTTCGGGCAAACCCTGACCGTCGGTGACGCGCTGAATCTGCAGGCGCCGCAGGCCGCGGTCGCGACGGCGCGCATTCTGGACGGCGCGTGCTCGTGCGGCTGGTCGATTCAGCCGCCGGGTGCGGGGACTTTTTCGGCGGCGAACGCGTGCTCTACGGGCTTCACGCTGGCTTCCTCGAACGCCTTCGAGCTGATCGTCGACACGTACTGTGCGGGCAACGCGCTGCGCTACGTGCAGGCCGGCATCGCAGCCGATCCACCGCCGGCGACGCCCAGCATGGAAGTGCTGGCGGAGGAGACGGTGGCGCCGTACGTCGTGCGGTTCACGCTGCGTCTCAAGGACACCAGCGGCGCGGTGATACCCGACGGCGTGTCCGTGGACGATTTCCAGATCGTGGAAAACGGTACGTCGGTGGACTTCAGTGAAACGAACCGGTTCGTCGTGCCCGGCGCCAACCTGCCGCTGCGGATCGTGCTGGTGCTGGACTACACGTCATCGATGGCTGCTTCCGGCGCGATTGGCACGATGATTGCCTCCGCGGCGGAGCTGGTGCAAGCCGACCACTTCACCGCCACCCACCAGTTCGGCGTAGTGGAATTTCATGATCGCACGCCGGAGGGCGAAGGGTATCGTCTGGTCGTTCCGCTGACGGCTGCCGATGCGGCGGGCAAAACTGCGCTCGTCGCCGGCCTCCCCCGTGCCGCGGAACTGGAGGGCGGTCTGAGCCGGGTGTGGGACGCAGTCAATCTCGCGTTGACGACGCTGGGTGCCGTCGAGCGCCAGGCGGACGAGGTGCAGGCGGTGGTGTTCCTGACCGACGGGCGCGACACAACGTCGGACGCGGCCCCGGCTGCCCTGATCGATACGGCGACCGCCGGCGGCGTGGCGCTCTACCCGATCGGCTTCGGAGATGTTGCCGACACAGAAGCCCTGCTGCGGAACATGGCGACCTCGACCGGAGGCACGTACTTCGCAGCCGCGGATGCCGACGCGCTGCGCGCCGTGTTCGCGCGGATAGCAGCCGACCTGCGCGGCCAGTGGAATCTCAGCTATGTGACGCCGCGCAACTCGGGCAGCGTCAAGGTGGATCTGACATTCAACTGGCAGGGACGCTCGGCGAACTACGCAACGAGCTTCGACGCCGGGTCACTCACCGGTGACATCCACCAGGGCCGGATCACGGTGCTCGACCGCAGCTACAACCCCTACACGGACCGCACGAGCTTCGTGCTGCATGCGCTCTACATTCCGCGCAACATCGACCGGTTCCGGTTCGTATTCGCCCACAGCGATGCGCAGTTCGCGCTGCAGGCGGAGGGGGGACTGACGCCGACGGCGGACGGCTGGTCGCTGACGCCGACGGGCTCCGGCGGCTACCTGCTGCTCAATCCCACGCCGTTGGAATACGGTGCGTTCGGGAACATCGGCACGGTTACTGTGCCGGGCGAGGTGGCGACGCTGCAGGTCGTACACGACGATACGCTGTACGACACGGCCCCGCAGCCCAAGTCCTTCGTATTCGAAGGGGACCTGTGGACGGCGCCGTACACGCTGGCGGTGCAGACCACGCCGGAGGGTTTGGGGCAAGTGCTGGTCTCGCCCGCAAAGGACGGGTACGGCGCGGGAGAAACGGTGACGCTGACGGCGATCGCAGCCGCCGGCGCGTCGTTCAAGCAGTGGACCGGCAACGCCACCGGGACGACGCTCACCGTCGACGTGGTGATGGACGACGACAAGTCGGTGGTGGCGGAATTCGCGGTGACACCGTGAGTCGCGGGGCCGCACAGCCCGTCGCAACACGCTATCGTTCACCGGCCTTGTTCAACCGGCATTTCGGCAAATCCCGCGATGTGCGGTCCAAACACGGGGACCGGCGCGTCGAACGCCTCCAGATCGACCTTGGCGAACCCGGCTGACTGGATGAGCGTGCCCGTTTCCCGGGCGGGTGAGCAACCGTCGCCGACGAAGCGCCAGACGGGCGCCGTGCGTTCCTGCCAGCGTCGCGTGCGCGAGCCGGCGGGGGCTGCGACGTGCTCCATGAACACGAACCGCCCGCCGGGGCGCAGGACGCGGCGGATCTCCGCGAGCGCCCGGTCCGCGTCGGACACGCTGCAGAGCACCAGCGTGGCGATCACGGCGTCAAAGCTGCCATTGGGAAATTCAAGTCGACGCACGTCTCCGCCGCGCAGGTCGACAGCCACACCGTGCCGCTCGGCAACGGCCCGAGCGTGGCGTTCCATGTACGGATTGGCCTCGATGCCCGTATAGCGGATGCCCTGCGGTAGGTACGGCAGGTTGGCGCCGGCGCCGTAACCGACCTCGAGCACGTCGCCCGCGAGTCCGGCGAAGAGTGCGGGCTTGCGCCGATCGATAAAGCGCCGGTAGCGCTTGCCGCAGTGCCGCATGCCGCAGGCAAAAAGCCGCTGATGGAGGCGGCAAAACGCCATGGCCGCAGGCTACTTCTTCTTCGCCTTCACCTCGGGGCGCAGGTCGATGCCCAGCTCCTCGAGCTGCGCGGGCGACACCTCGCCCGGGGCGTTGGTCAGCGGGCAGACGGCGCGCTGCGTCTTCGGGAAGGCGATGACGTCGCGCAGCGACGAGCACTTCGCGAGCATCATGACCCAGCGGTCGAAGCCCATGGCGATGCCGCCGTGGGGCGGAGCGCCGAAGCGCAGGGCGTCCATGAGGAACTGAAACTTCTCGTGGGCCTCCTCGTCCTTGATGCCCAGCAGGCGGAAGACCTTGGCCTGGATCTCGCGCTGGTGGATACGGATGCTGCCGCCGGCCATCTCGATGCCGTTCAGCGTCAGGTCGTAGGCCTTGGCGAGCACCTTGCCCGGTTCGGTGTCGAGCAGGTGCACGTCCTCGTCGCGCGGCGCGGTGAACGGGTGGTGGAGGCTGACGTAGCGCTTTTCGGCCTCGTCGTACTCGAACATGGGGAAGTCGACGACCCAGAGCAGGTTCCACTCATCCTCGGGAATCAGGTTGAGGATTTCGCCAAGCCGGGTGCGCACGTGGTGCAGGTACTTGCAGACGTCGGCGTACTTGCCGGGCATGAAGAAGATCGCGTCGCCCACCATGGCTCCGCTCGCGGCGAGCAGTTCGGCGCAGTGCGGCTGGAGGAATTTGGCCACGCCGGTGGACAGCTCGGGGGCTCCGTTCGCGCCCGCGATCACCTTGGTGACGGGCAGGCCGCCGCCGCCGATGCCCTTGATCTCGTCGGTCAGGCCGTCGGTGGTCTTGCGGGTGAGGTCGGCTCCGCCGGGCACGACCAGGCAGCGGACCACGCCACCGGCGGCCAGTGCGTCGCGGAAGATGCTGAAATCGGTCTTGCCCGCCAGTTCGGTGAGATCCTTGATTTCCAAGCCAAAGCGCAGGTCGGGGCGGTCGATGCCGAAGCGGTCCATTGCCTCCCGGTAGGTCATGCGCGGAAAGGGCCGCTTCACTTCGACGCCGATGCCCTCGGCGAACATTTTCTGGGTGGCGCCCTCGACGACCTCGAGCACGTCGTCCACCTGCACGAAGGCCATCTCGAGGTCGACCTGGGTGAATTCCGGCTGGCGGTCGGCGCGGAGGTCCTCGTCGCGGAAGCAGCGGACGATCTGGCAGTAGCGGTCGAAGCCGGCCATCATGAAGAGCTGCTTGTAGAGCTGCGGCGACTGGGGCAGGGCGAAGAACTTGCCGGGGTAGACGCGCGACGGCACCAGGTAGTCGCGGGCGCCTTCCGGCGTGCTCTTGCCCAGCACGGGGGTTTCGATCTCGATGAAGCCGGCGCTGTCGAAGTAGTCGCGGGCGGCCTTGGCCAGGCGATGCCGCAGGCGGAGGATCTTCTGCATCTTCGGGCGGCGCAGATCGACGACGCGGTACTTGAGGCGGGCGTCCTCGCCGGCCTCGTTGTCGTCGTCCACCTCGAAGGGCGGCGTGTCGGCCTTGGCGAGGATGTCCAGCTCGTGCCCTTCGACCTCGATCTCGCCCGTGGGCAGCTTGGGATTAATGTTTTCCCCGCGCAGGGCGACGTTGCCGCGGACCGCGATGACGTCCTCGCGGCGGATCGTGCCGGCCAGCTTGTGGGCTACGGGGTCGGTCTGCGGATTGAACTTCACCTGGGTGATGCCGGTATAGTCGCGGATATCGATGAAGGCCATCCCCCCGAGGTCGCGGTAGTTCTGGGCCCACCCGACCAGGATGACTTCCTGGCCGGCGTGCTGGGTGCGCAGCTCCCCGTTCTTGTGGGTACGCCGGTTGTACGCTATGGGCACGGTGCATCTCCTGTGTGCTGATTCCAACCCGTCGAGCCGCGTAGTTGTAAGTTTTATCGGGGAAAGTTGCAATCGCCGCAGCGCCAGGCGGTTGACCGGTGCCCCCCGCGCGCAGGAAGATACGCCTTGGCGGCGGGCAGGCGGGCACCGCGATTTATCGGCCCTGCACAGCCCTCCGCGGCGTTTGGGAACCCGGGGCATGACCACGCGTCCAAAAAACCGAGGGCGAGACGGACGGGACGGATCAGCCGCCGGCGTCGAGGCGCCAGCGGCATCCGCTCGGTTGGCGGACGCGCTGCTTGTCCGGCGCGTGCAGACCGGGGACCCGCACGCCTACACGGAACTGGTCCGCAAGTACCAGGATCGCGTGTACAGCGCCTGCCTGCGGATCTGCGGGTGTGCGGAAGACGCGGCTGACCTGACCCAGGACGCGTTTCTGAAGGCGTTCGGGGCGATCGATGGGTTTCGCGGCGCGAGCGCGTTCTACACGTGGATTTTTCGCATCGCCGTGAACCTCTCGATCTCGCACCAGCGCAAGCGGCAGCACCGAGCGACCCTGTCGCTGGACGGCGATACGGAGAGGCGGCTGTCCGGCGGACGGCGCGAGCCCGCTGCCCCACCGTCCGACCCAGCCGCCGGGCTGGAGGCGGATGAGACGCGGGCGCAGGTCGCGGCGGCGCTGGCGACGCTGGATGCGGAGCACCGCGCAGCCGTGGTGCTGCGCGACGTGGAGGGCTGCGACTACCAGGAGATCGCGGACATACTGGAAGTGCCCATCGGAACGGTGAAGTCGCGGATCTTCCGGGGGCGCATGGCGCTGCGTGCCCAGCTCGAAGGGGCGGGCACGGCGCCGGCGAAGCGACGATGAACGCGGACGCGAACAACGAGATCGGCGAACTGCTCAGCGCGTACCTCGACGGTGAGGTGACGGAGGCGGAGCGCGCCCGCGTCGAGCAGTTGCTCGCTTCGGACGCCGAGGCTCGCGCGCTGTACGCCGCGCTGCAGGAGATGGCGGGCGCGGTTCGCAACCTGCCGACCGCCCAGGCGCCGGCGGAAGTGCTGAGCACGGTGACGACGCGGCTCGAGCGCGAGACGCTGCTGGCGGGGGCGGATCCCGAGGTGACGCTGGCGCGGCACCGGCGGCCGCCGGTGCGCGCGACGCTGGCGATCGCGGCGCTGCTTGCGGTGGTGATCGGCGGCGGGCTGTACGTCTCGCTGCAACTGAGCGAAGCGCCGCGGCACGAGACGCAACTCGCCGCGAAGGACGCTTCCCCGGAACCTGCAGCTCCCTTTGCGGAACCCACTGAACTCCGCACGCAGTCGAAGATGCGTACGCGTTCACTGGAGGCGGCAGGCAAGAAGCAGACGCCCAGCCGAAAGTCCATCACCGACGGGGAGCACAGGCTGGAGGCCACAGCCCCCCAGACGGAGCGCAAGCTGACCGCGCCAGCGGCGCGCGAAAGCGCCACGGACCGCGATGAAGCGGACGCGTTCGCGAGGGCCACGCGCGACGCCCTGTCTGACCTGGGTATTTCCACATCGACGCCCGAGTTCAACAGCGACGCAACCGCTCCGGATGCTCCGGACGCGGAAGAGGCGCTGGCGGCCCTGGCCGAAGAGCGCCCGAGCCGACCGGACGGTGATGCTCTGGCGGCGGGCGTGGGCGCACCGGCGTCCCCGCAGCAGGATGCGGCGGCGCGCGCGCCGCTTGCACCGGCGGTTGTTGGGGACCGCACGTTCGAGCAGCGGCTGGCCGCGGGTGAGTCATGGCCGGCGCTGGAAGCGCACCCCTTTGGCAGCGAGCCGGTGCGGCTGGTGGTCCGCTTCCGGGCGCCAGCGAGCGCGGAGCGTTTCAACCGCAGGGTCGAGCAGATGCTCGCCGCGCGACACGTCCCACCGGTTGGCGAATTGGCCGGGCAGCCAACGGCCGAGACGGCGTTCAAGCGGCCATCGCTGGTCACGCGGGCGGCGGAAGCGGCTGTCCCGCCCGACCATCGCCTGCTGTATCTGCCGGGCGAGGCGGGGGTGAACTATCCGGCGGTGGCGAACGAGCGGCAGATGCTGGCGCGGATTCCAGCCACTTGGCTCGACGACCTGATCGACGAGACGGCTGCCACCGACGCCGAGTCGATCGAACTGCACCTGGGCGGGATCACGGCGCATGGCCCGCGGGAAGCGCGCGACCTGGCGGGCGAAGTGTCCTCCCCCGCTCCCCTGCCGCCGCCACCTCCGCCCGCGGAGTCTTCCGCCAAGGAGTCGAGCGGGTGGCTCGCGTTGTTCCAGAGCCTGGTCAAGGGTCTGCCGGCGTCGCCGCCGGCGGCGGCGGCCGAATCCGCAGACCGGGGGCGGGCAAGCGGCATGCGCGCTCGGGGCGGGCGCGCCGGTGCGCCAGAGGGCACGGTCGCGACGGCGTCGACCGATGGCTTTTCCCAAGAGATGGCCTGGCGCGCAACCGCGCCGAGCATGGCCGATGATTCCACCGACAAGGAAAACGCGCGCGTCGCCGACCTGAGCACGGCGGGCATCGCCGAAGCACCCGCTGCCGAATCGCAGTATTCCGCCCTGCGCCCCTCCTCCGCCCGGGACGTCATCACGGTGGTGATTGAACTGGATGTGGAGTCCGGCCCGCGCGACCAGACGACCAACGGTCCGTAGCGGCGTGGCTGCCGTGCGGTGCCATCACGCCATGCGCCGATAGACGATGAGCGAGTGCTCGAGCGTTTCGGCCCCGAGGGGCAGCGTGTAATCCGCGGTGTCCCACGTCTGCATGCCCTGCGATTCCGCCTGGCGCTGACCGGCGTCCAGCTCGGCGCGGCTCAGGCCGCGGCCCTTGAACACGATGGCATAGCCGTCGTGGGCGACCAGCCCGCGGATGGACTCCAGGCATTTCTGCAAGGTGCCGACGGCCTTGAAGAGCACGGCGTGGAAGCGCTGGGGGCTGGGCCACTGCCCGGCGCGCTCGTGAAGCGCGCGGACGTTGGTCAGGCCGAGTTGTGCCGCGCTCTCGGCGACGTAGCGGGCCTTTTTGCCGGTGGAGTCCAGCGCGGTGACCTTCCAGGCCGGCATGACGACCGCCAGGGGCACGGCGGGGAACCCCGCACCGGTGCCCACATCGAGCACGTGTGCGACCTTGGCCCCCGCGTCGCGCAGCCAAGCCAACGGCGCCAGCGAATCCGCATACAGCTTCACCGCGGCCTCCGCCGGGTCCGTGATGCGCGTGAGGTTGAACTGCGCGTTCGCGACCATCAGCGCCTCAAAATGCCGATAGAGCAGCGCCCGCTTCTCGTCGGCCAGTTGCACCTCGAGGGCTTCAGCGGCCACCGTCAGCGCTTGATCGAATTGGGATTTTGCGTCCATGTCCATTCGAATAGAACCGCGGAGACGCGGAGAACGCCGAGGCAAGACTCAGTATTCTTCCTTGTAGTCATTGACCAGACGCTTCATGCCGCCTTGCATCAGAACCGGCACGTGAAAATTAAAGAGTAGGCCCACACGCCGGTCCGCCAAACGCAGGTACGATAACAGTTGCGCCTTGTGGATCGCGGCAAGCGCCTCTACACATTTCAGCTCGACGATAACCGCGTCCTCGACCAGAAAGTCCAGCCGGTAACCGCAGTCCAACTGAACACCTTTGTAGCGCACGGGCAACGGCAACTCGCTCTGGAATCGTGTTCCTCGAACCCCCAGTTCATGGGCGAAGCAGTGCCTGTACGCGGATTCGAGCAAACCGGGCCCCAACTCCCGATGGACATCAATAGCCGCACCAATAATGGACTCCGTCAAAGCATTGAGCGGATCTGGCATGATCGAATCTTCCCAGACAGACCCATCCAATCAATCCTCTGCGTTCTCAGCGTCTCCGCGGTTAGCCTTTGTTGCTCGTCAACTTGCGACCAGCTCGATGCGTTCGAAGCGGTCGACGTCGATGAGCCCCTGGTCAGTGAGCTTGAGCTTGCCGATGACGGAGAGGCTGAGGAAGGCGAGGGCCATGAACGGGCGGCGCAGCTTCGGCGCGACGGGGGTGGTGGCCTCATGCAGT
>ERZ795053.3738-NODE-3738-length-17039-cov-7.146432_pt1 | contig 17039 bp, 14 predicted proteins | sample MGYA00375137_ERZ795053 | MGnify/ENA primary metagenome ERZ795053 (study PRJEB30182, sample SAMN05720284) | activated sludge metagenome | isolation source: Anaerobic digester | place: Hong Kong | collected 2014-12-17 ...
ATCGACGGATTCGTCGGCGCCATCCTCAGCGGCGCTTCGTGTTCACTGGCCGATATGAACGACGACGGCGCCACAGACAGCCACGATATCCACAGGTTCGTCGAAGCGCTGCTGGATTGAGATCGATTGTTGAATGGGCGCGAATAGAGGGTAGATCGTGGCCGAGCGTCCGCACCGGATGATCGAATTGGCGACGGCCATGTCACCTGCCAACAAGGTACTTTCTCGGTGAGGCGCTAGAATTCGGTGAGGATCATCGGCGGCAAGCGTGGCAAGATTCGTGTCGCCGGGGCACAAATCGGCCGCGTCGTCAGGGCGGGGCGCAACGACGAATGTTCTCCAATCCTGCACATGTTTCGTCTATTGGGGTCAGAACGCGAAGCAACGGAGGAATTCGATGCGAAAGCTCTGTTTTCTGATGCTCTTCTCTGTTCCTGGTTTGTTCGTGGGGACGCCGTTGGCTGAGGCGATCGATTGGGTGTTGGTTGGCCATCCGTTCAATCCGCCTCACCCCGAGTCAGGGGTGGGATCGGTGGAATATGAGTTCTTCATCTCAAGATACGAAACGACAGTGGCGCAGTTCGTGGAGTTTCTCAACAGTGTGGATCCCCAAGGCCATGAAGCGCTCGGTCTATTCGACGCCGAGGTGAATCTCCATCTCGTCGGTTTTCCGGCGATCCTGTTCGACGACACGCTGCCGGTCGGCGGCAAGTACGTCGCAAAACCCTATTTTGCAAACAAGCCAATGTTCAAAGTGCGCATCCAGAACGCCATGCGATTCTGCAATTGGCTGCATCACGACAAGAACCCCGCAAACGTCGAGAGCGGCGCCTACGATCTGTCGAATGGTGTGCCGTCTTCGCGCTCTCCGGGGGCGCGATTCTATCTACCGACGCGCGACGAATGGATGAAGGCCGCCTATTACCATCCCGCGGTCGATAGTGGTCCGGACGATAGCTGGTGGGATTACGCGACGCGTTCGGACGAGGCGCCGGACTATGCGATCGCTAATGGCGCCGGGAATGTCCTGAATCCTGGACAGAATACAGTGAACTATGACGAGCGCTTCAATTGGGGCGGGACCACAGTAGGGCAGGTCTCGACAGTTGGCGGGTGTGGCGCCTCAAGCTACTTCGGCACGTTCGATCAAAGTGGCAATGTCATGGAGTGGACCGAGACGCGATTTCCCACAGGTGAGTTCTACCTGCTCGGCGGGAACTTCCGGCAGAATGCAATCAACATCACCGCCCCGGGGTACGCAATCGGCCCGCCATCGGGGGCGCCAGTCCGAACCGAGGGATTCCGTCTGGCGACGTCTCGCGCGTACTCCGCGGACATGAACGGCGACGGCGTCGCCGACAGTCTCGACGTTCAAACCTACGTGGATTGTGTCGTTACCGGCGGCGATGAATGTCCGTGTGGCGTCGCCTCGTTCGTTTCGGCGATCTTGTCTGGAAACGACTGTCAGTGATCGCCTCGGCGAGATCGGGCGTACTCGATGAAGCCTCTCAGCGTCGAAACTCCGCATAGGGATCCACATCCACGGCGATCAGCGGTCCTTTGTCCTCGAGCCGTGTGACGATTTTGTGGTAGCTTAAGTTGACGTACTGCGCCTTACCTCTGACGAATAGCAGCACGTCTTCGGCTCCGTCTCCGTCGAAGTCCGCCCAGGCGAGACGCTCGACAATCACCGCCGCCCCGATGTCGCCAATTCGCACGGTCCCGTCGGAATTCGGGAGAATGGCGCCTTTCGGCTCGAAGTGGAATTTCAAATACGCGGCGTCGTTCGGCGCTTTGAAGTCGAGGTCTTGCTTCACTCCGATCAACGGGATGAGTTCCTTGGTTGTGTCGGTGTCGAGTGTCAGCGATTCGACAAAGCTGTATTTCGCAGGCTTGGCGAGTTTCAGGTAGCGAAGCGTGTCGCAAGGTCGCGCAAAGACCGCGATACGAAGGCTATCGTCGTTCGAAGCCGGCGCGTACTGGCCGCTGGCAAGAGCATAATAGTCGTCGCAGTTGACGATCTCGATCCTCCTGTCGCTTTCCTTGATTTGATAGAGATTCGTGTCTGGACCGATTTCGATAACGACGGGGGATTTGCCGTCCAGTCCGAGCGGCACGGCTTTGGATGTTGCGTCGTCCATTTCTTCGAGGCGGCGCAGACCGAAGTCTTCGACGGCGCTTGTCCAGCGAACGCTCAACGCGGCTTCGCTTTCCTTCACTATTGTGGATTCGTCTGCGATCGAGGACTGAGTTGTTGCCGCTGATTCGGGCGACCTGTCGCATCCGGTCGTCAGAAAGATGAGGAAGAGGAGGGGAACTAAGTTGTTCATGATCTGACGTCCTTTCTCATGCGCCGTCGACATGACGAACGCCGTTCGGCGTTCGAACTCTTCGCCGGCCCAAGCGACCCGATTAGAACGGTGGCGCCGTCGTTTCGCCAGTGACGACGGCTGACGCGTTCGCCGAATCCAGGTTCGCAGCCCTCGCGCACAAAAAAACCGGGACGCCGTTCCGCGTCCCGGTTCCTGGTGATTCCTGATTCCGGCGGCTCGGCCTGATTCGGACCGAGTCCCCTGGGTGGGGCCGCCATCAGTTGTGTCGCTTCCCTTATGGGGCATCGACCCAACCGCCATGATTGGCGGTTGGGTTGATGTGTAGGGAAGATAGAGGGTTATCGTCGGCGTCGCAGGAGCGACAGTCCGCCGAGGACGAGCAGCGACATCGTCGCCGGCTCGGGGACCTGATTGAAGCTCAGGTTGTCCAGGGCGTTTCGGCCGGGGCCATAGTTCTGGCCGGCGTCTTCCGAGTCCAGGTTGAACGTCAGCGTATAGGTCTCGCCCGGGGCGCCGATGTAGTTCGGCGTAAGCGTTCGGACGTCACCGCTGCCTTCGTTGAGCAGGTGGAATGTTTCCGTCCACACGGTGGTCATCGAGGAGTTCGTCAGGGAGATCGTCCACGTGTTGCCCTGGTTGAGCGACTCGCGCGTGAGACCGAAGTCGAACTGGTTGAGGACCAGCGCGAAGCCGGGATCCACGGCGAAGACAACCGACTGCGTCTGCACGTCGGTCTGGGCGATGTCAGGCTCGCCGTCCGTGTCCCAAATGCCGCCCGCCGTGTGATCTTCGATGACATCGAAGAAGGGCGCGTGATGGTAATCCCACGAGTCGTCCCAGGTGAGGCCGATGTTCGGCGTGGCGCCGTTCATGACCGTGACACCGCCCATGTCCGCCGTGGCGAAGGAGCCGATGTCGCCGGGCAGCGTCGTGTTGTTGCCGAAGCTGTTGGCGAATCCAATGATCGTCGCCTGACTGGCCGAGGCGAGGCTCAGCACGAGTCCGGCGGCGATCGCCGTCTGCAGAAGTCGTTTGCTCATTCCATTCTCCTGATTCCGATGGTTCATTTCTTTGTGTCGGCACGCCCGTGCGATCCGCACAGACGAAGAATCTACTGATTGCTCTTCCGAAGAATTCGTGTGCACAGAAAAGTGCGTCTCTCCTCACCCTCCTCGTTGTGTGTCCTTGCTTCATCCCCCGCGACTTCGAGTGCGCCGCACGTCCACCTGAGTCGATTTGGCTCGGCCCAGGTCCTTCCTGGTCGCGTCGAACGAAGCCCGGCGCGATTGACGGAGCATCGTGTGCGGCGTTTCGCGCTCCGGCCCCCCGGTTGGCGCTTCCAATAACGTCCACACGCTTGTCCATTTTTGATTGTCACGATCCTCAAATGGCAAGTCAAGCAAATCAGTCATGGATAAAAGCGCGCGAATGCCACGATTGTGGCATTGCAAACGGACCGTTAAGGGAGGTCCGCAACAATCGCACATGGAATGCGACAAATAGACATCCGCCGGTAACTCAATCCCTGCGACAATCGCGCAGTGGATGCAACAATCGCGCGTGATGTGCAACGGGAGGATAACGATTGCAACATTTATGACACGCGCGACCGATCTCAGTTCAACAAAGTGGGGGCGCCGGGATTTTGCGGATTATTTTCGGTCCTGGCGTCATTCGGACGCTGTCGGGGCGCTTCGTCGGGCGCCGGGGTATCGCGGCAGCGCAGGCGCCCGCGCCGAACGGGCCGGACGCAATTGAACAGGTGACTGGATTCACGGGGTGTTGTCAGGTGACGCGTCAGGTCGTCGCCGCGAGCTGGGCCGGTCGCGCAGATGCGGGCGCCGGTTCAGGCTCCGCCGACGCAACGACGCTGCGGCGCGCCAGGGCGTAGCGCCGGCCACGAAGGTCGAAGGCGCCTTCACCGAGAATCGCCTCGACGCGACGCCTGAAGGCGGCGTCCGGCTTGACGCGCCACTGCGTGTCGCAGCGGAGCAGGACGCTCATTTTTCGCGGCACCTGCAGGTTCAGCAGAAACGCGCGATCGCCTCGGTGCTCCAGGCAGGCGTCCTTCAGCCGGGCCAGGCGATCGGGCAGATGCGTGTCGCCGTTGACGCGCAGGATCAGGGCCTCGGCCAGTCGCAGGGGACCATCCTCGAATGGAATCACTTCGCTGACGCGCAACGCCGGCTCTTCGCGCTTGCGATCCACTTCGCCCGAGAGGAAGACGATCCTGTCCGGCGCGATCAGGTCACGATATTCCATGAGCTGCTCGCTGAAGACGATCGCCTCCATCGAACCCGTCAGGTCTTCGAATGTCAGGACGGCCAGCTTGCTGCCGGCGTTGCGCCCACTCTTGGTCGTGACCATGCGAAGCCTGGAGATCATGCCGCCGAGGATGACCTTGGATCCCTCGGGCGCGCGTTGCAGATCGCGGCAGTCGGCCGTGGCGAACTGTCGCAGGTCGCCTTCGTGCGAGGCGAGCGGGTGTTTCGTGACGTAGAAACCGAGAACGGCCTTTTCGTAAGCGAGCATCTCGGACTCCGACCACTCCTCGGATCCGATCGTGTGGTTCGCGTCCTCCTGTTCGCCGCCGAAGTCGCCGAACATCGTCATCTGGCCGCTGCTCTTGTCCTTCTGGGACTCGGCGCCCGTCTTCAGCGCGCCATCAACGACGTTGATCAGGGCCTTGCGCATCGCCCCCGTCGAATCGAACGCGCCGGCCTTGATGAGCGCCTCACAGGCGCCGCGATTGACGGCGGACAGGTCGATCCGCTCGCAGAAGTCGTAGAGATCCGTGAAGGGACCGCCGCTTTCGCGTTCGGTCACAATCGTCTCCATCGCCTTCTCGCCGACGCCCTTGATGGCGGCGAGACCGAAGCGGATGAAGCCGGGCTTTCCGTTCCCGCCGGGCACGGGCGTGAAATCGACACCGCTGGTGTTGACATCCGGCGGACGCACATCGATGCCGAGTCGCTTGCATTCGTCGATGTAGTCGCAGACCTTGTCCGTGTCGCCCATGTCGTAGGTGAGCAGGGCGGCCATGAATTCGAGCGGGTAGTAGGCCTTCAGATAGGCCGTCTGGAATGCGACAAGGGCGTACCCTGTTGAGTGCGCCTTGTTGAAGGCGTATTCGCCGAAGGGAATGATCTGGTCGAAGATCTCGGCCGCGACCTTCTTGTCGACGCCGTGCTTGTTGGCGCCCTCGATGAATGGTTCGCGCTCCGCCTCGATCAGCTTGATCTTCTTCTTGCTGATCGCCTTGGCAAGGCGGAAGGCGCGCTTGCGTTCGACGCCGCCGAGCTGGTTGACGAGGCGGGCGACCTGTTCCTGGTAGACGATGATGCCGAACGTCTCCTCGAGCACTTCGTCCATGATCGGATGCGGCGTCTTCCAGCGCTCGCCGTGCTTGCGGGCGACGTAGGGATCAATGTTGACCATCGGTCCGGGACGATAGAGGGCGTTCGCCGCGATGAGATCCTCGATGCGGTTGGGGCGCATCTTCATGAGGACGCCGCGCATGCCGCCGGATTCGAACTGGAACACGCCCTTCGTTTCGCCCGCCGCAAAGAGCCGGTAGACCTTCTGGTCCGACAGGTCCAGCTTCTCAAGGTCGATGTTCGTTCCGTAGTTCTTCTCGACAAGCTCCAGCGTCAGGGCGAGGACGCTGAGCGTCTTGAGACCCAGGAAGTCCATCTTCAGCAGGCCGACTTTCTCGACAGTCGGGCCATCGAACTGCGTGATCGTGGAGTCCGAGCCGGGCTGCTGATAGAGCGGCAGGATGTCGTCCAGCGGCTGTTCGGCGACGACGACGCCGGCGGCGTGGATGCTGGGATTCCGCGGGAAACCCTCAATGCGACGGCCGACGTCGATGACGCGTTTGATGCGCGGATCCTCGTCATACATGCGCTTGAGCTCGGGCTCCTGCTTGAGCGCCTTGTCGAGCGTCATCTTCAGCTCTTCCGGTACGAGCTTGGCGATGCGATCCGCCTCCGCGAGCGGGACATCCATCACGCGGCAGACGTCTCGAATGGCGGCCCGCGCCTTGAGCGTGATGAACGTGATGATCTGGGCGACGTGGCCGTACTTGTCGCGGACATACTGGATGACCTTCTCGCGGCTGTCCTGGCAGATATCGATATCGATATCAGGCATCTCATCGCGATCGGGATCCATGAATCGTTCGAAGTACAGACCGTAGTGGAGGGGATCGGGCTGTGAAAGGTAGAGGCAGTGCGCGATGACGCTGGAGCAGCCGGAGCCGCGGGCGCCGCAGGGGATGTGCAGGGATCGGGCGTACTGCACGAAGTCCCAGACGATCAGGAAGTAGCTCGAAAACCCCTTGCTCTGGATGACCTCGAGTTCGTAGTCGATGCGTTCGCGCAGTTCGTCCGTGATCTCGGGGTAGCGCTCGGCGGCGCCCTTGTAGACGAGCTCGCGAAGGTAGTCCTCCGGCGATTTCTCCTCGGGCGCGTGATAGACGGGCGTGTAGCGCCTGTTGAAGTCGAACTCGACGTTGCACTGATCGGCGATGGCGAGCGTATTGGACATCGCCTCGGGAACGTTCGGGAAGAGCCTCGCCATCTCTTCCGTGCTCTTGAGGTAGAACTCCTCGCCCGTGAAGCGCATGCGGTTCTCTTCGCTCTCGAGCGCCCGCGTCGAAATGCAGAGGAGAATGTCGTGTGGGCCCGCGTCCTCCTTGCGCAGGTAATGGACGTCGTTCGTGACGATCAGACCCACGCCCTTGCGATTGGCGATCTCGATGAGTTCGGGATTGATCTGGCGCTGTTCCTCAAGACCGTGGTCCTGGAGTTCGACGTAGAAGCGATTGGGACCAAAGACCTTCAGGTACCAGTCGGCGTGCTCTTCGGCGACGGCGCGCTTGTGCTTCATGAGGGCCTGGGGAATCTCGGCGCCGAGGCAGGTGCTCGTGCAGATCAGGCCCTCGTTGAACTGCTCCAGGGTTTCGCGATCGATGCGGGGCTTGTAGTAGAAGCCGTCCCGATAGGCGAGGGACGTGAGCTTGAGCAGATTGCGATAGCCCGTGTTGTTCTGGGCAAGCAGCAGGAGGTGATAGCTCGTTTCGCCGTCGACGGCTTCTTTGAGGCGGCGATCTCCCGGGGCAAGATAGGCCTCCAGGCCAATGATCGGCTTGACACCGGCTTCCGCGGCCTTCGTGTAGAAGTCAACGGCGCCGAACATGTTCCCGTGGTCGGTGATGGCGACGGCCGGCTGGCCCATCTCCTTGGCGCGGGCGATCATCTCGTTCACGCGGGTGGCGCCGTCGAGGAGGCTGTAGTTCGTATGGCAGTGCAGATGGACGAAACCGGACGAGTCACACATCGAAAAAGCCGAGCCTCCCTGCGGGCTGTGCGCGTTAAGGGTTGGTAATCACGACGATTATAACCCGGATTCGACGATTCGAGGGGCTCGCGGCGTGAATTCGATGATCCCTGACACTGTTGTGGTCGCCTGCTGTGATTTCCGTCCGGAGACAGTTGTGCGCCGCGTATAATGTGGCGAAGGGGCCGGTCATCTCGCATCATCACACCGGCCGGATATCAAGGAAAGGGTGAATCGTGATCTCAATCAGAACGTTCCTGCTCGCGCCGCTGCTCTGCGTGTTCAGCGGCGCGATGTGTGCGCCGGGGCTGGTCACCAGACCTTCACCGGAGCTGCTTCCGCCGGACATTCCCGTACAGCCGATGCGATCCATCGTGCTGGATGACGCGGAGGCGCTGAAGGACTTTCGCGTATCGCGACGGACCTGTACCGACGAGCTCGATGGTTTCGTCGATCCAACCGCGGATTGCGGCCATCGATCGACATGGATCTTCGATGAAAACGTCAACCTGGCGATCTTCTTCGATGCCGGCGATCTGTCCGTCGAGCGAGTCACGGCGAGGATCGCGTTTCCGGAATACCTCGTCGTGCCGGATTCGAGATCGGCCTGGTCGAGTGAGTTGGGGACTCCGGCGCCAACGGCGGTCATCGAGGAGCTGTCGGACCATCGCATTCGTGGCTACGTCACGGGAATCGTGTGGAACGTTGTGATTCGCGTCCATCGCCGCGATGACCCCAACTGTGTGTCCGATGACATCCTGGGGGAGTGCGCCGAATATGTCACAACGAACACGCCGTACCGGATCGAGTTTGACCTGGCCTTCGACGCGCTGGAGTGCCTGGGGCCGGGTTGTTCGTGAGTTGAATCGGCCGCACGTATCACGATGAAGTGGATTCGCCGGGGAGTCTGGCATGGGTGTCATGAGGAGTCTCGTCACTGTCGCGCTGATGGGCGTGGTGTTCGGCGGCGCTATCTGTCAGGTCCCCGAAATTCAGGCGCCGCCGACGCCGGCGCTTATGACGACTCCACCCGTCCTCACGGCGCCGCCGGCGCCTGTCCAGCCGATGCGTGTTCTCCGGATCGATGACAGCGACCGACCGGAGATTTTCGCCGTATCGTGTGTCGCCTGCCCGACGGCGCCCGGCGACGCCACGCTGGACTGCGGGGCAAGATCGATGGTCGCGTTCACGGATGGCGAGATCGGACTGACGATCGTGTTCCTTGAAGATACGCTGGAGATCATCGAAGTTCGCGTGGGACTCGCCTTTGCGGAGTATCGCTCACTCATCGGCGCCGAGTCCGCGTATTCCAACATCTCAGGAAACCCGCCGTATGAGGCGGTCATTGAGGCGTTTGACGACGATCACATTCGTGGCGTTGTGACGGGAAGTGTGTGGGTCGTCAATGTGCTTTACCCGGAGGTGGAAGGGGAGACCTGCAGTGCCGTGACGACCGGTAGTCTCTGCTCCGCGTATGTTCTCACGAATACGCCTTTTCGCATCGAATTCGATCTGACCTATGACACGCTGGGTTGCAGCGCCCCCGGCTGCATCGACTAACGCGGTTCCACGCGTCGAAATCGTCAGGGCGGCGCCGCCGACGTGTGCGCTGTCAGAAGGCGGCGCGGTACAATCTCCGCGTGTCAGGTTCGAGATCCCATTCCGAGTCACTTCTTGATCAGGCGGCGCTCCATCAATCCGACGTCATTGCAAACTGCCGCATGAATCGCGAGCGCCGGCTCGATGGACCCAACGGCTACGCCCGGGAAATCGGCGTCGCGCCGCTTGATTCACTCATCAGGATCGCCAGGGCGGGGTGTCACGCGAAGTGGCTGGATCTCTGCTGTGGGACCGGCCGGGCGCTCATTGAAGCGGCGCAGCGCGTCGAGGCGATCGGCCTTGCGGATCGGATTCAGATCATCGGCGTCGACCTGGCGGGCTGTTTTCAGTCTGTCGACGGCGCGGGCGCGAATCTGACGCTTCACGAGGGCGGCGTCGAGGACTGGCCCTTTGGAGACGCGTATGATCTGGTCACCTGCATCCACGGTCTTCACTACATCGGTGACAAGCTGAATGTGATCCGGCGCGCAGTGGCGAGCCTTTCGTCAGACGGGGTGTTCCGCGCGAATCTGGATCTTTCCAATATTCGTCATGCGGATCGTCGGCCGATGGGACGTGTCGTCACGCGCTGGCTTCGCGCCGCCGACGTGGCTTACGACACGCGACGTCGCCTCGTGCAATGCGCCGGACCGAAGGCGCCGCCGGCGTCGTTCATCTACCTGGGCGCGGACGATGGGGCGGGTCCGAACTACACGGGACAGGGCGCCGTCGATTCCTACTATCGATCTGCGGACTGATCCGTTTCCCCTGTCGGCGCTTCAAGCGTCTCGACGTGCACATGCGGATATTCGCCCCCGCTCGCGACGAATCGAATGTCGCCCGTCTTCCGGATCACGCCTTCCCAGGGCTCGTCGGCGTTCAGCGTGACGAGGGGCTCAAATGCAAAACAACGATTCGCGGTGTCGAGCGCGGTGTTTGCGATGTTGCGATCCGTCGGCGGCGTCGCAGAGGCCGGAAGCTGGACCGTTGTCGGGCGGATGGAGATGTCCAGACGCGACGCGCCCCCGGGGGGAGTAACCCGCCAGCGCCAGCCGTCGCCTTCCCGCCTGAGAATGACATCCAGGTCGCCGGGCAGACGCAGTTTCGTCGCCGGATCGCCAAGAATGCTGTACATGAGCGCCTGGTCGCGACGCAGTTTGGCGACATCGATCTCCGCGTCCAGCTTTCCCTCGACTTCCATCAGGACGGACTCGATGAGGGGATTGCGGGCCTTCGTCGCGCGTCGCTGCGCGGAAAGCCAGGCGTCGCCGAGTCGGTATCTGTGTCGCTTCAGCGCCGAAAGCAGTTCCCGGCCCGTGAAGTAGTTCGGCAGCGGGTGCGACTGCGTCGAGGCGGCGATCGTTGCGACGGGACCGCCCGGCAGAAAAAGGAGTTTCTCCGCAAGCGATATTTCAGGGCCGTCGAATCGCCCCGCGCTGCACGTCAGTAAGACCATGGGGCTTGTCGCCGGTCCCTGACTGAATGTGTCGAAATTCGACTTCGTCGTGAGCCTTATCCAGTCGTTGTTGAAGTGCATCGCGTAAATCGACGTGGGCTGACCGTGGCCGATGAAGATGTGAAGCAGCCCGCCTTCACGCATCCGCCGCATGAAGTTCTCGGGCTGGTCGGCGGGCCATCCGCAGAAGGGCTGTCGGGTGTCGGCCATGAGGACCCACGGCGACATCCAGTCCGCTCTCCTCGCCTGAAGCGTCGATAGCAGCAGACTGTTGGCCATCGTGTCGACAGTCTCCCCGTACATCGGCGAGCCCGACCAGACCGGCAGATCGAGGTCGTGAATCGTCGGGCGCCGTTTCTCGTATTCGAGGATCTTTCGAACGCAGGTCTCGACCTCCTCAACGGTTCGCGCCGGAATTCGTCCGATCGCGATGTCGGGGACCAGGTCGCCGTCGCGATCCGCGTAGTAGGCGTCCGACGCAAAACGCCGGCGCTGCCGCGCTTCCCAACGATAGAGTTCGAGTTGTTTTGAGGGAACCCGCCATTCGGCGTCGGGTTCATTCGGATCATCGTCGCCGACGATCAACAGGTACCTGGGTGTCAGCTTCGATTCGGAGATGGCCTTCTCGACGCCCGTCGTCGTGACCTTCGTGATCAGGTTCCCGGCCTTGCGCGCTTCGACAAGGGGCTGCAGGGCGTCGACAAACATGGGACGCGTGACGACGAGCCATAGGCGCCTGTGTCGCTCGGCGGCCTGTGTTTGAACCGGCGCCAAGAGCAGCAGAAGTAACAGGACGATGCGCAGGGACTGGCGAGTGTTCACACGTGAATCTCCGGCTTTGACATGGCGTTTGCGGACCCGGCGTCTGGAGATGGTAGACGCAGCGGGCGTGGAAACGCAATGAAAAGTCGTGGATTCCGCGTGTCAGGTGTCGTGCGCTGCCGGCGCCGCTAGGCCTCGTCGCCCATGGCGTTGGAGGCTTCGCTGCCCTGGAGATCGGCCCATTGGACGGCGATGAGGATCGCCGAGAACGCGACGGCCGCGGCGGGCATCGTGTACTCGAAACTCATGTCGGCGGACTGCACAAGGCCGCCGATGAAGTTCGATGGATACGCCGCAATGATCGCCATGGCTGTCGCGAGCAGGAATCCGCCGTGAACGCCCGTGACGAAGACCGTCGTCGGCTGATAGAGCGTCATGCCGAGCGCCATCGTGATCCCCGCGCCGAGCACGCAGAAGGCGATGCGGAAGTCCATTTCCATCGACACGTCGAGCAGGAACAGCAGCGTCGCGAGAAAGCCGACGATGCCGAAGAAGCCGACGGCCGCGCGTCGTGGGTACTTGAACGCGACGAGCGGCAGCACGAAGACGATGAAGCCCGCCGCCACGAGTGGCGAAATGGGCAGCATCCGCGCCACGCTCGGATCCTGCAGACTCAGGCCGATGGCCGCCGCCAGCGCAACGGCGTCGAGCACCACGAGCATACGAACGATCCGCCAGCCGAACACGCCGTAGATGACGCCGATGAGCGTCAGCATCAGCGCGAACCCTGGCCCAAGGTACGCAAATTCAGACGATAAATAGTGCACGGGTCATCCTCTCATTGCGCCGCCACAGGCAAGCGAGGTTTCACCATGCCTCCTAGTTTGTATAACCGGAATAAGCTTACGATTTGGAATCGCCGCCGTCAGACGCCGCGGCGGGTTTCTTGGGAAATCGGGCCTCACGGGCCTGCCAGATAAGTCCCAGAACCCAGACGCCGAGCACAATGAAGGCGGGAATGTGCGGTTTGGCGAACATCGCGTCGCGCAGGTTCCAGTTGGCGCAGATGATCGTGCACGCCCCAAGCACCGCAATATTGGCCCCGATAAAACCGAGCCAGAAAATGGCGAAGGTGCGCAAAGCCCAGTAGGCGAGGGCGGCGCCGACAACGGCCATTGCGACCGGGATAATCCAGGAGACGAAGTCGAACTTGCGGATTTCGGCGAGCATGTTTTCGCCGATGCGCGACATCTGTGTGCGCCAGTCCGCGTTGAGGTTGCGCGCCTGCTGCTCCGGCGTGGCGAGCGAGATTTTCTGATCCTGAATCGGCTTACTGTATTGCGCGTCCTTGGGCAGATAGCTCTTCAGGTCGCCATTGCCAAGCTGAAACGTGAGACCGATGGCAAAGAGGACGATGACGCTGCCGAAGGCGAGCCACCAGTTGAACGTTCGATAGGCGATGGCCGCCAGGAGGACGGAACAGGCCGCGACCGTGATCGGTCCCGGCAGGTCGACCCATCCCGCAAGCAGATGGCCAAGATAGCCGCCCAGCACGAGGGCGAATCCCGTGACGACATGGCGCTCGAACTTGCCGCCCCGAAAAACGAGGAACAGGCCGAAGGCGACGGCGACGAGACCGCCGACGTTGACTTCGGCGGTCGACTCCAGCGGCGGCACGTAGTAGTGCATCAGCTGGCGGAACGTGTCGATCCACGTTTCCTGCGCGTTCTGGGCTGTCGTCGCCAACAGAAGCATGGAGGGCCCTCAGAGACACTGCGCGTCGATTCGCCGCACCATGCGGGAAAAACGCGCGGGCTATTATAGGCGATATCGGCGGGGAGGGGCGTTGTTCACGCGGACAACGCATGATGGGCCCGCGTCGTGTGTGGAATTGGGGCTTTCATCGCGCTTCGGCACTGGGAGGCAAACTCCCCGTGGCACGCGCCTGCGTTGCGTGGGCCACGCCCACCGATTCGCCGAACCTGATGGTGGGATTGGCCTGGCCGACGTGGGCTGCACCGGGAGGCAAGCTCCCAGCGGCACGCACTGCAGGGGACAGCGATCCGGGGGCCTACTCAGCCGTTTCGGCCGTCTCTTCCCCGAGAATCTTCGCTTTGACTTCGCCACCGCCGACGAGACGCAGTTCCAGCGTCTTGCCCGTGCGGGAGCAGGTCATATGAATCGTCATTTCCGGCATGTCGAGCACGTGAGACTCGCCGCAGGCCGGGCAGGTGAATCGAACTTGCATCGTCGTGACATCCTCGAAGCTCTGGGGACCGGCGGGGCGGCGCATCGCCCCCGTTCCGGGCCGTGAAGGATACCCAAACGGGGCGGGTTTGGGAACGCGGGAGCGGTCGAATCGGGTCCAAGTGGCGCGCCCAGTCCGGCGGCGCCGCCGTGTCCTCCTGACGGGGCCGGTCGGGGGAGGCCCTATGCGAACTCGTCGCGCGGGAGACTGTCCGGCCTGGTTCCGGCGGAATCCACGCGCGGGGCGCTCCTGGCGCGGCGGCGGGCGCGGAGGCCCCAGACGATTGCCAGCAACAACGTCGCCGCGAGGCATTGCCGGCGATAGCGCAGCGCCAGGACATTGACGGCGTATCGCAGCGTCGCGATGGCGCGGCCTTCCCCTTCGAAGGGAATTGACTCGACGCCTGCGCGCCCGCCGTCGATCGTGACTTCCAGGTAATGCGTGTCCGTCGATGGCGCCCGCAGGCTGCCGCCGCCGCACCCTGAGACAATGACGCGCGTGTCGCCGAGCGCTGTCTCGTAGTGATCGTGGACGTGGCCCGCGAAGATTGCCGCCGGCTTCCAGCGCTGCGTAAAGAGACGCAGCCGCATTGACTCGCTCTCCAGCAGATCCGGGCTCGATCTGTCCGCCGTTCCGGGTGGCATGTGCATGAACAGCAGCACGGCGCCGTCGGGGCGCTGTTCCCGAAACGCCCGAATGCGCTCGTCGCACGTCGTCAGTTGCGGCGGGGCGAACTGCCCGTCGGAATTGTCAAGCATGCAGAACAGAGCGCCGCCGAATTCGAAGATCCGATACGTCGGGACGACGTGGCGCGCAAAGTTGTCGCTGAAGCCGCCGACTGTCGCCATCGTCTCGTGATTACCGCGTGTGAGGTGGACGGGGATCGGCAGCGATTCAGGATTTAGGCGATACGCAAAGTCGCGGTATTCGAACGCGTCGTCGTAGTCCACGAAGTCGCCGAGCTGGATGACGAAACGACAGCCTCGTGTCGCCGCGTCGAGCGCGACGGCCCGCATATTTCCTCGAAACGCGTGTGTGTCGCCGAGGACGGCGAACGTGAAGGGACGATCCATCTCGACGGGTACGGCGCCGGGGCCATAGGCGGAGGAGATCGCAAAATCGCCGGATGGCGCGATCCCCAGGTGAATCGCGAAGTAACCAAGGGCGATAAATCCGATGAAACGGAGTTTTTTCCGCATCCAGCCGTCCTTCCTCCGTGAATTGTACCTGTGAGGGGGGCGATGTCGCGGCTAGACCCCTTTGGGCGCCGTGATATCATCGCTCCAAGTGGCGTTTCGGCGGCGCGGCCGGGCGCGCGACGTGTCGTTCCGAAGACGAGTGGGAGATTCCGAATGAGCGACGGACAGGCGACGGCAACCAATTCGGCAACGGATGCGGCCCCGACGGGGCCTTCGCGGGTCTTTGTCTCCGGGGCGACGGGATTCGTGGGGCGCCACATCGTTCGCGAACTCGTCAGTCGCGGCTTTCGGCCGGTCTGTCTCGTGCGCGACAAGTCGAAGTTTGAGTCTGTGTTTCGCGACCTGCTTCCCGGGTCGTACGATGTTGTGATCGGCGACGTCTTCAACGACGCGGCGCTGGCCGACGCCGTTCGGGACTGCGAAGCGGCCATCCATCTGATCGGCATCATTACCGAGACGCCCATGCAGGGGCAGACATTCCAGCGCGTGCACACCGAGGCGACACAGCGTGTGGTCGACGCCTGCAGGCTGGCGGGCGTGGCGCGATACGTGCACATGTCGGCTCTGGGGACGCGACACGACGCCGTCAGCGCCTACCACAGGACGAAGTGGGCGGCCGAATGCTGCGTCCGCGACAGCGGCCTCGCATGGACGATCTTCCGCCCCAGTCTGATTCACGGACCCGACGGCGAATTCATGCGGATGATGCGCGTGTTCGTCTGCGACGCCGTCGTGCCCGCGTTCGGCGTCTTCCCGTCGCCGTTTCCCGTGATTCCCTACTTCGGCAGTGGCGAGGCGAAGATTCAGCCGGTCGATGTGCGCGACGTGGCGAATTGCTTTGTCAGCGCGTTGTCGAAACCGGAGACGATCGGACAGACGTATGATCTCGGCGGCGCCTGCGCGATGTCGTGGAAGGACATGTACCGCGCGTGCAAGCGGCTGATTCCGGGGGCGCTGCAGTGGAAGCCGCTCGTCTGGATGCCCGTGTTCAAGGCGAAGCTGCTCGCGCGCACGGTGATGAAGCTGCCGATCCTGCCGAAGATGCTGCGATTCGACGTGGGCCAGGTGCAGATGTCGCAGGAGGACAGTTCCTGTGACACGCGGCCGGTCGAAGAGACGTTCGGCATACGCATGCGCGACTTTGAGAAGGAACTGAAACTGTACGGGGCCGAGATACCGTCGGCCTTCTAGCGATCCGCGTGACGCGGCGTCGCGCCAACCCACAGGAACTACCATGTCATTCGATCTGATTCTCGAAATCGCCATGCGATGGCTGCATATTTTCGGCGCGATCACGGCAGTGGGCGCGTCGATCTTCGCGCTGGTGGTGATCGTTCCCACGATGGCGAAGCTGCCCGAGGACGCTCGGAATGCGTTTCACGCGGCGGCCCGGCCGAAGTTCGCGATGTTGATCCACATGGCGATCATGGCGCTGCTCGTGTCGGGGATCTACAACTACATCGTCGTGATGCGCGCGAAGCACCAGGGTCAGTCGATCTACGACATGTTGATGGGGATCAAGATCCTGCTGGCGCTCGTGATCTTCTTCGTGGCCAGCGCCCTGACAGGGCAGAGCCCGACCTTCCAGAAGATCCGCGACAATCGCAGGATGTGGCTGACGCTCAACGTCTTCCTCGCAGCGGTCCTCATCGCCATCGCCGGGTACCTCCGAACGATTCCGTTCTCGACAGCGCCGTAATGACGGGCGCCACGCTCGCCCCGCAAAGACAAACAGGGCGCCGCGCTTTCCGTTGAGCCAAAGCCGGGTGGCATGCTTGCCCTGCAAGGCGACGCTGTCCGGGAATTCGAGTGAGAATTTCCGATTTGCAGAACCGTCGTAAACGCCAGTGTTTCCAAGGCCAGCACAGCTCCGAAGGAGCGTCAGTTTCTAGCCACGGGTGGAGCGGAGACCGCATAGCGGTCGGAGCGCAACCCGTGGTTAGCGTTTTTTCCTCGGGTTTAGCCCTGAAAGGGCGACACAATTCCCGGACATGCTCGCCCTGCAAGGCAAGCATGTGGAAGTCGCGGCGACGTTGAGTTCTCGCGAGTCGGTCACCAGGCAAACGCTGCGAACTCAGATCGACGCTGCGGCCTGCGTCGAC
>ERZ795053.3739-NODE-3739-length-17034-cov-9.381059_pt1 | contig 17034 bp, 11 predicted proteins | sample MGYA00375137_ERZ795053 | MGnify/ENA primary metagenome ERZ795053 (study PRJEB30182, sample SAMN05720284) | activated sludge metagenome | isolation source: Anaerobic digester | place: Hong Kong | collected 2014-12-17 ...
GCCGCGGCTATCGCGCCTGCCGGCGCTCCTACATGAACCGTCGCGGGCTGGTGGCACGGCGCCATGTAGGAGCGGCGGCAGCCGCGAATGGGGCTGCGTGGAGGGTGACGGGGTCGCGGGTGATCGCCGCGGCTATCGCGCCTGCCGGCGCTCCTACAGAAACCACCGGGGCCCCGGGCCCATGTAGGAGCGGCGGCAGCCGCGAACGGGGCGGGTCAGACCTCGCCGGACTCGAGCTGACGGCGGATCTCGAGCAGCTTCTCGCGGCGCGCGGCGGTGGTCTCGGGGTAGTGCAGGTCGAGCCCGGCGAGGGTGTCGACCAGGATCTGCGACACGATCAGGCGGGCGTTCTTCTTGTCGTCGGCGGGCACCACGTACCACGGGCAGTCGGGCGTGCTGGTGGCGCGCAGGCAGTCGGCGTAGGCGGCCATGTACTTGTCCCAGTGCTTGCGCTGCTCGATGTCGCCCTCGTCGAACTTCCAGTTCTTGTCCTCCTCGTCGATGCGCGCGATCAGGCGGTCGCGTTGCTCGTCCTTGGACAGGTGCAGGAAGATCTTGACGATGCGGGTGCCGTTGCGGTGCAGGTGGGCTTCGGCGTCGACGATGGACTGGAAGCGGTCGCCCCAGAAGTCGCGCGCGGCGAGGGTCTCGTCGGGCAGCTTCTGGCCGCGCAGGATCTCGGGGAGCACGCGCACGATGAGCACCTCCTCGTAGTACGAGCGGTTGAAGATGCCGATGCGGCCGCGCTCGGGCAGCGCGCAGTGGGTGCGCCACATGAAGTCGTGGTCGAGCTCGGTGGCGCTCGGGTGCTTGAAGCTGAACACCTGGCAGCCCTGCGGGTTGATGCCCGACATGACGTGGCGGATGGCGCCGTCCTTGCCGGCCGCGTCCATGGCCTGGAAGATCACCAGCAGCGAGTAGCGGTCGTGGGCGTAGAGCATCTCCTGCAACTCGGCCATGCGAGCGGTGCCCGCGTCCAGGCGTTCCTGGTAGTCGCTCTTCGAGTCGTACAGGGCATGGACCCTGGTCGGCCAGTCGGCGAGGTCGATCTTCCTGCCGCCCCGGACGCGGAACTCGGCGATGTCGATCGGTTTGTGCTTGCTCATGGTGTGCTCCCTGGGGAAGGTTGCGGGGGGGTAGGGAAGAGGCGGAGACCTTGTGTGCAGAAGGGGGTCGGGGCCGCCCCTAAAGCAGGAGGACGGTGGCCAGCCCGAGGAAGGCGAAGAAGCCGACCACGTCGGTGACCGTGGTGAGAATGACGCTGCCGGCGAGCGCGGGGTCGATGCCCATGCGTTCGAGGATGAGCGGGATCGCCAGCCCGGCGAGCGCGGCGCACAGCAGGTTGAGCAGGATCGCGGCGGCGATCACGCCGCCGATGCCCCAGTCGCCGAACCACGCCACGGCGAGCGCCGCCACCACCAGCGCCCACAGCAGGCCGTTGATGATCGACACGCCGACCTCGCGGTTGAGCAGGATGCGGATGTTGCCCTTCTGCACCTGCTTGAGTGCGAGGCCGCGGATGACCAGGGTCAGCGTCTGGCTGCCGGCGATGCCGCCCATGCTGGCGACGATGGGCATCAGCACCGCGAGCGCGACGATCTGCTCGAGCGTGCCCTGGAACTGGCCGATCACCCACGCGGCGAGGAAGGCGGTGAGCAGGTTGATGCCCAGCCACACCGCGCGCCGGCGCGAGCTCACCAGCACCGGGGCGAACATGTCGGCCTCGTCGTCGAGGCCGGCCATCTGCATCACCGCGCGGTCGGAGTCCTCGCGGATCAGGTCGACCACGTCGTCGGCGGTGATGCGGCCGACGAGGCGGCCGGCTGCATCGACCACCGGCGCAGTGAGCAGATCCTGATCCTGGAACATGCGCGCAAGCTCCAGGCTCCCGGTGTCGACCGGGATCGCGGCCACGTCGGTACGCATGATGTCGGCCACGTGCGTGTCGGGCTCGGCGGTGACCAGGTCGGACAGGCTCAGCACGCCCTGGTACGTACCCCTGCGGTCCACCACCATCAGCACGTCGGTGCGCGGGGGCAGCTTGTCGAGCAGGCGCAGGTAGCGCAGCACGGTGCCGACCTTCACCTCGGCGCGCACCTCGATGGTGTCGGCGTTCATCAGGCCGCCGGCGGACTCTTCCGGGTAGGACAGCATCGACTCGAGCTGCTCCCGGCGCACGCCGCTGGTGGCATGCACCAGGCGGTTGCCGAGATCGGGCGGCAGGGTCTGGATGAGGTCGACGAGGTCGTCGAGCTCGAGGTGCTGGACGGCAGCGATGAGGTCCTCGAGGTCGAGCTCCTGGGCGAGCGTGGTGCTGATCTCGTCGTGAAGGAAGCTGAGCACGCGGCCGGCGCGCTCGGTCTCGACCATGCTCCAGGCCTGGCTGCGCTCGGCCGGCGGCAGGGCCTCGAGCAGGCCGGCGACCTTGGCCGGATGCATGCGGTGCAGCAGCTTGCCGACGCGCTTGAGCTTGCCCGCCTCGAGCGCCTGGCGCACGGCCTGCAGTTCGCTGCTCGCGCCCTCCGGCTCGCCCTCCGGTCTGGCGGGCGCGGCCTCGCCGTCCTCGCGCGATTCGCGCAGCATGGCCGGGCGCAGCTCCGGGCTGAGGTGGCCGAGTACACGCTGTTCCAGGCTGCCGCCGATCTGCTGCCACAGCACGAGGCGCTGCCTGGGCGACAGATGCTCGAGCAGGGCGGCGGTCTTGGCCGGATGCAGGCGCTGCAGCAGCTTGCGCACGCGCTTGTTGCGGCCTTCGCCGAGCGCCTTGACGATCTGCTCGCTCAGCGTGAGCGGGCGCGTGTCGGCGCTCGCAGCCTTGCCGTCCGCAGGGCGGTCGTCGGTTCGCATTTCGTCGTTCATGACAGGACGGATACCTGCGGCAGCAGCGCCTCGGCACCGATCCGCGCGAGCGCCTCGCGGCCGCGCACGGTGAGGTCGGACACGAAGCGGTATTGCTGGCGCGGATCGACCGGGTAGGCGCGGACCGTGTAGCGCGTGCCCCAGGTCTCCTCCGCGATCGAGACCACGACCGGGGCGTCGAAATACAGGAAGGGGCTGGTCAGCGCGACGTCCTCGAGCACCTCGCGCGCGCGGCGGGCATCGTGCTGCGGGTGGACGAGGAAGTTCGCCGCGCATTGCAGCACCGGGCTGCCGTTGTTGGCGTTGCGCACGGCCGAGGTCCACAGCTTGAGGTGCGGCACGATGATGGTGTCGTCGTCGACCGTCACGAGGCTGACGGTACGCATGCCCACATGGACCACCTCGCCGTAATGGCCGTCGAGCTCGACCCAGTCGCCGGGGCGGTAGGGTTGCTCGAAGGCCGACACCACGCCGGCGATCAGGCTGCTCACGTAGTCCTTGAGCGCGAAGCCGATCGCCAGCCCGGCGGCACCGAGCAGCGCCACCATGTTGCGCAGCGAGGGCTCGATCACGATGGGCAGGATCAGGCCTGAGGCGATGACGATCAGCACCAGGCGCAGCAACGGCACCGAGGCGAGCAGGTAGTGGCGGGCGCGGCCGTGCAGGCGGTTGGCGATCCACGGCAGGGCGCGCTGCGAGGCGCGCACCAGCAGTACGGCGACGGCGGCGATGGCCGCGATCTCGATCCAGGCGCTGCGGTCGAGGCTGTTGAAGAGTCCGGCGAGCTTGGGGCTGTCTTCGAGCATGGTCAGAACGCGTCCGTCAGGTAGCTGCGGCTGCGCAGGAATTCGCGCACGGTGAGGTAGGCCAGCGGCGGCACCTGCCAGCGCGCGGCCTCGCCGCCGCCATCACGCGCGACCAGGCCGAGCGCCTCGAGGCGCAGCAGCAGCGACTGCAGGCGAGGTTCGGGCGTGGGCAGCAGGTGGGCGAGCAGGGCGGTGGGCAGGCTCCGGTGAATCAGCAGGGCGTGGAAGATGAAGGCATGGTCGTCGCCCGAGTCGGCCGGCAGGCCGGGCGGGGCGATGTCCTCGCCCAGCCAGACCACGTCCTCGCCCAGGGTCATCCCCCGGCTCGCGGTGTCGGCAGCCGAGGGCGCGGTGCCGGATTCGCCGTCCTGCGCGGGCCGTGCCTGCGGGGCGCTGCGCAGGCGCTCGCGCCAGTAGTGCCAGGCCAGGCCCGGGTTGCCCCGGACGTGGGCGGCGAGCTGGCGCAGTTCGGGGGCGATCGCGGCGTCGCGGTCCTCGCCATCGCTGTCCGGCTCGGGCAGCAGCGGCTTGCCGCTGCGTGCGCTGCGAAATTCCACCGCATGCACGCCGCTGCAGAAGGGGCGGATGAAGTGCTCGGCGAGTGCGCTGCCGTCGAAACCCTGCAGCGTGAGCGCGACGCCGGCGGGCAGGGGCCAGATGCGCTGCACGTAGGCGAAGGCCCAGCTGTCGCAGCCGATCAGCCCCGGGCCGAGGCGGCCCGAGAAGGCGGCGGCCAGAAAGCTGCGCAGCAGCGTCAGCCCCTGCGCGTGGCGCAGGAAGCAGCGCTCCAGCCGGGGCAATACCCAGGGGCGGGCGTCGCGATCGTCCGTGGGTGGCGGGGGCAGGCTTTCGAGCCAGCGCGGCGTGTCGGCGAGCACGTCGGCCTCGTCGGGCAGGTCGAGGATGCGGGCGCCGTGGCGCGCGGCCCAGTGGGCGAGGATCTGCTCGTGCGCGCAGTGCGGCGGGCACACGAGCACGCGCACGCGTGCGTGCGACGCGTCGGGGGGCCGTGCGGATTCGTCGCGCAGGAAGCTCGCCAGCGCCTCGGCCGCGGCCGACCAGTCGAGCGCCGGGGCGAGGTGCTCGAGGCGGACGTTGGGCAGGCTGCGCAGCTCGGTCTCGGCGCGCGCATGGGCCTGGTCCGGGTCCTCGCTGCGCAGCAGCCGGGCCAGCGCGCGCCAGCGCCGGCGCATGGCCGCGGGCTGGGAGTCGGTCGGGCGGACGTGTTCGTCGAGCGTGACGATCCGCCACGGGCTGGGTGGTGCGCGGCGGGGATGGCTGGCGTCCGTCATGGCTTGTGGGCGAGTTCTCGGGAAGGCATGGGGGCGATCATCCGTGCAGGGGCCACACGAGCAGCAGCATGGGGATGGCGACCGCGGCCACCAGCACTTCGAGCGGGAGGCCAAGGCGCCAGTAGTCGCCGAAGCGCAACCCGCCCGGGCCGAGGATCAGGGTGTTGTTCTGGTGGCCGATCGGGGTCAGGAAGGCGCACGAGGCGCCGATCGCCACCGCCATCAGGAAGGGGTCGGCGCTCGCGCCGAGCGCGTTGGCGGTGCCGATGGCGATCGGACACATCACCGCGGCGGTGGCGGCGTTGTTCATGACGTCGGACAGGAACATGGTGACGATGAGCAGCGTGGCGAGGGCGACCACCGCGTTGCCGCGCGCGACGTCCTCGAGCAGCACGCGGGCGACGAGGCTGGCGGCGCCGCTCGCCTCCATGGCACCGGCGACCGGGATCAGCGCCGCCAGCAGCACGATCACCGGCCAGTCGATGCTCTCGTACACCGAGCGCAGCGCCACGGTGCGCAGGGCCATCGAGGCCAGCACGCCGAGCGCGAAGGCGATCGCGGCCGGTAGCAGGCCGAGCGCGGCGGCAGCGACCGCGGCGGCCATGATCACCCCCGCCGTCCACGCCTTGCGCCGGTCGGGGATCCACAGCTCGCGCTCGGCGAGCGGGACGCAGCCATGGTCGGCAGCGAACTCGTTGAGCGCCTCGACCGGCCCCTGCATCAGCAGCAGATCGCCGGCCTTGAGCTTGAGCGTGCGCAGCCGGGCCTTGGCGCGCGTGCCCTCGCGCGACACCGCGAGCAGGTTGAGCCCGTAGCGCGTGCGCAGCGCGAGGTCCCGCGCCGAGCGGTTGATCAGGCTGGCCTCGGGGCGGACGACCAGTTCCATCAGCACGATCTCGTTGTCGGGGGAGGGCTTGTCGCTGTCCCTCGCTGCTTCCGGGGGGGCTTCCTCGTCACGGCCGTCCGCCTGCTTCTTTCCCTTCTTCGCCGACGCCGGCTGCACGGCGCGGGCCTCGTCGCCCTCCGCATCGGCGGTCGCTGCTGCTGATCCAGCCTGCTCATCCTCGTTCGACGAGCCGGCCTCTTCCAGCTCGAGCCCGAGCCCGGACAGGACCTCGGGGAGCGCCTCGACGTCGGCCTCGATGACCAGGATGTCGCCGGCGTGCACCTTGCGGCCAGACTGCGGCGCGGTCATGCGCACCTCGTTGCGCACGAGGCCGATGACCTGCGCGCCGGCATCGTCGAGGCGGGCCTCGATCTCGCGCAGGAACATGCCGGCGGCCTTGCTCTCCCGGCCCACGCGCACCTCGGTGACGTAGGCGCCGGTCTCGAAGCCTTCGGTGCTGGCCTTCTCGCGGGCCGGCACCAGGCGCCAGCCCAGCAGCACGATGAAGAGGCCACCGGCGAGCGCGACCGCCAGGCCGATGGGGGCGAAGTCGAACATGCCGAAGGCGCCCGCGCCCTGCTGCGCACGGAAGCCGGACACGATCAGGTTGGGCGGGGTGCCGATCAGCGTGGTCATGCCGCCGAGGATGGTGCCGAAGGCGAGCGGCATGAGCACGCGCCCGGGCGGCAACTCGAGGCGGGCAGCCAGCTGCATCGCCACCGGCATCAGCAGCGCCATGGCGCCGACGTTGTTCATGAAGCCCGACAGCAGCGCGCCCATCGCGACCAGTGCGGCCAGGCTCGCCGCCAGCCCGGCGCCGGAGGGCAGCAGGCGCCGGCTCAGCGCATCCACCGCGCCCGAGGTCTGCAGCGCACGACTCAGCACCAGCACGCAGGCCACGGTGATCACCGCGGGATGGCCGAAGCCGGCGAAGGCCGCGTCGGGCGCCACCAGCCCGCCCACCACGCAGGCCAGCAGTGCGCCTGCGGCCACCATGTCGTGGCGCCAGCGTCCCCACAGGAACATGCCCATGGTGGCGGCGAGAATGGCGAGGACGAACAGCGGATCCTGGGTCATCGGGCGGGGGCGTCGAGACGGGCGGGAGAGGAGCAGCGGGAGGGGCTGCGGGATGGGCGGCGGGACGGGCGACATCCGCCCCCGTGCGGGCGGACCCGCGGCGCAGGGGAAGGCGCCACGCGTCACGGGTCCCCTGGATCGTGCATGTGCGGGCATTCTGCGCTGCGCCAAGCGGCACGTGCAATCCCCGTGGCACGCCGCCCGCACCCGATGCCGAGATCATCGCCACCCGCCATGCACGCTGCCCCCAGCCATCCCGAGTGGATGGAAGGCCTCTGCGGACGCCTCGCCGAGGACGACGAGGGCCGCGTCTGCGAGGCGATCTCCGGGGCGGAATGCCGCGAGTCGAGCCCGATGCTGCCGCGCATGCGGATCGGTGCGGTCCTGCCGGTCTCCGGTCTCGTCAGCGCCGCCGCGCGCGCAGCAGCGCCTTCTCGCCCTCGATGATCAGGAACACCAGCACGCCGATGGCCATCGGCGGCCCCCAGGCCTCGAGCGGCAGCGGCGTGGTGCCGAACCAGGTGTTCATCGCCGGCACGTAGACGAAGCCGAGCTGCAGCAGGCCGAGCAGGCCGACCGAGACGATCGCGCCCGGGTTGGTGAACATGCGCGAGAGCGCGAGGCTGGAGGCGGTGAGGAAGCGGCTGTTGAAGAGGTACCAGGCCTGCGCCACCACCAGGGTGTTGACCGCCATGGTGCGCGCCGTCCCGAGCTCCATGCCCTGCAGCAGCGAATATTCGAACGAGGCGATGGTGGCGCCGCCGATGAGCAGCGACACGAAACCCACGCGCATCAGCATCGTGCCGTCCATGATCGAGCCACCGGGCTTGCGCGGCGGGCGCTGCATGACGCCGGGCTCGGCAGGCTCGAAGGCGAGTGCGAGCGCCAGCGTGACCGCCACCACCATGTTCACCCACAGGATCTGCACCGGGGTGAGCGGCAGCGTGAGCCCGAACACCACCGCGGCGAGCATCACCAGGCCCTGCGCACCGTTGGTCGGCAGCGTGAACAGGATGGCCTTGCGCAGGTTGTCGTAGATCGTGCGGCCTTCCTCGACCGCGCGCTCGATGGTGGAGAAGTTGTCGTCGGCGAGCACGATCTCGGCGGCCTCCTTGGTGGCCTCGGTGCCCTTGATGCCCATCGCCACGCCGACGTCGGCGCGCTTGAGCGCGGGGGCGTCGTTGACGCCGTCGCCGGTCATCGCCACCACCTCGCCGCGCGCCTGCAGGGCCTTGACCAGGCGCAGCTTGTGCTCGGGGCTGGTGCGGGCGAAGAGGTCGCAGTCGTGGGCGATTCGCTGCAGCTCCTCGTCGCTGGCGGCCTCGATCTCGGCGCCGGTGATCACCTTCAGCGTGTCGGCCGCGCCCAGGCCCATCTCGATGCCGATCGCGCGCGCGGTGCCGGCGTGGTCGCCGGTGATCATCTTCACGCGGATGCCGGCTTCGTGGCAGGAGCGGATGGCCTCGATCGCCTCCGGGCGCGGCGGGTCGATGATGCCGATGAGGCCGAGGAAGACCATGTCCTCCTCGAGATCCTCGACGGCGAGCGCGTCCTTGCTGGCGGGCACGTCGCGCGCGGCGGCGGCGAGCACGCGCAGGCCCTCGCCGCTGAGCGCGTCGATGTGCGCTTCCCAGAAGGCGCGGTCGAGCGCCTCGAGTTCGCCTTCGGCGCCGAGCTCGTGCCGGCAGCGCTCGAGCAGGCGGTCGGGCGCGCCCTTGAGCAGGATGCGGCGCTGGCCGCCGGGGGCGGTGTTGAGCGTGGCCATGAACTTGTTGGCCGACTCGAAGGGGATGCTGGCGTGGCGCTCGTGGGCGCCGGCGTCGAAGCCGGCCTTGTGCGCGAGGGTGCGCAGCGCGCCCTCGGTGGGCTCGCCGGTGACCTTCCACTGGCCGTCTTCCTCGGCGACGTGGGTGTCGTTGGCGACCGCGACGACCTCGATCAGCGCTTGCAGGTGGCCGTGGCGGGCCAGGCTGGCGACCTCGCCTTCGAGGGTGATCTCGCCCTCGGGGCGGTAGCCGGTGCCGCTGACCTCGTAGAAGCCGCCGCGGGTGAGCACGTGGCGCACGGTCATCTCGTTCTTTGTCAGCGTGCCGGTCTTGTCCGAGCAGATCACGGTGACCGAGCCGAGCGCCTCGACCGCGGTCAGCTTGCGCGTGATCGCGTTGCGCTGCGCCATGCGCTGCACGCCGAGCGCGAGCGTGATGGTGAGGATGGCGGGCAGGCCCTCGGGGATGGCCGCGACCGCGAAGCCGATCGCGGCCAGGAAGACCTCGGCCAGCGGCTGCTCGTGCACCGCGAGGCCGACGCCCAGCATGAGCGCGGCCAGGCCGACGATGACGATCGACAGGATCTTGCTGAACCGCGCCATCTGCCGGGTGAGCGGGGTCTGCAGGGTCTGCACCTCGGCGATCAGGCGGTTGATGCGGCCGAGCTCGGTGTCGGGGCCGGTGGCGACGACCACGCCGGTGCCGCGCCCGGCGGCGACCAGGGTGCCGGAGTAGGCCATGCCGAGGCGGTCGCCCACGCCGGCATCGGCGGCGACCGCCTCGGTGGTCTTGTCGGCGGGCACGGACTCGCCGGTGAGCGCGGACTCCTCGATACGCAGGTTGGTGGCCTCGATCAGGCGCAGGTCGGCCGGCACGCGCGCGCCCGAGCGCAGGCGCACGACGTCGCCCGGCACCAGGCCGTCGGCGTCCACGGCGCTCCATTGGCCGTCGCGGCAGGCGTCCGCGCGCAGCGACAGCATCTTGCGGATGCCGGCGAGCGCCTCCTCGGCCTTGCCCTCCTGGATGAAGCCGATGATGGCGTTGATGACCACCACGCCGAGGATGACGCCGGTGTCGATCCAGTGGCCGAGGCTGGCGGTGATCGCCGCGGCGCCGAGCAGAACGTAGATCAGCACGTCGTTGAAGTGCTTGAAGAAGCGCTTCAGCAGCCCGTCCCGGGGCGGCTCGGGCAGACGGTTGGGGCCGACCTCGGCGAGGCGGCGCGCGGCCTCGTCCGCGGACAGGCCCGCCGGGCAGCTGTCCAGCGCCGACAGGACCTCGTCGGCCGTGCGGGCGTGGGCGTGTTCGAGGAGGGAGAGCGGGGCGGTTCGCGGGCTCATGTCCGTGCTCCGGGCCGGTGCGGATGCGCTGCGTACAGGATGGCGCGCGCGGGTTCAGAAGGAAGAGGCTGGTGCAAGCCTGCGGCGCGGATGGTGCGCCGCATTAAAACAGACCGCGCCGGCCGCCGAAGTTCAAAAAAAGACCCCGCACAGGGCAGGGTCCTCGGGTGTGCAGGCGCGCGCGGGGGCGGCTCACTCGGTGTCGTAGCCGAGCAGGCGCTTGTCGATGATGCGCTGCGCAACCGCCTCGGGCACGTCGGCCTCCCACTCGCCGCGGCCGCGGCGCAGGCCGGCCAGCACCTCGCCGATGTCGATGTGCAGGTGGGTGTCGTCGTGCGGCTGCACCGCCACCAGCTTGTCGTTCTCCTTGAGGTGGGCGAGCAGGTGGCGCAGGTTGGCGGGGACGGCCACGTTGTCGAGGGTGACCGTAGCCGAGGCGTCGGTGCCGCGCGGGCGCGACGGGTACACATAGACGTGGGTGTTGTCGGGGAAGAGCTTGCCGAAGGCCTCGAGGATGCCGCCCTCCAGGCCCTCGTAGTACTTCTCGTCGAACAGGAAGGCGAAGTCGCGCACCGACAGCACGATGCCGATCGGCTTCTGCGTGTAGCGGCGCAGGTAGGCGCGCAGGCGGAAGAAGCGCACGTAGTCCGAGATCATCACCGTGTAGCCCTGCGAGGCGAGCAGGTCGATGCGGGCGAGGAAGTCGGCGCCGTCCACGTTGTCGCCGCTGATCAGCGAGTTCATGGTGATCTCGGCGAGCGAGACGATCTCGCCGTCGTCGACGGCGGCGAGCTGGCTGAACTGGCGCACGCCGGCGCTCATCATGTCCACATTGACCAGGGTGACCGGCTTGAAGCTGCCGCGCATCACCATCACCGGCTTGCGGTAGAGGAGCTCGCCCGGCACCACCACCTCGCCCTGCGGGTTGAACACCACCGCGCGCGTGAGCCAGCTGCGGATCAGGTGCAGGTTCATCAGGCGGTTCTCCACCTCCTCGAAGTAGGGGCCGGAGAAGTGGATGAGGTCGACCTCGATGCGCTCGGAGCCGAGCCCGTCGGCGAGGCCCTCCACCACCCACTCGGGCTGGTCGTGGTGGAAGAAGGCGCCGTGGATGAGGTTGACGCCGAGGATGCCGAGCGCCTCGGACTGCAGCGCGTTGTCGTTGTCGAGCATGCGCACGTGCATGACCACGTCGCTGGGCTCGGCGCCCGGGTGCAGCTGCAGGCGGATGCCGACCCAGCCGTGGCATTCGTTCTTCTGCTTGAAGCTGCGCGCGGTGACGGTGGCGGCGTAGGCGAAGAAGGTGGTGTTCTTCGGCCGCAGGTGGGCCAGCCGCGCGACCACCTGGGTGAACTCCTTGTCCAGCATCTGCAGCAGGCGGGCGCGGCTGACGTAGCGGTCGACATGGCCGTAGATGTCGTCGCTGACCGCCATGTCGTAGGCCGACATGGTCTTGGCGACGGTGCCGGCGGCGGCGCCGACGTGGAAGAAGCGGCGTGCCACCTCCTGCCCGGCGCCGATCTCGACGATGGAGCCGTACTTGTACTTGTCCAGGTTGATGGCGAGCGCCTTCTGGTCGGTGGTCAGCGTCGTGTCGCGTTTGCGCATTGCAGGTCCTTGGTGGGCGGGAGGGACGGGCGGGAGGGGCGAAATTACTTGAGCGCGAAGCCGAGCGCGTTGAGCGCCTCGATCAGGCGATGGCGGCCGGACAGCGTCTCGGGGCCGGCGATGCGCTTGGACGAGTGCACGCTCCAGGTGCCGTGGACGTTCATCTTCTGCTCCGCGTAGAAGCGCTCCATCGCGCGGTCGTAGGCGGCGATGCCGGCGTCCTGGGCTTCGAGCGCGTAGCGCTCGTGGTGCAGCACCACGGCCTGCGGGGGACGCGGCTTGATGTCGGCCGGACGCGCCGGATCGGGGCGGCCGACGCACATGCCGAACACCGCGAACACGCCGGGCGGCAGGCCGAGCAGCTCGGCGACCTCTTCCGGACGGTTGCGCATGCCGCCGATGTACACCATGCCCAGGCCGAGCGATTCGGCCGCAGCGGCGCCGTTCTGTGCGGCGAGCGCGGCGTCGATGACGCCGGTGAGGAACATCTCGAGGTAGTCGAGGCCCTCGGCCGGACGCCCGAGGCCGTCGGCGATGCGGCGCAGGCGGGCGAGGTCGGCGAGCCACACGAGCTGCAGCGGCGCCTCGCGCACGTGGGCCTGGTTACCGGCGAGCTCTGCCAGCCTGGCGCGGCGCTCGGCGTCGCGCACCGCGACCACGCTCCACACGTTGAGGTTGGACGAGCTCGCCGCAGACTGCGCGGCGGCGACGATCGCGGCGAGTTCGGCATCGGTGACCGGGTCGGGCAGGTAGGCCCGGACCGAGCGGTGGTCGAGCAGGTGCTCGATGAGCGGGTTGAGGGCGATGTCGGCAGGAACGGATTCCTGGCCGTAGCGGGCTTGCAGGCGGGTAGAGGGCTGGGACATGTTTGCTCCTTGCACGGTCGGCGGCGATACTCGGCCGGGTGCCGCAAGTATATCGATAGTGGATGCCGCGCTCGGCGGCCCGATTCCCGGCACGATGGGCGATTTCCTCCACCTGCCGGCCCGTCGCGGGCCGGGCGAGCCGATGGCCCTCTTTTCAGGCGGGCAGGGCGAGGGGTGGGGCAGGTTGGTCGTGTCCGGCGCCGCGAGGAATCCACCCCCTCCATAAACATAATTTTGATCAAGAATGGTGCGCTGCGTTAACGTCAACGTAAAATAGCGGGATCGGGCGGGCAGGCAGCCGCCCCGAGCATTCCAACGACGTCCTGGAGAGGAGAGAACCCATGAGTGCAGTCAATGAATTTCTCGCGGCGCGCGACTTCCTGCTGCAGCACCGCAGCGACTACGCGACCGCCTACGCCGGCTTCAAGTGGCCCAGGCTCAAGGAGTTCAACTGGGCGCTGGACTACTTCGATGCCATGGCCGAGGGCAACGACAACCCGGCGCTGTGGATCATCGAGGAAGACGGCCGCGAATCCAGGCTGTCCTTCGCCGAGATGTCGGCGCGCTCGAACCGCGTCGCCAACTGGCTGCGCAAGCAGGGCGTCAAGCGCGGCGAGCGCATCCTGATCATGCTCGGCAACGAAGTGCCGCTGTGGGAGACCATGCTCGCCGCGATCAAGCTCGGCGCGGTGGTGATCCCCGCGACCACGCTGCTGACCCCCGAAGACCTCGTCGACCGCGTCGAGCGCGGCCAGGTCAGGCATGTGGTGATCGGCAAGGCGCACACCGACAAGTTCGAGAACCTGCCGGGCAATTTCGGGCGCATCGCCGTGGGTGGCGCGCCCGCGGGCTGGAAGGCCTTCGAGGAGGCTGCGGCAGAGTCCGACGTCTTCACCCCGGACGGCGTGACCCGCGTCGACGACCCGCTGCTGCTGTACTTCACCTCGGGCACCACCTCCAAGCCCAAGCTGGTGCTGCACACCCACCAGTCCTATCCGGTCGGCCACCTGTCGACGATGTACTGGATCGGCCTCAAGCCCAACGACCGTCACATGAACATCTCCTCGCCGGGCTGGGCCAAGCACGCCTGGAGCTGCTTCTTCGCGCCCTGGAACGCCGGCGCCTGCGTGTTCCTGTACAACTACAACCGCTTCAACGCCGCCGCCCTGCTCGACGTGCTGGTCAAGTACGAGGTCACCACGATGTGCGCGCCCCCGACGGTGTGGCGCATGCTGATCCAGCAGGATCTCGCCGCGGTCAAGACCAAGCTGCGCGAGCTGATCGGTGCCGGCGAGCCGCTCAACCCGGAGGTCATCGATCAGGTGAAGAAGGCCTGGGGCATCACCATCCGCGACGGTTTCGGCCAGACCGAGACCACCGCGCAGATCGGCAACACCCCCGACCAGCCGCTCAAGCCGGGCTCCATGGGCCGCCCGCTGCCTGGCTACAAGATCGCCCTGCTCGACGCCGACAGCAAGCCCTCGGTCGAGGGCGAGGTTTCGCTGGTGATGGGCGAGCACCGCCCGGTGGGCCTGATGGTGGGTTACTCGGGTGATCCCGCCAAGACCGCCGAGGTCATGCGCGACGGCCACTACCGCACCGGCGACGTCGCCAGCATCGACGAGGACGGCTACATCACCTACGTCGGCCGCGCCGACGACGTGTTCAAGGCCTCCGACTACCGCATCAGCCCCTTCGAGCTCGAGAGCGTGCTCATCGAGCACCCGGCCGTGGCCGAAGCCGCGGTGGTGCCGAGCCCGGATCCGCTGCGCCTGGCGGTGCCCAAGGCCTTCGTGATCCTGGTCGCCGGCCAGGAGCCGAGCCGCGAGTTGGCGAAGGACATCTTCGCCTTCACCCGCGAACGCCTGGCCCCGTACAAGCGCATCCGCCGCCTGTCCTTCGCCGACCTGCCCAAGACCATCTCGGGCAAGATCCGCCGCGTCGAGCTGCGCAAGGCCGAAGAGGCGCGCGGCGAGGCTGCCCGTGGCGAGCTGGAGTTCTTCGAAGAAGACTTCCCCGAGCTCAAGGGCTGACCGGGGGGTTGATCGCTGCGGTGCGGCGCGGCGTCATTGCCGCACCGCAGCGGCTGGCATGCTGCTACAATGCCGGCCGTGGCGGGTCTCCTCGCATTGCAGCGCGGTGAACCTGGTCAGGGCCGGAAGGCAGCAGCCACAGCCGTTCCCTGCAAGTGCCGGGGGTCAGGCTCGCCACCCCGAACACACGAAGGGCGCTCCTCGGAGCGCCCTTCGTCCTTTGCGCGTGCGCCCAGCGCCTCACGCCTGACCCTTCACGCCACCAGCGTATCCATCAGCATCATCATCACGAAGCCGACCATCAGGCCACCGGTGGCGAGCGTCTCGTGACCGCGGCGGTGCGACTCTGGGATGATCTCGTGGCTGACCACGAAGAGCATCGCGCCGGCCGCGCCGGCCAGGCCCCAGGGCAGGATGGTCGCCGAGACCGACACCATCACCGAACCGGCGATCGCCGCGACCGGCTCGATCAGGCCCGACACCGCCGCGACGCCGAAGGCGAGCCAGCGCCCGTAACCCGCCGCCACCAGGGCGATCGCGACGATCAGTCCCTCGGGCACGTTCTGCAGCGAGATGCCGGCGGCGACCGCGTCGCCCGAGCCGGCGCCCGTGCCCTCGAGGCCGGCGGCCACGCCGATCGCCAGGCCCTCCGGGATGTTGTGCACGGCGATCGCGAACACGAACAGCCACACCGCGGCGCCGCTGCGCCGGCCTTCGGGGAAATGCGTGTGCGGCAGGGCGCGGTCCATCGCGAGCAGGCCGCCGGCGCCGAGCAGCACGCCGAACGCGACCAGCAGCGCGGCGCCGGTCTCCGTGCCGGTCTGTGCGAGCGCGGCTTCGAAGCCGGGCAGCAGCAGCGAGAACACGCTCGCGGCGAGCATGACGCCGGCGCCGAAGCCGAGCAGCATGCCCTGCACGCTGGCGCCGATCCGGCGCACGACCAGAAGCGGCACCGCACCGAGTGCAGTCGCCGCCGCAGCCATCGCGCCCCCTGCCACCGCACCCGACACCGCAAGCTCGAAGCCCTCGACGCTGCGCGCGAGCTGGGCGACGAGCAGGGCAAGTCCGGTGACCGCGATCAGCCAGCCGCTGAGCGCGCGCAGGGCACCGGCCGGGCTGGCAGGCTGGAAATGCAGGCGAGCGACCTTGTCGACCATGATGGAAATCCTCCGCTGAGCTCGGCGGCATGGCCGCCTTGTCTGATGGAGTCAGTATCGGCGATGCGATTCAATAGTTCCAATTGAACATTTCGACGATTTAAATAGTAATTCGGTATGTAGAGCGCGGTGGCGGGGGGCTTTGCTGCGGTGCACTTCCGGTTCCGCGGGCTGGCCACTAGAATCCCCCTGTCCGATCAAGGAGTCTCCCGATGACCCAGCCCGTTCACCAGCAAGACGTCACGCCCGCGCGCAAGGCCGAGATCCTCGCCGAGGCGCTGCCCTACATCAAACGCTTCTTCGACAAGACCATCGTCATCAAGTACGGCGGCAACGCGATGACCGATCCGCACCTCAAGGATTGCTTCGCGCGCGACGTGGTGCTGCTCAAGCTGGTCGGCCTCAACCCGGTGGTGGTCCACGGGGGCGGCCCGCAGATCGAGAACCTGCTCACCCGCATGGGCAAGAAGGGCGAGTTCATCCAGGGCATGCGCGTGACCGACGCCGAGACGATGGAAGTGGTCGAGATGGTGCTCGGCGGCCAGGTGAACAAGGAGATCGTCAACCTGATCAACAAGCATGGCGGCAAGGCGGTGGGCCTTACCGGCAAGGACGCCGGCTTCATCCGTGCCAAGAAGCTGCTGATGCAGAAGCACGGCGCGCCCGAGGGCGACCTGATCGACGTCGGTCAGGTGGGGGAGATCACCGGCATCGACCCCAGCCTCATCTCCTTCCTCGACCAGGGCGACTTCATCCCCGTGATCGCGCCGATCGGTGTGGGTGAGGACGGCGAGACGTACAACATCAACGCCGACGTGGTCGCCGGCAAGCTCGCCGAGATCCTCAAGGCCGAAAAGCTGGTGCTGCTCACCAATACCCCGGGCGTGCTCGACAAGGCCGGCAACCTGCTCACCGGTCTGACCCCGCGCCAGATCGACGACCTCGTCGCCGACGGCACCCTGTCGGGCGGCATGCTGCCCAAGATCGGCTCGGCGCTGGACGCGGCGCGCAACGGCGTGAAGTCGGTGCACATCATCGACGGCCGCGTGGAGCATTGCCTGCTGCTCGAGATCCTGACCGACCACGGCGTCGGCACGATGATCAAGAGCAAGTAGGACGGCGCGGTCGATCGAGCGCCGGCAAGCGCGCACGAGGCGAGCCAGCCGCCTCGATCATGTCACCCCCTGCACCGCCGCCTGCGCGGCTGCCGGCGCTCCTACAGGAGGCCGAGGAAGCACGACGGTTCATGTAGGAGCGCCGGCAGGCGCGAATGACGGCAGTGGGGGTTTGCGGGCGCGCCAATTGTTTTGCCGCACGATTCGCGGCTGCCGCCGCTCCTACAGG
>ERZ795053.3740-NODE-3740-length-17034-cov-7.424053_pt1 | contig 17034 bp, 13 predicted proteins | sample MGYA00375137_ERZ795053 | MGnify/ENA primary metagenome ERZ795053 (study PRJEB30182, sample SAMN05720284) | activated sludge metagenome | isolation source: Anaerobic digester | place: Hong Kong | collected 2014-12-17 ...
GTGTGCTCTTCCGATCTTGCGTATATTCTATCGTTGATGGTACTATCGAGATTAGCTTTCGCCTCATCGACTCTTGTTAATTCAAAGGCCTTTTTCATTCTCGCTTCATATTTGTTCATCCCACCCGGCGTCAGACAATCGATTATTCCGGAGTGATGAGAAGCGACAGACAGTGCCAGAAATTGGGCCGCAATACTCTCCTGTCCTCCTTTAGGCTCCAGATAGTTATAAATCAACTGGGCACCCGCACTGGAATGATCGATTTTTCCCTGATAACCGTCTACACTTAAATAATCATCTTCATCAGGATCAATTAATCCTACCGCTGAACGAATATATTGATCGAACAATTCGGTGGCTTTACCTATATCATGCATTAGCCCAATCAACTCACCAGATTTTTCAAGCCCGATTTTTGATGCGTTTTTAGAAGCTAACTTGGAAGTACCATCAAGATGCTCCCATAGAGATTGTTCTTTGTTGTCTTCTTCTCTAAAATGAGCGATAAAGCAGGATTTATTTTTCTCCATTATCAATACCACCCTGATTATTATTTATTCGTTACACTTTGTTACTTTCCATTATATCCCTAAACTGTTTGAGTTTCTAGAAAATATGATTTAATTTGCTATTATCTTCCACCGTTATTGCCATTTGGGTTGAGTTTGTTTTTATTAAATATACTTGTCCCCACCATACCCAAAATCAGTGACAATACTCTGTCGCTGCTTCCGTTGTAATATTTTTTTCATGCATCATGCAAATGTGTAACTTATTTAAAGCAAACTCCCAAAAATTCTATGACCCATTCTTCGAACAACTCTTGCCGACGCAAGTTGGGGACGGTTCTTGCCTTGCGCGTTTTTGGTTCCTGACCGCGCAAGGCAAGAACCGTCCCCAACTTGCGTCGAAGGCCTGTCCATAAGCTGAAGGTTGGCTTTTTTAGACATGATGTTGGCAAACTGGTATAATTAGTACTTGAAAGAATAAACAACCTGGTTCAACAGGTTGATGAAGGAGTGGTAGTAATGGCTCAGGCAGAAAAAATAAGCTGCCAGAAACGCGATATAAAAACCCAGGGCTATTTAAATGAACTAAAGCGTAATGGCATGGTTCCCGGAACGGTATATGGCAAAGGGGTGGACAATCAGGCCATATCTGTAAGCCTTCCGCAGCTTGCCCGTACCTTCCATGCTCATGGCTCGAGGGGGCTGTTCTCATTGGAAATCGATGGAGGCAATGGCTTAATGGTGGTGGTTCGAGAAATACAGAGACATCCTATTACCGGGCAGATGACCCATGTTGACTTCTGGAAGGTAAAGATGGATGAGAAAATACACAATACCGTGGGGATTTCCATTGTTGGTGAAGAAGAGATTATGAAAAAAGGGGGTGTCCTGCAAGCAGGCGCTAAAGAAATCGAGGTTTTCTGCCTGCCCCAGGATATTCCGGAAACCCTGGTCTATGATGTAGCTGCTCTGGAAATTGGAGACAAGGTTACGGTTGCCGATCTGCAATTACCCGCAGAAGTAGAAATACTTACTGATTTGGAAACAATGCTAGCCACTGTACTGGCGCCATCCAAAGCGTCTGCGGGAGAGGAAGCTGAAGAAGCCCAAGCCACTGAAACCCAAGTGACAGCAGCAACCGAAGGCGAATAAGCAAACGAAGCATGACCACCCGCTCAGCGGGTGGTTTGCATTTTCTGACATTCTCAGCTTTGGCCTGTTCTGCCAGATTACGATGCAAAGATTTGGCATTCGAATGTTGCGTTTACCCGAATAATCACCGGAAATCGGCTCAGGAATTATGAGCCCATCTGCCAACGCTGATTCCAACCAGCGACAAAAAAAAGCCTTGCGTATTTTGCATTAATGCAAAATCCACAAAGCCTTGTGTTTCTATAATTTATGGTGCGGCGGGAGGGACTTGAACCCTCACGCCTCTCAGCATACGCCCCTCAAACGTACGTGTCTGCCGGTTCCACCACCGCCGCATCCGGTCAGATTCAGGGGGTCCTTAACCTGACAAAGGAAATTATACAACAGTCGGCTCTTTGATGTCAATCAATCTGCTCGGCTGGCTTGCTTCTCCTGCCGGTGCGGGGCGGTTTGACCTGGAGCAACCGGCATTATGCTTTTTAATCCTCGCTGGCTTTTTCGATGGTGGGCCGGTGCAGTTCCACCTGCAGCCAGTCAATCATTTCCATACGATCCAGTTTTAAATTGCGGACCTCTGGACCGATCAGCTTTTGAGCTTTCTTCTGGAACAACCACAAACACGGGGCATCATCAAGGATCATTGCTTCGGCACGCTGCAACAGGGCCAGCCGGGCCTGCTGGTCTTCAAATTGTTGGCGGGAGTCATTCAGGATCTTATCGACCTGGGGATTTTTATAGCCGCAGTAGTTGGTCATGCCGATCTGGGAACTGTGGAACAAGCTGTACAGGTAGCTGTCGGCATCGGGATAGTCTGCCGCCCAGCTCAGCCGGAAAAAGCTGAGGGAACGGTTGTTGACTTCTTTCTTGAAATAGTCCCAGCTTTGCTGCTGGGTCTGTACGCGAATGCCAAACTGGCCCAACTGTCGGGCAACTTCTTCTGCCACCAGGGCATGACCGGGATCGTCGTTGTAGGTCAGGGTAAGCACGGGCAGTCCCTGCCCGTCAGGGTATCCGGCTTCGGCGAGCAGTTGGCGGGCTTTGTCGGCATCATAACGATAGCCGTAAATGTCTTTGTTATAGCCTGCCAGTCCGGCGGGGATGAGTCCTTTGGCAGGAAGATAGGCTCCGTTCGGCATTTGTTTGATGATTTGCTCCCGGTCGATGGCGTAGTTGAGCGCCCGGCGCAGCAGATAGCTGCGGACATAAGGATCGCGCTGCAGGTTAAAGCCGAGGCAGTAAGTCTCGAGAACCGGCTTTTCGAGGAGCAGGTTTTTATCCTTGCTCTGACGGATACCGGGCACCTCGGCCGCGGGTACGGCATTCAGCAGATCAAGCTTGCCTTGTTGGAAGTCCTTGAAGGCGGTCTCTTGGTCTTGATAGATAGTCACATGCAGCGCTGACAGGCGCGGCTGGCCGCGGTAGTATTGGTCGTTGCGCAACAGCTGCAAGGATTGTGCCTTTTGTTCGTGTAAAATGTAGGGTCCGGTCCCGGCCGGGGGGGTGAGTCCTGACTCCAGGTCCATCACCCAGAAAATGGGGTTGCTGAGTGAAGCCATAAAGGCTGCATGGGGCTGCTGCAAGGTGATTTTCAGGCTGCTTTTGTCGAGCACCTGGATGCCTGTCACTTCCGGGCTTTTGCCATTTATTTTTTCTTTGCTGCCGGCAATGGGCAGATACAGACAGGTATTGCTCCATTCGGCGGCATGACTGATATTGTATTCAAAGGAAGCTTTCACGTCCTGGGCGGTGAGTCGCTTGCCGTTGCTGAACTTGACGTCCTTGCGCAAAAATATCGTGACCGATTTGCCGTCTGGACTGTATTGCCATTTTCGGGCCAGGCGCGGTTCAAGACTTTGCCGGGCTTCATTATAACAGACCAGGCCTTCGTAAATAGCGGTTGCCAGCAGGTGTTGGCTGTGATTTTGGAGGCTGGCTGGCTCCAGTTTTTCCACCGGTTCGGTGATGCCGACGGTAAAGGGTCTGGTGCTGAGACTGTTGGTATACAGGGCTTTTTGCATCATGATTGCTCCGCCTGCCGCCATGAACAGGGTCAGGGCAGCCAGAGCAAGGATTCGGACATTGACACGGCGCATAATTTGTCCCTCCTTTTTTATCCATGGGACATTTTATGCGTTCACTTGGCTGACTATGCCTGCGATGCCGGCAGGATCCATTCTGGGAAAAAAAACAACCGGCCCGGGCCGGTCTCAGCGTGAAATGTGAATCGTTGTCTGGTCAAGAACCTGCGGCTCTGCCTCAGGATGACATTCTTTTAAATTCTTCATTCATATATGGCCTGATAGGCCTCATAGTTTTTTAAAACATTCCTGGTATACTGACGGGTTTCCGGGAAAGGGATCCTGTCGATGTCTTCAGGTTCTCCGTTCCAGGTGCCGCCCACCAGCCATTCCTGCACTTTGCCGCGCCCGGCATTGTAGCTGGCGACAGTCAGGGGCACATTGCCGTCGAATTCCGCACTCAAATTGTGCAGATACCAGCAGCCGAATCGAATGTTGACTTCCGGCTGGTGGAGTTCCTGCAAGGTGAAATCCTCGATTCCGTTCTGTTCTGCAATCCAGTTGGCGGTTTCGGGCATGATCTGCATTAATCCTTTGGCGCCAACGGAAGATTCAGCCGCATTCTGGTATTTGCTCTCCGCACGGATGATGGCGAATACCAGATAGGGGTCCACATTGTGCTCTTTCGCTTCGCGGAAAATCAACTCCTGATGGGGCAACGGATAAAAGACCGTGATCCATTTGGGGAAGCTCAGTACGACTGCCAGAAATAGCAGTATTGTGACCCAAAGTATGGTGGATAAACGACTTCTTCCTTTCGGCACCAATGTTAAACCCCCAAGAAATGATTTTTTACATCATATTTTTCCCCGCTCCAGAATAGTATTGAAAAATTTGGTTGCCGAGTTGATTGTTTCCTCAATACTGCCGCAATTGTTTATCACCACATCAGCCCGATGGGCTTTTTCATCCAGGGGAATCTGGCTCTCTATACGGCGTTTGGCTTCTTCGGGACTGTAATGATTACGGTCCATCAGGCGCTTGAGCTGGGTTTCGTAATCTACCCAGACGACCCAGACCTCGTCGCACATCCGATCCATAAAGGTCTCATACAGCAAGGGTACTTCGAACACCAAGATGGCCTCTGGATTCTCGGCTTTGATCCTTCTGTAGTCTTCTTTGAATGATTCCATAATGCGTGGATGGGTAATGTGATTGAGTCGGGTCAGCTGTTCAGAATTGCCAAAGACCATCTCGCCCAACTTGTCCCGATTGATGGTTTCATCGGGGTTGAGAATGTCTTGGCCAAAAGCAGTAACCATATCATTCCAGGCAGGTTTGTGTGGTTCGACGACTTTATGTGCAGTTTCGTCAGCATCAATAATATAGGCACCCAACCCTTTGAGCGTCTTGGAAACAGTACTTTTTCCGCTGGCTATTCCGCCGGTCAATCCAATCACTTTCATCGTAAAGTATCACCAACTTTTACATGTATTCGATCATTGCCACCGCCACAAAAATAAAACCTGTCAGGAACGGCGCCAGACTTTGCCATCGTTCATCGTTCATCTTCTGACCCATTCGCATGCCGGTATTTACTAAAATAAATTTTACCATACCTACACTGGTTGCAGTAAAGAAAATATTCATCCCCGCCAGCGCCAGACCTGCACCTGCTCCGAGCGCATCCATGGCCAGCGCCAGACCCAGAAAGAATGCTTCGCGCAGACTGATCTCCCCGGAGCAATCGAAGTCGGCACTGGCTGGTTTTTTCAGTATCTGTATAATAATGCCCAATGCATTGCAATGCAATGTCAGCAGGGGATCTTCTTCAGATTGCTGTAAATGCATGATCTTTTGCCGGGCGGCCTGCAAAAGGAAGTAGACGCCGATGGCAAAGATCAGGGCAGCGCCCGCCGTTTTGGCTTGCTGGGGAGAGATTAGCATCCCCAGACCTTTTCCCAGCAACATGGAGACACTGACCGCCAGAGCAGAAGCAAGGGCGATGATCAACAAGGACGTGCAGGGGATTTTGATTTTTCTGATGCCGTAGGCCATGCCCACCATCAGTCCGTCTCCGCTTACTGCCAGGGCAAACAGCATGATTGCCAGAAGGTCCACCTTGCCACTCCATTCATGTATCAAATCTATCCATACTATATGAATGTTATGGTCAAGGTGTGAATCGCCTGCCGGACGGTATCCTATTTTTGGCAGTGCTCGCAGAAGTGAGCGCTGCGCCCGCCGATTACCACTTTCTTGATGGCCTTTCCGCAAGTATTGCAGGCACCGTCGGTTTTACCGTAAACCTGCAGCATCTTTTGAAATTCTCCGCTTTTATTGTATCCGTTCCGAAAATCGCGAAAGGTGGTACCGCCTTGGTCAATGCTGGCTTGCATGACTTGGACGATGCTGCTGCGCAAGCGTTTGATCTCTGCCAGACGCAGCGAACCGGCCGGCCGGTCGGGACGAATACGGGCTGCAAACAGGGCTTCATCGGCATAGATGTTGCCGATCCCGGCGATGCATTGTTGATTGAGCAGCAAAGTCTTGATGGCGACTTTGCGGTCACGGCAGATCTCCCGCAGATATTGGGCTGTAAACGCCGGCGAGAAAGGCTCAACGCCCATGCGGCAAAAGATACATTCCGGATCACACAAGAAGCGTACTCCCCCAAATCGCCTGGGATCCATATAAATCAGCTTGTGTCCATTGTTCAGATGGATCATCATGTGCACGTGACGGTCGGAGACTTCAATCTCCTCATTCTCCTGGTAAAATCGTCCGCTCATCCCCAGGTGCACTACCAATGTGTACCCGGCGTCGAGATCCACAATGAGATATTTGCCCCGTCTGCGGATGGCGCTGATGGTTTGCCCGATGGCTCCGGTTGGCTCATAGTCCTGGCGTTTGATGATATCCGTCCGGCGCAATTCGATGTCTTGTATAACAGCCCCGATGTTCCCCAGCAGGCTGCGTCTGATTGTTTCCACTTCGGGTAGTTCGGGCATGCTTAAACCCCCTGATTTTCTTGTTGGGCCAGTTCACGCTGATACGCTTTCCAGCCTGGACACCATTTGGTGTGCCAGAACCACAAGCGCGCCCTGAAGGTGCGGTGATTCTTTTCGGCGGCGATGCGCATGGGACAGGTTGCACATTTGGATTCCATCCTGCTGCCTCCTTTCTCACTTTTTACTCCCAGGACTGCATTTCATACCAGTTGGTGCCCACCTTCATGCTGACGAGCAAAGGCACCTTTAGTGCAAACGCATTCTCCATACAGTTCTTGACGATGTCGGCGGTCTCCTCCAACTCGCTGCGCGGCACCTCCAGCAGCAGTTCATCGTGGACCTGCAGCAGCAAGCGGCCCTGCAGATGATGGGTTTGGAGCATGTCGGCCACTTTGATCATGGCCAGTTTAATGATGTCGGCTGACGTTCCCTGGATGGGCGTATTCAGGGCCATTCTGCGGGCAAAGGACTGCACCATTTTATTTCTGGCGCGCAGATCAGGCAGATAACGTCTCCGTCCCAGAGCGGTTTCCACATAGCCGTTTTGAATGCCAAACTCGACAATCTCCTGCATATATTTTTTTACGCCCGGATAGGAGTCAAGATATTCTTCGATATAGCGTCCCGCCTCTTTGCGGGTCACGCCGGTATCACGGGCCAGTCCGAAATCGCTGATCCCGTAGATAATGCCAAAGTTGACCGCCTTGGCGCGCCGGCGCAGGTTCTCATCCACTCTTTCCAACGGCACTTTAAAAATCTCGGAAGCCGTGCGGGTATGAATGTCAATGCCCCGCTGGAAAGTGTCAATCAGAGTCTCGTCGCCGCTGATGTGCGCCAGGGCGCGCAAATCGATCTGGGAATAGTCCGCCGTAAACAGCAGGGTTTCTTTGGAACCGGCTGTAAAAGCCTTGCGCACCCGACGTCCTGCTTCCATGCGAATGGGAATATTCTGTACGTTGGGCTCGACACTGGACAAGCGTCCGGTCGCCGTCAGCGCTTGTTTGAAGATGGTATGAATCCGGCCGGTCTCAGGATGGATCAGGTTTTGCAAGGCATCGGTATAGGTCGACTTCAGCTTGCTGAGCTGCCGGTAATCCATGATGTAAGGGATGATCTCATGTTGATCGAGCAGGTTTTCCAAGACTTCCTGACCAGTCGAGTAGCCGCTCTTGGTTTTTTTGCCGCCGGGCAGTTGGAGGTCCTCGAACAGCACCTGGGCCAGCTGTTTGGGGGAATTGATATTGAATTTGACCCCGGCCAGTGCATAGATGCGGTCTTCATCCCGGTCCAGACCCGCACTCAGTTCTTCCGACAACTGAGCCAGAACCCGCTTTTCCACTTTGATGCCGGCAAACTCCATGGCTGCAAGGATCTCCGACAACGGTATCTCCACGTCATAGAGCAGACATCGCAGGGCATCGGTGAGTTCTTCTTCCATCTGCTGATGGAGCGGAACAATCGTGACAACCTGCGCCGCCAGATCCATGTGATTGGTATCCAGCTTCATATGATGGGCGATGATCTCCACCAGCGTTTCCCCTTGAAAAGAGGGATCCAGCACATAACTGAGCAACAGGCTGTCTCCCTTGATGCCGCGCAGATGGATGCCCGCGCGCAGCAGGAATACCTGGGCAAACTTGGCATTATGCAGATATTTGGGCTGCGTTTGATCTTCCAGCCAGGCGCGCAGCCATTCCAGCGCGGCACTGTTCTGCAAATCAATCCAGGCCAGTTGCTGACCGGCCGCCAGATAAACCTTGATTCCCTGCGCCCACATGGGATGATGATAGTTGGTTTCAAAATGCAGGGCCAATGCCTGTTGCTCCAGGGGCTTGAGAAATTCATCAACTTCGGCAGATGATTTTAATTCTCGTACAGCCAAGACCGGAAGCGGTTCCTTCATCCCGGGCAGTTCCTGTTCCTCCACCCCGGACCGGCTTTGCTCCAGGGCGGCCAGCAGCCCTTTGAACTCCAGTTTTTTAAACAGTGCACTGAGCTCGGCTCGTTGCATCTCCCGGACAGCGAAGTCATCCAGGGCTGCACCCATCTCCACCTCTCGCCGGATGGTCGCCAGATCACGGCTCAAATACGCCTGATCCCGATAGGTCAGCAGGTTTTCTTTGAGTTTTTTTCCGCTGATTTCGTCGATGTGTTCATAGAGGTTTTCCAGACTGCCGTATGCTTTGATGAGCTTGATGGCGGTTTTACTGCCGACGCCCGGCACACCCGGGATATTGTCAGAGCTGTCACCCATCAGGGCTTTGATTTCAATCATCTGCTCCGGCGGGACTTCCCATTTGTCGACCACCGCCTGCGGATCATAGACCTGCATGTCGGTGATCCCTTTCTTGCTCATATATACCTTGGTATGTTCGCTGACCAGCTGCAGCGCATCCCCGTCTCCGGTCAGGATGATGGTTTCCATCCCAGCCGCTTCAGCCTGTTGGCTCAGGGTGCCGATCAGGTCGTCGGCTTCAAATCCCTGCATTTCCACATAACTGACATTCATGGCGGCCAGCACCTCACGCAGCAAATGAAACTGACCGACCAGTTCATCCGGGGCCGCCGACCGGTTGGCTTTGTAATCACTGTAGGTTTCATTGCGAAAGGTTTTCCGGTCCATATCAAATGCCACGACCACGTGGGAAGGCTGTACGTCCGCACTCACCCGGTTGAACATGGTTAAAAAACCATATACCCCGTTGGTATAGATCCCTTCCCGGGTATGCAGCAGGGGCAGCGCATAAAACGCTTTAAAAAGAAGGCTGTTCCCGTCTATCAGCAGCAGGGTGTTGTCTTTCATGGCCGACCTCCAGCAAAATTATTTCAGAAATAACAAAATGGGCAGAAATATGTTCCTGCCCATTATTATAGCTTATATTCAATCATTTATTTAGTCTCAAGGATTTGTCTTTTCCAGCAAGCGCACTTCAATGGTGACTGCATTGACGGCTTTGTCAATCTTCTCCTGTTGCGCCTGCAGTTCCTGTTGCTGCTGCAACAGGGCTTGCAGCTGGGACTGCTGCTCCTCACTGAGGCTGCCGCTGTTCTGGAGATTCTCAATGTCCATCTCCAATCCCGCCAAGGCCTTTTGGTTCTCATGATAGGCCTGGGTGTGGGTCACTTCGTTTTGCAGGGGCGCTTCCACGCCCACACTGCCCAACTGGTTGAGCATTTCGTTGGCTTTGTCTTTGGGAACCTGCAGGGTCACTACTTTCACATTGTCATCCGCCGCCATCACATTGGCAGACTTGACGCTGATCTGGGCACCGCTGGCATAGGCCAGCTGCATGACATCCTGCATCGATTGGTCCATATCGTCAACCTGTATCTTGGCGGTATAGTTTTGTTCCACTCTCTCCTGCACAGCGACTTCCACCGGTTTGGTTACTGCCGGTGCAATGCCAATGCTTTCTCCCGGCTTGATTGTGCCAGGCTTTTGCACTCCGGTTTGGCCGGCCGGTTCGGTGGTTGGTGCGTCAACTTCCGGCGACGGTTCGAGTTGTTTGTTGATCCATTCCTGCAAAATTTTATTATTGTCAACGATCGCTACGCGCGGTCTGTCTTCTTTGTTCATCCAATCCTGCAATGACGCTACCATTGCTCCGTAGGGCAGATAGCTGCTGGCAAATATACCGGCACTCACGGCCAGTCCTGCCACCGCTGCAGCCACCCAGCCGGTACGTTTGGGGGTCGTTGGCTTAATAACGGGGAACAGCTGTATCTTTTCATGACTGATACGTTCATGGAGTTTCTCGGCAAAATCAACCGGAAGCGGAGGCGTATCCAGATTTTTGAGCAAAGCACACATACGGTCCATCTCTTGCATTTGCTGTGCACAAGCAGCACATTCGCCGAGATGTTCCGCGATCGCTTCATTTTCAGTTGCGGTGGTCATTTTGTCCAGGTATGGAGAAAATAACCTTTGCATTTGCTCGCAGTTCATGATGCTCTCCTCCCGCTTTTTTAGACGAGGCTCTACTTTAAAAGTTCCCGTTCGATCAATTTTTTTTGTAAAATGATCCGTGCCCTGCTAATCCTCGATTTTACGGTTCCGATGGAGCAGTCCAGCACGATTGCGATTTCTTCGTAACTCAAATCCATGACATCCCGCAGCACAATGACTGCTTTGTGTTCAGGCCTCATCTCATCCAAAAGCAGCTGCATATTTTGCGTAAATTCCTTGCGTTCATAGACCACATCAGCCGCCAGGGAGGTGTCGGCAATTTCCCGTTCAAATTCGTCCCCGTCCAGCGTAGCCAAGGGTTCATCCAGGGAAAGCGGTACGATTTTGCGTTTGCGGCGGCGCAGCTCATCCAGGCAGACATTGGTTGTGATGCGGTAAATCCAGGTGCCAAAACTGGCATCGCCTTTGAAGGAGCGCAGCGAACGGAAGGCTTTGATAAATGACTCCTGCGCCATGTCATTGGCGTCATCCTCATTGCCCATATAGCGGTAGGCCAGCATATATACTTTATTTTGATATGTTTTCACCAATTCATCGAAAGCGTATGTATCCCCACGCAGGGTTCGTTTCACCAGTAGTTGATCCGAATTCATCAGTATCTCCTCCGGGCCAGCTTTCCTCCGGTCAGCTGCAGCAAAACAGCCCCCCTGCTGGTCCCGCCATGTAAATACGTCCTAAGTATGGTTACTATTCTGCACGTTTAAAGAATATTCCTTTAAAAAAGGCCTGTTCCTGCTTATGTAAAGTATGTAACCGATGCCATAATATAGCTGTCAAGGTCCGGTTTTCCCTTGGCCAGGCGGCGATGGTGTGGTTCTTGACAACCAGGATGGCAAACCTTATAATAATTCTTGCGTCCGCACAAAACAATATTTAGCCAGAGTGTCGGAATTGGCAGACGAGCGCGACTCAAAATCGTGTGCCGCGAGGCGTGTGGGTTCGAGTCCCACCTCTGGCACCATCAGAAAAACAGGGCTTTGCGAAGCCCTTTTCTTGTTTTCTGAGGTTTCATTATACCATATGTGCAACAGGATGGTTGGCTTCGGCGCAGAATAAACGCAGGTATATTTTATGAAAGTATTATGAAGATTGGATGAAGAAGTCACCCCTGTCGATAAAAAACCAGGCCTCAGCAGCGAGGCTGGGGCCTGGTCCGGTGGCGGTGACGCTTACTGATAAAGGGCAGCAATATCTCCCGCGAAATTGGCCATAATGACCCGTTGTTTGGCTTTGGATGTAGGGGTCAGCTCATCATATTTCTGCAGGAACTTGCGATGCGGTACCCGGAACTTTTTGATTTGTTCAAAGTCAGCCAGTTCACTGTTGGCCTGGTTGACTGTCTCGGCAATGATTTGCCGTACAAATTCTGCTTCATATAATTCCGGTCCGACTTCCACGCAGGTATTCAGTCCATTGACCAGATCATATTTTAAGTCTTCTTTATTATAGGCAATCCCTTTGGCATCAGCGATCTTGGCTATTTCATCCCAATTGGGACAAATCAGCGCGGTGATGTATTTTTGGCCGTCTCCCACGATCAGTACCTGATCGATCAAAATATTGCGCATGAGCAAGGATTCCGCCTTGGCCGGTGCCACGTTTTTACCGGTATCCATGACGATGATGGCTTTCTTGCGGTCCACGACCCGCATGATGCCGTTTTTATCAAATTCAACGATATCACCGGTCCTGAAGAAACCGTCTTCCGTAAAGCAATCCTGATTGGATTCCGGATCATTGTAATATTCCTGAATGATTCCGGCACCTTTTATCAGCAGTTCGCCGTCCTCTTCCTGACGCCATTCGATCCCTGGAGCAATGGGCGCATTCCAGCTTACCTTCACGCAGGTGCCGCGCCCCACGCCAACCCCACAAAGCGTTTCGGTGAGTCCATACCCGTTGGCAACAAAAAATCCCATGCCCAGGAAGGGTTTGTGCAGTTCTGGCAGGATGGCCGCTCCGCCGGAGGCAAAACAACGCAGCCGTCCGCCCATGGCCGCATTTACCTTGTCAAAAACCATGGCTTTGGCTTTGACGTATTCTTCGCGAATATCACCGCTCAGTTCATCCAGATAATCGAGACTCATATCAAAGGTTTCATCTTCGCCAATGCGGGCATCGACCGCCCGGCAGGCAACATCGATGGCCCAATCCCATGCTTTGGCCCCTTCCGGGGTAGCCCCGAACACCTGGCGCAGACCTTTCAGGATCCGATCCATCATTCTCGGCACCATAACCATGAAAGTAGGCCGGGTCTCCTGCATATCCTGAATCACATAAGCAGGTCCGCGGCCCCAGGCCAGACAGGACCCCACCGCCATGATGCAGAACATCCCGTAAGTGCGTTCCATAATATGGGCCATGGGCATGACGGACAGGTAGGTATCATGCGTATAAACGCCGATTTCCCCCATCATCTGGTTGCGCAGACAACGCCAGATCCCATCGGTCACCTCACCGTGTTTGAGACGTACCGCTTTTAGTTTTCCGGTGGTCCCGGACGTATAAACGGTGGTGGCGGCATCCTGCGGCGTTATGGCAGCAGTCCGGTCAGCCACCAGGGAAGGTTGTCCCTGCAGCAGCTGGCGTCCCGATGCCCGTATTTCATCCAGGGTGAAGAGGTCTTTTCCGTTGCCCGCGGCCAACTCTTTAAGAACAATGATGCCTTTCAGGGTGGGCTGTTCTTCACGCAAGGAATTGACCATTTCGGCCAGCGCAGGACTGCCGGCAAATAAATAGTTGACCTGGGAATGGTTGACGATGAATTTGACATCATCCTTGCTTAGACTCGGAAAAATAGTGGTCGTGCATCCGCCTGCCAGTTCAATGCCCATATCCGCCCAGCCCCATTCGGCGCAGCTGACCGACATGATTACCAGATTGTCTCCTTTGGCAACCCCTAGACCCATCAAACCGGCGGCGATTTCTTCTGCTACTGCGGCAAACTCCTTGTAGGTAATCGTAACCCATTTGTCATCCTGCCAGAACATATGTGCAGGCCGATCCCCATGGTGTTTGACCGGATGATAAAACATCTGGGGCACGGTATGAATGTAGTCATGCCACAGATCCAACCATTGAATCCTAAAATCAATATCCGGTACTGTCTTTAATGCCATTATCATTACCTCCTGCAAATTTCTTGGATGGTTGGCCAGGCTTTCATTCCAGCCATAATACGGTTCACAAGACAAGGTAGCGGTTTTACTTCCCAACTGCATATCGATCGTGGTCGCCTATTATGCGATTCTGAAAGCAGGCGGCGTCGCCGTGATGAACAATCCCATTTATGCGGATCGGGAACTCGAGTATCAGTTCATCGATTCCGAGTCCAAATTGCTCATTTGTCTGGATATGCTGGTCCCCCGCATGCTCAATATAAAACCCCGTACAAAAATTGAAAAAATCATTTGGACCTCGATCAATGACTACGCCCTGCCCGGTACAACTGACAGCGGTTTTAGCGTGCCGGATGCACCGGATCTTTTCCATTACAAGAAACTCCTCGAGAAATATGAACCGATTCCTCCGGCGATGCAAATTGATTGGGAGGACACAGCGGTCCTGCAATATACAGGGGGAACCACCGGTCTGGCCAAAGCGGCGGTGCTGACCCAAAAAAATCTCTGCACCATGTTGCAGCGCTACGAAGCATGGCTGCACGATGGGGTAAAAGGTCAGGACACGGATATGTCAGCTTCCCCGCTGTTCCATATTCTCGGCATGCAGGTTGGCATGAACTTTTCCATTCATATGGGCTGGCGTAATGTACTGCTGCCCAGAGCCACTCCAGAAGCCATGCTGGAAGCGATTCGTAAATATCGGGTCAATTATTCCCCACTGGTGCCTGCCCACTATATCGGCATGCTCCAGCACCCTGATCTGACCAATACGGATCTCACTTGTTTTAAAGGGCTTTTCTCCGGGGGAGCATCATTGCCGGTTGACATTTTGCGACGCTTCGAGACCGTCTCCAAAGCAGAAATTTGCGAGGGATTCGGTATGTCCGAGACGTCTCCGCAGACCCACCTGAATCCTTACCGGGGCGGGGGGCCGCGCAAACCAGGCAGCATCGGCATTCCCTGGCCGGATACGGAAGTTCGGATCGTTGATTTGGAAACCGGCGAGATAGACGTGCCGATCGGCGAACCCGGTGAGATGCTTTTCCGCGGCCCGCAAGTCACCCGGGAATACTATAATAAACCGGAAGAAACCGCGATTGCCATTACCCCGGATGGATGGCTGCACTCCGGGGATATTGCCTATATGGATGAAGACGGCTATTTCTTCATTGTCGATCGCAAGAAAGACCTCATTATTTCCAGCGGTTTTAACATTTATCCGCGGGAAGTGGAGGAGGTTTTCTATGAGCATCCTGCTGTCGACAAGGTCGCTGTAATCGGTCTGCCTGATCCCAAGCGCGGCGAAAATGTCGGTGTGTTTCTTACCTTAAAAGCAGATCACAGCGCGACGGCAGAAGACTTGATGGCATTCTGTCAGCCTAAACTGGCCAAATATAAATGGCCCTCTGTCATAGAAATAAGAGATTCACTGCCGGAGAGCAATGTAGGGAAATTATTGAAAAAAGAACTGCGCTCTGAAGTCCTGCAGCGCTTTCAATAAGCTGCTGATTTGTATTTTAAATCCAAGAGGGAGGCTGCTCGATGGCAGCCTCCTTTCTTTTATTCTCCAGTCCGCAGGATTGCTTTTGCTCCTGCCGTCATTTGTGATATAGTATTATTTGTTTTTAACATGCAGGGAGGATTAATCGCATTGCCAGCACTATCTGAAGAGAGCCTACGTGAAGTAAAAAGACGGCGCACCTTCGCCATCATCTCCCACCCGGACGCCGGGAAGACCACGCTGACTGAAAAGCTGTTGCTGTTTGGCGGAGCGATTCGCATGGCCGGCGAGGTCAAAGGCCGCAAAGCCCAGCGATTTGCGCGCTCGGACTGGATGGAAATCGAAAAGGAACGCGGCATCTCCGTCACCACCAGCGCCATGCAGTTTGACTATGGCGGATACCGCATCAACATATTGGATACACCAGGCCATCAGGACTTCAGCGAAGACACCTACCGTACCCTGACGGCGGCTGACAGCGCGGTGATGCTGCTGGATGCGGCCAAAGGGGTGGAGACGCAGACCATCAAACTGTTTAAGGTTTGCAGCCAGCGCGGAATTCCGATTTTTACTTTTATTAATAAAATGGACCGTTACGGCAAAGAGCCGCTGGCTTTGCTGGAAGAACTGGAACAGGTGTTGGGCATCCGCTCCTGTCCGATGAACTGGCCCATCGGCATGGGTGATGAATTCAGCGGCATCTATGACCGCCAGCACCACCGCATTGAACTGTATCGCGGCGACAGTCAGCGGGTTTTTTTCCATCCCAAAGCCAAGGGGCTGGATGATCCTGCCATCCGGGAATTGCTGGGAGACGGGCTGTATGAGAAACTCTGTGAAGACGTTGATCTGCTGGACATTGCCGGGGATCCTTTTGATTTTGAAAAGGTGAAACAAGGCCAGTTGACGCCGGTCTACTTTGGCAGTGCCATTAATAAATTCGGGGTGCAAACCTTCCTGGACGAATTCATCTCCCTGGCGCCTGCCCCCAGTGCGCATGAAAGCAGTGTCGGACCGGTGGATACAGCTTCGGCTTTTTCTGGTTTTGTTTTTAAAATCCAAGCCAATATGAATCCTGCCCACCGCGACCGGATCGCATTCCTGCGAGTTTGCTCCGGCAGGTTCGAGCGCGGCATGGCGGTCAATCATGTCCGCACCGGCAAGAAGATCAAGCTGGCTCAGCCACAGCAATTCCTGGCCCAGGATCGCGACATCGTGGAAGTCGCCTGGCCGGGAGACATTATCGGTCTGCATGATCCCGGCATTTATCGCATCGGCGATACCCTGTGCGAGGACGGTGTTTTTACCTTTCCGCCTTTGCCGCAGTTTCCGCCGGAGCATTTTGCCCGGGTATCCAACCTGAACGCCATGAAGTACAAACCATTTCAGAAAGGCGTCAGCCAGTTGGAGGAAGAAGGCACCGTGCAGGTCTTTCACACAGCTGATCATGCTGAAGAAATCATCCTGGGAGTCGTGGGTGAATTGCAGTTTGAAGTGTTTAAATACCGGCTTAAGGGGGAATATGGAGCGGATATTCGCATCCAGCACCTCCCCTATCAGCTGGCCCGCTGGGTCACATCGGAAGCTGCCTTTGACCCTGGCAAGCTCAGCAATCTCAGCTGTCTGTGTGTTTTTGACCGGGATGAACGTCCCGTCGTGCTTTGTGAACATGATTATTCCCTGAACTGGCTGGAGCGAACGTACTCCGATCTGATTTTCTCCGTCACTCCATAAGCTGCGAGCAAGTGGAGCGC
>ERZ795053.3743-NODE-3743-length-17024-cov-16.162591_pt1 | contig 17024 bp, 20 predicted proteins | sample MGYA00375137_ERZ795053 | MGnify/ENA primary metagenome ERZ795053 (study PRJEB30182, sample SAMN05720284) | activated sludge metagenome | isolation source: Anaerobic digester | place: Hong Kong | collected 2014-12-17 ...
AGGCCATATCCTCCTTTGATTTACCCCTCCCCGCCGGTGGGAGGGGCTTTTTAGGAACGAGAGATGTCAACACCCCAAGCCACGCGCGCACCAAGAACTTTTCATATTGGCCAGCCCATCCGCTGGAATCCCCCGAAAGGAGCGTATGGGCCAAAGTGCCTTCAAACCCTCATGGCAGGACAAACCGGCGTCGTAACCCGGCTTTGGAATGAATCCTACCTGCTGGCCACCATCGGCAACCGCAACGACGTTTTACTGAATCAAGACTTCGTGGAGGCCGTCGCATGAAAGCCAAGCTTAATCCGAAAAAGAAAGCCCCCCTGGCTCCAGTCATCACAAAATCCACCGTCACCAGTCGCGCTATCCAGCGCGCCTCACAAGCCAATGCGGATAAATCTGCCGAGTTGCGGCATCAAGCCGCTCTAAGGGAAATCGAGCGCTGGGACGTAGCGCGCAAGACCCGTCCGCACGTTCCGGCCATCGCCAGTGACCTCCTGCGCAATGATGACTTAAAGGATATCTCTCCGATCATCCAAACCATCATCGACCGGGCTGGTGAATGCCCGGATACCCCGCCGCTGGACCTTCCAGAACACTCGCTCTTTGCCCCGCCACGCGCCGAAACGCGAGACTTACTCGCTATTGGGGCTTCCTTGCTGGGAGTGATCGGCTGCATCTTGGTGGCGGTGTATCTGGCCAGCGGGTCGAAGTGATGAGTGACGTTATCGATATCGCCGCCCGTCACGGTGAGCGGTGCACGGTGGAACGAACAAAATGAAGCTATTGCGAATCGAAGAATTTTCTCAGCGTTATTTTGATGATACATGCCGTCCCGCATTGCGCACAGTTCGTTACTGGTGCGAACAAGGATCGTTACCCGCAAGAAGAATCGGCAAACCCTGGTATGTTGATGTAGATTTGTTTGAGAAAACCCATGACGGGGAACTAATGGATCGCATCCGTACCGGAGGTTTGTGTTGTGGGGAGAAAACGTAGCACCAAGAACCGCGATCTTCCGCTGTACCTTTACCGGTACGCAGACGGACTCTACCTGTATGAGCGCCCTGACGGTCGCAGGTTTTCACTGGGCAACAACAAGGCGCGCGCCGTTCGGTTGGCGGTACAACTCAACCAAGAGTTCCGCGCTCCCAGCGCCATCGAAGAACAGTTGCTGCGCAAAATAACAGGAAAGGAAAGCAACCGATTCGTCGACGTGATAGCCCGCTACATGAGCGAATATCTTCCTGATCGCGGTCTCGCACAAAAAACACTGGTAGAGAACCGGCGAATGCTTACTGCGATGATTCCGGTTTTTGGGGAAATCGCCACCGACAACCTGACCGTCAAACAGGTGGCTGATTATTTGGATACCCTTCCGGCAAATACCAGCAACAAGTACCGAGCGCAACTCGGTCAATTCTACGCCTGGGCGATTGCTAAGGGTGTCGCCGAACACAACCCTGCCGAGGCCACCCTGAAGAAGCGGGAAATTATTTCCCGGCAACGAATGACGCTTGAACAGTACCGGGTGATCCATGCGGCGGCTGCTCCGTGGTTCCAAAATGCAATGGATTTAGGGTTGCAAACCCTACAGAGGCGCGAGGATCTGTGTTGGATTAGGTTCGATGATATTCGAGATGGGCGCTTGTTTATTAGTCAGCGCAAGGTTTCAAGACACAATAGCGGGCACCTGGCTATCCTTATTCTTCCTCCGCTCCATGAAGTGATTAACCGATGTCGGTCGGGCGTTTTGTCGCCATTTCTGATTCATCGCGACCACGAAAAGCGCCGACCGTCAAACAAACGCGAGCACTGGTCGCAGGTTTTACCAGAAATGCTGTCCCGTGAATTTCAGGATATTCGTGACCGGCTAGGGTTGTTTGGCGAATTATCGGCCGAGCAGCGCCCGTCATTCCACGAAATACGGGCGTTAGGTGCGCATCTTTACCGGCAACACAATATCGACCCACAAACTCTGCTGGGACATACCAGTCAAAAAACAACCCGCGTTTACCTGGATCGACACCAAATTGAGCATCTAGAGGTTGATGCAGGTATCGTGCTGAGCGCTTATTCTTAGGTATTTCTTACCATTAATTTAGGTTAGCTGTATTATTTGCAGCTAACTTATTGAAAATTGGTCGGGGCGAGAGGATTTGAACCTCCGACCACCTGCACCCCATGCAGGTGCGCTACCAGGCTGCGCTACGCCCCGTGGTTGACGGCGGATCTGCCGTCGGAAAGAACGGCGAATGGTAATGCAAACTATCGAATTTGCCAAGTATTCGCTGCGGAATTTAACCTTTAAACTTGTCAACCCGGGCTTTAAGCTTTTGCCCTGGCCGGAATGTTACCACTCGCCGTGCAGTAATAGGGATTTCTTCACCAGTTTTGGGATTGCGTCCTGGCCGTTGATTCTTGTCGCGCAAGTCAAAATTACCGAATCCGGACAATTTCACTTGATGTCCCTGCTCCAGCGCACTGCGAATTTCCTCGAAAAAAATCTCCACTAATTCCTTGGCTTCACGCTTATTGATACCTAATTCTTCGAATAAACGTTCCGCCATATCAGCTTTTGTTAATGCCATACCCCTAAACCCCCTAGATCCTGAGTGTTGCTCCAAAATGTTCCGTGAGTCCCGCAATAATGCCGGATACGGTCTCATCAACCATGTTATCGGTAAGATTGCGCGAAAAATCCTGTATATTCAACCCAAAAGCTAAACTTTTTCGACCTTCGGCAATTCCTTTTCCCCGGTAGACATCAAACAGCCACACTTCACGCAGTAAAGGACCGCCACATTGGCGGATATAATCCTGTACTGCCTGGGCAGTGACACTCTCATTGACGACGATCGCTAGATCGCGACGGCTGACCGGGAAACGGGACAATTCATGAAATACCGGCAACCGTGCCACTTGCAATCCGGCTAACTGCAATTCAAAAACAAAGGCATCACCTTCCACATCCAGTTCTTGTGCGACCCGTGGATGTAGTGCGCCTAGCCAGCCAATTGACTTACCAGCCCGCTCAATCCGGGCACTCTGGCCTGGATGCAGTGCCGGATGCGTGGCAGCGATAAACCGGAATGCCTCCAGCTCGCCTGTCAAGGCGAATAGCGCCTCGACATCCGCTTTGAAGTCGAAAAAGTCCAGTGCCTGGGCGGACGTGCCCCATTGCTCTGGTACAATGGCACCCACGGCAACGCCACCCAGATACGCTTCCTGCCATAAGTTCTTATCAGTTGGCAAAAAATTTAGGCCATGTTCGAATAGCCGTATCCGTGATTGCTGGCGCTTTTGATTATAGATCACCGCCTTTAGCAAACCTGGCCACAAACTGGTGCGCATCACCGCTAGATCAGCAGAAAGTGGATTGGTTAATGCTAGAGGTTCATGCTCGGGATCCAGATATTTCTGAAAAGCAGGATCGACAAAGCTATAAGTGATCGCTTCCTGAAAACCGCGCTGTACCAGCGTCTCCCGCAGCCGTTCCAAGCTGACCTGCTCTTCCGGTTGCGAAGGCATCTCAAGCCGGGTCAACGGCCGGTTACTTGGTGCCCGGTCGTAACCGTAAATGCGAATGATTTCTTCGATCAAATCCGCTTCTAGGGCAATATCGAAGCGGCTGCTGGGTGGAACTACCAGCCAATGATCAGTTTCGGGCGCTACCGCCATGCCCAATCGCCGCAAGATATCCTCGACTTGGAGGGTAGGGATATCCATGCCCAGCAGCTTATGAATGCGCGTTGGCCGCAGACGGATCGCCGGTTCTACCGGCAGATGTTCCGGCGATACCGCTTCGATGATGGGTCCTGGCTGGCCACCAGCCATATCGATCAGCAGCTGAGTAGCACGTTCAGCAGCGCGGCGCTGCAATTGTGGATCCACCCCGCGCTCAAAACGGTAGGAGGAATCCGTTTGCAAGCCATAACGGCGGGCGCGGCCGGCGATGCTGGCGGGCGCGAAGAAGGCACTTTCTAGAAATACGTCGTGCGTCTCGTCAGTGCAGGAACTGATCTCACCGCCCATGATCCCAGCCAGCGCTAGAGGACCTTGGTGATCGGTAATCAACAAAGTCTCTACATCCGGTTCAATAACTACACCATTGAGTAATTCCAGCCGGTCGCTTGGCCGGGCGCAACGTACTTCGATGCCGCCCGTCAGCCGGTTCAAATCGAACGCGTGCATCGGCTGGCCGAGCTCCAACATGACATAGTTAGTGACATCTACCAGTGGACCTAAACTGCGAATACCCACCCGGCGCAGGCGTTCTTTCATCCACAAAGGTGTTTCGGCAGCGGGATTGACATTGCGAATTACGCGGCCAACGTAACGCGGACAGGCCGCAGGATCGAGCAGTGTGACTGGGAAGGTGGCATCAAGTACCGGTTCCACTGCTTCTACCGTGAGCGATTGGAATTCACAGCGGTTGAGAACTGCTACCTCGCGAGCTACGCCTTCCATACCCAGGCAATCGCCCCGGTTAGGCGTCAATTCAATTTCGATGATCGCGTCATCCAGCGCCAGCAGTTCACGCACATTCTGGCCTGGCCGGCTGTTGGCTGGCAAAGGTAATAGTCCATCGGAGCTTTCTGCCAGTCCCAATTCCTTAGCCGAGCAGAGCATACCCTGTGATTCGATACCACGCAGTTTGGATTTCTTAATAACCAATCCGCCTGGTAACTCCGCCCCAATCAGTGCGGTCGGCGCGCACATACCGATCGTAACATTAGGGGCACCGCAGACAATGTGTAGCGGGTTAACATCTCCTATATCTACAGTCGCCACGCGTAAGCGGTCAGCATTGGGGTGAGGAGCTAAGTCAGTGATATGGCCAACGACCACAGAGTGAAAAGCAGGTGCAGCGGGTTCGATGTGGTCCACTTCCAGACCCGCCATGGTCAGTTGTATAGCAAGTTCGGTGTTGGGAATACCAGGATCAACCCATTCCCGCAACCATTGGCTACTGATTTTCATAATGAAATCCTGTAAGTCATTCGATTTTCTCGCTGACGGTTCGTGTCATTCATCAAGGGTCAGACGAATTTTACTTGTCTTGGGTTTCCGTTATTTCGATCTGTGCAGGCGCCGTCAGCGGCCTATCGCAAGGCTTCATACAGGGTGGGGGGGTGAGATCACTTATCAAGTGCGTGAAGATTTCATTCTCAACCGGGCAATAGCAACCTGACAAGTGAATGGCATCGCCTCCCAGGCGCTGGTTACCTTCGAGTGGAAGGCGCTAGATAACGTCGCAATCCGCTGTTGTATGTGCCTATTTGTGTGGATGAGATTCGATATTACTGAAACTGCCGCAGGAAACGCAGATCATTGTCGAAAAACAGCCGTAGATCATTGACGCCATAACGCAACATAGTCAGCCGCTCGACGCCCATGCCAAAGGCATAGCCCGTGTAGCGTTCGCAATCGATACCCACTTTTTCAAAGACTGCAGGATGCACCATGCCGCAACCGAGCACTTCCAGCCAGCCACTCTGCTTGCATACCCGGCAGCCGCCGCCGCCACAGATTACGCATTGGATGTCGACTTCAGCAGATGGCTCGGTGAAGGGGAAATAGGACGGGCGGAAGCGCACGGCCAGATCACGCTCGAAGAAATGCCGCAGAAAATCGTCCAGCACCCCCTTTAGGTCAGCGAAACTGACATTTTCATCGACCAGCAATCCCTCGACCTGATGGAACATTGGGGAGTGAGTCACATCGGAATCGCAGCGGTAAACCCGGCCAGGGGCGATGACCCGTACCGGCGGCGGCTGGGTCTCCATGACACGGATTTGCACGGGTGAGGTGTGGGTGCGTAGCAGGGTATGGGCATTGAAGTAGAAGGTGTCATGCATCGCCCGCGCTGGATGTTGCGGCGGGATGTTCAGAGCTTCAAAATTGCGGAAATCGTCCTCAACTTCTGGCCCTTCGGCAATGGTAAAACCGATTCTGGCGAAAAGTTCCTCAATCCGGGTCAGCGTGCGGCTGAGCGGATGATAGCCGCCTGGATGCTGGCCGCGTCCGGGTAGAGTCACATCGACGGCTTCACTGGCGAGCCGGGCATCCAGCGCTGCTGCTTCCAGCGAAGTCTTGCGAACAGTCAGGGTAGTTTCCAATATCTGTTTGGCTTCGTTGATTGCCTGACCAGCCTGACGGCGCTCCTCGGCAGGCAATTTGCCCAGTTCCTTGAGCCGCTCAGTGAGGACGCCTTTTTTGCCCAGATAATGGACACGCACTTGATCTAGAGTAGCGAGATCGCCGGCTCCGGCAATAGCGGTTTGAGCAGTTTGCAGTAGTTTAGGCAGTGCATCCACGCGGGCGGGTCTCGTAACGATAGCTCACAAAAAAGGGAAAGGACCATGCCCTTTCCCCGTTTGAGAAGTGGGGTGGAACGATTCAGGCGATGCCGAGCGCACCCTTGGCGCGGTTGGCCAGTTCGGCAAAAGCTGGCTTGTCGAACACTGCCAGATCAGCCAGCATCTTGCGGTCGATTTCAATAGTGGCCTTTTTCAGGCCATTGATCAGTCGGCTATAGGATAGGCCGTGTTCGCGCGCACCAGCGTTGATACGCACGATCCACAGTGCGCGGAAATCACGCTTTTTCTGGCGGCGATCGCGGTAGGCGTACTGGCCGGCTTTGATAACGGCCTGCTTGGCAACCCGGTACACCCGGCTGCGGGCGCCATAATAACCCTTGGCTAATTTGAGGACTTTCTTATGACGGGCGTGGGCGGTAACGCCACGTTTCACTCGAGGCATGATTAAATTTCTCCAGTCCGGGGGGCATCAAGCGTAGGGCAACATCCGGCGCACAGCCGGCGTATCCACTGCAGCGATGGTTGTTGTACCACGCAACTGGCGTTTCCGTTTGGCGCTTTTCTTGGTCAGGATGTGCCGGAGGTGTGAGTGAGAACACTTGAACTGGCCGGACCCGGTGCGGCTGAAGCGCTTCGCTGCACCGCGATTGCTTTTCATCTTGGGCATTGCATAACTCCGCAATTTTTAAAGAGTCGATTCAGGGATTAAATCCTGATATGTATCGGAGGATGGGAAGGTCAACACCTATTAGGAAAGGTCATTTCTTTTTCACCGGCGCGATGGTCATGACCATTTGCCGCCCTTCCATTCGGGGTCGCTGTTCCACTGTACCGTATTCGATCAGGTCGTCTTCGACGCGTTTGAGAAGGTTGGCGCCAATATTTTGGTGCGCCATTTCACGGCCCCGGAACCGTAGTGTTACCTTGGCTTTGTCACCTTCACTTAGGAACCGGATCAGGTTGCGTAGTTTGACCTGATAGTCCCCTTCGTCCGTACCCGGACGGAATTTGATTTCCTTGACCTGGATCTGTTTTTGCTTCTTCCGAGCTTCACTTTGCTTCTTGGCCTGCTCGAACCGGAATTTGCCATAGTCCATAATGCGGCAAACTGGCGGCTTGGCATTTGGAGAAATTTCCACCAAGTCCAGTTCGACTTCCTCGGCCATCCGCCTGGCTTGCACCAATGGGACAACCCCTGCCTGCTCGCCGTCTTGATCGATCAGGCGTACTTCGCGCCCCGTGATCTCTTCGTTGAGCCGGAGTTCATTATTCGCAGCGATGTTGCGGTCCTCCAGTGATTATTCAGTTCGCCCGCGCCGGGCGATGCCGGCTCGCAGGCATTCGGCGAAGACGGTTAACGTCATTCCGCCCAAGTCCTGGCCGGTGCGGGTGCGTACAGCGACGGTCTCAGTTTCCATCTCCCGGTCGCCGACGACCAGCAGATAAGGAACGCGCTGCAAGGTGTGTTCGCGGATTTTAAAACCGATCTTCTCGTTTCTCAAGTCAACTGAGGCCCGGAAACCTTGTCGCATCAGGGATTTTTCAACCTGTACGGCGTATTCAGCTTGATGGTCAGTGATATTGAGCACCACCGCCTGTACGGGCGCGAGCCAAGCTGGCAACGCGCCAGCGTATTGTTCAATCAAAATCCCAATAAACCGTTCCAGCGAACCGAGAATAGCCCGATGCAGCATGACAGGTGTCCGCTTGCTGCCATCCTCGGCAATGTAGTGCGCGTCCAGCCGGCCGGGCATGGAGAAATCGACCTGAATAGTTCCGCATTGCCAGAGCCGGTCCAGGCAATCCCGCAGTACGAACTCAATTTTTGGGCCGTAGAACGCGCCTTCACCGGGTTTAAGCTGCCAAGGCAGTGCGGTGCGATTCAATGCCAATTCCAGGGCCTTTTCCGCTTTATCCCACACTTCATCACTGCCAACCCGCTTGTCAGGACGGGTTGCTAGGGCTAGTTGCACCTCATTAAAGCCGAAATCAGCATACACTTGGAACAGCAGATCCATGAACGTTGTGACTTCCTGTTGAATCTGCTCTTCGGTACAGAAAATGTGAGCATCGTCCTGGACAAAATTGCGCACCCGCATCAATCCGTGCAGGGTGCCGGACGGTTCATTGCGGTGGCAGGAGCCAAATTCGGCTATGCGCAACGGTAGGTCGCGATAGCTCTTCAGTCCTTGGTTGAAAATCTGAATATGGCCAGGGCAGTTCATCGGTTTGACCGCATAATCGCGGTTTTCCGACGCAGTCGTAAACATGTCGTCGCGGAATTTCTCCCAATGTCCGGAGCGTTCCCACAGGCTGCGGTCGATAATCTGCGGAGTATGGACTTCCTGATAACCATGCTCGCGCAGCATCTGGCGGATGTAATTCTGTACCTCGACATAGATACGCCAGCCTCGGTCATGCCAGAACGCCATACCCGGCGCTTCTTCCTGAACGTGGAATAAACCCAGCGCCTTGCCGACGCGGCGATGATCGCGCTTCTCGGCTTCTTCCAGCCGGTGCAGGTAGGTTTTCAGCGCCTTCTGATCCGTCCAGGCTGTGCCATAGATGCGTTGCAGCATCTCATTGCGGGAGTCGCCGCGCCAGTAGGCGCCGGCCACCTTCATCAATTTGAAGGCTTTGAGTTTTCCAGTGGAAGGGACATGCGGGCCGCGGCAAAGATCAATAAAGCCGTCCTGCCGGTAAAGGGAAATGTCTTCGTTGGATGGAATGTCAGCGATGATTCGCGCCTTGTACTCTTCACCCATGTTGCGAAAGAAGGTAACGGCTTCATCGCGGGGCATGACCGATCGGCTGATGGGAATATCGCGGGCCGCCAGTTCCTCCATGCGCGCTTGAATCCCCTCTAGATCCTCGGGCGTGAAAGGGCGCTCGAAGGCGAAGTCGTAGTAGAAACCGTTTTCGATAACCGGACCGATAGTGACCTGGGCGCTGGGATAGATTTGTTTAACCGCATGAGCCAGCAGATGGGCGCTGGAGTGGCGGATGATATCCAATCCTTCCGGATCGCGATCGGTGATAATGGCTAGGCTGGCGTCCTGGGCAATGACATGCGAGGTATCGACCAGATGGTCATCAATCTTGCCGGCCAAAGCAGCCTTGGCCAGTCCAGGGCCGATCGCAGCAGCGATCTCCCGGACGCTGACGGGATTCTCGAAGACACGCTGGCTGCCATCGGGAAGCGTGATGGTCGGCATTGCTGCAGTTCTCTTAATCGACTAATGATTTTCTAGGGAAGTTAAAATAATAAAGGGCGCACCATGAAACCTTCTTTTGGAAGGAAGGCACGCCCTTTGCTGTAATCGTTTTGCTGTGCAGCCTGCAAAATTTGGTAGGCGCGATTGGACTCGAACCAACGACCCCCACCATGTCAAGGTGGTGCTCTAACCAACTGAGCTACGCGCCTAAGCGATAGGCGCGGAAGATTACCCAAAGAAGGCCGGATTGGCAAGCGTTAGGGTGAAAAAAGCGATTTTCAATTGGCCACTGAAGATTCAGCGATCCAGCATGGTGCCGGTGCATGGTATTCAAAGCACCCAGGCCAGCACTGCTGGCAGCGTGAGCACGCTGGCGAGATTACCCATGAGGACGATGGAAGCCACTGCTTCGGGTGATTCGTTGAACTTCTCGGCCAGCATGAAGTTGAGAACGGCTGGTGGCAGAGCGCCGAACACCAGCAATTGATCATATTGTTGGCCGGTCACCCCCAGCAGCGGCGCGGCCAGTAATGCGATGGCGACCCCTGAGGCTGGGCAGATCACCGCCCCAGCCAGTCCGATGCGCCAGTCCTTGAAATTGATGCGCGTCATGCGCACGCCCAGGGCGAACAACATCAGCGGGATAGCCACTTGCCCCATCAGATCCAGCGCCACTGCTAAAGGCGCCCATACAGTGATATCCAGTAACGCCACTGCCAGTCCAGCCAGAGTGGCTTGCAGCATTGGTATGCGCAATAGCATCCCCGGATGGATCCGGCCTTCCAGCAGAGCGTTGCCGGCCGTGAAATGCAGCGTGTTCTCCACCAGGAACAAGACCAGAGCTGCCGCTAGGGCGGGTTCACCGAACGCCAGCACCGCCAAGGGCAGCCCCATATTGCCGGAATTCGTGAACATCATGGGTGGCACAAACGTCTTGACCCGCCAGCCAGCGAGACAGGCCAGCGGCCAAGCGATCAAACCTGAACCCAAAACCACGAGGATGCCAGCCAACGCTAAATTAGCGTAGGCCGCGATCTGAAAATCCTTGGCTGACAGCACCGAGAAGATCAGTGCTGGGGTAAAAATCTCCAGATTGATCCGGTTGGCCACCGCCATGTCGGGCAAGTGGCGGCGGCCGTAGAAAAAGCCGGCCGCTACCATGGCGAAAAGAGGAAAGATGATGGCCGCCAACTGGTGAAACATGATGGAGTCAATTTCTCTGCTGATAGACCTATAAGGTTTGATGGGCCCCATCACAGAACGGTTGATTTTTGGTCTGCTTACACCCGCAGAGATAAACGGTTTCCGATTGCGTTGCGGTTAAAGGGACTGGTTCGAATGCCGTTCCAGCGTGGGAGCCATCACAGAAGGGTTGCCGCTGACTGCGGCCGCACCGGCACCAATAGTAGGTTTTGCCAGCTTTTAATTCGATTGGATAGGGCGCTTTTTGAGCGATAACAGGAGCTTCATTCATTGGTTTGTCCTCTAGGAGATGGCTATTTTAAAAGATATATCTGCTAGGCAGCTCTTTCAGAATGGGATGGCTGGACCGGTCCACACCGCTTTCATTCCGAGGCGGGGTTCTTACTATAGCGGCATGGGCGTCACACTATTTTTCACAGGTGTTGCGGCTGGAGCCGCCTTTAAGACCTGCGAAGGCTTCAACGGAGCCGTAATGGAATGGGCAGGGGAATGGGGATACAAAATCCAGTTGGCCGGCCGAGCCGCGTTTTGGAAAACTGCCCAGCGGAATTTCAATAACTGCTTCCAATAAAATCCCCTCTTGGTGTTCGTCTTTCCCTTTAGGTTCCGGCTGCTGGTTGATCCACATGGTTAGAGTCTAGATCATCAAGAGACAAGAGGTGTTCTTGCTCCGATGCAATGTATTGCATGACGATTCCGCCTGGGGAAGGCGCATCCGTGACTGGTGTTACCGGTGCCGAAACCGGGCAATTTTTTGTGTGCTTGGGGATTATCTCCGGATCGAAATTAATTAGATATTGAATTATATCTAAAAAAATTTTATTTATTGAAATCTTAAAGTCTTCAGAAGACGCTCGAAAGGCATTTGATTGAAAACACCGGTCAATTCTATTTGTTATGCTGAAAAGTGTTTTGGGTAGTCTTGGCCTGCAAATGCTTCATCATAACCGTTGGTCGATTTCCTCTAATTGCTTGATTAGATAGAGGGGCTGCTTGACAAAGTGCTCATCCAAACCTTAAACGTTATGGGAGTTACGATGACAATGAAAGCCGGCAAAGTGTCCAGTTGGGATGCTGTTAAACAGGCACATACGCTAGATGGCGATGCCTCGCGCCTCAAGGCCTACTATGAAGAATGGGCCGATAAATATGATGACGATGTGCGTAATGAGCAATATAGCGGACCTGCATACATCGCTGATCTTCTGAAGCGTCTGCCGATTAACGATGACGTGGCAGTCGATCCTGAGAATCCGGAAATCAACATTCTCGATGCAGGATGCGGTACCGGCCTGGTAGGCAAGGAACTGGCCGATTTGGGATACCGTCGTATCGATGGTTTCGATATTAGCCAGGAAATGGCTGATAAAGCAAAAGAAAAAGGTGTTTACCGTTCGTTGCGTGGTAATGTTGACCTTACTAAACGCATGAAAGACTATCCTGATGATCAGTATGATGTCACTGTTTCCTGTGGAGTGTTCACACTAGGGCATGTACCGCCCCAATCTCTTTTGGAGCTGGTTCGGGTCACTAAGAAAAATGGCTTGATCTTCATTAGCACTCGTAACAGCTATTGCGAACGTTCAAATTTCGAATCTTTCTGCCAGAAATTGCAGGAAGAGGAAACAGTGAAATTGGTTCACTATGTGCCGGATGGTCCTTACATCGAGGAAGAAGGCGCACAGTATTGGGTCTTCATGGTCGCCTGAGACCGCTTTGGAGATTATTGTGCAACCGGCCCCTCTTTCCGTGAGAGAGGGGTGGGGGTGAGGTTACTGCCTGCCAGTGTGCGCGTGATCAACCGGAAAAATAAACGCACGGTGCGGATTGCCGATTGTCTGGCCCAGTGATCAAAAGCCATCATTGATTGGCCGCACAAGGCGGCTCGTGAGCTACGCTTTCTCCGAACCGGCCAAGGTCAAATTCCCGTGCGGCTCGAAGTTCTCAAGCGGAGGAAGCGCTCGTCTTTCTTGAATTGATTGGTTAATGAGGAAACCGCCATGCGTATCGTGATGTTGCTGGCCGTGCTGGCCATTATTGGCATGACCTTGGTTCAATGGCTTGGCCATAAACCACCGCCGCCGGTGGTGACCTCGGAAACAGCGAATACCGCCATACCGCCATCCGTGCCGGCCCGCCCCGGAGATTTGAAGAAGTTTGAAAAGGATATCAATCGTTTCATGCAAGACAGCGCCCGGCAGCATCTGGAAAAAGCGCCTTGACCCTCTCTGTTCCCTGCCCCGGTCTCCTCTTCTCAGGGAACAGGAAGAACGGAAGGATGAATGGGTTTTCCACAGATTCTGTGGATAAGTTTGCAGCAACCGCTCTGCTGAGCACGCAACCGTTTGTCTGACCTGCAACAACCTGGATTGGTGAAAAAAACGCCAGTGATAGTTCTTCAGATCAGCCAGTTTCAGCGCTTATCCGGTATAGAGATGCAGCAAGCGTGGAGTCGCCGCAACTGATCGCCTGCAAATCCGCCCGCAAACCGCCGATGCGTTTTTTAAGTCGAGTGCGCTGCTGGCTGGTAGCCAGCCGTATCAAATCAACTGTTAGCGCCAGTGCTTCTATCCGGTTTTGGGTTGCCTGACGAATGTAATCCTCGGTGCGCACGGCAGCCGGAGTCTGGAACAGGCCCGCTAACTGTGTTCGAGCGGCCCCGGCATCTGATCCTCTCAAGATATTGCGCACCGCTTCCAGCAAGCGCTGGCGGTGGGCCAGCCACCCGCCGCCTTGATGATCCAGAGCCGCGCTCCACTGCTGGATACGGGTGGACTGCGCGATGGTCAGATCGCCAATCCAGGGCTTCAAGCGTTTTTTCAGCCGCTCAGCTCGCTCACGCTGCCGCTCATCGGCGGGCGGGTCCAGATATTTGATGCGGGCTTCGATGACTTCTTGATCCAGCCGGGCGAAGAGTCCGGTACGCTGAGCCGGATCGAGCCGCACCAGCAGCTCTGCCAGCGTTGGCGCAAATTCCGCCAGAATCGCATCGATGAAAGAATCCAGGCGCTGGGCAAGCGCTTCCAGCCGGATCGGGTCTGGCGCTGGAGACGCAATTTCCACTGACAATGCATCGAGCCATTCAACATAAGCCGGTAACTGGGTACGGCAATGCCATTGCCGATGCGCGTGCAGCCGCACCTCCAGCCATTCGCGCTGCTCAGCGTTTAGCGTCACGAAATCCTCAACCTGGCCGAGCAGCCAATAATCGATGTGGTAGTACGCCAAGCGTAGAACGCTGCAACTGGCCACGGCCAGCGCCAGAAATGCCAGCAGGAAAAAGCGGAATAAGGTCCGGAATAAAGGAGATCGCATGTGTTAAGAGACGTTGATAGCGGCGTGAGGTTTCATTCCTGGAAGATCCGCAAACACAGACCGGTCTTCTTGGCAATCCAACCAAACTGTCATGGCAGCGCCATCATTTCGTTACCATGCGTTTGCATACTTCCTCGCTCATCGACTTCTCTAAACCCTGGTTCGAGGCGGTATGGTCAGGAAACTCGGCGCGCAGCTCGGCAATCAAGCCCATGATTTATTATTCAAAACGATTCACCAGCGTTATTTGATCTACAACATGTGCTGGGAAGATCCCCGGATCGACCGGCAATTGTTAAATTTGGATCAGGATAGCCAAGTGGTGGTGTTGACCAGCGCGGGCTGTAATGCCTTGGACTACTTGCTGGACATGCCGGCGGCGATTCATGCGGTCGATGTGAATCCACGGCAGAATGCCCTTCTGCAACTTAAGCTGGCGCTGATTGGGTATGGCGATTTCGGCGATTTGGAGCAGATGTTCCGCCGGGGATCGCATCCGCGTTTCCGGGAATTGTATCAGTCGGTGCGTCCGCGGCTACCCGCTTATACAGCGGCATTCTGGGATCAGAAGATTGCCTATTTCGACACGGCCAACCGTAAACGCTCCTTCTACTATCACGGCACTTGCGGAGCCATCGCCTGGCTGGTCAGCCGGCAATTGCTCAAGTCAGGGCGCAAACTGCGCGGCTATCTATTCGACCTGCTCGATGCCCGGACGCTGGAAGAACAACGCGAGCTATATCAGAAGATCGAGCCAGCACTGTGGGGACGATTCAGCACCTGGCTGCTGCGCCAGCCCGCAGCCTTGGCGCTGCTTGGAGTGCCGCGCCCGCAAATCCGATTGATTCAGCACCAATATCCCAGCGGTGTGATCGGTTACATCAGTGACAAGTTGCGTCATGTGTTCACTGAGGTGCTGATTCATGATAACTACTTCTGGCGGGCTTATTTGACCGGTTCCTACACGGAACACTGTTGCCCCAACTATCTCCGCGAGGAGAATTTTTCCCATCTCCGCGCGTATCGGGATCGAGTCCACACTTACGACACCACGGTCAGCGGTTTCCTGCACCAGCACCCCGGCGCATACAGCCATTTTGTGTTACTGGATCATCAAGACTGGCTGGCTTGGCATCAGCCTCAGGCCTTGGAAGAAGAATGGCGGCTGATCCTGGCCAATAGCCGTCCTGGCAGCCGGATCTTACTGCGTTCGGCGGGTGATGATCTTCGTTTTCTGCCGGACTGGACCCGGCAAGCGTTGCAATTTTTCCCAGCATTGACCGGACCGCTGCATCCCCAGGATCGGGCCGGCACGTATGGCAGCCTGCATTTCGCGGAGGTGTTATGACACAGCCGGGCAATCGTGTTTGGACCGGCGCATCAGATAACGGCCATGCCGCTCTCGCTCGTTACTACCGTTGGCATGCCCGGATTTATGACGCAACCCGTTGGAGCTTCCTCTTCGGACGGAATGCGCTGATCCGCGCGCTTGCCTCGGATGTGAATTTACCGCGCAATATTTTAGAGATCGGCTGCGGTACCGGGGGCAACCTGCTCCGTTTGGCCCGCCAATTTCCAGAAGCCGCGGTAACCGGCTTGGATTTATCGGCGGACATGCTGGCGCGGGCGCGGCGCAAACTGGAAGCGCGTCAGTTACCGGTCACGCTACTGCAACAGTGTTACGACTGGCCGCTGTATCCGGAACCGGTCTTCGATCTAATCGTATTCTCTTACTGTTTATCGATGATGAACCCAGGCTGGAATCGGGCGCTAGCATCGGCGATGCGGGATCTACGACCGGGGGGGCGGCTGGCCGTCGTGGACTTTCACGATACCCGCATCACGGGGTTCCGGCGCTGGATGGGTATGAATCATGTGCGGATGGACGGCCATTTACTGCCCGGCCTGAACACGCTCTGTCAGCCGGTTACCACGGCTCTCCACAAGGCTTATGGCGGCGGCTGGCGCTATTTCCATTTCATCGGGCAAAAACTCGGTGGTTAATTCCATGTCCTCTCTGCAACTACGCACCCTATGGATTTCCGATGTTCATCTTGGTTTCAAGGAATGCAAGGCTGAATTTCTGCTTGAGTTTCTGCGCCAGAGTGAATGTCAGCGGATTTATCTCGTGGGCGATTTGATCGACTTCTGGAGTCTGCAAAGAGGGGGCCGCTGGCCAGCCGTGCATGGCGAAGTGCTCAAGCGCCTGCTGGCCAAGGCGCAGGCCGGAGTTCGCGTGCTGTACATACCGGGCAACCATGATGAGGTGGCGCGTGACTATCTCGATTTACACATTGGTGGCGTTGAAATCGTCCCGGAAGCGCTCCATGTCACCGCTGACGGCCGGCGCTTCCTGGTCATGCATGGCGATGAGTGCGATAACGCGGTGCGTTGTAGCGGGCCATTGCTGCACTGGCTGGGTGACGGGGCTTACGATCTGCTGCTTTTCGCCAATCGTTGGTATAACCGTTGGCGGCGGCGCTGGAATCATCCTTATTGGTCGCTGGCCAGCTTTCTCAAGCAACGGATTGGCCAGGCTGCGGCCTACATCGCCCGCTTCGAGACGGCGGCCGCGCATGAAGCGGCCCGGCGCGGTTTGGACGGGGTGATTTGCGGGCACATTCATCATGCCGCGCTGCGCGAGATCAACGGGGTGCTGTATTGCAACGACGGCGACTGGGTCGAGAGTTGTACCGCATTAGTGGAGCGGCCTAATGGCACCCTGGAAATTCTGCGCTGGGATCACCAGAAGGCGATTGTCATGGCGAGGGAGCCATGCAACGCGCCGGAGATGCCACCGATACCGGATTGGGCAGCAGCGAGTTAAAGCCCTGAGCAAAACAGCGTGCTCAGGGCTTTCCTGCAAGGATTTTAGATTCCTGACACTTTGTTTCTAAATTGAACAAGTTGGAAGTAGAAAGCTGAAAAAGATTGAGTGCAATATACGATCGTCACGGCTTCGCCGTTAGGT
>ERZ795053.3754-NODE-3754-length-16996-cov-4.783838_pt1 | contig 16996 bp, 18 predicted proteins | sample MGYA00375137_ERZ795053 | MGnify/ENA primary metagenome ERZ795053 (study PRJEB30182, sample SAMN05720284) | activated sludge metagenome | isolation source: Anaerobic digester | place: Hong Kong | collected 2014-12-17 ...
CACCGAGACGGCGACGACGCTCGACTGCGCCGTGCCGTCCTGACGTCCGGACGCCAGGACGGCACGGCGCAGTCGAGCGTCGTCGCCGTCTCGGTGACGTGATAGCCGAGATCGGTGAGGATCTGCTTCTGCTGCGCCACCGGCACGTCGGCGCCGCCCAGCGTCTGCACACGGGTCTTGCGGAGGCTATAGCTCCGTGCCGTGTCGGGCACGGCCCCGGCGGTGACGATGTGCGACGCCTCGCCGCCGCAGAGATCGAGGATCAGGCGCGTGGCGATCTCGGCACCGACCGGCGTGAACGCCGGGTCGACGCCGCGCTCGAAGCGGTAGCGGGCATCGGACGTGATGCCGAGCTGGCGGCCCGTTGCCGCCGTCCGCAGGGGATCGAAATAGGCGGCCTCGAGGAAGACGTTCACCGTCTCGTCCGTGCAGCTCGACGGAATGCCGCCGATGATGCCGGCGATCGCTTCCGGTCCCGCATCGTCGGCGATCACGGTCATGCCGGCCGACAGCGTGTAGGTCTTGTTGTCGAGTGCTTCCAGCGTTTCGCCATCCCTCGCCATGCGCGCGCGGACATTGCCCTTCACCTTGTCGGCGTCGAACACATGCAGCGGCCGCCCGTAAGAGAAGGTGATGTAGTTGGTGATGTCGACCAGCGTCGAGATCGGGCGAAGGCCGATGGCCTTGAGACGCCGTTGCAGCCATGCGGGCGACGGGCCGTTCTTCACGCCCTTGAAATAGCGGCCGACGAACAGCGGGCACGGCCTGGTGTTACCACCTTCGAAATCGAGCGACACAGAAATGGGCGAGTCAAAGCTGCCGGCCACCGGCGTCGCATCGAGAGGCTTCAGCTTGCCGATGCCTTTCGCGGCAAGGTCGCGGGCGATGCCGTAGATGCCCAGCGCATCTGGGCGGTTCGGCGTCACCTTGATGTAGATCATCGGGTCGTCGAGGCCCAGCGCCTTCGCCGCCGGTGTACCGATCGGCCAGTCGCCGTCGACCTCGATGATGCCGTTATGCTCGTCCGAGATCAGCAACTCGCGTTCCGAACACAGCATGCCCTCGGAGGCCTGGCCGCGGATCACGCCCTTTTCCAGCGTGATGTTGGTGCCGGGCACATAGGAACCGGGCAGCGCGATGATGCCCTTGATGCCGGTCCGCGCATTGGGGGCGCCGCACACCACCTGGATCATGCCGGTATCGGTTTCGACCTTGCAGAGCATGAGCTTGTCGGCGTTCGGATGCTTTTCAGCGAGTTGAACGTAACCCACCTTGAAAGGCGCCAGAGCCTTGGTCATGTCGGAGATCTCTTCGACTTCGAGGCCGACGCCGATCAGGCCTTCGCAGATCTCATCGATGGTGGCCTCGGTCTCGAGATAGTCCTTCAGCCAGGAGAGGGTGAATTTCATGATAGTCCTCCTGCAAGTGTCGGCACCTGCAGTGCTTTGAATCCATAGTGGCGGAGCCAGCGGAGATCGGCCTCGAAGAAGGCGCGCAAGTCCGGGATGCCGTATTTCAGCATGGCAATGCGATCGAGCCCGACGCCGAATGCCCAGCCCTGCACCTTGTCCGGGTCCATGCCGCCGGCACGGATGACATTCGGATGGACGACGCCGGAACCCAGAATCTCCAGCCACTTGTCGCCGGTGCCGATCTTGATCTGGTTGCCTTCGCGGCTGTACTGGATGTCGACTTCCATCGATGGCTCGGTGAAGGGAAAATGCGAGGCGCGGAAGCGCATCTTCACATCGTCCACCTCGAAGAACGCCTTGCAGAACTCGGCAAGGATCCACTTGAGATGCCCCAGATGTGAGGTCTCATCGATGATCAGGCCTTCGACCTGGTTGAACATCGGCGTGTGCGTCATGTCGGAGTCGCAGCGGAAGGTGCGCCCCGGTGCGATAATGCGGATCGGCGGCTTGGACGACAGCATGGTGCGGATCTGCACGGGCGACGTGTGGGTGCGGAGCAGCATACGCGAGCCGTCTTCCTTCTCGTTGAAGAAGAAGGTGTCATGCTCCTGCCGGGCCGGATGCTCGGGCGGAATGTTGAGCGCGTCGAAATTGTGAAAGTCGTCCTCGATATGGGGGCCTTCCGCCACAGAGAAGCCGAGGTCGCCGAAGATCTGCACCACCTCTTCCCACACCTGGGAGACGGGATGCACCGTCCCCTGAGGCTGCGGCCGGATCGGCAGTGTCACATCGATCTTCTCGGAGGCCAGCCGCACTTCGAGGGCTGCTTCCTGCAGCACGGTCTTGCGGGTGCCGATGGCGTCCGCCACCTTGTCCTTCAGCACGTTGAGCGCCTGGCCTGCTTCACGCCGTTCCTCGGGGCTCATGGCGCCCAAGGTCTTCATGCGTTCGGAAATTGTCCCCTTCTTGCCCAGGGCTGCGACGCGCACCGCTTCGAGTGCCGCCTCATCCGTTGCTGCATCGACCTGTGCAAGAATGTCTTGTTCGAGAGTGTCGAGACTCATCTCATGTCCTTCAGAAACGAAATGACCGGGCCCTGGTGAGTTGAGACACCAATGGCCCGGTCAAGGCAAACGGGAAATCGACGTGCGTGAGACTTCTATGCGAATGCTGGTCGGAAAAGCGCTTCACACTTTTCCGGCACGCGCAGCTTAAGCCTGGGCAGCCTTGGCCTTCTCGACGAGAGCGGCGAAGGCGGCCTGGTCATGCACGGCGAGATCGGCGAGAACCTTGCGGTCCACCTCGATCCCGGCCTTGGCCAGGCCGTTGATAAATCGGCCATAGGTCAGGCCGAGGTCGCGTGTCGCGGCATTGATGCGCTGGATCCACAGGGCGCGGAAATTGCGCTTCTTGGTCCGGCGGTCGCGATAGGCATACTGTTCTGCCTTCTCGACAGCCTGCACGGCGACGCGGAAGATGTTCTTGCGGCGGCTGAAGTAGCCCTTGGCCTGCTTCATCACCTTCTTGTGGGACTTGCGGGCGACGGTGCCGCCCTTTGCGCGTGACATGGATCAGGTCTCCGTCGGCTTATTTCGCGATGTAGGGCATGTGGATCTTCACCAGGCGCTCGTCGCCCGGCGCCAGAACCATGGTACCCCGCTGGTTGCGAACGAACTTGTTGGTGCGCTTGATCATGCCATGGCGCTTGCCGGCCTGACCTGCCTTGATCTTGCCGGAAGCGGTGACCTTGAACCGCTTCTTGGCCGACGACTTGGTCTTCATCTTGGGCATTTTGCTTGTCCTTTCAAAGCGTTAGAAAGCCGCCATGGCATGCCCTTTACAGGCCAGGCGGCTTGAACGTGGTGGATTAAGCAAAATCCCGGGGAAAAAGCAAGTCAGAGGCGGATTTCGACTCTGAGTCCCCCCATGTCGGACCGCCCGAAACTGACTGCCAAGCCGTAGATATCGGCGATGTCTTCCACGATCGACAATCCCAGACCTGAGCCCTGCTTGGACTCGTCAAGCCGCCGGCCACGTTCGGAGATCAGGGTGAGCTTGTCCTCGTCTACGCCCAGGCCGTCGTCTTCAATCGCAATCACACCTGACGCGTAGGTGAGTCTGACCTTCGAGTTTGCCCATTTGGACGCGTTGTCGAGAAGATTGCCCAAAAGCTCTGTAAGGTCATTCTGTTCGAACGGCACCTTGGTGGCGGGCGGGACCTCGATATCGAACTCGACATTCTCTGCCACCCGTCCGATCGTTGCGATCACACGTTCTGCCACAGATCTGAGGTCGGTCGTGCCGTGGCCACGCCCACTCGACAGGCGCGCCCTGGCGAGAGCCCGCTCGACATGTTTGAACATCGCGTCCGCCTGGGTTTCGATGTCATTGGCCTGTTGTCCGAGGTCCTCTTTGCGAAGGTCCCTGGCGATCGAGCGGAGCACGGTCAAGGGCGTCTTCAATCCGTGAGCCAGGTCACCTGCACGCCGCCGGGCGCGGTCGAGTGACTTGTCGCGTAACTCCAGCACGTCATTGAGTTCCTGAACCAGTGGTGAAACCTCGTCCGGATAAGTGCCAGAAAGAATATGGGCCGTCCCTTTGCGAATGGCTGCGACCTGGTCTCTCAAGTGCTGGAGTGGGCGCAATCCGACCGTCACCTGAAACCATGCGCCAATGGCGAGCACGACACCGATGATCCCCAGGGCAACGATCAACTGGTCTCGCAACTCGGAGAGCGGTCGCTGGATTTCATCTTCATGGGCCGCCGCGATCATCGACAATTCGAGCGCGTTGCCGTCGCGCTCCACTTTCAATTCGCGCCTGGCAACAACCAGTGTTTCGCCTTCGGGGCCCTGCGGATTGGCCGGGTCGAGATCAGAATCCCACAAAGAACGGGATCTGAGCGGCTCCGGCGCGGGCTGTCCCGGAGGCGGCAGGACATCGATCCGCCAATACCGGCCGCCGAACGGTTCTTCGTAGCGTGGATCGGCGAGGGACCTGCTAAGGGAAATGGTTCCGTCTGCAGCGATCGTGATCGATCCCGCCAATTGCAGAAGGTCATTTTCGAGGCCATTCAGAACACGCTCCCGCACCTGGGCCTCGAACAGCTGAATGATGGCAAGGCCGGTCAGGAACAGCGCGGCAGCGATTGATATGGCAGCAGCAACGGCAAGCCTGAGCCGCAGCGAGCCACGTCTCATGCCGGCGGTGCCGGCACGATATATCCGAAGCCGCGGCGGGTCTCGATAACGTCGTCTTTCAGCTTCTTGCGAAGACGGCCGACAAGCGCTTCGATGGCGTTGGAGTCACGCTCGCTGTTGTGGGAATACAGATTGTCGCTGAGTTCGCTTTGCGACACAACCCTGCCGCGATGATGGAACAGGTAGTTGAGCAGCCGGAACTCCAGCGGCGTGAGGATGACCGGGATGCCTCCGACGCTGACCTGGCGGGTTCTCGGGTCGAGGCTGACCCGGCCCACGGCAACGGAAGGTTCGGCCCGGCCCGCCGAGCGGCGGAGAAGGGCGCGAACGCGCGCCATCAACTCCTCCATGCGAAAGGGTTTCGGCAGATAGTCATCGGCACCGGCATCAATGCCTTCCACCCGGTCAGACCAGCTGCCACGTGCCGTCAGCACCAGAACCGGGGTGCTGACACCCTCCTGGCGCCAGCGTTTCAGGATAGTGAGGCCGTCGATCTTCGGCAGTCCGAGATCAAGGACAATACATCCATAGTTCTCGGTTCCGCCGCGAAACCACGCCTCCTCGCCATCCGCGCTGACTTCCGCCACATATCCGCTGCTGTTGATTGCGTCGGCAAGATCGGCAGCGATCCGCGCCTCGTCTTCAACAATAAGTATTCGCATCAATAGATCCCATTCGGCGTCACGACGTCCCCGGATGCGGCCTCGACCAGGACATCTATCAACCTGTTCTCGCGGTCTATCATGCGAATACGATACATCAAAGCGTTGCCGCGCCTTGTCAGCCGGACCCTCACAACTTGCGCTTGAAAGCGGGCCCGGATCTTCTTCAGGATCGTCTTCAGGGGTTGGGCCTTGCCATCACGCACGGCACGGCGAATGCGATTGTCGTCCGAATCTGAGTCGGAGCCGCTCTCCTTACTGTCATCGGACCCGCCGCGGCTATCGCCTTTGCTGCCGTCACCGCCGCCGTCGTCCTTGCCACCATCGTCGCCGCCATGGCCGCCACCGTCACCACCATCGTCGCCGCCATGGCCACCATCGTCACCACCGCGGCCGCCGCCGTCACCTCCACCACCGTCATCATCCTTCGCCCATGCCTTATGGGGCGCCGGCACGGCGAGCGTTGCCAGCAGCATAAGGGTGAACAATCGACGGCTGATCATGGTGAAAATCTGAAACCCGAACTCAACACTTTGAAGGGCCCGTCAGCACCTCGCTGGCGGACCCTACCATAACCTAGTTCAAGGCGGCTGACAGGGTGGTGAACGTTCCTGTCAGCGAATTGTCAGCGGGGCGCCAGAACCATGACGATCTGCCGGCCCTCGAAACGGGGCTCGGATTCAACTTTGGCGATTTCCATCGTATCGCTTTTCACCCGGTTCAGCAGCTGCTGGCCGAGTTCCTGATGAGCCATTTCACGGCCCCTGAAACGCAGCGTGATCTTGACCTTGTCGCCCTCCTCGAAGAAACGCTTGATGGCCCGCATCTTGACGTCGTAGTCGTGGTCGTCGATCATCGGGCGCATCTTGATCTCCTTGATCTCGATGACCTTTTGCTTCTTTCGGGCTTCTGCGGCCTTCTTCTGTTCCTGAAACTTGTATTTTCCGTAGTCCAGGATCTTGCACACTGGCGGCCTGGCGTCCGGTGAAATCTCGACCAGATCGAGATTGGCGTCTTCGGCCATCATCAGGGCCTGACGCAACGGCACAACACCAACATTCTGGCCGTCGACGCCGATGAGCCGAACCTCACGCGCATCGATACGGTTGTTGATCCTGTGTCCTTCTTCCTTTTGCGGGGGGGCGGCTCCGCGGTTCGATGGCCTCCTGGGTGGTATGCTCAAGTGGGCAATAGCTCCTTTGCTTGGGGTCGCGTTGACATGACGAAACCCCGTGGGTTGCGCCCGCTATAGACATTGAATGGGGTGCTCCCGTCAAGCACCGATGAGATCACGGTAACTGCGGGCGCGGCCGGCGGACGTTGCGTTCCAAATGGCCCGTCCGATTGCGCGCGCCAAGGTCTGAGCCGCGGCTGCACCCAATTCCGACAGCACAAGAGCTCTATTGCCGGACAGTTCCCGGCTTCCGAGGGCTGCCGCAAACACAGTGTCACCATCAAATGGCGTGTGCGCTGGCCGTACCGCGATGGCGAGACCGTCGGCGGCCATGATGGCAAGGCGCTTGGCTTCGGACTTGGTGAGCGCGGCGTCGGTGGCAACCACGGCGATTGTCGTATTGGTACCCGCTGCGGCGGCTTCGGCCATGTGGTCCGTCTTGAGGCCGTCCAGGGAAGGAACCGGCCGCTCGGCCTGACCGTCACCCATTTCACCCCCCGCCGCCCAATCCGCAGACCATAGGCGGCCCGTCCGGCCATCACCACACGACCCTACGCTGTTGACCGCAACAAGTGCGCCGACCGTAAAGTCACCGCAAACTGCCGACGCGCTGCCGAGACCGCCCTTGATCATGCCAGCTATGGCGCCCAGCCCGGCGCCAGCGTTGCCAAGACGAAAATCCAGGCACGCCGCGTCAAACGCGTCCGCCCCCAGCCCGGCGTAAGGCGGGTTGGCCACCCATCGTTTTTCGCCGCCATTCATCAGATCGAAGAGAATGGCGGCAGGCACCACCGGGCAGGCCCATGGCTGGTCGCCGAACCGATAGCCGATGCCGGCCCGGGCGAGCTTCCAGGTTACTGCCGAAGCAGCGTCAAGTCCGAACACCGAACCGCCCGACAACACAATGGCATGAATGCCATCGACAAGATTCTCAGGGTCAAGCGTTGCGAGTTCACGAGTTCCCGGTGCACCGCCCCGGACATCCGCAGCCACGACCATGGGCCTGTCCGGAAGCAGCACCGTCACACCGGTCAACCCATCGCGATCCTCAGCATTGCCGACACGCAGTCCGGCAACGTCGGTGATGAGGTTGCGATGGCCCGGCAGAAAGCGCTTTGTCATGGCCCCTCGACGGCCCGCCGTTCACCACGGCGGCCAGCGCGAATTTCCGGAATGCTGTCTGGCACCACGATGCGGAAGACCGTGCCATCCGGTCCTGTGCTATCCAGTTTGATGTCTCCGCCGTGCGCACGCAGCAGTTCGGAAGCGATGGCAAGACCCAACCCCACACCGCCAGCCTTGGCTGCGCTTTGAAAGGCCTCAAACAACCGTGGCCGCACTTTCTCTGGAATACCGGGGCCGTTGTCCCTGACTTCGATCGACACGACGCTGCCTTCCCGCCAGGACTTGACTGTCACATGCCCTTCCGGTGCATCCGTCTCTGTACTCTGCAGCCCCTCCAGCGCCTGGATAGCATTGCGCAAGATATTGGTCAGTACACGGTGCATCTGCTCGCGGTCGACATCGACCAGCAAATCCGCAGGAACCTGGTTAAACAGCACGATTCGGCTCGATGTCTGGACCACGGCAGTTTCGATGACGTCCTCGGCCAAGTCCCGTAGCAACAACCGCTCCCGCATGGGAAGATGCTCCTGGGCCCGGCCAAACTTGAGTGTCTGCGTGAGGAAGTCGATGGCCCGGTCAAGATTGGCGATGAGCTTGGGCGCAAAGCGCTGCACGGTCGGATCCTCGACCATCGCCAGCCGGTCGGAAATCAGATGCGCCGATGACAGCATGTTACGGAGATCGTGGCTGACCTTGGAAACCGCCAGGCCGAGGGCCGCGAGCCGGTTCTTCTGTTGCAGCATGGAAGCGAGTTCTGACTGCATATCATGGAGCTCATTCTCGGCAAGGCCGATTTCGTCGCGCCTTTGCGAGGGCTGTATGACGCGCGAATGATCTTCCGGATCCTGCCGGAAGGCCAGCATATTGCGCGTCAGCCGCTGCATCGGCCGCACCAGCACGAAATTGAGAGCTGCGAAGACCATGCCCGCCACGATCAGAGACAGGATCACTGACAGAATGAGGATATTGAAGGCGTAGCCGAACATGGCCTTGCGCAGCGGTTCCTCCAGCAGCGCGATCTCGATCACGTCGCCCGACATGTTGGGTGGCTTGTCGATGATGCTGATCACCCGTGGCGTTGTCGACAGCATGGCTTCGAAGGCGTCGTAGATGGCGGAAAACCATCTCGTATTGCGAAGGTCATAGGATGCATCGATCATGTGGTCGCCTTCGCTGCGCAGAACGAGTTTGCGGCGCTCGCCCTTGGTGAGCGACACGACCAGGACGCCTGCACCCATCAGGATCTCGCTGCGCAGGTCGCTGGAGAGAATCTGGTTGGGTGCAGCTTCCGCCGCGAGCGCGGCGATTTCCGCCTGCGCCACCCGGCCCTTTAGCCACTGGATGCGGAAATTTGCGATCGACGGCAGAAAGATCAACACTTCGCCGAGCATGACGAAGACGATGGTGAGTGCTAGAACCTTGCCTGAGAGGCCCGTCAGCAAGCGTGGTCCGGTCAGCCGTCGGCTTGTGTTGTCGTCCGTCATGGGATCAGGCGCTTCACCGCTTTGATGACTCGCCGCGCCCAGCGGTTGGTGACAAATCCGGCGTAATGGCTCACCGCCACCCTGCGGCTGGCTTCGCTGCGTGTCGGGTAGGGGGCAACAACCTGGGCCATGGCGCTGATCTTCAGGTCCTGAGACATGGCAATCACCCACGGCAAAATCAGTTCGCCGGCCTGTTGGCCAACGATGCTGGCACCAAGTATTCGCCCGCGCGGTCCTGTGATCACCTTGATCAGTCCTTCAGTGCGGCCCTCCGTCACGGCACGGTCATTGTCGTGGAAGGGCCAGCGCAAAACACCGATCATCTTACCATGTTCCGTCCGCGCCTGCATCTCGGTGAGACCCACCTGCGCAAGTTCGGGATCGGTATAGGTCACCCATGGTATGACGGCATTGGTTTTGACGGGAAGCCCGAACAACGCATTCCGGATGACAAGTCCGGCGTGATAACCGGCGACATGGGTGAATTGGAGTCCGCCGGCCACATCGCCAATGGCGTAGACCCGCCGGTTCGACGTGCGCAATCCCCTGTCGACAGTAATGCCCTTGGGTGTCGAGTCGACTCCGGCAGCCTCTAGGTTGAGGGCTTCAATGTTCGGCTTGCGGCCCGCCGCGACCAAAAGGTGGGAGCCTGACACCGTGCCGTGATCTTCCGTCTCCACTAGTACGGTCTCATCACGCCGCGATACCGAGGCGATGGCCGTTCGAGCCAGAATGGTGATGCCTTCCGTCCTGAGTTGATCCAGAACGATGGCCGTCAGTTCCGGATCATCCTTTGCCAAGGGCTCGAATGCTTCGATGACCGTCACTTCGGCGCCGAGCCTGCGATGGGCCTGCGCCATTTCCATGCCGATCGGCCCGCCGCCAATGATGATGAGGTGCCTTGGTAGCTCGTCGATATCGAAGATCGTCTCGTTTGTGAGATAGCCGGCCTCGGCCAGTCCCGGAATGGGTGGAATGCCTGCGCGCGATCCTGTGGCGATGACAAGGCGACGCGCAGCATATCGCACTCCCTCCGCCTCTACCGTCTCCCGATCCACGAACCGCGCTGAGGCGCGCACGACTTTCACCCCCAGGGCCTCGAACCGCTCCTGGCTGTCGTTCGGTTCAATTTCCGCAATGACGTCTCTCACGTGAGCCTTCACCCTGGCGAAATCGACGGCGAGCTCTTGAGCGGTGACTCCGAATCGCGCGCCGGAGCGAAGCGCTTGAGCCCGCTTTGCTGCCGCCAGCAGGGCTTTGGATGGTACACAGCCGGTGTTGAGGCAGTCGCCGCCCATTTCGCCCTTCTCGAATAGCACCACCCGCTCGCCGAACTGGGCAGCCGCGGCAGCCACCGTCAGGCCTGCAGATCCGCCGCCGATGACTGCGATGTCATAACGCTCTGTCATAGCGGTTTCCGGCCCCGGAGATATTTGATGCCGATAGGCAACAGCGCGATCACGCCAAGTCCAGCAAAGGCAGCGATCAGTTCAGGCGTCACCAGCGCGCTGGGTTCGAGATTGAACGTGCAGTGCTCGATACCATTTTGGGCGACGCAAGCCTGATGGGCAGCAAGATGTGCGTCGATGGTGCCGTCCAGGCCGGATCCCAGCAGTGCGAAGACAATCGAGGCAGGAATGATGCCCAGGACGGTTGCGGCGATGAAGGTGCGGAGCCTGACGCTGCAGAGCCCTGCAACGGCATTGACGATGAAGAACGGGAAGACGGGCACGAGCCGCAGAAACAGCAAGTAGTTGAAGGCATCCTCGGCGAACCCGCGGGACAGGCGCTGCACCATGGGCCCAGCCCGGTCCGCCAACGCCGCACCCAACGAGGTCTTGACGATCTGGAACACGATGATGGCGCCAATGGTGGCAGCCGTCACCGTCACGGGTACGCTCAGCATCCAGCCGAACAGGAATCCCCCCGCGATGCTCATCACGGCCGCACCCGGCAGCGACAGGGCCACGATCACGATGTAGAGCACCGCGTAGACCGCCACCGCCAGCACCAGGTTACTGGCGACGAAATCGCGCAAGGCATCCCGGTTTTCCGCAAGGGCAGCCAGCGAGAGGTGCTTGTGCAGGCCCATGAGGTAGGCAACAGCGATCACGGCCGCCAGCGCAGCGACAGGCAGCCACTGGCGGAGGTTTCCGGACGACAGCAAGCGAGGCCCGGTCATGGCTCGGGGGATGTCCGTCATGTGAGATTGCTTTAGAGGCGTTGAACTTGCTCTTACACATGACCGAAACCAGCGCCGGGCGATAGGGGGTCTCACCGGCTCGTGAGAAAGGTTCAAGGGCCGTGGGGCAGCCGTGAGGCGCCGATTGCCGAGGGTGTGCGTTGACTTTGCCGCGGATTTCGACCTATAAGCCGCGTCCAATTCCTGAAGCGATTGCATTTTCCTCTCAGGGCGTGCCCCCGCAAGCGGGTATGTTATTGAATTCATTGGCCCTGAGCCAGAGAACGGAGTACTGAACGTGAAGCGCACCTATCAGCCTTCCAAGATCGTCCGCAAGCGCCGTCACGGCTTCCGTGCGCGCATGGCTACCGTGGGTGGGCGCAAGGTTTTGGCCCGCCGCCGTGCCAAGGGCCGCAAGCGCCTGTCGGCCTAAGGGCTTTTCCCGGCATCATGGAACGTCTGAAGCGGAGGCAGGATTTCGTTGCCGCCGCCAAAGCCGTTTATGCGGCCATGCCGGGAATGGTGGTGCAGGCGCGCAATCGCAGGGACGACAGACCGGCGCGTGTGGGTTTTACTGCCACCAAGAAGCTCGGCAATGCGGTGGTGCGCAACCGTATCAAGCGCCGCCTGCGCGAAGTTGCCCGCCTGGAATTGTGCAAGAATGCCAGAGCGGGCTATGATTATGTGCTGATCGGGCGTCATCAATCTCTCGATCGTAGTTTTGGCGATCTCGCAGGCGACCTCATTTCTGCCTTGAAGCGACTGCACCGAACGCCACATCAGGTGGCGGACAAGGGAACATCATGAATTTCGAAAACAAGAATTTCATTCTTGCCATCGTCTTGTCGATGCTCATCATCTTCGGCTGGCAGTATTTCTACGCAGCACCGCTGCAGAAGAAGCTGGAGGCCCAGCAGCCCGCCACCCAGCAAACGGTCGAGACCCCGGCCACTCCGGGAGCGCCCGCCCGACCGGCTGGTACCGTGCCGGGCGCCGCCCAGTCCGCCGCCGCCAGCCGCGACGAGGCCCTGAAAACCACGCCACGGCTGAAGATCGAAACCCCATCCGTCACCGGTTCGATCAATCTGCAGGGTGCGCAGTTCGATGATCTGCACCTCGTAAAGTATCGCGAGACCATTGACCCGAACAGCCCGACCATCGTGTTCCTGTCGCCAGCCGGAACACCGGGTGCGCTGTTTGCCGAACAAGGCTTCATCCCGGCGACCGGCACGACTGCGAAGCTGCCGGACACGAAGACCGTCTGGACCGCGCCCGAAGGTGCCGTGCTCACCGAGGCAGCACCCGTGACGCTTACCTGGGACAATGGTGAAGGCCTCGTCTTCAGCCGCAAGATCGAGATTTCGGACGAGTATCTGTTCACGATCACCCAGACCGTCGAGAACAAGTCCCAGGCTCCGGTCGCGCTCATCCCGTATGGCCGCGTGCAGCGCCAGGACACACCTCATGTCGCAGGCTATTGGGTGTTCTTCGAAGGTTTGCTGGGCTGGCTGGATGGCGGCTTGCATGAGCTCCATTACAAGGATCTCGCGGCGGATGGCGCAGCACCGGAGAAACGCGACACCACCGGCGGATGGCTTGGCTTCACCGACAAGTATTGGGCCGCTACCATCATCCCCGACCAAACCATGCCCGTGACCGCCACCTTCCTTCACCAGAAGGCCGGCGACCGCGACATCTATCAGACCGACTATCTCGCCAAGGATGCTCTTGTTGCACAGCCCGGCGCAACGGTCAGCGCCCGCGATCAGCTGTTCGCCGGCGCCAAGGTGGTTCAGACCATCAATTCGATTGAGGTCAAGCACGGCATCGCCGGTTTCGATTACATGATCGACTGGGGCTGGTTCTACTTCCTCACCAAGCCGATGTTCTATCTGCTCGACTGGCTGAAGGGCATGGTCGGCAACTTCGGCATCGCCATCCTTCTGGCGACGGTGCTCGTCAAGGCTGCGGTGTTCCCGCTGGCCAACAAGTCCTATGCCTCGATGAGCAAGATGAAGAAGCTTCAGCCCGAGATGGAGAAGCTGAAGCAGCAGTACCCTGATGACAAGATGAAGCAGCAGCAGGGGATGATGGAACTCTACAAGAAGGAGAAGGTTTCACCTCTCTCCGGCTGTCTCCCCGTGGTCGTGCAGATTCCGGTCTTCTTCTCACTCTACAAGGTCATTCTCACGTCGATCGAATTGCGGCACGCGCCGTTTTTCGGCTGGATCCATGACCTCTCGGCGCCCGATCCGACGACACTCTTCAATCTCTTCGGCCTCATTCCCTGGACCCCGCCGAACATGCTGATGATCGGCATCTGGCCACTGCTCATGGGCATCACCATGTGGGTGCAGATGCGGCTCAACCCGACGCCGCCGGACCCGGTGCAAGCCAGCCTGTTCAACTGGATGCCGGTGATCTTCACCTTCATGCTCGGTACTTTCCCGGCCGGCCTGGTGATCTACTGGGCCTGGAGCAACACGCTCTCGATCATCCAGCAGTCCTACATCATGAAGCGCCACGGCACCGAGGTGAACATCCTTGGCAACATCCGTGACAGCCTGCCGTTCCTGAAGAAGAAAACGGCCAATTGACGGATCGCTTCATGACAGACCAAATCGATGCGGGCCGCCGGCTGTTCGGCGGCCCGTGCCGTTTCCTGCTTGGTGTTGCGCGTCTTGACCAGTTGCCGGAAGTGAAAGGAGTCGAGATCGCCTTTGCCGGACGCTCGAATGTCGGCAAGTCGTCGCTCATCAATGCGGTGACCGGCATGCGGGACCTGGCCCGCGCTTCCAATACGCCGGGGCGCACCCGCGAGCTGAACTTCTTTGACGTCAACGGCCAACTGACCCTCGTCGACATGCCGGGATACGGCTATGCCAAGGCCTCGAAGTCCGAGGTGAAGAAGTGGCAGTCCGTTCTGCGGGGGTATTTGCGCGGGCGCCCGGGCTTGACCCGTGTCTTCGTGCTGATTGACGCACGCCACGGCATCAAGACCGCCGACATGGAAATGTTCGATCTCCTCGACGAAGCCGCCGTCACCTACCAGCTGGTGTTGACCAAGACCGACAAGATCAAACCCGCCGAGCTTGAGAAGGTGATGGCCGGGGTGGAAGAGGCAGCAAGAAAGCGGCCGGCTGCATTCCCGGTGATTCACGCCACATCGAGCGAAAAGGGCACGGGCATACCGGAACTTCGTGCCGAGATTGCAGGCCTCCTCTGAGGCCCTTCACATGCCGGTGCAATGCCCTATAACGCCCTGCCGTAACACGGGGGACCGAAGCCCATGATCGAAGTCAGCGAAACCGCCCGCATCCTCTCCGAGGCGCTGCCATTCCTGCAGCGCTACGACGACCAGACCATCGTGGTGAAGTACGGTGGCCACGCCATGGTCGATCCCAAGCTGGCCCAGCAATTTGCCCGCGACATGGTAATGTTGAAGGTGTGCGGCCTCAATCCGATCGTGGTTCACGGCGGCGGTCCGCAGATCAACAGGATGCTGGACAAGCTCGAGGTCAAGCCGGAATTCCGCGAGGGGCTGCGCGTGACCGACGAGGCCACCATGTCGGTGGTCGAAATGGTGCTGTCCGGCTCCATCAACAAGTCCATCGTGGCAGGCATCCAGCAGGCCGGCGGCCGCGCCGTGGGTATCTCCGGCAAGGACGGCAACCTGATGATTGCGGAGAAGCTCACCAAGAAAAAGACCGATCCGGAAACCGGCAAGACCGTCGAGATCGATTTTGGCTTCGTCGGCGAACCGGTTCAGGTCAACACCGAGATCATTCAGACGATCGTGAAGAGCGACGCCATTCCGGTGATCGCGCCCGTTGGCGTCGGCTGGAACGGCGAGACCTTCAACGTCAATGCCGATACTGCGGCCGGCGCCGTCGCAACCGCCATGCAGGCAAAGCGCCTCTTGCTGCTCACCGATGTGGCGGGCGTGCTCGACAAAGACAAGAACCTGATCAGTGAGTTGAAGGTGGGCGACCTTCCGGAGTTGATCGCCAATGGCACCATTACCGGCGGCATGATCCCCAAGGTCGAGAGCGCCGGCGCAGTGGTCGATTCGGGCGTTGAGGGCGTCATCATCCTCGATGGCCGCGTGCCCCATTCGGTGCTGCTCGAGCTTCTGACGCCACATGGTGTCGGCACCCGTATTTCGCGGACCGGCGTATGAGGGGTTTCGGCCACGTCGACACCTGGGTCTTCGACCTCGACAATACGCTCTATCCAGCGTCGTGCCGGCTGTTCGACCAGATCGACGTCAAGATGGGAGAATTCGTCTCGCGTCTGCTGAACGTCGAATATACCGAAGCCAAACGCCGCCAGAAGGAGATGTTCTACAAATACGGAACGACGCTCCGCGGCCTGATGACCGAGCATGGCATCACGCCCGACGATTTCCTCGATTACGTCCATGACATCGATCATTCGCCGGTTCCGCCCAATACCGCACTTGACGAAGCCCTCCATGCGCTGCCCGGCCGCAAGCTGATCTTCACCAACGGCACCGTGGCCCATGCCGGGAAGGTGCTGGCCCGCATCGGCATCACCCACCATTTCGGTGATATCTTCGACATCGTGCACTCGGACTTCATCCCCAAGCCGGAAATGGAGCCCTACCGCAAGTTCGTGGCACAGACCGGCATCCGCCCGGAAACCTCAGCCATGTTCGAGGATATTGCCCGCAATCTCGAAGCACCGCATGCGCTGGGCATGACCACGGTGCTGGTGGTGAGCCCAGAGAACCACGATGCCGAGCATTTGAACCGGACCACTGGCGGGACCACACAGGACCATATCCATCACGTCACCGACGACCTCGCCGGATTTCTGGCCGGCATCGTGAATCAGAAGCGGTAGTCGAAGACGTCGAGGAAAAGGCGGTCGCGGCTGGCGACCAAGGCGGCTTCGGAGTCGCCATAGTAGTCCCGATATGAGGAAAGTGTCCGGCGGCTGCGGTTGGTCCGGCTGGAGGCCTCGGCCCGGATCGTCGCCACGGCATCGTCACGAAAACCCTCCGGGTGGCTTTCGACAAAGGCCACCAGATCGTCGTCGAGTGTTTCATTGCGGAGCACCGTGTCATAGGCCTTGAGCAGGCGATGATAGGTGACAGCCCCGTGAGGGCTGCGGATCAGGGGATGGCGGAGCAGCATGCGCGGAAAACGGGTCGTCACCCGCAGGAACCGGTAAGTATAGAGACCGATGACGGGTGCGAGACCGGACTGCGGCAAGTGCTCCTTCATCACCTGGTTGAGGACGTCCGCATCGTGCATGAGACGGAGCCAGCGGCGAAACGAGGCGACCGCGTCCGATCTGTCGTATAAAGCGGCCAGTTCCCCGGCACTGAAATGGGGCGCCAGATGCCGGCGGATGGCGCTCTTGCCATCGGCACCATAGGCCCACAGCGACACGTACCAGTCCCACGGATTGCGCACGGTGGTGAACACGGTCTTGCCGCCGGCGAGGCCCCAGCGCCGCCCTTTGGTCAGCGAGGAATGGCGGAAGCTGCGGACCGGCTCATCGCGCCGGATCTGCTCCAACAGAGCGAGCACATGGCTGCTGCCGGTGCGGTAGACGTCGAGATAGATGAAATTGCTGTATTCGATCATGGTCGGTCCGATGATTAGACCAGCCATTGACAGCTTCGCAATGGCCGCTAAGGGTCGGGGCATCGAAAGAGGGACGACCATGACCGATCTGCAGACAACCATCGAACAGGCCTGGGACGGCCGCGACAAGATCAACCTCGAA